>Ga0068865_100000035_pt1 | contig 83915 bp, 73 predicted proteins | sample KBSMisM12_FD_75293 | JGI IMG/M metagenome (GOLD analysis project Ga0068865, IMG submission 75293) | Miscanthus rhizosphere microbial communities from Kellogg Biological Station, Michigan, USA - KBS Miscanthus M1-2 | ecosystem: Host-associated > Plants > Roots > Rhizosphere > Soil ...
TGACGTCTTTGATCTGCTCGGTTAAAGCGCCATCAATAATACCCTCCCGGTCATCATAATCTGTTCCTTTAAATATTGTCTGCATTTTTCCGGTAAGTTCACCTTCCTCGTTCAGTGCAAAATCGGCACTTCTTTTCTCCAGGTTTTCTTCAGATGTGTATTTGGGAGTGTGCATTAGTTTGCCACCCTCGGGGGTACAAGCCAGCACGATGCGGTCGTCAGTAAAGTCACTTAAAAACCCAAAAGGTATTTGCTGGCTGGTGCATTCAAGCCATGTGGTGTCATTTTTAAAAGGCAAACACAATATAACATGGTTACCCTGCATACTGGCAAAATCGGGCATCATACTGATCTTTTCACGATGATTTCCATAAACAATGCAGTAATAAGATTCAATACCTGCCACCTGGAGCAGCGCTTTGGTATAGTTACACAATGCTTTACAATCGCCGTAGCCATCTTTGTCTACTTCAGACGCCTGAAAAGGTTGATATCCCCCTATTCCGATTTGTATGCTCACATAGTGGGTTTTATGCTGCATATATTCGTAGATTTTTCGTGCCTTGAGTTTCGGGTCGGTGATATTGCTGGTTATTTCCTTAACATAGGCGGCTGTTTCAATAGGGATGCTTTGCCTGTTTGCTAAAAGTTTATCGTATTGCCATTTTCCCAATTGCTGCCAATTAGTGTAGGATCCCTGGATGCCATAATAACTGAACTTCTCAGGAGCAACAAGTACCCGGCTGACGTAAGTGCGCCAATCAGGACTAAAAGGCTCGTTTTTTGTAGCTTTTATATCTTTAATTTCCCACGAATAAGTTTTAAATCCATCTTTGGTTAAACCAGTCTCAACCTTCCGGGGGATATTGATCTCTTTGTAGCGGATATTGAAATCAGGTTTGCAAGTCAGCTTATACGAGCTTTTTTCAACAGCCATGCCTGTTTCATTGAGTGGTTCCCATCCCTCAATATCTAAAGTTTGTTTGTATTTTAATTGGTACTCATATTCAATGGTATATGGATACTGGGTAATGGACGGGATATAATGCTTTACACGGTAATCCTGGAAAAATGTACCACCGTCACCCGTAGCTTCATCAGAAAAATCGTGTTCGTTGAACTTAGCAATCACTTTTCCAAATTCATCGTAAGCCACGCCCCTGATATATTTGATATTGACGCTTTTGTTATAAAAAAGAGCCATGTGCGCAATATCGTCACCATTTTTATTCAATACGGTAATGACTTTTTTTTCATGATAGATCACATTGTCGAGATCCTTTATCTCAACCTCCGATTCATCGTTCCGGACAACGGCACTGGCATAGGGTAACAGATTTTTGGGTATCTGGCTTGCTGCGTAATTGACTTGCCCTTTTACCAAGCTACAAGAAAGCAACAAACCCAGTAATAGCGTAGTTCTTCTTATCATTTCTTCTTAAACACAAACTCATTTTTCTGAGCCAGGATGATTTTATTGTAAAGCTCCTTTAAATATGGATATTCTTCCGGGCTATAAATAGATTTGTTGAACCGGGTATCATATGAGAAACTGAAATTCTGATTGTCCCCATCAAATGCGGTGAAAAAATTACCGCCTTTATTAGGCATGGCTATTGCCATGGCTTGTGGCGGGTTCTCCAAAACATAGTGTTGCGGAAGATGAACATTAATAATATAACGCTCATCTGAAGGCATGCCCCAATCTACCGGAAAATCGCGTTCAGCCAATTTAAACGGGTTGGTAGTAAGTTGGTTTAATAAAAATGGGCTGAATGAAAGATGGTCGTGATTGAGGTTATCATAAATGTTCATTTCTACTTCATAAGCTTCACCTAGTGGTTTATCCAAACTATCTATGTTAGTAATATCAGATTTGAGGATCTTTGTCTTCCGCAACTTTTCAGCAATGCTTTCTACATATTCATTTACTGAGTTATACTTTTTAATTGCAATACGGCGCAGGTATCCGCTATAACCAGATGAATAACGGTTAATAGTGCCTTTCATTTTACCATCCTCCTGCAAGGTAAGATCAAGCGCATAAGTGACGTTTTCGCGTTGATTAGTGCTCAGATCAATCCAATAGGACGGTTTATTCAGACTGAAAACGCGCCCCTGGTCGTTAAGGCAACGCATAGGCAGCATACCGAATGATAACAATGGCTCTGTAGCATCTACCAGATAACTTTTATCCCCTATATTGGCCTTAGCTACCACATAGTTAAAATCACCGATGCTTGGGTAAAGTTTATTTATATTGCCGTGTGCCCTTGTAGATAATAATACTGCTTCGGTAGGTATGCCACCGGCGTTTAACGCCGTTACCAGTGCCAGATTAATGTCGCCTGCACTTCCTTTATGATTGATTAGTGCCTGTCGAATACCATCCTCACTTCCAAAATCTTCATCTTCATCCCATTTTATCGTGCTTTTAATATAATCGTAGATAGCCTGCGCTTTTTCCATTTGATCGGTCTTATTGGCTATTACGGGTGCAATGCGGTCTTTCATCAATCCGCTTCGTTTAAGCTGTCCGCCAAACCAGTTTTCCGTTTTTAGGTCATAGTCTATGTCTTTCCACTCTTTTGCGTACCTGGTTTTTGCGCCGTTAGAGATATTGGTATAGTCTTCTAATTCATAATAGATCGCTGACAAGTAATTTTTTGCTGAAGTCATATAATCTTCGGATTTAAATGCTGGGATGTCGCTCATGCCATATACCAAATCGGAACAATCTGCAGAGCCGGTTCCAAATGTAAAACACTTGCTTTCGATATTAGCGGTGTTTTTTGTGAGTTTTAAGTAACCTCTCATTGAAGCATTGAAATTATATACGCCGGGTATATGTGCCTCATATTCAGAGTATATTTTTGGAATGTCGCCCTGAAAATACCACGGGTGAAAATGGCGGAAATACGGGGTGATTACCTGGTAACTTACTTCGATAATGCAACCGCTCCGTAAGGCAGGCATGGTGAACTTTACAAGGGTAACATGCTTATCTCTTTTCTCATTTACAATTTTTTTAGGATCCAGTTCCGCTTTCTGCATTATCCCATTATCGTCTTTATAAAAGGTTACACCTTTAATGTCTTCCACTATTTCATACACCATGCCGTCACTACTATAAATTGGTATGACAAATGTGCCCTCCGAATGAAATTCTTTACTGTCAAAGAATTTGATTTTGGTATGAAATTGGAAAGTTAGCCTTTCATTATAATCATTGGTGAGGCTTATTCTTGAAGTTCCATATTCTTTTAAAACCACTGCGTGTGCTGAAGTGTCTTTGTCATACTTTTTCATGTCAAGTGCGGCTATATCCGGTTCACCGTAGGAGAAATCTTGTGCAAATGCGGCTGCTGTATAGAAAAGTATTAAAGAAAGCAGTAAGATTTTTTTCATAATTGTTACAAAAATTTAGGTTGTGTAAAATAATGCTTTTATGGTGAATATAAAATGCCTTAAAAAATTTTACCTGTTAAAACTTTTTAAGACCTTTGCTTGCCTTGCTTTATAAGAAAAAATGAAATTAAATCTGAAACGCCCGCTTGCATTCTTTGATCTGGAAGCCACAGGAACTAATGTTGGAATTGATCGTATCGTAGAAATATCTGTTATAAAAATTAATCCGGACGAAAAAGAAGAAGTAAAAACGTGGCGTATCAATCCTGGTATTCCTATCCCGCTTGAAACTTCTTTGGTGCATGGTATATATGATGACGATATAAAGGACAGCCCGCTATTCGCAGCGTTAGGCGCCGAAATAGCTGAGTTTATTGGCGATAGCGACCTTGCCGGATACAACTCAAATAAGTTTGATATCCCCATGCTGATGGAGGAGTTTTTGCGTGCCGGAATAGCATTTGATATTGAGAACAGGCATTTTGTGGATGTTCAGAACATTTTTCACCAGATGGAACAACGCACCTTAAAGGCGGCTTATTTGTTCTATTGCAAGAAAGAGATCATTAATGCGCACTCTGCTGAAGCTGATACACGCGCTACAATGGAAGTTTTACTGGCGCAGATAGAAAAATACAAAGACGCCGATTTTGTTGACAAAAAAGGTAATACCAGTAAACCCATTGTAAACGACATCGGGGCGCTGCATAAATTTACTAACCTGAACAGCCCGGTTGATTTTGCAGGGCGTATGGTTTATAATGAACAGGGCGAAGAGTTATTTAATTTTGGCAAGCACAAAGGGAAAAAGGTTGAAGACGTTTTTAATGTAGAACCAAGCTATTATGCATGGATGATGCAGGGCGATTTTCCGCTTTATACCAAACGCAAGCTGGAAGAAATATACACTCGCTGGAATTCTAAAAGAGCTGCAGAGCGTCGCGATAAACCAGCACAGCCTAAACCAGAACAGATAAAGCCTGTGCAGCAGACCGAGAACACTGCGGCTAATAAACCTGCTGATAATCGTCATAAACAAGATTTCCGTAACCCTGATAACAGGAACAATAACCATTTTAACCGTCCGCAAAGAAAAGATGAACCAGCGAAACCTGTGGATGACGATATGCTGAAAATGCTATCGGATAAATTTAAGAAGGGTTGAGGTTAGTCAATCAGTGATCGGTTAACCGGTAATCAGACGCGATTTACTGATCGGTACGATTCTTTAAAAACGAGATATTTCGCTTTAAGCCTGCAAATTTGGTTCGCTTTACGGGAGATTTTTCAAATATTTTTTGAAAAACATCTTCCGTGATGTCTTCCCAATCCTTTTTGCTCATTTCAAGCAAATTACTGCGCGGTTCAAATGCAGGTTCGTGATGCAAGACGGAGAAACGATTCCAAGGACAAACGTCCTGGCACACATCGCAGCCAAACATCCAATTCTCCATTTTGTCCTTAAACTCTCCGGGTATTTCGTTTTTAAGTTCGATTGTGAGGTAGGAGATACAACGGCTGCCATCAACAATGTAAGGCGCAACAATCGCTTCTGTAGGACAGGCATCAATACAACGGGTGCAGGTGCCGCAATGGTCAGCGGTAGATGGGATATCATACTCCAGATCGATGTCGACAATCAACTCAGCCAAAAAGAAAAAGGAGCCTTTTTTTGTATTGATAAGATTCGTGTTTTTTCCCACCCAGCCTAAACCGGCTTTTTTTGCCCAGGCTTTATCTAAAACTGGTGCCGAGTCAACAAAGGCACGACCGTGAACTTCGCCAATTTTCTCGCTAATTACTTGTAATAATTGCTTTAATTTATCTTTTATAACATTGTGATAATCAATGCCATATGCGTATTTTGATATTTTAGGCGCAAGTGGGTCTGATTGTTCCTGGTCTGTATAATAATTCAGACCTAAAGAAATAACGGATTTAGCGCCATCTACTAATAAACGAGGGTCAAGCCGTTTATCAAAATAGTTTTCCATATAGTGCATTTCGCCCTGCATGTTTTGTTTTAACCACGATTCGAGGCGGGGTGCTTCCTCCTCCAGGAACTCAGCTTTAGAAATGCCGCAAAATAAAAAGCCGAGGTTTTTTGCTTCGGTTTTGATTAGTTTGCTATAAGCTGATTGTTTTTGCTGCATTTGTGCAAAGATAATATAAAGTGGAGTGATGGATAAGGTCCATGATATACGGCATAAAACGAAACAGATTATTTCCTTAACTGTTACCTATTTATAACTATTAATAAATACTAAAATGTTACAGTTCATAAATGATCTGCCAGATCATGTTGTTGGCATACGTGCCACCGGAGAAGTTAATAAAGATGATTATGAGAGGGTATTAATTCCGCATTTGGAGGAATTAGCGAAGCGTCAGGGTGGGATAAATTATTTATTGGTATTAGAGACTGACGTGCAAAATTTTAGCGCGGCCGCCTGGTTTGAAGACTTTAAACTTGGTTTGAAGAATTTTACGAAATGGAATAAAGTAGCAATAGTAACAGATCAGGCTAGTGTTGAATGGCTTAGCGATGTATTCAGGCATTTTATACCAGGTGAATCACGGGGATATAAATTAATTGAATTGCCTGATGCTATAGCATGGGTATCTGCCAAACAGGAGGATGAGTTTCATGATACAGTTTCGATTGATAATGTATTGAATGATATCCGATCACGTTCATCAAACAAAGAGCAGGGTCCGGCTGGTGAAAATCTTTAAAATATAATCTTATGGAAAGTGCAGCGATAAATAATCCTAAGGACGAGCAAATCCTGAATAAGGATGACTCGATAACCAATAAGGACGGAGATAACTATTTAGAAAAGGGCGAACAGCCAACCGATCGGAATGAACCTGACCAGAAACGCGTGCCTACTGTTATACCCGATAATGATAATGGAGATCCGAGATCTCCGGCAGAAGATAAACCGTCCAAAAAGGATGCGGAGTCCAAAAAATATGCGCTGTAATATCAGTGCTTATCAAAGAAGCCAACCTGGCGTAAATACGCCACCTGATCAAAGTAGTTGGTTTCTTTGATTATTTTATTGTTTTTGATGACGAAGATCGCACAGCATTGCAGCATATATTTTTTGCCTTCCATATAGTCAGGTTCGCCATTTTCTGGCTTGGCCATTGTACCACCCCATGAATATTGCACAATTACAGTATCGCCTGATTTAATGATATTGGTGACTTTATAAGCAAGGTCAGGTGTTGTTTTGTAATAGCGCGAATATACTTCTGTAATACCTGCCGGTCCAATCTTGGCACCCTCCCAATTGGGCGAATAGATCAAAGCGTCAATAGCGTATTCGCCGGTTAACCCTTTTATATCATGGCTATTCAAAAGCTTAAAATGTTCGCTTATCAAATCAGTAGTTTGCGCTTTCACAAAATGCGCCGAAATCACCAGGAAAATAAGTAGACTGCAATAAGATAACGGCTTGCTCATTTTTGAATATACACATTATCAGATAATTATGAAATTTTTTTTATCAAAATCACCCTAAAAGGGTTAAGGATGAACTCTCATTTTAAAGATATAAAATGTCGTAAAAGCACCCCGTGTTTGTCAGTTTTATGGGTTCATTTTCAGACACTAATTAATGACATTTGAAGTAAAAAAGCGCTATGGATACCATTGAAATAAAAGAAGATTGTAAAATTATCATTGCAAATAAGGCCATGCTTAATAATTCGGATTTTTTTGACGTGGCGATGGCTAATGTGAAAATTGTGAACGCGAATCTCAGTGATCTCGAGATTGAGGGTGCGCAGTTAGGTGGGGCTTATATTCATAATATTGGTATGCCTCCAAAAGATCACCCCATGCATGACGCGGAAGCCCGGCAGCGCCCTTTGCGTTTTGAGGATTGCGACCTGAACAATAGTATGTTCACTAATTGTGATCTAAGCGGCGTTGAGCTAACCGACTGCAATATCAAAGGACTAAAAATAAACGGTATTGCCATTGATGATTTGATTTACAATTCTAGATAACCAAATGAATGATTTTATATTCAATTATTGATCAAGTAAAGTTATGACAACTCAAAAAGAATTCCTGACAATCGACGAATACATCAGTGCATATCCAACCAATGTGCAAGGTATTCTTAAAAAAATAAGGCAAATAATCCATGATGCAGCGCCGGATGCGATGGAGACAATCAGCTATAAAATGCCTGCTTTTAAACTGGATGGGAAAGATTTAATATACTTTGCTGCCTGGAAAAAGCATATCTCCATGTATCCTTTACCTGCAAGCTCAGGTGTGTTTGAGCAAGAGTTATCATCATATATAAGCAGCAAAGGAACGGTGAGCTTTCCGCTTGATAAACCTGTTCCTTTTAAGTTAATTGGAGCGATTGCACAGGCGCGTGTCGAACAAATTGATAAAAAATAAAAACAATAGCCTGGAAGTCTATAATCACTAACAGGCTATTGTTGTCGGTTTAAAAATAATTTTTAGAAGCTATGTTCGATGCTATTGAGCATGGCTTTGTCAGACCAGTAACCACTGTCCAATATGCGGCGAACAGTCATCAACGGATCGTTTGCATCGCGTTTTTCAGCAAGCTGGAAAGCCAGTTTGAAACCACGTTTGTGTAATTGCGGCAGGTTCGCTTCATTCCATACACCGAATGGGAAAGCAAAATATTTAACGGGTTTGCCGGTAATTTCTTCAAGCTTTTTGGTTGGTTTATCCAATTGAGTTTCCCAGTCCTTTGCAGTGGATAGTTTCTTGAAATTACTGTGATTCCATGTATGGCTTGCAATTACGTTCCCCTCATCAGAAAGCTGCTTGATCTGCTCAGAGCTCATATAGTGCTTTATCTTACCAATCGATACGGTCATGATAAAGAACACACCCTTAAAACCATATTTTTTCATCTCAGGACGGGCTATATCAAACTGATCTTTATCAGTATCATCAAAAGTCAGCATGATTGGTTTGCTTGGCAACGGTGTACCTTTTGTCAGGTAATCATATAACTGATCAGGCAGAATAGTGTGATAACCCTGGGCTGCCAGCAACTTCAAGTGCGATTTAAAGGCTGCAGGTGGTATGATATAATCCTTTGATACTTTAGAATCAGTAGGTTTCCAATCACGTATCTGGTGATAACATAAAATAGGAACCTGCTTGCGGCCCATTATGGCTGCATTATTCTGAGGCATGGCTACAAATGGCAAAGCCGGCGTCGGGTTTTCTATTGGTTTGGCCTGGCAGGTAATAGTTGCGAATAAGCCAAGGGCAACAAGGGCAGATGTTAATTTTGACATGGTGAATGTTATTGTTTGATGGCGAAATTAAAATAAAATAAGATTACCAGATCGTTAAATGTTAACAATATTCGGTACTGTTTATAAAACTATTCGCTTGCCTTCTTTTATCGATCTTTTCGCTGCATCCAATATCTTCATCGCAATCATATTGTATTTTAATGATGACTGGTCATCACCCTTTATTTCACCTTTCAGGTTGGCTGCCAGGTAAACTAATGGATCATTTATAGGCTCAGGCAGTGAGGTGACTGTTTTCGCACCTTTCTTATTTTCGCGCATGCGGCTGGCAATTTCAGTACCGTTAAAGGCGTGGTAGTAGCCGTGTTCGCCAAATACTTCCATGTCTTTTATTGAGAAAGGCCAGTTCCATGATCCTTCTATTTGCGCGGTAGCACCGGCATATTCTACAAGGATGGTAGCATCGTCTTCCACTTTAGGATAAACTTCGGGTTTATAATGCTTTGCAATAGCTGTTACGGCAATAGGTTGCTGGCCGTGCATAAACCAGGTGACCAGGTCGGCACCATAGCAGCCAAAATCATTTAATGCACCTGCACCGTTCAATACCGGGTCTGTAAGCCAGGCTAAAAATTCCTTGCTGCAGTTAATTTCTTTTGGCCCCTGGTGACCGTCATGAAACACCATCTTTTTGATCGGGCCAATGCTGTCGTTATTTACTGAAGTATATACATCGTTGTAAGATGGATACCAGGTAGTTTCGTAATTGGTTAATACCTTGATATGGTATTTATCAGCCAGTTCTTCAATTCGGTTTGCTTGATCCAATGTAGCTGCCAGTGGTTTTTCTACCATTACCGGAATACCCAATGGAGCACATACTTCTACAATGTCCACATGGTTAGCCACGGCATTATAACCTAAAACTGCATCTGGCTTTTTGCCTTTTAGCATGGTTTTCAGATCGGTATAAAATACTACATCCGGTAAGTTGAATTGCTTGCCATATTTTTTCCATAGTTCCTGGTTGGGTTCGGCAATACCGATAATATCCACCTGCCCATGCTTGTAGGCATTAAGGATATTGTAAATATGATCATGATTAAGTCCGGCAACGCATACTTTTAGCTTTTGCGCCGATACGATAGTGAATGAGCTCAATAACAGAGCAATAATCAGGAATATTTTACTTCTCATGGTATTATAAATAGATGCAGCAAAAGAAATAATATTTTAATACTATCAGCAGATGTAACAGAAAAATAACAGTCTTAAAATAAAGTAGGGGTACTGCCAGTACGCGGCTTGCCTAAATGCTTGTAGGCATTATCAGTTGCTTCACGACCGCGGGCTGTACGCATCAAGAAACCTTCTTGTATCAGGAATGGTTCATAAACCTCCTCAATAGTTCCTTCATCTTCACCAACGGCTGTCGCGATGGTCTTTAAACCAACTGGCCCGCCTTTAAACTTATCGATGATCGTCAATAAAATCTTATTGTCCATTTCGTCCAGACCATGCTGATCTACGTTGAGGGCATTCAGTGCATAATTGGCTATATCGGTATCGATGCTGCCGTTGCCTTTTATCTGGGCAAAATCGCGCGTGCGGCGTAGCAGGGCATTTGCAATACGCGGTGTACCACGGCTGCGTCTGGCTATTTCATAAGCACCTTCTTCACTGATTGGTGTTTTGAGTATTGATGCCGATCTTAGGACGATGTTAGTCAATAATTTAGCATCATAATACTCAAGTCTTGAGTTAATTCCGAAACGGGCCCTGAGCGGTGCAGTAAGCAGGCCTGAACGTGTAGTGGCACCAACTAAAGTGAAGGGATTTAACGACAATTGTACTGAGCGGGCATTTGGGCCGGTCTCCAGCATAATATCGATCTTAAAGTCCTCCATAGCCGAGTAAAGATATTCCTCAACCAGCGGACTTAAGCGGTGTATCTCATCAATAAACAAAATATCGCCAGCCTCCAGGTTGGTAAGCAGACCAGCTAGATCGCCTGGTTTATCTAATACAGGTCCAGAGGTAATCTTGATGTTCACACCCATCTCATTAGCGATAATATAGGAGAGGGTGGTTTTTCCTAATCCGGGAGGGCCGTGCAGCAATACATGGTCAAGCGCTTCGCCACGCTGGCGTGCTGCCTGTACAAATACTCTTAAATTGGCTAATATTTTATGCTGACCGGTAAAATCCTCAAACGCCTGCGGGCGCAATACTTTTTCAATATCCCTTTCGGCAGGAGAGAGGCGTTCGCGGTCCGGATCAAGATGCTCATTCATTGCCAACGAAATTAGTATTTTTTAGGTGAAAGCTGAAAGGCGAAAGCGAAAAGGTCTTCTTTATTTTCGTTCCCTTAACCTTTAACCTATCCTTCAGGGTACTTCCTGAAAATACTGTTGATCCTCATCTGGATCACACCAAATATCGCCTCGCGGAATATTTTGGTGGACATTTTGGAGGTACCTTCGGTGCGGTCTGTAAAGATGATAGGTACTTCTACTACTTTGAAGCCATGCTTAATGGCCGTGTACTTCATTTCTATCTGGAAGGCGTATCCTACGAATTTGATCTTGTGCAACTGCACAGTTTCTAAGACCTTCCGCTTATAACACATAAACCCCGCAGTAGAATCCTGTACATTGATACCGGTAATGAAACGTACATATACTGATGCGAAATAACTCATTAAAACGCGGCTCATGGGCCAGTTAACTACATTCACGCCTTTAATATAGCGGGAGCCAATAGAGGCATCTGCTCCATCAATACAAGCCTGTCTCAAGCGGAGCAGATCGTCCGGGTTATGGGAAAAATCAGCGTCCATCTCGAATATGAAGTCGTATTGACGTTCGATGGACCATTTAAAGCCATGGATATAAGCTGTGCCCAGGCCCTGTTTGCCTGCCCGTTCTTCTATGAATAAGCGCTCGGGGTATTCTTTCTGTAATTGTTTGACGATCAATGGCGTGCCATCGGGCGAACCATCGTCAATGACTAAAACGTGGAAATCGTGAGGCAAAGAAAATACCTTGCGGATGATCCGCTCGATATTTTCTATTTCGTTGTAGGTTGGTATAATAACAATGCTATCAGGCACAGTCGGATATTAAGTTATAAGCAGGCAAAGGTAATTATTAATTGCTTAAAAATTGTGGACAGGAAATCATTCCAAAAATGCTACAAATTGTTTGTATCGGCAATCACTTGGTTTTCGACATAAGGATCAGTGATATAGTTGCGTTCCTTCATCCTTGGCGAAACGAACAGGAACACCACTACAAACATCATTATAAAAATAATAAAGAACCATTCGTAATTTGCGCCCTTCAGGTTTCTGGCCCACCAGCCCCCGTCTTCAATAAAACTATTTACCAAAGCTGTAATGAGGTTGCCGAATGACACTACCAGGAACCAAATGCCCGTCATTGTGCTCTTCATCGATTTTGGCGAATGAGTGTAAGCGTACTCCAAACCGGTGATTGATACCAATACTTCGGCAGCCGAAAGTATCATAAATGCCAGTACTTCCCACCAAATTGACGGGGCAGCGCCATGCTCGATGCCATTATGTATAAACGCAATAACCAAAAATGATAAGACAGTTAAGATTAGGCCGGTGCCAAGCCTGCGTAATGGCGTAGTCTTTAATCCGTGCTTATCGAGCCACGGGTATACCACATAGTTGAATAGCGGGATAAATGTTAGCAGGAATACAGTATTGACAGTAGATAACTGACCCGGCAACACTGTAACCGTCGTAAAACCTAAATTGATCACGCGGTTCATTTTTTCTGCATACAGAGTCCACTCCGATAAACACTGATCCCAGACGGCCCAAAATGCTAATGCGAAGAAGAATACCGCCATAACCCGGTAAACCGCCTTTACGCCTTCAACACGTTCCGGATTAAAATGCCCCTTGGCGACGTCAAGCATTGTCTGCCCGGGTTTCCTTTGGCTGGCGTGGGTTAACGCATACCAAGTTATAAACACCAGGTTATTACGGTTTACGCCTTGCGGCGGAACTTTTACATATTTTTTTCGGCCTGAAAAAAATATAATGGTGGCCAATGCCATGAGGAGACCGGGAACACCGAAAGCCCATTTAGGACCAAAGTGCTCATACGTCCATGGAATAGCAACGGTTGAGATCATGGAGCCAGCGTTGATACTAAAATAGAACCAGCCGTAAACCTTCGAAAGCAAGTCTTGATTAGTAGCATCGAATTGGTCGCCAACGTTAGCCGATACGCAGGACTTGATACCGCCGGCTCCGATGGCAACCACTAGTAATCCTAATTCAAAACCGCTAAGGCCTCCATCGAAGGTGGCCAGCATTAAGTGCCCGATACAGTAAACAATGGATACATATAAGATGAGTTTGTACTTACCGGTGTACCAATCGGCAATCATTCCGCCTACAAATGGGAGAGCATAGGCCACCATCACGAACAGGTGGTGCAGCTTATTGGCTTTGGCGTTGGCGATATCTGTAGAAAATCCTTGCGGTTCAAAAAACTGTTTTACCAAAAAAAGGCTGAGTACCGAACGCATTCCATAAAAACTGAAGCGCTCTGCAGCTTCGTTTCCTATAATATAAGGTACACTTTTAGGAAATCTTGATTTTTTAGCTACAGGAGCTTCTGCCAGATCTTGAGTCATGTTAATTATTGAAAATTGGGCTAAAATAGTATAATTCCGTCAATTCAAAATTTTATATCGGAACTATTACAGTGAATATAGTAAAAATTTGGTTGAATAAGTTGGAGTAAGTTGATTAAGTTGGACTGAGTTAAGTGGTTGGAGTAAGTTAAATATGTAAAGAATAAACTCATTCGACTTAATCTAACGCAATCAACCATTCAGCTTAATTACCAGGTGCTGCTGTCGAGCGGTCAATCTCCGCTTGTTTTTTGGGGTCGATATAATCGTTGTCCTGATTACTTGGTGCGTTTCTCATATCGATATTGTCCACATAGATCCAATGACCGTCTTTAAAACGATAACCATTGTAACTCAGATCAGGACCGTATAATTCGGGTTTCCCGGCTTGTTTTTTATCAGGTGGGGCCAAGTTATCAAATACGATCAGGTGCTGATTCTCATCATACTTTAACAGCATAGAGGTTTGCCTGGCATATTCAAATACAATTCTCTTACGTGTTTTACCATTACCTATAAATACCGGCATACCCAATACAGGTTTCCCTTCGTGATTAAATGAAAGTACTTCGATTACTTTTTTAGTAGATTTTACCGTATTACCCTTCCAGCCTAATAGTACATAGTACGGATTTTGGCCTGAATACACTGGGATGATTTTATAATATTGCGCGCCGAACCATTTGGCATTATTGCTGATGGTATCTTCTGCATTTTTGATGTAAGGTGAATAGTCTGTCAAAGGATACATCTTCAAGTTCTCGCCTGTATTCATTTGTATGGTTCCGTAAAAACGGTAGCTGCCGTCGTCAAACGCTACATGCCATGAAATAATACGGTAGCGGCTATCCGGCGAATTTATTATACTTACAGCTTTTACAGAATCAAAAGGAAAATTAAACGAGTGGGGTATTTTAAGCGCTTGTACGAGGGTTTGTATAAATTGGGTATTGGCGTTCATCCGCTCCATTTCGGTGTCGTTATTGACAAGCTGTTTACCGAGATGGGCCAGGCTATCCTGCAATATCATTAACTGTTTGGTATTGCCGCCATCGTCAGAATGCTGTGCAAAAACACATAGCGGCACAAGCGCCGCTATTAAACAAACTATCAGTATTTTCTTCATTGTTTATATTAACGCAAATTTTCGATAACCATTGCACTGGCGCCGCCGCCACCATTACAAATGCCGGCTGCACCAAATTTACCGCCGTTTTGTTGTAATACGTGCAATAAAGTTACAATAATTCGCGCACCTGAAGCACCCAGGGGGTGACCAATTGAAACCGCGCCACCATTTATGTTTACTTTAGCCGGATCAAGTTTTAATTGCTGGTTATTTGCGATAGATACAACGGAGAAAGCTTCGTTGATCTCGAAATAATCTATTTTATCTGAAGATAAGTTTGCACGGTGCAAAGCCAACGGAATAGCTTTAGAAGGAGCAGTGGTAAACCATTCAGGCGCCTGTTGCGCATCAGCATAAGATATAATTCGGGCTAATGGTTTGATGCCTAATTCATCGGCCTTCTCTTTGCTCATCAATACAACAGCCGCAGCGCCATCATTCAGAGTGGATGCATTAGCGGCAGTTACGGTGCCGTCTTTTTTGAAAACAGGTTTAAGGCTGGGTATTTTATCAAATTTTACAGTTGCCGGCTCTTCGTCGGTTGCAAATAAAGTTAGATCACCCTTTTTGTCTTTTAATTCGACTGGGGTGATTTCATCCCTAAATTTACCATCAGCCTGTGCCTTTTGTGCCCTTTGGTATGACTCAATAGCATAAGCGTCCTGGTCTTCGCGACTTATTTTGCATTCTTCGGCACATAATTCGGCTGCAGATCCCATGTGATAATCATTGTAAACATCCCAAAGGCCGTCTTTCACCAGGCCATCGATTATTTGTCCGTTTCCTAAACGGTAACCATTACGGGCCTTGTCCAGGTAATAAGGAACATTACTCATACTTTCCATTCCACCTGCAACCACAATATCATTCTGGCCCAATTGAATACTTTGCGCAGCCAGCATAATGGCTTTCATACCAGATGCACACACTTTATTCACTGTAGTTGCAGGTAAATAAGGTAGTCCGGCAAATACAGCGGCCTGTGTAGCTGGAGCCTGACCTACATTGGCCGACAATACATTACCCATATAAACCTCCTGCATTTGGTCGGGTTTTAATCCTGCTTTTTCAACTGCCGATTTAATAACCGTTGCACCTAATTGGGTAGCCGATAAAGATGACAAACCGCCGCCAAAACTGCCGATTGCAGTACGGGTAGCTGATATAATATATACTTCTTTCATGGAATGTTCTGAATTGGTGAGGCAAAGTTAGACTTTTTACTTTAAGTAAATACTATGCATGCATAATGTTTTGGTTGATTAAGTTAACCTATTAAACCCGATTAACTCAATCAACGCATTAAATGCATTAAACCCAACTAACTTAATCAACCTAGTCCAACTCAATCAACCAAAATATGTATTTTTGGATGGTTAATTCATTCAATGGCTAAACTATCGAATACCCGCCAGAAGGCGATCCTGCGCAAATACTCGGATAATGTAAAGTATTTGATGATGGCCGCCAGTATTTGCCTTATTGTATTTACACTCCCGAAGCAGGCCAAATTCAGGTACGAATATGACCGTGGGCGTATATGGACACAGAAGGACCTGGTATCGCCATACAATTTTGCTATTCTTAAAACACAACCAGAAATTGAGAATGACCAGCACGCTGCATTACGTAGTGTAACTCCGGCATACCAATTGGATAGCGAACTGGAGCAAGCCCAGTTGGAGGGCTTTAAAAACGATCTCGAAATAAAATGGCATGATTCGGGCATTAATGATAAGAAGAAGCAAACCTATTTGAACCTTGGCGGGGACTTGCTAAAGGAAATATACGATAAAGGTATTTTGAACCTGAATCCTAAGTATCAGCAAAGTCAACAAAACTATCCCATTCAAATACTGAACAAGAATGTTGCCACTGATAAGAATACCGCCGAGTTGTACACGAAAGAAAAAGCCCTGACTTATTGCGATCAGCAATTGAGCAGACGCAAAGATATCGATAAAACATTTTTACTCGATATGATACAGGGCCGTCTTCAAAACAACCTGAAATATGATGACAAACTTACCGCACGATTAGAGAAAGAGGCATTGGAAGGTTTGTCGCAAACACGTGGTATGGTGCAAAAAGGGGAGGTGATAATAGGTAAGGGGTCCGTTATTAATGATGCTATATACCAAAAACTGGAATCTTTTAAGAAAGCATTTGAGGATAACGCACGTGTTAATGGTGACCGCCGCCTGGTGCTATTAGGGCAGTTTTTATTAGTTTCGATTGTCATCTGTTTGCTGGTGGTGTTTTTGTACTTATTCCGTCGTGATATTTATGAGGACAACCGACTGGTATGCTTGATATTATTGGTTGTAACGGCAATGCTGGCATCATTGTCATTGGCTATCCGTTTGCAGTTACCTAACCTGTATTACATCCCTTACTGTATTGTACCCATCATTATAAGAATATTGTTTGATACCCGTTTGGCACTGAACATACACATTTTGGTGATACTGATAGCGGGTTTCTTTGTGCCGAATAGCTTTGAATTTGCCTATTTTGAGATTACGGCTGGTATGGTGTCAATTTACAGCATCAAAAACCTGATACGTCGTGAGCAATTCCTGATTTCGGCAGTGATCATCACGTTTGGGTATTTCCTGGCATTTTTGGGTATATCATTTATTAGAGAAGGAAGTATTACCAGTATCGACTGGATGGATTTTGTGCCTTTTGTAGTAAGCGTTTTACTCACGCTGTTGGCTTATCCGCTTATCTATGCCTTTGAAAAAGTATTTGCTATTACTTCAGATATTACACTGATAGAACTAACCAATACCAATGCACCTTTGCTTCGTGAATTAGCATTTACTGCTCCAGGTACATTTCAGCACTCGTTACAGGTAGCTAACCTGGCTGAGAATGCTATATTTTCCATTGGGGGTAATGCATTGCTGGTAAGGGCAGGGGCCTTGTATCATGATATTGGTAAAATAGAAAATCCACTATATTTTATTGAGAATCAGAGTCCTGGTTTTAATCCGCATGATAAATTATCGTATGAGGAGAGTGCTCAGATTATCATCCGACATGTAAGTAAGGGTATTGAGATGGCAAGGAAGGCCAATCTGCCAGAGATTGTTATTGACTTCATTCGCACACACCACGGCAATACGCGGGTAGATTATTTTTACCAGTCATTTTTGAAAAACTTCCCTGAGAAGTTTGTTAATGAGAACATTTTCCGTTACCCCGGGCCTATTCCATATTCAAAGGAAACGGGTGTTTTAATGTTAGCTGATTCAGTAGAAGCCGCTTCCAGGTCCTTACGTGAGCCGGATGAAAAATCTATTAGCGACTTAGTTGACCGTATCGTAAAATACAAACTGAACCAGGATCAGTTGAAAGACAGTAATATAACCCTAAAAGATATAGAAACCATCAAAACCATCTTCAAGCGGATGCTTGGCAGTATTTATCACGTTAGGGTGGATTATTGAGTCGAAGTGAGTGCATTGATTAGAATAAGTTAAACTTAATCAACCACTTAACTCAATCAACCACTTAACCTTAATATTTTTTTTTGACGACTTAGACGAATTACTATATTTGCAGTCCCAAAAACGGGGATTTGTTATTAAAAAGGGTGAGGTGCCTGAGAGGCCGAAAGGATCAGTTTGCTAAACTGACGTACGGGAAACTGTACCGAGGGTTCGAATCCCTCCCTCACCGCTGATTTCAGTATCAAAAACAGATAAAAGCCTGCAGATCAAATGATTGCAGGCTTTTGTTTTTTGGTCAAAAGGTCATTTTACTCACCAAATCACAGCAAAATGGTGAGTAATTCGGTGAGTTGAATTTTGGAAAATACTTACTCACTAAATCAACTTATTTTATTGATAATCAACCTATTCAATAATTGAACATCTTGTTTGGGATTGATTGCAAGCTTAATTTTGTTTCACCTTTTATTGTCAAAAAGATGAAAACCAATTTCAGTTTGCTTTTTTATCTGAAAAAGCCCAAAAACTATGTATCAGGCCCCGTGCCTACTTATTTGCGAATTACCGTTAACGGCGAACGCGCGGAAACTACTTCCAACCGTGAATGTGATCCTAATTTATGGAACAGTTATTCGGGCCGAATAGAGGAGACGACTGAAAGTATCAAGTCGCTCAACGCTTACCTTGATGGCCTGCAACATCAGGTTTACGATGCTCACAAGGAGTTAATAGCGTTATAGCAACTTCTCCCTTTTATCCTAACTAACGTTATCCGTCGCACAATCTAAAAAGATCTCACGATACCTATCTTCAAACGGAGTCCTGCTTCATTCTGCTCACCGTTTAAGTGTTGAAATATTGGTGTTGAAAAGGTAATCGGAACACCCCAATTTTTATAAAACACGTTGCCGCCAACATTAAAGAAGCCCAGATAATAACCTGAGTTGTCGTCTGGAATACCGTCCTCCACCAACTTGTCAAGCCCTTCGCCGTAGTAACCGCCGAAAATAGTCAGACCGAAGTCGTTTTTGGCGGTGCGCTTAACGTCAGAAGAACAAAATGCTGTCTGAGCACCGGTGAGACGATAAGACAGCACGGCATTTTGAGTGAAAACACTGCTGTAATAATTCCCATGAATACCTTTAGTAGTGTACTTATAAAAAAGATTGGCCTGAAGTGCAAACTTTCCCCAGTGATAAGCGGCAAGAATACCGCCCGCAGGATCATAAGAACCCGAACCCAAAACTACCGTTGTGTTATCAAAGTTGGAGCTTTTTTGCACACCTGTGGGCAATTCGATACCACCCTGCAGCGCCAGGCGGGTATGGCTGCCAGAAAACACCTCGAAAGTCCCTAGTACCATAGCATCGCCTAAACCCTTATCATTACCATAGTTCGTATACAGGAATGCATATGGCAACAGCGCAGAAAGGGTGATCTTATCGCTTAATCCGTATCGTACGCCTAATGAAGTAATCAGCATGTTTTTTAAGGGCGCTTCGTTGTCACCTAACGGTACTGTATTGTCGCCTCCCCTAATGGTGCGAAAATCAGCATATGCTTCCAATACAAATTGTTTTTGAGGGAGAGTGAAAATTCCATTATTAAAGGCGCCACTGGAAGATGCAGCGCCGGCGCAGCAGGCGCATTGGCCGTAAGCGGCTTGTGCAAACAGGAAAAGCATGGCCACTATTGCGGTAGTATATTTTATAGACATATTTATTTTTTAAAAATCAATGGATTAGTGACATCACTCAACGTAATGCACTATAAAGGAAAATGAGTTAAAGAGAATTAGGTCAAGAAACTCTGGGGGGCCGGAATATTCCAGAATGGAAACATTCCGGATACCGGGTATCAGGCTTTAGCGGAAGAATTGCCTTTACTAACGTAACGGTTTTAAAAACATGATCAAATGTGGCTGGTTCTGTAACTAAGGAAACGTTTAGGCGCGATAAATAATCTTTCACCGCCTGTTTGTGCTCGTTTTCCCGCGCTTGTCTGATCTTTTTCATCAGGTAGCATTTGCCGTTACAATGCATCCATGGTTTAGCCCGGTTTTCGCAAAGAGTGGTGGCAATATAGTTTTCGTTTAGTTTGAAACCAGCATAAACAAACAATCGTGAAAAATTGGTACTTATCAGCGCGAATAGCAATAATATGGCAAGCCCTCGTTTTAACATTTGTACTTGTCTTTCAGAATATCATCTGTTTAAATTTCAAAATATTTAGAATAAAGATTCAATTGTGCGTCAATAGTTTTCAGTGCCCGGTTTGCATCAGCTGCGGTAGAAGCCTTTTTCAATTGTTGAACCTCATCAATTAAAGGTTTGAGCCAACTGTGCAATGCTTCGTGATCAGCCCCTTTCATTTTGCATTCACTTATCATTTTAACTATACCGTGTTGCAACTCGTCATCAACCCTTGCGTAATCCGCTATGGAAAGCTCAGTATCTATATTGAATTTCTGAAGAATGCCTTGCAGGCTATGAACATTTGCATCAGTGATCAGGTCAACCTTCCATTTCGCACCGCTATTCAGCACAAGTTTTTTTGTGCCTACGTCATCTTTATCACCATCGGCCTCTGCAGTTGTGTTATAGTTGTTGGGTACGGCGTGTTTACAGCTATCACCCGCACATAAAACTGTCGTAAATAATGCCAATGCGATTAAGAATCTTCTCATTACCGGGTTTTCACTTTAATTAAAAGTCTTTCCTTAATTATTGTATAAGTAATATTAAAAGCAAAAATATCTCAATAAAAAGGCCCAAAATATGATTTAAATCATATTAATACATGAGCTAAATCAATCGATATTTTATCCATTAAGGACAACTTTGTCTTAAATAAGCCTCTAGAGTTTAGACAATCGGCCAGGGTACCAAAGGCAATGAGCTGCGGGTAATCCGGAAAGATAAAATGAAACTATAAAGTCAAACACATAAAAACGATGAGAAAAAATCACTCCCTTTTAGTACTGGCTATAACAGTTATAGCTGGCCTCTTCATTTATGGTTGCGGAGGAAACACAGCGTCGGAAACGGCCGACACGAGTGCAGCAACCAAGAGCAGCGCTCCGGCAGCAAGCAGTGACTCCAAAGGAACCGGAAAGTTTACAGATGTGAAACTCAGCCACCCGCTGGATCAGACTATGGTAACACATGGCAAAGCTATCTATGATGTGAAATGTAGCGCCTGTCACAAACTTACCGGCGAGAAGTTAGTGGGACCGGGCTGGAAGGGTGTTACAGATAGGAGGAAGCCTGAGTGGATCATGAATTTTGTGACCAATACAGACGAAATGCTCAACAAAGACACCGCTGCGCAAACCATGGTAGAAAAATGTATGGTTCGTATGCCTAACCAACACTTGTCTGATGATGACGCACGCCATGTGCTGGAATTGATGCGGAGCAACGACGGGAAAAACTAATCTCTTAATCTCAATAATTAATGTCATGAAAAAAACTATGTTAATGCTTTGCTCAGTTGCTGCGATAGCATCTATGCAAAGCTGTAAAATGAAAAGTGCGGATTCGGCTGTTGCGGGTGATGCTGCTGCTAAGGTGTACGTCGCCCCCGGCAAATACGACGAGTTTTACAATTTCGTATCAGGTGGTTTTAGCGGCCAGGTATCTGTATACGGCTTGCCATCGGGCAGGCTGTTAAAGGTTATACCTGTATTCTCTGTAAACCCGGAAAACGGATATGGCTATAGCGAGGAGACCAAGGCAATGCTGAACACCACCAATGGTGCAATCCCATGGGATGATCAGCACCACCTGGAGCTGTCGCAAACCAATGGCCAACAGGATGGGCGCTGGATATTTGCCAATGCCAACAACACGCCCCGGGTTGCCAGGATCGACCTAAAATCATTTAGAACGGCCGAAATTCTGCAAATACCCAATAGTGCAGGTAACCACTCATCGCCGTTTATTACAGAAAATACGGAGTACGTAGTAGCGGGAACACGTTTTTCGGTGCCGCTGGGCGACGCCGATGTGCCTATCAGTTCGTTTAAAAAGAACTTCAGAAGCACCGCTTCATTTATCAGCGTCGACAAGACCACAGGTCACATGAACATTGCGTTCCAGATTGTGCTTCCTGGTATGAACCTGGACCTGAGCCACGCAGGCAAAGGCCCATCTCACGACTGGTTCTTCTTCTCCTGCTACAATACCGAACAAGCTTATACCATGCTGGAAGTGAATGCGTCGCAAAAAGACAAAGACTTTATTGTTGCCGTGAACTGGAAAAAGGCTGAAGAATATGCTAAAGCAGGTAAAGGTCATAAAATGCCCGCGTCTTATGCGCATAATACCTTTGACGAGAACACTCAAAAGGCAACTTCAGTAATCGAGAAGGATGTTTTGGTATTGGATCCAAAAGATTGCCCTGACATGGTTTATATGATCCCTTGTCCAAAATCGCCTCACGGCGCCGATGTGGATCCAACCGGTCAGTATATCGTTGGCAGTGGTAAACTGGCAGCGCTTATCCCTGTGTTCTCATTTGATAAAATAACCAAAGCAATCCAGGACAAGCAGTTTGAAGGTGATTTTTACGGAATACCAGTAATCAAATACGAAGCCGCCCTGCATGGTGAGGTAAAAAAGCCAGGTCTGGGCCCGCTGCACACAGAATTTGACGGTAAAGGCAACGCGTACACCTCTATGTTCCTTTCTTCAGAAGTTGTGAAATGGAGAATCAGCGATTTGCAGGTTGTCGACCGTATCCCTACTTATTATTCCGTAGGCCACTTAATGATCCCTGGAGGAGACACAAAAAAACCGATGGGTAAATACCTGGTTGCTTATAATAAGATTACTAAGGACCGTTATCTGCCCACAGGACCCGAGTTATGCCAGTCGGCCCAGCTGTATGATATCTCCGGCGACAAGATGAAACTGCTGCTCGACTTCCCGACAATCGGCGAGCCACACTACGCCCAGGCCTGCCCTGCAACATTGATAAAAGATCAGCAGGTCAAGTTTTACGATATCAGCAAGAATCACAACGAATACGTATCGATGGGCGAAAAGAAAGCCAACGTAGTTCGCAACGGAAACCGGGTTGATGTTTACATGACTGCGATCAGGTCGCATTTAGTGCCCGATAATATCGAAGGGGTGTTTGTTGGCGACGAAGTTTATTTTCATGTTACCAACCTGGAACAGGACTGGGATGTTCCACACGGTTTCGCAGTTAAAAATTCAAATGCCGCGGATCTTTTAATTATGCCGGGTGAAACATTGACGATGAAACTTGATGCTAACAAGCAAGGCATTTATCCATTCTATTGCACCGATTTCTGCTCTGCGTTGCACCAGGAAATGTCAGGATATCTAAGGGTGTCTGCAAAAGGAAGCAATGTGCCTTTGAGATTCGGATCGGGCGTAGTGGTAGCGGATGCTGCAGCAAGCAATAAATAGTATATGATGGCGGCGTCGCTAAACCGGCGCTGCCTTTTTTTATTCCCACTGAAATGAAAAAGTTAACGAAAGTTGGCAAAGTAAGTATCATCGTTGTGATATTGTTTCTGGCAACACTATGGGTTTTCCCAATGTGGCAAATTGATCTGAGGGCGCCCCAATATCCGAGCGGGTTATCCATGAAAATATGGATCAACGATGTAAAAGGCGACGTTGATGTGATTAACGGGCTGAACCATTATATCGGCATGAGCACCATACATAAAAAAGATTTCCCGGAATTTATCTTCCTGCCCGACACAATGATGGTTTTTATGGCCCTGGGCCTTGCGGTTTTGCTTTTAAAAAGGAAAGTGGGCTATTATATCTGGACCGGCTTGTTTGCCTTCATCGGTATTTTTTCGTTCTATGATTTCTATAAATGGGAATACAATTATGGGCACAACCTCGACCCGGCAGCGCCGATCAAGGTGCCTGGTATGTCTTACCAGCCCCCTTTATTCGGATATAAAAAACTGCTGAACTTCGAAGTCCTCTCCCAACCTGCCATAGCCGGATGGTTCTATATTGCTGCTGGCGCGGTGCTGGTAGTAATTACAATTTATGAAATCAAAAAAAGTCTTGCAAAATGAAAAGCATATTAACATTTTTCTTGTTCGGCACTATTTGTCTGGCAAGTTGTCAAAGGCAATTTGAGCCCATAACGTATGGAAGAGATGCCTGCACGCATTGCAAAATGACTATAATGGATAGACGTTTTGCAGCGGAGATCATCACCAGCAAAGGCAGAGCCATTAAGTTCGACGATTTTGGATGTCTGCTGAACTGGGTGAAAGATGAAAATTTCCAGGATAAAGATGCACTAATATTTGTGGCCGACTTTAATAATCCGGGTAGCCGATTTTTAGATGCCCGCCACGCGCTTTTTATTCACAGTGACGGATTTAGATCGCCAATGAACGGTAATCTTGCAGCAACAGCTTCACCAGCTCTTGCCCAAAAACTGAACACAGACTCACACAGTCCGGTATTGACCTGGATAAGCCTTAAAAAATGAAAACGATATCGCTTTATTTAATAGTTGCATTAGCGTTGTGCTTTCAACCGGCCCAAAGCATTGCTGCTGTTATTAAAGTATATCCTGGCGCGCATAGTATTCAAAAAGCAATAGCCAGAGCCCACAAAGGGGACATCCTGTCTATTCAAAAAGGATTTTATAAAGAGCACGATCTCAACATCGAAAAGAAACTGACCCTGGAAGGCAGTGGATTTCCGGTAATTGATGCCGAAGGCAAATTTCAGCTTTTTATTGTTAAAAGCGACTCCGTAACCATCGATGGCCTGCAGATCCAAAACATCGGCAAAGCCAGTATGACCGATATGGCCGGCATAAAGATCATTAATGCGAAATATGTTACAGTGAAAAACAATCGCCTTATCAACAATACTTTCGGTGTTTACCTGCAAAACTCATCGCTCTGCAAGGTTATTAATAATACCATACACAGTGACTTTAAGGATGAACTGAATGGCGGAAACGGAATCCATGCCTGGCATTCGGACAAGTTGCTGATCCAGGGAAACACGTTGTCGGGGCATCGCGATGGTATTTATTTTGAATTTGTTACCGAGTCGCATATCAATGGAAATACCTCATTCGGAAATGCACGGTATGGCCTTCATTTCATGTTCTCACATAACGACACCTACACTAACAATATTTTTAGAGATAACGGCGCTGGTGTGGCAGTAATGTACTCAAAAGGCGTTACCATGCGCGACAATGAGTTCGTTCATAATTGGGGTGATGCTGCTTATGGCCTTTTATTAAAAGAAATATCAGATAGCAAGATCGAACACAACCGGTTCATAAAAAACACTGTGGGCCTGCATATGGAAAGCACCACCAATGTGGAGATAAAACGAAACCTTTTCCAGGACAATGGCTGGGCCTGCCGTGTACAAGCCAGCTGCAGCGGCAGTAATTTTATCGAAAACAACTTTATCGGCAACTCATTTGATGTAGCGACGAACGGCACCATGATGCTCAATATTTTTAATAACAACTACTGGGATAAATATGACGGTTATGATCTGGACAGGAATAATACAGGTGATGTACCTTACTATCCAGTAAGCGTGTATTCCGTGGTAACTGAAAAAATACCATCGGCTATGATACTATATCACAGCCTGCTCACCGATATTATGGACCAGGTGGAAAAGGTTTTGCCAACCGTAATACCTGATAAATTGAAGGACGATCACCCGATGATGAAAAAAATAAAGCTATGATCTCTGTAGAAAATTTAACAAAATCGTTTGGAAAATTTAGGGCCCTGGATAATGTCAGCGTCAGCTTCGATCGAGGAAACACTATTTCGCTGATCGGGCCAAACGGCTCGGGGAAAACCACGCTTATCAAATCCATATTAGGACTTGTTATACCCGAAAAAGGAATGATCAGGATAAACAACACCGAGATCAGATCAAACCCTGCCTACCGCTCGCAGATAGGATATATGCCGCAAATAGGACGCTATCCCGAGAATATGAGCATAGCCCAGGTGGTCAGCATGCTTAAGGAGATTAGGAAAGATTGCACCAGCTACGATGAAGAGCTAATTGACGGTTTTGGAATACCGGCCATACAAAATAAAACAATGCGCAGCCTTTCGGGCGGTACACGTCAAAAAGTAAGTGCATGCCTGGCATTTCTTTTCAGACCGGATATTTTCATTCTGGATGAACCTACCGCGGGATTAGATCCGATATCAAGCGAATTGCTAAAAAGTAAGATCATCAAAGAACGGGCAAACGGTAAGCTTATCCTGATCACGTCACACGTGCTGAGCGACCTGGATGATATCACCAGCCACATTGTTTACCTGCAGGATGGAAAGTTGATGTTTTATAAAGAAGTGGAAGAATTGAAGGAGTCGACGGGTGAAGAGAAACTCAACAAGGTGATCGCTACGATCATGCAAACAGATTATTTAAAAGTTCATGCCCTATAAGATGAAGACGATCGTTAAATATGTGCTGCTCGATTTGCTGCGAAACAAAACCATCCTGGTTTACACCTTTATCCTCGCCGTATTAGCCGTGAGTGTGCTGAGCATGAGCGGGAATTCATCGAAAGGTTTGCTGAGCCTGTTGAATATTACGCTTCTGTTTGTCCCCATCATCAGTATCCTGTTTGCCACTATTTACTTTTTCAACTCAGTAGAGTTTACTGAATTACTGCTAGCGCAGCCCATCAGACGGAACGCGATGATACTTGCCGAATACACCGGTGTGGCATTTGCATTGAGCATCGCTTACCTTGTGGGGATTGGCCTGCCATCAGTTTTGTTAAACTATAGCCTTGCATCGCTAACGCTGATCGTAAGCGGCGTGTTGCTAACGTTGATCTTTACAGCGCTTTCCCTGCTGATCTTTGTACTGTTCAAAGACAAAACCAAGGGCATAGGGGCTGCTATCATTACTGCGTTATTCTTTACCCTGCTGTTTGATGGCCTGCTGCTTTCCTTCATCTACTCTTTCAGCGATTATCCGATCGACAAGCCGCTGTTGGGTTTTATCTCCTTAAACCCGGTTGATCTTGGCCGGATACTTGTACTCTTGCAATTGGATGTTGCAGTGATGATGGGATATTCAGGCGCGCTGTTTAAAGAATTTATGGGATCTGCCATCGGCAGTGTATATTCAATTGCATGTATGTCACTTTGGATATTACTGCCCCTTGTGATATCGGTCAGGAAATTCAGAAAGAAAGACCTATAAGCTCCGCGCCGGGAGTCAAATACCCTCATAGATAACACCCGATGTCGGCGTTTCCTTTAGTTCTATTTTGTTAACCCCGGCAATGATGGTTTTATCTTGTCCCAAATCCAAACTGCCAATAACTCAGTGGTAGGGTTCTCCAAATCTGGGATATCGTTGAGCATGTGATGATCCGGCAAATCGATAACGGATCTGACAGCTTTTTTTTAAGATCGCCAAAATCAAGAACCCAGCCTTCAGGATCTATCAATTCACCTCTTAAAAAAGGGTAAGGTGATAGGTATGCCCTTGAATTTCCCTGTATTTGTGACCTGCGGGAACATGAGATAGAAAGTGGGCCGAATCAAATGTGAATTGCTTATAAATGATCATTCTATATAGTTATAAGAGTTTCAAAAATGGTGTGGATTAATTACCAGCCCAGTTCCTCCCGGCCGGCTTCGCTTATCATATCCGCCGACCATTCGGGTGTGAATGTGAGGTCAATGTTGATGTGATAACCATTAAATGCTTCCTTCGCCATTAATTCGACACCACCTCTTATATAATCGCCCGCAGGGCAGGCGGGTGTCGACAAGGTCATGGTGATAATCAATTGCCGGGCTTCTTTATCTATTTTTATGTCATAGATCAAGCCAAGGTCAATAATATTGAGTTCAAGCTCAGGGTCTCTTATCAGGGAAAGCATTTGCATCAGGCGAATTTTGTCTTCGTACTGAGGATCAGTGATTACTATGTCTGTCATTTTCTTAACTTGCTTATTACGTACAGCACATGACCAAAATATAAAACCGAGACACCGAGCATGAGCAGGCTGCCTGCATAAATGAAAACCTGCAACTTCAACAATATTCCTGACAGGAACAACAAAAAGCCCGGCAAGTATATTAGCGTCTGTAAAACAACCAGGTGCTCATTGTAGAGGTCTTTGGGTTGTAGCTGGGCTAGTTTTTCAGGTTTTGTGAGGTGCATCCAAACAATGAATGGCAGGGTTTTAAATGTTTGCCCCATGATCAGTATGGTGATAAACCCGGCAAAAAAGGAGTACCCATATGCAGTGATTATTGAAACAGGCGTTTGGCTATAACTAAATATGGCGATCATCAGGAAAAGAAACGGAAGGGTGACGACCCCTAACGCAATAAAGGTTTGCTTCATCCCGGCGTCCATTTTTTTGCGGATGGCACTTTTAAAACAATGCCTTATATAAACCAGGTAAAACAATAATCCGCCAATAATGAGAGCGATATAAACCACATGCCATCGCGTGCTGTGCAACCCCATACCCTCGATCAACAGGAGCACCAGGCCGCCGTTAATTAGGTAGTAAGCCGCCGTCAGATATTTTTTCGCTTCCTTCCTGCTTAGTAAAAACATGGGTATCAGCCTTGAGCTTACACCAATAATCAAAAGCAAAAACCACCCGGCCATGCCGACCGAAGCATGTACTTTTAAATAATGCAAATGATCGGCAGGAAGAAAACCAAAGCGGAAGTTTAGCAGGAGCGTTGCACCGATAGTTCCTGTAACGATGAGCCAAATATGTGCCGTAAGGACAAAATCGACAATGATATTATTCTTTTGAGCTTTTTTTGAAGTAAGGAACATATTGACTGCGTGAAGAATGAATGCCGTCAACACAAGGGTGGCCCCGGTAAGCATGAGTATCCCTAACTCAAAATTCCAAAAGGAATGGACGAGCAAGCATGTACCTATTGTGAGCGAGAGAAAAACGGCAATGGATACTCGTTCGCTATAAAGTTTTTGATCGGTAATTACCGGTATCAACTGGTTACTAGCACCCATAATAACCATCGTGCCCCAACCCAGTACCGTGAGGTGGGTAATCGCTAATAGGTGTGGCTGGAAAAAATGTCCGCCGAAATCCTTCCTGGAGATAAATGTCAGCAGACCAATAATAACAAGACTCATCGCTCCAGCTGCATAGTATGGAATGATCGCTTTTTTGCCTGGTATTTGATGATGTGGTATGTCCATTATTCCTAATTGTGATAGATAATAAGGATCACTTCCGATTCAGCCTGCTTATAGACGTAACTAAATCCGCGATCCTTCAATTCGGGGAATAAAAAAAGTGGCACCTTCTTATGCCTCACGTATAGGGCCTCACCTTTATCTAGGTGATCGAGTTCGTCTAAAATTGCGATCATCGGTTTGGGCATTTCCAGTTGTCTGACATCTATTTCTGTAAATTTGAGATTGTAATGTTTCAAAACGTTGTCAAATAAATCCGGATCGGAAAATTGTTTATCAAGACTCCCTTCTGGCGTAGGGCTTTCTTGTATTTTGGTGATATAAGTAAACACTATTCCCGGCTGGTTTTTTGAAACCGAGACGCTATAACCCTTGCCGGTCAATATGCGGATCAGCGGCGCTGGTTCAAAGGAGTTGATCAGCAGCAAGGTTTTACCAGGAGCAACTCCGGAAAGCTTATTCATAATGCGATTAAATGGATCTGCACCGCCAGCCAGATCGGGCCGTACGTCTATCGACGCTGCTAGATTAATATCATTTTCAGCTACTATGTTGCTTGCTGGTGTATCTTTTTCTACGGCATGCGATTCCTCAATGCTAAACCCAATTTGAGCAAGATTATCGAGTATTGCTTGTACATTGCAGTTTCCAATAACCGCAGCCTCAGCAACCGTTACTCTCGGCGCCAATATTTTTCGCAGGACCGGGTTCTTTAGCTTTTTAAAATGGGGGCTGAGCGAGATCAGCACATCAATTGCCTCCAGCTTATCCTTTATTATGGCTCCTATTGTTGTTTTAGCGTTGATGGTCATAGTATCAAGGATTAAGCGGGGAAGAGCTCCTGCCCGGCCCCGCGTGAATGATCAAGATTTAGTTTCCAGTGTAATAGCCTTGGGAAACAGTATGTTGTTCTCAAGGTGAATATGAGTATGAAGGTCATCCTCAAAATCCTCCAGCTTCTTATAAAGCAGCGCATAACTGGTGCAAGCGTGTTCTGGCAGCGTATAGTTATTGGTAAGGGCTCTTATATCTTCTGCCAGTTTACCCACAATGTCATGGTCATTTTCCATAATGGCTACTGGTTCTTGCACCGAACGGAAGATGCCTGAATTATCACCGCCCATTTTATCTAGTTGCTTTATATAAGGGAATAAAATGCGTTCTTCTTTATTCAAATGAACTACTAGTTCGTTTGCCATAGCATTTACTTTCTCCCATACCTGTACCAGGGCCGAATCAGTTTTGCCATGACGAGTGGCAACCTTTTGGCTTAGTTCCAATAAAACAGGCAGATTTTGTTTCACATAAGCATGGTGCACATTAACGATGTAATCGGCAAGAAAACTTAGGCTCCAGGCATCAAAATCATGTTGGGGAGCGCTCGTTAAAGTGCTAGCAGTCCTTTCCAGCTCTTGCTTAACTTGTAACACATCCAAACCTTTTTCTTTGCAGGCATCTTCCAGGCTTTTTTTACCACCGCAGCAAAAATCCAGCCCCAACCTCTTGAAGGTTTCGGCCTTGCGAACGTCTTTTTTCACAATTTCTCCGAGGGTCTCGACATGCTGCCCGGGATCGTTCTTGCATATTTCTACTTCCCATACTTCAGGACCTTCAAGCAAGTACTTCCACGAAAAGCAATTGCCGCGTTCGCCAAGCATCTGGTAATATAAGGGCTTGGGATCATGGTCATTATGTATTACAAAGGCCTCACCTGCGGCCAGGCGATCAAAATGTTCAAAGATGGTGGGATGTTTTAAACGGGGTTCTATCTTCGTAACATCTAAAATCTGGGTTTCAAATTCCTGTGTATCATTCATGTTATTAGTATTTATGGTTATTAAAAATTAATTGCATTGACTGTTGAAAACTCCGGTTTGCCGGTCATCTTCGTTCTACGGTTGTTGGCGGTTGATATACTTATTAAAAGAGCGCCGGTAAACAATCCAATGGCCGCTGCCCAGAGTAGCCATGGATAAATTGAACTGTTTTTCATCATCATTCCCGACAAACCTTGCGTCATCAGAACAGCTTCATTGGTAATTACTGCAACAGTAAAAACGATAATGCCGGTTTTTGCAGTTCCTGTATCGATCTCAAAATATTTCGTGTGTATTAAATGCACGAGCAAATAAAGGGTGATAAACCCAAGCATCACCAGGTGCAAATAGCCGACGATCACTGCGCGGTTTGAAAAAATTTCATTGCCAATTGCCGGAAAGACCGTTCCGATTTGCAACACCGATTTAAGCGCAAAGGCAAAGAGCGATAACCCACCAACTGTTTTTGCCAAAGGGTTCATCTTGCTGAAGACCAGCTTTGCACTGGTGATCGCTGCGCCAAAATAGAACAATGTTACCACCAATAGCACACAGCCAAAAAATGCTATGCCGCGTATGGCCATATTGGGAAAATGCCACAAATAAGAAAGGAACAATGTCGGTAAGACCGAAAGCGACAGAACTACTGCAAATCGTTTGATCCGCAATTTGGTATAGTCGTCAAACTTGTTGCCGAATTGGTTGATGAGTAAAGCAAAAACGCTTAAAGAGAAGAACCCATTATACTGCAGGTGCAAGTAAGTGTAAATAGCATCCCTGTATAAAAGTACATTCACAGAATGCGACGCCATCATATAGGCGAGAGTAAATGGTCCTACAGAAGAGACACAAAGCGCTATAAGACCAACTATACATAAAAGCTTTACTGGTTTTTCTGCTTTGCTTTTTACCAGGTCCTTTATAAAAAAACAGCTAAAAGCATAAGTGACAAATATGAACAGCGTTGAAAACATGATCGAAAAAAGTCCGTATCCCTGGAAAGGAAAACTCAGCAGCATTCCGACGGAGGTGACCAATAGTGCGGTTAAGAGGTATTTGTACCTTGGCTTGCAGCTATTCTTTCGAGGTAACATTTCAAATGTCAGCAAGGTGAACAGGCAAAGTGTGATCCACCCGGCAAAAGCGAAATGAGAGTGGGAATGAAGCATAAATTTGAAATCGATCCACGGCAGCGAGAATAATATCTTACTTCGCAGTAGCACCCCCAAAAGTGCCACGATCGACAGGTTAATTAAACTTATCGTGATCCAGCTATTCTTTTCTTTTAACATTTGATTTAATTGAATACAAAAAGACCTTTAAATCTTTTATGTGAATAAAATTTAACTCTTTCTCAAAAAGCCCCCGCCGTTCTTTAATTTTTTTGACATGCTCCCAATGGTCGCCTCCTCCATCATCTTTTTTATTCCCAACCGCAAAGATTTAAATTTGCTGTGCAGTGGGCAGGGTTCAGTTTCTGAACACTCTTTAAGACCCAGTCCGCACCCTGTAAACAGGTTATCGCCGTCAACTGCTATAACTACGTCAATAAGCCTTGTGTTATATTGATTGTGATCGAGGAAAAATCCTCCGTTCACGCCTTTTTGTGAACAAATGATATTGTTACGGGAAAGAATTTGGAGGATTTTCGCAGTGAAAGGTTGAGGGGCAACGATATGATCACATATTTCAGCTATGCCGACCTTAGTGTCTTTGTTGGCCCTGGCAGCTATATAAATCGCCGCCCTTATCGCGTACTCACTGGATTTTGAAAACATCGATATTGCTCCCTGGCTTCAGGCTATGGCAAACTGAATTTACGGCCATATATTGAAGCTGAATTTGATGCAAGTTACCCGACTCTTACCAATGGCGTCATGTTATAGCTCATTTAATAATATGATCTATGTCATAAAATGTTCTCTTAGGAGAGGCGAGCTCCTTCTTTAAGCTACCTTTAGCTCGCTTAGAAATTTTAAGTCTTGGATTAACTGGTTCGAATCGTCCAGTCTGGGAGAAGATGGTTGTACGAATCAAACCATAGTTTCTTGTTCCTAACCGGACAGAATTCGAACCAGTCAAAAAATTGTAGATAAAAGACGCATACTTTCTTCCAGGCAGTTCGAGCTTAGTCGTGTTTGGCTGCAAATCGCAGCTTTCTGAAGTAGGTTGACTTGCATATATCGAAATTTGTGCCCATATTTGAACATAAGATCTGCAATTAATTTGTATTAAAAAAGTGGTGAGTATTTCGGTGAGTAAGAAATAAAATCCACATAATGTATTGAATATCAAATCGGTTTAAAAGGTGTACAATTCCCTCCCTCACCGCTGAAAAATTTTTAACCCTGTAAATTATTGATTTGCAGGGTTTTTTATTAAAGGTTATTTCTTCGGCGTTTCACTCGAACCTTGAGTCTTTTATTGCTTAAATTGCCTTATATGAATGCTTTATAAATAATCGTTTTTGAAAAAAAGGGAAAGACATTAATAAATGGGTGAGTGATTCATGGAGTGATAAATTATCATAATAAATTGTTAACCAGATTAATACATTAATTTATATTAATACAAATGTGTTTTTTTACTTATTAATGCTGTTTTTCTGTTTTTGATTTCCCAATATATTTGTATTTTGCATTAAAATTAAAAAGTACCTGAGTCAATTCCCAAGTTTGAATATCCTAACAAGGGAAATTATCACAAAACAATGAAAAAAATAATTCTATTAGTATTGGTTGCAGTCGCATTTGCTGCCTGCCAGAAGAATGGGACAACCCCAGCAAAACCCATAACAACATCTAAGGATACTATTCCTGATGAAGCCCTTTTTAAGGTACAGATTGTAAAAGACAGTATACAGTATTACGAAATTTTGATTGTTTTTAACCATACTTTTCATTTGGGTTATTCAGTTACCAATGGAGCAAATATTTCCGAAGATGCGAAAGTAATTTCGTTGCCTGCCAGAATGAATATGTCGGCGATTACAAGTGACGGTACACTGGTAAATTGGGACGGTGTGCCTTATACACAAGGAATGGCCATTCCACTAGATGTAAATGCCTACACAGGCGCCTATTTTCTGAAAGCTGTTAAACTAACCAATATTCCATCGTATACCCATATCTGGGTTAGGGATAACGTTTTGAGGGACAGCCTTGACCTGCGCACCGGGAATTATCATTTTAATATCGATCAGGCAGACACCAATTCATTCGGCAAAAAAAGATTTCAGATCGTAGTTCGGTAATATCAACTCAAAGATTAGATAGACCTATTATCAGGATTTGTGTCGCAAACAAGAAATAACTTCTGGCATCATTTCATTATCAATAGCGTGCAAAGCCTCGCTGCTTTCTTCAAAATTTCTTTCAACCCAATAATCACAATAATAATTTAAACCTTACCCCAAATGCAAGTTTTCAGAAAAAGCCTGCTCATTTTATTGAGCCTGGCCCTTACTCAGTACGTATTTTCCCAGGCGCCCAGTATTTCTTACAACCCATCCAGCAATATATTAAGAGCCGGCACGTCCTTTACGGTGAGCCCGACGAACACGGGCGGAGCGGTACCAGCTACAACTTATGGGCAGGTGACGACGTTTGCGGGCAGCTTAACCCAATCATCGGGTTACAGCAATGCTACGGGGACTAATGCACTTTTTAACCTGCCCAAAAGGATGGTCATGGATGCGTCGGGGAATATATATATATTTGGCCGATAAAAGCAATAATGCCATCAGGGAAATAACACCGGCAGGTGTGGTGACTACTTTTGCCGGCAGCGTGACAGGGGCCTCGGGGTACACCGATGCTAGCGGAACATCAGCGCTCTTTAATGGTCGGTAGGAATGGCAATAGATGCTTCTGGAAATTTGTTTGTTACGGACTACAACAATAGTGTTATACGTAAAATAACTCCGGCAGGAGCGGTAAGCGCTTTCTATTCTCAATCGGGCATGGTACCTTCAGGCATATAGCCGATTTAGGACTTCTGAAAGGTGCTATAATACCTTTTACCAATAAAGTCCGCAGCAGAGGATGAATATCGAGTACTCGCTCATCCATCAGGAATTCCCCTAAATATTTCCTTACGTCCGGTGTCGACGGACTATCTGGAGTGCCTAAATTGACTAATAAAATTCCTTTTTGGTCATTATTATCTTCAACCTTCGTCAAAAGGAAATAGGTATCAAAAAAGTGATAATGATCACTTTTTGTCATGAGAGCGATCAAGGTCAAAGAATGCCCTCATGCCAACCTTTACCGAAAATTCGACCATACGAAACAATGGCATATAGTACGGCTAAAGAAACAGGTGATTTTTTCGTCGCAGGCATCAATTACAAGAGGACAGATGCTGAAACGCGGGGACTATTTGCAATTAATAGCGAACAATATGAAAACATCATAAATCTCTCACAGGATTACGGAGTGGATAGCCTATTCATCTTGTCTACCTGTAACAGAACAGAAATATATGGTTTTGCAACACAAGGAAAGATGTTACTTGAACTTCTTGTTACACAAACGAAAGGTGACCTTCAAACTCTTTTAAATGTGGCTTATGTTAAGGGGGACCATGACGCTGTGGAGCATTTATTTAAGGTTGGGTCCGGGTTGGATTCTCAAATCCTTGGTGATTATGAGATCCTTGGGCAATTGAAACACGCTGTAAATTTCTCGAGAGAACGCAATAAAATGTGTTGTTTCCCGGAACGATTGACAAACAGTGTGTTCCAGGCATCAAAAGAAGTAAAGAATGAAACAGGCTTAAGCAGCGGTAGTGTATCTGTCTCATTTGCCGTAGTTCAATTCTTAAAACAGAGCGTGCCTGATTGTATTAACAAAAATATATTGCTTTTCGGAACCGGCAAGATCGGCAGTAGCACCTGTAAGAATCTCGTTGATTATCTCGGCGCGACAGACATCACGCTGATTAACCGGTCAACCGAAAAAGCAGCAAAATTAGCTGGCGATTTAAATTTGAAATGTGCCCCGATAGAAGACATTGAAAGGCAGCTTGAGTCTTCAGATATAATATTAGTTGCTACAAGTGCGAACGAGCCGATTATATTAAAATCACACCTTGAAAATAAAGGTGTAAAACTGATCATAGATCTTTCTATTCCTTGTAACGTTGAGCAATCGGTTGGCCTGCTTGATGATGTTCATTTAATCAATATTGACCAGATATCGAAGATGAAAGATGATACAATCAAATGTCGAGAGGCAGAGATACCAAAAGCTGAAAAAATCATACAAAAGCATATCAGAATATTCGCCGAATGGCAATTGATGCGGCAAAATGCGCCCATATTGAGGTCCATTAAATTAAAACTAAAAGATATAATTGTGTTACGTCACAACGGGTTTCTAAATTCCGAAACGAAGTGCCCTTATATTTCCGCTGAGCAAGAAATCCAGCAGATTGTAAACAAAATGGCCGGAAAAATGCGCACCGGAAATAATATGGGTTGTCATTATTTAGAAGCGATTAACGAACTGATTGTTAGATAAAATTTCTCCACTCGAAATCATTGGGGGATAAATTCATCAAGAAAGTATCAGATAAGATAAAGTGATAACGATCATTTCTCAAAATGCCGCCCGGCATTTTTATCTGTAGTGTATTTATTCAATTTTATAAAAAATTAATAACCAAATCCACACGGCTATGAGGACGGTACTTGTATTTAATGATGGCTCATGTGAAGCAGCGGTCGCCGATCAGTTTGCTTTGGCAATCGCCCGAAAGACTAAAGCGGACCTATTGGTGCTAAATCTTGTTAAGGAGGAAAAATTAAAAACTCAAAAAAAAATGGTTGAGACCGGGGCTGAAGAAAGTGATGGGGCGAGTGCTCAAGGGCTCTCCGATGTAATACTTGCCGGCTTTGATGATGATTTCAAACCAGTGAGATGGGATGTTGAAGCAAGCGAATATTCGGCAAAAGATATCAGTGAACTGGTGATCAGAAAGAATATTTGGTTAATGATAAAGGGAATTGAAACACACATCACCCATGAACTATTGTGCCATGTCGATATTCAGTCGGTTATCAATCATGTAGGTTGCCCGTTACTTTTGATACCTGATAATTATAAAAAGAGAGATTTTGAAAACGTTGCTTATGCAGTGGATATGCGCTATTGCAGAAGGTCAATATTGAAGTTCCTTATAGAGTTTACAAGGGATTATGGGGCTAATCTAATACTTGAACATTTGTCTGCCAAAGGCTTGCCACCACTAGGTGACGATTATGCCATCTCATTATTTGAAAATGAATTAGCTTGCCAGGTTGAGTATGACAGGGTGTATTTTAATAATATCAGGGAGCGGAATCTAAACGTTGCTATCGGGGTGATAACAAATGACTTGAAAGCAGATCTGTTAGCAATGGCAAATCACCGGTTTCATTTCGAGGAAATATTTGGCAGGTCAATAACAAGTTGTATGCCTGAGCAAATTCCGGTACCTGTAATGATTTTTCCATCCTAATTCGTCCTCCTTGAATAATTTAGTACCCGACGATTTATCGCACTTCTGGCACTTGTCTGCAGATGATGCCCTAAATAAATTATCCTGCCGTGTAAACGGCCTTACGGATCAGGAGGCAAGTGAGCGGCTAAAACGCTACGGGCCTAACACCATTAAGTCAAAAAAAAGGGTTTCAGCATTAGTGCTTTTCTTCTCGCAATTCAAAAGCCCGATTACCTTATTGCTTATAGTCGCTGCATTGTTATCTGCTGGACTAGGCGATGTCATAGATATTGTCATTATTTTAACGATTGTTCTGATTAGCAGCCTGTTGAGCTTTTGGCAGGAGAAAGGTGCAGCTAATGCAGTGGATGAATTATTGAAGCTTGTACAACTCAAATGCACTGCTCTACGGGATGGCTGCAAAAAGGAAATTCCAATGGAGCATGCAGTTCCAGGAGATATTATTTATCTCACAGCCGGAGATATTATACCCGGCGACAGCCTGATCATCGGGTCGCAGGAACTATTTGTAGATGAAGCGGCTTTTACGGGTGAAACTTATCCGGTTGAAAAGCATGATTGCATATTACCTCCGGATGCACAGCTTTCCAAACGGAGTAACTCATTATTTATGGGTTCGCATGTGATAAGCGGCAAAGCGACGGCGCTGATTATAAAAACCGGGCTACAAACTGAATTTGGTAAAATATCAGCCGATTTACAGCATAAAGCGCCCGAGACAGACTTTGAGCGTGGTATACGAAGGTTTGGTTACATGCTGATGGAAATTACCTTGTTGCTGGTCATCGTTATATTTGCTGTAAATGTTTACCTCCATAAACCTGTTTTAGATTCATTTTTGTTCTCACTTGCCCTGGCGGTTGGTCTCACTCCCCAGCTTTTACCGGCAATTATCAGCGTAAATCTTTCAACAGGCGCACGTCGAATGGCGCGCAAACAGGTTATCGTTAAACGATTATCATCTATAGAGAATTTCGGGAGCATGAATATCTTGTGCTCAGATAAAACGGGCACGATCACAGAAGGGAAAGCTAAACTAAAAGATGCGCTCGACATAGACGGTCATCATAATGATAAAGTACTAAAATATGCCTGGTTGAATGCCTCGCTACAACAGGGATTTCACAATCCAATCGATAGCGCTATTTGTCAATCTTATAAGCAGGAAGGAGAAACATTTAAAGTAATCACTGAAGTCCCGTATGACTTTAACCGCAAGCGCCTCACTGTGCAGGTAGCCAATATCGACGAAACGTTTGCGATCACCAAAGGTGCTTTGAATGTGATATTGGACATCTGTGATAAAGTGGAAATTGGAAATGAGATAAACGATATTGCAGCTTTTCGAAAGCAAATAGAAGACCAATACGAGCAGTTGAGCAGTTCTGGCTTCCGCACTCTTGGAGTCGCTTATAAAAGCATCGATAAAAGTCACAAGGTCACAAAAGAGGACGAAGAAGGTATGATCTTTCTTGGCATTATAACTTTATTCGATCCACCGAAACCGGGTATTGACGCTACAATTAGCAAGCTGAATGAGCTCGGTGTTAGCTTAAAGATCATCACCGGGGACAATGCGTTGGTTGCTAAAAACCTGGCGCAACAGGTTGGGATCAGTCAGCCCAATATTCTTACAGGGGCAGATCTGCATAAAATGAGCAATGCAGCACTGATGCATAAGGCAAGAAGTGCTAACATTTTTGCAGAAGTCGAGCCCGACCAAAAAGAACGTATCATAGCGATTTTAAAAAGAGCTGGATTTGTGGTAGGCTTTATGGGCGACGGCATAAACGATGCTCCGGCATTACATGTTGCCGATGTTGGTATATCGGTAAATACCGCTGTTGATGTTGCAAAGGAAGCGGCTGAAATAGTGTTGCTTAGCAATAGCCTGGATGTATTGGTAGATGGTATTATAGAAGGCCGAAAAACCTTCACCAATACGATGAAGTATATATTTATGGCTACCAGCGCTAATTTTGGCAACATGTTCAGCATGGCAGGAGCGTCCTTGCTAATGCCTTTTTTACCGCTTCTTCCTAAGCAGATATTGCTTACCAACGTCCTAACTGATTTCCCTGAAATGGCTATTGCTGCCGATAAGGTGGATGACATCAATATACAATCGCCTCAAAAATGGGATTTAGGTTTTATCCGACGCTTCATGGTAATATTTGGCTTGATAAGCTCTGTATTTGACTACCTCACCTTTGGCCTGTTGTTATTCATCATGCACACAAAAGAAAAAGCATTTCAGACCGGCTGGTTTACAGAGTCTGTTATATCTGCCATTCTAATTGTCCTCGTCGTTCGTACCCGGGTGCCATTTTTTAAAAGTCTTCCAGGTAAACTATTATCTATCGCAACTATTTTGGTGCTTGTATTTGTCTTGCTCATCCCGGCGTTGCCACTGGCAAATTGGTTTGGTTTCACCCATCTGCCACTACAGTATTATTGGTGGATGCTACTCATTGTTGCTTTTTACCTTTTTTCGGCTGAGCTGGCCAAAAGATGGTTCTATCGCAGTCTCAAAAAACGAACAAAAAAGTGATTCAAAGCATTTTCTGTACTGCCTGCCGTCATTTGCTCGCTCTGTTAATTCCCTGAGTTTTGTGATGTGGGCGATCAATGAAACGTTTGCCATAGAAATTCGAAACATGAAACAACGGGAGAAATTTATTTTAACCTTAAACTGCGGTTCATCCAGTTTAAAATTCAGTTTGTACGATGCGGATTCTCTTGCCCTGGAACTATCGGGCACCATCACTCATATAGCTACAACAGTGGGGACATTCAGGATAAAGGATAAGAACGATAAACTTCTGAAGGAAGAACCCAAGTTCTATAACAGCCATGATGCTGCGATTAACGAGGTTTTGACCTGGCTAGAAATAAATCAACATACATATCCCCTTGCTGCAATTGGGCACAGGTTGGTGCTTGGTGGACCTCATAGACATGATACAGAGATCGTTACTGACGAGCTCATTACAGAGTTAAACAATTATATCTACCTGGCACCTAACCACCTGCCCGAAGAAATTACCGCCATAAAGCTATTGAGAGAAGCCTTTGGCGTATTGCCTCAGGTTGTTTGCTATGATACGGCTTTTCATGCAGATATGCCCAGCTGTGCGAAATTTTACCCTCTTCCTTTGATCTATAAAAAAGAGGGACTAATGCGATACGGGTTTCATGGCTTATCATACGAGTATATTTTGAGTAAGCTTACCGATGTGCAGGTAGATAAGAAAAAGATCATCATTGCACACCTGGGCAGCGGATCAAGCATGGTAGCATTAAAAAATGGCAAAAGTATAGATACTACCATGGGCATGAGCCCGATGGGTGGACTTATAATGAGCACCCGATCAGGTGACCTCGATCCTGGCGTTGTGCTTTTCCTTTTAAGACGCACAAATATGTGTGTATCTGATGTGGATGCATTACTGAGCCAACATTCTGGGCTTAAGGCAATCGCTGGCACAGGTGATATGCAGGAGCTTTTAAGGAACGAACCCATAGACGACAAGGCAACCGAAGCGATCAATCTTTTCTGCTACCAGGCTAAAAAGTACATCGGCGCTTTGGCTGCCGCAATGGGCGGACTGGATATGCTGGTATTTACAGGCGGTATTGGCGAGAATTCAGCAGCTATACGCGAACGTATCTGCGAAGGTCTCGAATTTTTGGGCATATCTGTTTACGACAAATCGAATCATGAGAATAACCGTGTGATATCATCCATAGATAGCAGGGTAGCGGTAGAAGTAATCCCTACAAATGAAGAGTGGATGATAGCCTGGCATACAAAACGACTTATTAGCAAAGAACTTATCCATCAAGACTATGAAAAAGCAATCTGAAAAAGAATTGGAGCTGATTGATGCCTATTGGCGGGCTGCCAACTATTTGGCTGCCGGTCAAATTTATTTACAGGACAATCCCTTGCTTAAGCAATCATTAAAACCTGAGCATATCAAACCCCGCTTATTAGGACATTGGGGTACTTCGCCAGGCTTGAACCTCGTCTATGTGCACCTGAATAGGCTAATCAAAGACACGGGGGCAGATATACTTTACGTTTGCGGCCCGGGCCACGGAGCGCCGGCTATAGTAGCTAACACTTACCTGGAAGGTACTTATTCAGAAGTATACCCTTCTGTGCCTGAGAGCGAAGAAGGCATAAAGCATTTGTTTCGTCAGTTTTCAACGCCTGGTGGAGTACCGAGCCACGTAAGCGCACATACACCTGGTTCTATACATGAGGGTGGTGAATTGGGCTATTCGCTAATGCACGCATTTGGGGCAGTATTTGATAATCCGGATTTGATAGCGGCATGCGTGATAGGTGACGGCGAGGCCGAAACTGCTCCACTAGCTGGTAGCTGGAAATCGGTAGTATTCTTAAATCCTGCCCGCGATGGTGCTGTATTGCCCATTATTCATTTGAATGGTTATAAAATATCCGGGCCTACTGTGTTGGCGCGAATGTCAGACGATGAATTGCGGCAACTATTTGACGGATATGGCTACGATGTTCTTTTTGTTGAAGGCAGTGATCCGATGTTTGTTCACGAAGTTATGTCCTGGGCGTTAGATGACGCTTATTGCAAAATCAAAGCAATACAACACGCTGCAAGAAAGGAAGAAGAACCCTCAAAATATATTAAATGGCCAATGATCATCCTGCGTACGCCAAAGGGTTGGACCGGTCCGAAAGAATGGAACGGCGTTCCGATAGAGGGTACATTCAGGGCACACCAGGTGCCGCTTGCCGGCGTAAAAGAAGACCCGGATAAACTAAAATTACTGGAGCAATGGATGCGCAGCTATCGCCCTGAAGAATTGTTTGACAAGGACGGTAAGCTTACTCCCGAATTAAAGGCGCTCGCGCCCAAGGGTGATAAGCGTATGAGTGCTTTGCCTTATGCGAATGGGGGGATATTGTTGAAAGACCTTGTACTGCCCGATTTTAGAAATTATGCGCTGGAAGTAACAGAACCCGGCGCAAAGGAAGGAGAAAGTACCCGAAACCTTGGGCGATATCTGCGCGATATATTTAAACTCAACGATGAAAATAAAAACTTTCGGTTGTTCTGCCCGGATGAAACAAGCTCCAATCGACTAGAATCTGTTTTTGAGGTAACCAACCGCTGCTTTATGGAGCCGATTGAAAATAAAGACGAATGCTTATCGCCTGATGGCCGCGTGATGGAAGTTTTAAGCGAGCATTTGTGTGAAGGCTGGCTCGAAGGGTATTTGCTGACCGGCAGGCATGGTATATTCCCTTGCTATGAGGCATTCATTACGATCATCGATTCAATGTTTAGCCAATATGCCAAATGGATAAAAACGGCCCGCGAGCTACCATGGCGCAAACCAGTGGCCTCTTTAAACTATCTACTCACATCGCATGCCTGGCGCCAGGATCATAACGGTTATAGCCACCAGGGTCCGGGTTTTATCGATACTGTGGTAAATAAGAAAAGTTCGGTGGTGAGGATCTACCTGCCGCCTGATGCTAATACTTTGCTATCGGTAACGGATCATTGTCTGCGCAGTAAAAATTATGTCAACCTGATAGTCGCAGGTAAACAACCAGAATTACAATGGCTGAACATGGATGATGCTATAGAGCATTGTGAAAAAGGGGCTTCGGTATGGAAATGGGCAAGTTCCGATCATGGTCGTGAGCCGGATGTAGTACTGGCCTGTGCCGGTGATGTGCCTACTTTAGAGACTATCGCCGCGGCATGGCTGTTGAAACATCATCTGCCTGAATTAAAGGTACGGGTGGTTAATGTGATCGACCTGATGGCGCTATCGCCACAGCAGTACCATCCTCATGGGATGAGCAACGAACTATTTCATGAACTGTTTACTGACGCTTTGCCTGTTATTTTCGCATTTCATGGCTATGTCCGCATCATACATGACCTGGTACACGGCCGCCCATATCCGGCGCGTTTTCATGTGAGGGGTTTTATGGAAGAAGGCACTACAACCACACCTTTTGATATGACAGTATTGAACAATATGAGCCGTTATCACCTGGCTATGGAAGCTGTAAAGAGAGTATATCGAATGCATAATGGCACCGGTGCATTTATTGCCTACTGCCAGGAAAAACTAAAACAGCATCACGACTATATCTGCAGCAACCTGGATGATATGCCTGAAATAAAAAGCTGGAACTGGAAAAGCGAACCTGAGACTGCAATGTCTAATCAACTTTTCACCGGGTTGCCTCAAGAGCTGGGGCTGGAGTGACGACAATCACTTTTTTAGTTGTTCATCATCATGTGACAATAAGAATAAGAGAAAGAAATTTACTCCATAAATAAAAAGAACATGGAAGCTTTGAATAGTTTATCAACCCGCTCGCTGCAATATTTCGTTATCGCCAAAAAGTGGAGCTCAGACCTCGAATTCTATAACATCGAAATAAAGTTTTTACGCTCGCTGTTAGAGAACAATTATTTCATTATTCAAAATAATGGCGAGAAGGACACCTTAAAAAGAATCAATAAGGATCTGACGCTACTCGATGAGGAAAAAAGCCAATTAGAACAGGCCTTAGATGAACAGATAAAGCAATTGGAGTTAATGTCGGAAGATGTGATACCTGAAGACGCCACCCAGGTTGCCGGAAAACAGATCAGGCTGGAATACATGGTTTCCGACTTGTTTTCGGAATACAAAGATTTGAAAAGAGAGATATTTTATTTGGTCCAGGAGGCATCAGCACAAAACAAGGAATTGGGCCATCTTGCGTTCCCCAACTAATCAATCAATATATAATCAGATGAAAGCGCCGCCTGACAGTGTGAGCGCTTTTTTTATGGACGATCATTTTATTATGGTGCTTTAAATCAATTGTATAAGTGATACGCGTCATTATTTAAAAGCTGATCATTATCCAACTTTACATTGTTAAAACATGGGCATGGAAAGGTTTTTGAAATATATACAAAGCGCTAATACAGGACGTATTCTGCTTGCCATTTTAGGGATTCTTGCTGTTTTGCAAAGTGCCGCCTCATGTAATAGTGCGCGTGCCAAAAGCGTTACAAGGGCCGTTCAGCGCGATACCTCAGTCGCAGCATTTATTCAGCAATACATGGGTGCCAATAATGCAAAAGATCTTGGTTTGTATTTTCCCAATTCAGTAAGGCGGTTTTACGAGGCTAATAACGGAGATGCGGCCTGGGTAAAAGAGGGAAGCAATCCAAAGCAAACCTGGGAAGCTATGTTATTGCTGGATTGCGTTTTGCAATTCGGACTATCGCATAATGACTATCACCCAAAAGAATTATTGTATAAACCGCTTCATGAAATGTTGGAAGAGCCGGGCAAGGTCGGTAACAGCACCAAAGCGAAATTCGATATCCTGCTCAGCGATGCAATGATTACCTTTATGAATAACCTGCACTATGGCAAACTAAACCCGGTTTATTATACCGGCAAGATAGATACTGATTTGATGCTGCCGTTTCACGCAGAGGATGCACTTGTAAATGCACGCAAGCAAAGTGATTTTATGGATGCGATACTAATTGTTCAGCCCAAATCAAAACAATATGCGGCCATGCAAGACAGGATGCGCCTTCTAAAAGGGCAATACCAGGAAGATTGCTATGAGGTGCCGGAAAATGAGGTGCGAAAGATTGCCATTAATATGGAGCGCCTGCGCTGGGCCGAAATAAGTGAAGAGGCTTATATACAAGTGAACATCCCCTCATATAACCTGAAATTTATTCAGCCAGATACAACTTATGCATTTAAAGTAGTGGTAGGTAAACCTACTGCGCAGACCCCCTCATTAAGCAGCGAGATCACCTATTTTACTACTTATCCTGAATGGAGGATACCACAAAGCATATTTGTGAAAGAATTGCTGCCAAAAGCATTAAAGGATACTGCCTACCTGGATAATAACCACTTTACAATTTATGATAAGGCAGGGAATTATATAACACCCACAAAGGCTAATCTTAAGAACGTGAAACGTCATGTCCAGTCTTACAATGCACGTCAGTCATCCGGTTGCGATAATGCCTTAGGAAACCTGGTGTTTCGTTTTCCAAATATCTATAACATTTATTTGCACGACACCCCTGAGCAACAGCTGTTTAAAAAAGAAGAGCGGGCGTTTAGTCATAGTTGCGTACGGGTGGAGAATGCACAACACCTGGCCGAACTGATGCTGAAATTCAGCGGAGATGCAAACAAAATGGCCATTCTGAATAAAGCCTATAGTGCACACTTAACGAAAAACATCTCACTGAAAAAGCGTGTGCCACTAAAGATCACCTACCTGACCTGCGAGGTAAAAGAAGGTTTGGTAATAACCTATAAAGACATTTATAATCTGGACAGGAGCCTGGAAATGGCACTTTATAACACTACGCAAACATTAACCTTAAAGTAAACTATAAACTCATACGGACATGAAAAAGATTTTGATAGCAACCGATTTTTCAGCCAATGCGACACATGCCGCCACATATGGCTACGCCTTTGCATCACAAGTGAAAGCCGATGTGATATTGTGTAATGCTTTCATAGTTCCGGCCGAAATGCCACAGGGAGGTACCGTGGTTTGGCCGCAATTGGAATATGATGAATTAGTAGAAGGCTCTGTCTCTGAGTTGGAGAAATTGAAAAAGGGGCTTCAGCAAACTCATAGTGACAGTAGCTTTAAACCCCATATAACAAGCGCATCAGAAATTGGCGCCGTGACGGATGTAATAGCTGAAATAACCGGCAAAACAGATGTAGAACTAACGGTTATGGGCACTCATGGAGCAGGTAAGTTGGATACGCTGCTGGTGGGCAACCATAGCCGGCGTATGATTAACAATACAAAGAATCCGCTTTTATTGGTACCGGCGTCGGCTGGTTTTAAACCGATAAAAAAAGTAGCTTTTGCAACTGATCTGAGGGAACCGGAAAAGGACTTGAAGGCAATTTATGAGCTTATACCGCTATTGAAAAGACTTAATGCCGAATTACTGCTGACTCATATTTATAATGGCGATGACCCGACCTATAAGTTTAAACAGCACATACAACAGTTATTGGTTGAATTGTCAAACAAAGCCAATTATCCTAATATTTTTTACCGTATCGTAAACAGTAATAAAGCTGAACGCGGATTAGACTGGTTATGCGATCATGGCCATGTGGATGTTTTGGCAATGGTGCATCGTAAGCGCGATCTGTTGGATAGAATATTGATAGGCAGCCATACCCAGAAAATAGCTGCTCATATTAATATTCCATTATTGGTTATACCCGAAAAATAAGAAACAATGGACAGGCTAAAAAATAAAGTTGCTATTATTACGGGTGCAGCTGGAGGCATGGGAGAGGCAATGGCCCGGTTATTTGCAACCGAGGGTGCAAAGGTTTTAGCAACTGATATACAGGAAGAAAAGCTGGGCCGGTGGGTAAGTGCTGCGCAAAAGGAAGGCTCAGCTATTCAATTCCTGAAACATGATATTTCCTCTGAAGCCGATTGGCAAAAAATAATTGATAGGAGTCTTCAATTGTTCGGCAAGGTTGATATACTTATCAATAATGCAGGTGTTTTCCCGCCTGGTGCGACGATGGGTAACACATCGCTCGAACAATGGCACAAACTATTATCCATTAACCTCGATGGTGCATTTATCGGCACCAAAGTATGTGTCCCTTTTATGCAGAAAGCTGGCGGCGGATCAATCGTCAATATTTCATCAATCGCAGGTTTGGTCGGCGGTAATGGCCCGGCTTATACCACTTCAAAAGGAGCATTGCGATTGTTGACGAAAGACAATGCCGTTGAGTTGGCCAAAGACAATATCCGCGTAAACTCCATTCATCCCGGCGGTGTACTTACACCGATGACCGAATTCCTGGTGAATGTTGAAGGTAGTGAAGACCTCATCAAAAATATGTGCCCGATGGGCCGCATAGGAACCGCAATGGAGATAGCATATGGTGCTTTGTACCTGGCTTCGGATGAGGCATCTTATGTTACTGGCGCCGAACTGGTCATAGACGGCGGTCTGGTTGCCCGATAATTACTGAGCTAAAAAGTGACCAAGGTCACTTTTTGATACTTTTTAGATCATTCTTTAGCAATTCGCCAGCTTTCATCTTTGAGTAATTCAAAAATCAAAGATGAAACAAGCGGAGATCGATCAGCAAACCACTTGCTACCATTGCGGCAACGACTGTGCCGACGAACACATTGAACAAGATGAAAAGGTTTTTTGCTGCAATGGATGCAGGGAGGTTTATTCCATTCTGTCCCAGAACGGGCTATGCAGCTATTACGCATATAACGAACACCCGGGTGTAAGCCAGGAAAAAGCAGCTAAACGCTTTAACTACCTGAAAGAGCCTTCGATCATCAGTGAACTTATTGACTACTCAGACGAGAAATTTACAATTGTTACTTTTTATATCCCGGATATTCATTGCAGCTCATGCATCTGGTTACTGGAGCATTTAAACAAGATCAATCCGGCTATTTATAACACCAGGGTTGACTTTTTGCGCAAGCAGGTAAATATCCGTTATGATACGCAGCTGATCACTTTGTATGAGGTGGTTGGTTTGTTGGATAAAATCGGTTATGAACCGCTGATTAGTTTACAGGATGTTGTAAAAAAACAGGCTCTTGATAAAAAAGATAACCTGGTGAAGAAAATAGCGGTTGCAGGGTTTTGTTTTGGAAATGTAATGCTGCTGAGCTTTCCTGAATATCTTGGGATTTCGGTTTATGAACAATCATTCCGTCAATTTTTTGGATGGCTTAACCTGGCTTTTTGTCTGCCGGTGTTATTCTATAGTAGCACAGGTTATTTCAAATCGGCCTGGACAAACCTTAAGAATAAGGTGCTCAACATCGATTTTCCGCTGGCTTTGGGTATCGCTGTTTTATTTGTACGCACTGCAATTGAGATATTGACACGTACCGGCCCTGGATTTGCCGACACCTTATGCGGATTGGTCTTCTTTTTATCCGTTGGCAAATTTGTACAGCGCAAAACTTATTACCATTTGTCGTTTGAGCGCGATTACCGTTCATTCTTTCCAGTCGCTGTACAATTAATAGAGGATGAAACAGAACGACCTGTTCCATTATCCGATATCCAGGTTGGACAACGTATCATGATCCGCAACAATGAGATAATCCCTGCTGACGCCATCTTACTAAAGGGCGACGCGCGTGTTGATTTTAGCTTCGTAACCGGTGAGTCTGTTCCTGTAAATAAAATCTTAGGCGAGGTAGTTTATGCAGGCGGCAGGCAAACCGGCGAGGCTATTGAATTGGAGGTTGTAAAGCCGGTATCGCAAAGTTATCTTACCAGTCTTTGGAATAACGAAGCTTTTACCCGCCCGCAGGAAAATAAGACAAAGACATTCAGTGAGAAAGTAAGCAAGTATTTTACCATAGCATTATTGATCATCGCTTTTGGATCTTTCTTTATTTGGTTCCCGTTCGATTTGCCAAGAGCAATTTCAGCTTTTACTGCAGTGCTCATCATAGCCTGTCCATGTGCCCTGGCTCTGAGTACACCCTTTACCATGTCGGCTGCACTGAGCATTTTTGATAAGAATTTTTTTTACCTGAAAAATACCACAGTTGTTGAACAACTGGCGCATATAGATACCATTGTACTTGATAAGACCGGCACTATTACAATTAGCGGCGATACTGCTGTCTCAGCGTACATTACCGCTACAGATACCGAAAAACAAATGATATATTCGGTATGCGCTAACTCGACACATCCCCTGAGCAGGCTGATATGCCAATACCTGAACAATTATATTAAGCTCAATATTAACTCCTACTACGAGGTACCCGGACGCGGTATCACTGCCGATATCGGTGGTCATTTTATAAAAGTGGGGAGTGCCAAATTTATCGACACCATACAGCTAGAAGCAACATCTGCCCAAAAAACAGAAGTGCATATCTCGATCGATGAAAAATACATCGGTTATTTCAGCATTCAACAGCATTACCGTGACGGCATAAAATCAGTGCAATCGCTTTCTTCAGGCTATCGTCTTTATCTATTATCAGGCGATCACGGGCATGAGCGTGAAGCTCTTTCCTCCGTATTTTCTATGGAAGATATGTACTTCGAACGCACGCCACAGGAGAAGCTTGACTTTATAAAACAGTTACAACAGAACGGCCACAAAGTAATGATGATAGGAGATGGCCTTAATGATGCCGGCGCTTTAAAACAAAGCGATCTGGGGATAGCCATTACAGATAATGTAAATAATTTTTCGCCTGGTAGCGATGCTATCCTGGATGGACGCTCGCTTAAAAAGTTGCCTATATTTCTCAAATTCTCAAAAGATGCGCTCCGTGTGGTATATATATCATTCTGCATTTCGCTTACCTATAATGTAGTTGGGTTAAGCTATGCCGTAAGCGGTAAACTATCGCCGCTGATCGCAGCCATCCTAATGCCATTGAGCACATTTACCATCATATCGTTCACCAGTCTTGCCACACACCTGGCAGCAAAAAAGAGAAAGCTAATATGAGTATCATTTATTTCCTGATCGGTTGCAGCGTATTGCTGGCGCTGGTTTTCCTGGGCGCCTTTTTCTGGGCGCAACGTAATGGGCAGCACGACGATCTGTACACACCATCGGTGCGCATCCTGCTGGATGATGAACCGGAGGAAACAGATCCGAAAAAGTGACGAATGTCACGTTTCTGTCAAACCATTATCATTCGGGAGGCAAACGGCTCCCGGTAATTTTACACCCGAACAAAAACAACAATAAATAACTATGCAACCCGAGAAATTTTACTACGATAACAAGATCGTCCGAAATTTTGGTATTGCGACGGTAATATGGGGCATCATCGGTATGTTGGTGGGCCTTATTATTGCAATACAGCTGTACAAACCCGAAATGAACATGCACAACCAGTACACCACATTTGGTCGTGTACGGCCGCTGCACACCAATGCGGTGATATTTGCCTTTGTGGGCAATGCCATATTTATGGGCATTTATTATTCGCTGCAAAGGCTGATGAAAGCACGCATGTTCAGCGATGTTTTAAGCAAAATCCACTTTTGGGGGTGGCAGTTGATCATTGTTTCGGCCGTTATCACTTTGCCGCTTGGTCTTACCACTTCACATGAGTATGCAGAATTGGAATGGCCAATAGATATACTGATCACTATTGTTTGGGTGGTTTTTGGTATCAACATGTTCGGCACCATCATCAAACGCCGCGAACGCCATATCTATGTAGCTGTTTGGTTTTACATCGCCACGTTTGTTACCATTGCTGTATTGCACATCGTTAACTCTGTCGAGATACCTGTCAGCTTCTTCAAGAGTTATATGGTATTTGCAGGCGTACAGGATGCGTTAGTGCAATGGTGGTACGGGCACAACGCGGTTGCATTTTTCCTGACAACGCCATACCTGGGCATGATGTATTACTTCCTGCCTAAAATGGCCAACAGACCGGTTTACTCTTATAAACTGAGTATCCTGCACTTCTGGGCACTCATATTTATCTATATCTGGGCTGGCCCTCACCACCTTTTGTATACTACTTTACCGGGTTGGGCACAATCATTAGGTGTGGTGTTCTCCATCATGCTTATTGCGCCAAGCTGGGGCGGTATGATCAACGGCTTGCTTACCCTCCGTGGTGCCTGGGATAAAGTGCGCGACGATGTAACGCTTAAATTCATGGTGGTAGGTTTGACCGCCTATGGAATGGCCACCTTTGAAGGCCCGATGCTTTCATTAAAACAGGTAAACGCCATCGGCCACTTTACCGACTGGATCATCGCACACGTTCACGTAGGTGCTTTAGGTTGGAATGGTTTCTTAACCTTTGCTATTCTGTATTGGTTAGTACCACGTATTTATAAAACAGAACTCCATTCCAAAAAGCTGGCTTCGTTCCATTTCTGGATCGGTACATTGGGTATATTGTTTTATGCAATACCCATGTATTGGGCCGGTTTCACCCAAGGATTGATGCTGAAGGAATTTACGCCTGAAGGTATCCTGAAATATCCAAGCTTTCTCGAGACAACTATGCGTATCCTGCCTATGCATGTGATGCGTTCAGTTGGCGGTACATTATACCTGACCGGTGTTATCGTAATGGCTTACAACCTGTACAAAACTGCTGTTCAGGGTAAGCTGGTTGCCAATGAAGCGGCTGAAGCGATGCCATTGCCCAAATTGAACCCGGAAGCGGGGATCGAACGCTGGCACCGCAGATTGGAACGCAAACCGATATGGTTCCTTATCGCATCATTGATCGTGATCCTGATTGGAACATTTATAGAACTGATGCCGACACTTACTATTTCATCCAATATCCCTACCATCGCCAGTGTGAAACCTTATACGCCGCTGGAGCTACAAGGCCGCGATATATATATACGTGAAGGTTGTGTAAACTGTCACTCACAAACGGTACGGCCATTCAGGTCTGAAACAGAGCGATACGGCGAATACAGTAAGGCAGGTGAGTTTGTTTATGACCATCCTTTCTTGTGGGGTTCAAAACGTACAGGACCTGATCTTCAACGTGAAGGCGGCAAGTATGGAGACTCATGGCATTATAACCACCTGATGGATCCGCGCCTGATGTCGCCGGGAAGTATAATGCCGAACTACGATTGGCTGATCACCCAAAAACTGGATACAACGAGCACTTCGGCTAAAATACGTGCTATGCAAAAACTGGGTGTGCCATATCCTGCCGGCTATGACAAAATAGCTAACCAGGACCTGGATAAGCAAGCCAAAGGCATAGCCGATAACCTGGCTAAGGATCATATCAAAGTAAAAAGTAATAAAGAGATCGTGGCCATTATTGCCTATTTGCAAAGGCTCGGTACGGATATTAAAGCAGGTAAAACAGCAAACAATTAAGATCATGTTCAGACAATTTACAGAGCATATTCAAGGTAACCAGGTTTACCTGTTGTTCTCACTATTTATATTTCTTGTATTCTTTATCGTTGTAACGCTGCTGCTTTTCAGATTACGCAAACAGCATGTTGATTACATGAGCGATATTCCTTTGCAAGATTGTACAGAAGAAAACATTAATCTTTTAGAGCCATGAAACGGATACGCTTAATATTCTTATCACTTTTTGTTTTGGCCATTACACCGGCATTTGCCGAAGATGGCGGTTTGCTGTCAGGCGAAACTATGAACTACGTTGGCTTTGCAGCGATTATGCTGGGGATGATTACTGTATGTATCGCCCTATATGTGGTGTTGAAAGCATTCAGAGTTGTCGCTAAAATACTGCTGGGCCCTGATGCTGTTGAAGAAAAGAAGGTTAATAAAGTGGTGCTGAAAGCAGAAAAGAAAGCTGCCAGGACCGAACGCCTTAATAAGATATTCTCGCTGAAACCTTTGTCTGAAGAGCAATCTCTGATCATACCCCATGAATATGACGGCATACAGGAGTTAAATAACCCAACACCTGCCTGGTTTATGTACCTGTTTTATGTGACAATAGTTTTTGCGGTAGGTTATTTATTGATATACCATGTGTTTGGTGTTGGACAATTGCAATACGCCGAATACAAAACCGAAATGGCTGTAGCTGCTAAAGAAAAGGCTGCATATCTGGCCAAATCAGCTAATAAGGTTGATGAAAACACGGTTAAGCTTACAACAGATGCTGGCGTACTTATTGCCGGGAAGTCTGTTTTCCAGGAAAGATGTGCTGCCTGTCATGGAAATAATGCACAAGGGATGGTAGGGCCAAACTTAACAGACGACTACTGGCTGCATGGCAATAAAATTGGCGACATATTTAAAACTATAGAATATGGCGTGCAAAGTAAAGGCATGCCAATGTGGGAAAGCCAGTTGACGCCAAAGCAGATATCCGATGTGGCTAACTACGTAAAATCACTGCATGGCAGTAATCCGGCTAATCCAAAAGAGCCACAAGGCACTAAGATGGCGGATAATGATAGCTCTGCGCCAGCCAAAGAGGTTAAAGCGAAAACAGCAATGGTAGTGAAATAAACTATAAGTAATTCAAGAATAAAAGGAATGTCGAATACTGAATTAGCGGAGCAGCCACAAACCACGGAAAAGGGAAAGCGCAGGTGGATGTATCCTATCATCAGGAAGGGGAAGTTTTATAAATACCGCAACTGGTTGAGCTACGTATATCTTATTCTTTTTTTTGCGACGCCGTTTTTGCGGATAAACGGCGAACCTGTGTTGCTGATTAATGTGATGGAGAGGCGATTTGTCCTGCTGGGTCAGGTGTTTTGGCCACAGGACTTTTTCCTCTTCATGCTGGGAATGCTGGTTTTTATAGTCTGCATCGTGTTTTTTACGATGGCTTTTGGAAGGATATTCTGCGGATGGATCTGCCCTCAGACCATCTTTATGGAAATGGTTTTCCGCAAGATAGAAATATGGATAGAGGGGGATGCAAAATATCGCCGCAAACTGGATGAAGGCCCGCTGACCCGCGAAAAGATCATTAAGAAAACAGCCAAGCATACCATTTTTATGGTGCTGTCTTTTATGATCGCCAATACATTTTTGGCCTATGTTATCGGCAGCGAGAATCTACTAAAAATCGCTACCGAACCTGTAAGCCGGCATATTGTAGGCTTCATCAGTATTTGGGTATTTACTATAATGTTTTACCTGGTTTATAGCCGCGTACGTGAATTAGTTTGTACAGTGATCTGTCCTTACGGTCGATTGCAAGGTGTACTTACCGATAAACACACGCTGATGGTAGCGTATAATTATAAACGTGGTGAGCCGCGTGGAAAGCTATCAAGAAAAGACAATACACCAAAAGGCGATTGCGTGGACTGCGGACTATGCGTTGATGTTTGTCCTACGGGGATTGATATCCGTAATGGTGCGCAAATGGAATGTGTAAGCTGCACCATGTGTATCGACGCCTGTAACCAGGTGATGGAAAAGATACACCGCGATATGAACCTGATCGGCTTCTATTCAGAAGAGATGATCGAGGAAAATAAGAAGCCATCTTTCACCGGTCGTATGAAGGCCTACAGTGCCATTATTGCGGTGTTGTTTGGCGTCCTGGCTTACTTTATTTACCAACGCCAGGATGTGGATGTAACTGTAATGCGCTCTGCAGGTATGCTTTACCAGGAGCAACCGGGCAACTATATCAGCAACATTTACAACGCCGATATCATTAACAAAACCAACAAAACTCAAAATATAAAACTGGTAGCCGATGATCCGCATGTGAAGGTTAAATACATACAAGCGCCGGGGGCACTGACAAAAGAAAGTGCTACAAAAGCGGTTTTTTTCCTGATGCTGCCTGTTAAAAGCATCCGTGCTGTCAAAACAGATATCAAATTAAAAGTAGTTAAAGACGGTAAAGTGCTTAACACTATCAGTACATCTTTTATAGGGCCATATGATGAAGATTAAATTAAACTGGGGTAGCGGGATAGCCATTGGCATGACTGCATTCGTTTCCTTCATAGTCGTTTTAGGTGTTCAAATGTTCAGGGATTCACCTGGCGATTACGACCGTCAGTATTATGAAAAAGGATTGGCTTATGATTCAGTATATGCCAAAGAGAAACAGGTGATTATTGATAAAGTAACGCCTCAATTCAAAATTGAAAACAAGAATATGCTGATACAATTTGCCGGAGTTTCTGCCGGACATATCCGTTTTGAAAGACCATCCGATCCAGACCAGGACAGACTACTTTCATTTCGGTCAAACGGCTCAGACCGGGCCACTATAGCGCTCAACAAATTTACCACAGGCCAGTGGCAGGTAACGCTCGACTGGGAAAGCAACGGTAAAAAGTATTTATATCAACGCGAAATGTTTTTACCATGAATGCTAACGAGATCGCATTTTTTGTAGGGTTATTCGGCAGTCTGCACTGTATTGGCATGTGTGGCCCATTGGCCTTTGCCATCCCTGTTTCGCAAAAAGGATGGGGCGCTCTTCTGACAGATAAATTTCTTTATAACCTGGGCCGGGTGTTTTCTTATACAACATTGGGCTTTTTGATCGGTTTTATTGGCAGGCAACTTTGGATATCCGGTTTGCAGCAAGGTATCAGCCTTGCCAGTGGCTTACTCATCGTTTTGGCCGGTTTTTCGCGCATGTTTAAGATCAGGCTGTTCAATGGCAAAGTGTCTTCTAAATTTCTCGCTCCGGTAAGTAAAGCCATTAGCTATGCCATTCAGCACAGAGCGGGCAATTTTGCTGTCGGCGTTCTCAATGGCTTTTTACCTTGTGGGTTTGTATACCTGGCATTAGTAGGCGCCATCAATACGGCCTCGCCGCTGTCAGCAGCCCAATACATGTTTTGGTTTGGCGCGGGTACATTCCCTCTAATGCTGGCGGCAACTGTAAGCTCTGGTTTTATGAATGTCACTTTCCGCAGGCGCGTAAATAAAGCTTTGCCCTACCTGATGGTATGCCTGGGCTTTTGGTTCATCCTTCGGGGGATGGATCTCAATATTCCTTATCTGAGCCCATCAGTAAAAGCAGCGTCGGGTATTTGCCAATAAGATTTGTGATTAAGATCACCTTTTAGGCTGACGGTCATCAATGCCTAACCGGACTAAAGCCGCGAGCTTTGTACTAGAAATAAAAAAGCAAAAAATTATGGCAACTATAAAAACAAACGCACCTGCAACCTGGGCTGCAACGGTCAATGCAAATCATACCCATATTAGTTTATTGGATAAATTCAATGCTTTTGCTGATGGACAAACTGAAAGAAAAACCATGTGGTATTTTTGGGCTTTGATAGTGCAGGGCATATTCTTTTTGCCATTGCCGGCATTTTTGATGTACTATTATAATGCCCCTATTATAGTATTGCTAATTACCTTAACATGCTTCTTTACCTCCATTATTGCCTGTATGGGCGGCGCCGGTATCAGAAGCGTTTTATTTTTATCAGCTGCAAGCGTACTGATCCAGGTATTAATGACCATTGCTGTGTTGATTTGACAAATCTTACCTGGATAATTGAGAAAGCGGCATGGAGGCCGCTTTTTTTATACTGCTTCTCTTAAACATCAAATTATGTCTCATACTTTTCACATTCCCGTTTTAGGTCTAGCTTATTCTATAGATACGCCATTAAAGGTTGCCCGTTATGGCATTTCATCTGTAGTTTCTATTGTAGACGATGAGTTAATAGAGCGCATGCGTGAATATCATTGCAAACAGAACGAATGCGAATATACTCCTATCCAAAAATCGGCGCACGATAGCAGGGCACGACGCATCACCGCCTATTTAAATCTCTTGAATCGGTTGGTTAACGATCAGTTCTCAAAACTCAAAGAAGAGCCATTTGAAGCAGGCAGTGATATTGAACGTTATTTCAGTTTATTGCCCGACGAGTCGGTTCCGAAACAAGGCTACGATCTGCTGGACGAATATGAAGAGGGAAGTGCGAAAAAGATATTTCAGCAGGTATTGAAAAATCAGATAATAAAAGGCACCATCGATGTAAATATCATGGCAAAGGTGGATAAGCTAAATCATGATAAACACGGCAAATACAGTGGAGATGAGAACACGGATGCATTAGCCGCATTACGTGGCTTTGCCAAGAGCGATTTGGAATCATCCGTAGTCATTTCGGCGGGTATGAATGCAAAGTTATTTAGCTACCTGGAGTCGTTCGATGACTTTTATCCTGATGAAAACGGGATGTTCAGGAAGAAGGTTATTCTAAAAGTAAGCAACTACCGCTCGGCAATAATACAGGCTAAAGTACTGGCAAAAAAAGGCATTTGGGTTTCTGAGTTCCGTATCGAATCGGGCCTTAATTGCGGCGGCCATGCATTTGCCACTGATGGTCTGTTGCTCGGGCCAATATTGGAAGAATTTAAGGTTTTCCGCTCAGCTATGGTGTTGGAGTTGTTTGAAATATACCAGGCTGCCCTTATCACAAAAGGCCGCAAAGTTCCGAGGGTTCCTCAGCAAAAAATAAGTGCGCAAGGTGGTATCGGGATAGCTGAAGAAGATAGTTTTCTGCGGAAATACTACCAATTGGATTGTACTGGCTGGGGAAGCCCATTTTTATTGGTCCCTGAAGCAACTAATGTTGATAAAGGAACTTTACAACAATTAACGAATGCTCAGCAAGACGATTTTTATTTGAGTAATGTGTCACCACTGGGCGTGTTATTTAACAATTTTAGAGGAAGCAGTAGCGAAAAACAACGGCTGCATCGTATTGCCCAAAATCGCCCCGGTAGCCCTTGTACCAAAAAGTACCTGGTCAGCAATACTGAATTTACCGGGCAACCGATTTGCACAGCATCAAGGGAATATCAACGCTTAAAGATCAAGCAATTGGATAGCTACCAACTAACCGATGCGGAGTATCAAAAAGAATTTGAAAAGATTACCGAAAAGGTTTGTTTGTGCGAGGGGCTGACGACATCTGTCTACATAAAAAACGATATGCTGAAGCCTAGAGAAAATACGGGCGTCTCCATTTGTCCGGGACCAAACCTGGCTTATTTTTCAAGAATTTATTCGCTTGACGAGATGGTGGGGCATATTTATGGCAAGAATGATCTTCTGAATAAATCAGACCGGAGCAATATTTTTATTAATGAGCTTAATCTGTATGTCGATTATTTGGCAAAAGAAATAGCTAATAGTAAATTAGCAATAAGTGAAAAGAAAGCTAAGTATATCGAAAACTTTAAACATCAGCTCAGAGAGGGTATTAATTACTACCAGGAATTGATTCCCAGAATGAAAAGCTTCGGAACAGACTACCGTGACAAGATGCTGCATGACTTGTCCATTTCTGAGCTAAGGCTCAATATATTAGTTTGACAGACGAAACAAATGCTCAGACATATCGGTCAAAAACGCACTAATGTTCACAATATACGCCTGGCTTGCGTATTGTCTCTTACTGCAGGTTTTGTAAATGGTGGCGGTTTTTTGTCGTTTATGGTATTTACTACAAACGTAACAGGGCACGTTGCTACTTTTGCTGAAAAATTAGCAGCCGATGACTTGCACACGGCATTTGTTATAGGAACATGGATGCTTTTATTCCTGGCAGGCGCATTTACCTCCAGCATCATCATCAATATAGTCGGACCTAACCAACGTTTTGCTTATGTCATACCTATCATTGTCGAGATACTGATTTTACTCATCGTGGCAAATAATATTGATTGGTGGTTGCCCATACCATTACAAAACTTACGATTTAAAGCCGGAAGCTTGCTCTTTGCAATGGGGCTGCAAAACGCAATGGTATCCATGATATCGGGATCCGTTGTACGCACAACGCACCTCACCGGTATGTTTACTGATCTTGGTATTGAGCTCGCAGGAAAAGCCTACCACGTAAGAAGAACTGAGAATGCTGCTCTGAACAGCCGCATATTGTTAAGACTGATTATTATTGTATCGTTTTTTACAGGCTGTATTGTTTCAGCTCTTTTGTATAAAAGACTACATCTGGAAGTATTTTACATTCCTGCTACATTGCTTTTGGTTGGAATGTTTTACGATATTTTCAGGATAAAGACGGTGCGTTATTATCGCAAGATCAAATCAAAGTATGGCACAACTTTATCCGGCCATACTGAATAATTGAGTTGAAGGCTGATCAGCCCAAAGGCGGGCATCAATAGCCATGCAGATATTCCGCAAAAAGCGTTTGCCCGCCGGAGTTACTGAAAGGTAGTATGAGCCCAGCTCAACCAGGCCATCACGGGCTAAATCCTGCATTCGCTCTAATCCTTCCATCAGTCCATAACAAGGTTCGGTGTGATGGTTCCATTCGGTCTCTCCTTTACACATAATGTTCAGTATATGTTTGCGGATAATCATATCTTCAACTGATAAGAAATGTCCCTTTACAACTGGCAATTCGCCATTATTTACCATCGCAATGTACTCTTCAAGCGTTTTTACATTTTGTGCGTAGGCATCCCACGTGTCGCTGATTGATGATACACCCAGACCGACAAGTAATCGCGTATATTGATGAGTATAACCCATGAAGTTGCGATGAAGCTTTTTACTCTGTTCAGCATGGTAAAGGGTATCTTCTGATAAAGCAAAATGATCCATCCCGATGTCATAATAACCCAAAGCGGTAAGCATATCGTGTCCCAGATCATACAAAGCGCGTTTTTCGTCGGGCGAAGGCAAATGTTTTTCGGTAAACCGCCTTTGTCCGGGTTTTATCCAGGGCACATGGGCATAGCTGTAAAAGGCAATACGGTCGGGCATAAGGATGCCTACTTTTTCTACCGTATCGGTAAGGCTCTCCCTATTTTGCAACGGCAAACCGTAAATCAGATCATAGTTAACAGAAGTATAACCTATTTGGCGTGCCCATTCAGTAACATTCTTTACCTGATCAAAGGTTTGTATACGATTGATGATGAACTGTACTTTCGGATCAAAATCCTGTATGCCCAGGCTTACGCGACGGAACCCCAGTTCATATAAAACCTTCAGATGCTCATAACTTGTATTAGCAGGATGTCCCTCGAAACCAAAATCTGCATCCGGGTGAACATCAGCATTCGATAGAATAGTATTAATAAGCCGCTTGAGGTTTTCCGGACTAAAGAACGTTGGTGTCCCTCCGCCCAGATGAATTTCACGGATAACGGGCCGGTCTCCAATTATATCGAAGTACATGGCCCACTCTTTTAACACAGCATCAACATAAGGCTCTTCAACTGCGTGATTTTTGGTAATACGGGTATTGCAGCCACAATAAGTGCACAGGCTTTCGCAGAATGGCAGGTGAATATAAAGGCTTACACCATCCTTTTCGTTGCTGATCTCAAAAGCCGATCTTACGCGCTCAGCCCAAAGGTTTTTATCAAAAACATCCTTACTCCAGTACGGAACAGTAGGATAACTGGTATAACGCGGCGCAGCTACATTATATTTATCAATCAGGTATTTGGAAAGCATTACGGTAAGTGGTTAAGATTATGTTGAATTATTGAAGTGGCTGCTACCTTTTCACGGCAATTTTTATTGCAAATGCAGGCGTCGCCGATACATTTTTCCTCCTGCCACAGATCAAGGTTTTTAATGGTTTGATTTGCTATCTCCTGTAGAGCTTCCCTGGTCAAAAATGCCTGGTGGGGGGTAACCAGAACATTCGGGTAAGTGATCAGCTTCTTCAGTAAGGCATCTTTGTGCTTATCAAACTCGTGGTCCTGGAAAAATAGGCCTTTTTCAAATTCATAAACATCTAGTCCCAGATAACCAATTTTCTCATTCTCAAGGGCAGTTAGTACTTCTTTGGTATCGATCAAACCGCCTCGCGATGTATTGAGAAGCATCACGTTAGGCTTCATCTGGCGGATAGCCTCTTTATTGATTATGTGTTTTGTTTGCTCAGTTAATGGTACATGAAGTGATACAATATCCGCCTGTTTTAGCAGCTCGTCCAATTCCACCATTTCTATATCGATCACGTTTTTTGGCAACTGGATGTCGTGGCCAATTACCCTGCAACCTAATCCGTTAAAAATATTAGCAGTAGCCATACCTATTTCACCCAGTCCGATGATGCCTACGGTTTTTCCATTAAAATTAAATCCTATAAGTTCATTTAACCGGAAGTCAAAATCCTGGGCATTTTGGTTTGCCTTTACCAGGTGCCTTCCCAGGGCAAGCGCTAATGCAACGGTATGCTCGGCAATTGCCTGTGGCGAGTAAGCAGGCACGTTGGCCAATTTAATGCCTCTTTTTTCAGCTGCTTTTTTGTTAATGTGGTCTGTACCTTTTGATCGTGTTGCGATGAATTTCACGCCCTGATCGGCCAGTTTATTTATTACATTTTCCGATACGTCATCATTGGTAAATACCAGAACAGCGTCTTTCCCTTCGGCGTAAGATGCCGTGTCGATACTCAAAGCATTTGATATCAGTGTGATATCATGCTTTTTTTGATTGGCCCTGATCAGGAATTCCTTCTCAAACGGATTTATACTATAGGCTACAACCTTCATTATCAAATAGAATTTATAAGAACAAAAATACCCCTGCCGGTCTATACAGCACATGAGGGTAGTCATCAGTAAAAGTGATTGTTGTCAGTTTTTCATTTTTGCCAGACGGTTCAGATCGAGTATCTGAATATGGCTGCCTTTTTTCTCTATCAGGTTTTCCTCTTTAAAATCGCTTAGTGTGCGGCTAACGGTTTCCGTAGCCATGCCGGCCATTGAGGCCAGTTCATCACGCGAGATTTTAAATTGCGATGGATCAGGTAATTGCCTGCTCAAACGTACCAACACCTGGGCCAATCTTTTGCGTACCGAATTATAGGCAAGCTCCAGTAGTTGGTCTTCTTTTTCCTTAATATTATTAGCCAGTATTTTGATGAACTGCATCGAAATATCAGGATATTTATTTACAAGGTTGATAATAGCTTCTTTGGGCAGCAGGCAAATGGCGGAATCCTCGACAGCTTCGGCAGTTTCTGTAAAAGCCTCATCCAGCAGCAGGGCATTAACGCCAATGTAATCATCTGCCTTATGTAAACCCATCATCAATTCTCTGCCATCTTCAGCCAGTTTAAACGTCCTGATAGCGCCGTCTATGATCAGGTATAATCCTTGCGGATGGTCACCTTCATAATATAACACTTGTTTCTTTTTGATCTGCCTGATCTTGCGTCCGGCAATGATGCTCTTCAATTCAGCCGCACCTTGTCCGTTCCCAGCCGACAGCTTCTGGATACTTTGCAATGATCTGCTGTAGTATTCTTCTTGCCGCCGTTTCTTTTCCATGCGGCTTTCGATGGCGTTTAGTAGTTCAATGTCGTCAAACGGTTTGGTCAGGTAGTCGTCTGCGCCCATTTCCATGCCTTTTCTAAAATCCACACGCTCAGCTTTTGCGGTAAGGAAGATGAATGGAATGGATGCCGTTTCTACATTCTTGCTCAACAGATACAATACGCCATATCCATCTAGTTCAGGCATCATGATATCGCATAATATCAGATCAGGCTTTTGTTGATTGGCCAGATCGACGCCCTGCTTACCATTTTCGGCTTGATGAACTGTATATCCGGCCAATCCGAGTATTTCGGCCGTGCTCTCACGTATGTCGTTGTTATCTTCAATGATCAGGATTGTTTTCATGAGTTGGGAAATGAAAGTGTGAATGAAGTGCCTTTATTTACCTCGCTTTTAAAGCCGATTTTACCGTTCATCAGGTTGGTGTAACGTGTTACAATGTTTAGCCCCAAACCTGTACCCGGTATATTCCCGGTATTGTGCGCTCTGAAGAATGCTTCGAATAAATGCTTCTGGTCATTCTCCGGAATACCTATCCCATTATCTTTTATATTGATGATCAGTTGCTTCTTGCTAATCTCGGTATTGAATTCTATAAAAGTATTTTCGCCTGAATATTTAATTGCATTACCGATCAGGTTAAGGATGCAATTTTTCAATAAAGCCGGATCCATTTTTACACCACTATCCGCACCGGTATGCTGATAAACGATCAGTTGATTTTGCTTAGCCACCAATTGCATTTCCTCCGTAATTTCCTCGGCAAATTTTACAATGTCGAACTCAGAATATACGGGTTCAACCTTTCCCGCTTCCAGTTTTTCTAATGACAGAAAGTCGTTTAATATTGATGTAAGATTGGCGACAGCAGCCTTTATTTTGGCTATATGCTTAGCAATATTAGGATTGTCTTGCTGTGTTGAGTATTTATCTATTAGCACAGCCGAAAGCTGTATGGCGCTTAACGGTGTACGGAATTCATGTGAGGCCATCGACACAAAACGGCTTTTTAACTGGCTCAGTTCTTTCTCCTTTTCAAGCGAGATACTTACCTCTTCCTTTGCCTGTTGCAAGGCTAGTACGGTTTCTTTTAGAGAAATCGTTCGCTCTTCTACGAGTTCTTCCAACCTGGCGGCGTAATCTCTCAGTTTTTCTTCCGCATCTTTTTGTTGTGACAAGTCATGGATGAAGCCGGTATAAACCTTCCGTTCAAGGAACTGAACCTCGCTTACAGCCAAGCGAAAAGGGAATATTGTCCCGTCTTTCTTCAGACCCTGCACTTCACGGCCAAAACCGATGATGTGCGGATCGTGGGTGCGTTGGTAACGTGCAATATATCCATCGTGATTTTCTCTGTAAGGCGATGGCATAAGTACATTTATATTTTTGCCAATTACTTCAGCAGGAGTGTATTGGAATAAATTACAGGCTGCAGGATTTATCGTTTCTATCTTGCCGCGCTCATCAATAGTGATTATCCCATCTATGGCAGTTTCAATTATGGCTTTTAGTAACGCGGCATTTTCCATATAAAAGTGATATTAGTCACAAATATCAAATATGGTGTAAATTAACAAAATGCTCAGTGTTAAATAAAAAAGTGATAAAAGTCATTTTTTAACGCCTTAGGAATATCGTCTTTTTTGCCATTTGATCAGTTCATACCATATAACGGAAATAAAGCCAACGGCGATAGCTACCAACAATTGAACCAGGTTCAGTTTCCCAAATTGAAAAAATGCTGTCAGTTTCTCAACAAAGAATATTACAGATGTGATAGCGATGGTAATAAGAATAACCATCGGTACCAGGTAGTTGTGATTTTTTGCCGAACTGTTGATCGAATAGTAAAAAGACCGGTTGACAAGTGTCAGGGATATGTTTGCGGTGATGAGCGTGATAAAAACCAATGACCGTGTGACCGATTCGCTAAAACCATTATTCACCGCATATTGATAAATAAATAATGTTCCTGCAGTGATAGCCAAACCCTGGATCACACTTGTTGCCAACTCCCGAAAATTGAAAAATGTTGTGGTTAATGCCCGTGGCTTTTGCTGCATAGCGTTTTGTTCCATTGGCTCGTTTTCGTATACGATAGAACAGGTTGGCCCCATGATCAATTCAAGGAAAATAACATGTATCGGACTGAAAATATTGGGGTACACCCAACCCAATGCCAGGGGTATAAATACGGTAAGAATAATGGGGATGTGTATAGAAATGATATACTGGATGGCTTTTTTTAGATTGGCATAGATTTTTCTGCCCATAGCAACCGCGTCAACCATTTTCGACAGATCATCGTCTATTAACACCAACGATGCAGCAGCTTTAGCAATTTCAGTCCCTTTTTTACCCATCGCTATCCCGATATGCGCCGCCTTTAAAGCAGGGGCATCATTGACGCCATCGCCGGTCATTGCCACCACCTCGTCGTTTTTTTTTAATATATTGACGATGGTTAATTTTGCATCGGGAAACATTCTTGCGAATAGATTATTATTCTTTACGTCTTTTTCTCTTACAGTTTCGCTATGCGCCATCAGCTCACCGCCGGTAACGTATCGCTCATAACCGTCAAACTCTATCTCTTTAGCAATAGCCATAGCCGTAAGCGCATTATCACCGGTAATGATCCTCACACCAATTCCGGCATTGTAAAATGCTTTAAGTACCGACTTAATGTTCTTCTTTGGGGGATCATAAAAAGCAACAAGTCCTTGGAATACAAACGGAAGGTCCTGTTGTCGTTCGGGGAAATCGTAACCTTTAAAGTCAGAATGTGCAACACCTAATACACGATAGCCTTCGGCAGATAATGCTTTGACGGTACTGTTAATTTTATCTTTTTCCGAATGGCTTAAGTTACATAGCATTACTAATGCTTCCACCGCACCTTTTGCCGCAATAATGCGGTTTTGATCGCTGTCTTCAAACACATGGGTCATCATCGGCGGAATGCCTCCAAGCGGGTATTCGTGGATCATTTTGTATTCAGGCCGTTCATCTGCAAGGTTAGTGGATTCGTATGCATGGTGCAGAGCTGTTTCCATGGGATCAAAGGGGATAGGCTCGCTGGCCCACATCGCTGTCCTGATCAAGTTTTTTTCATCTTCACTGAGAGCATCACCTGTGTCGGTGATGCTGCCTGACGGCCAGACGCCTAGTTTAGCAAGGCGCATGCTGTTTTCAGTTATGGTGCCCGTTTTATCTACACATATTACAGTGGCACTGCCCAGTGTTTCCACGGTCTTCATTTGCTTGACTATGATACCCATTCTCATCAAACGCCAGGCCCCTAAAGCCATAAATGTGGTAAAGGCAACTGGGATTTCTTCGGGCAAAATACTCATGGCCAGGGTTAGAGCCTTTAGCAGGCTGTCCGCAAGGTGATGAGAATGCCAGTAGTTTATGATCCAGACTATAATGAAAACCGCAGCGCCCGCAATCACCATTTTCCTGACAAAGTTGCCAATCTGTATTTCGAGCGGTGTTTTTTCCTCTTTTACGCTTTCAAGGCTTTTTCCGATATTACCCCAGCGTGTGTTATTTCCAATAGCTGTAACTTCCACTATTGCTAAGCCGCTGGCAATAACAGTACCACGATAAACCTTGTTATTAGAGTTATCCCAACTTTTATATACAGGGAGCGATTCGCCTGTTAAGGCTGATTCGTTCACCGAAAAATCGTTAGAACGAACAATTCGTCCGTCAGCGGCAATCATTGTTCCTTCTTCAGCTATCAGAAAATCACCTGCTACAATATCTTCTATCTTTATTTCTTCCTTTACCCCATTTCGGATTACTTTACATAAGGGTTGATTAAATTCTTCCAACCTCTTTAGTGCGTTACGGCTTTTTTTATCCTGGTATAGCGATATGGCTGACACCAAAATGATCGATGCCGCCATAAACAGGGCGTCTGCTGTTTCTCCATTGATAAAATAAATAACGGCGGCAATTAAAAGAAGGATCACCATTGGTTCGCCGGCGAATCCTTTGATTGCAGACCAAAATCTGTTCTCCTTTTGATAGACCAATTTATTAAAGCCATATAGTTCGCGTGCCTGGAGAACCTGCTCAGAGGTTAATCCTTCAATATCGAAATTTATGGTGTCTGTAGTCAATGGGACCGTTTTTAAACCGTTCAAATTTTCTTCAAAGGTCGACAGATCGCTCTAAAAGATTGTGACCCAAATCACAATAGCAGATGATACTTATCATGTGACTTCGGCGCTTTCGTGATCAAATTTGCTTAAAAAGTTAATATACAAAATATCAATGGATAAATCAGAGATCATCTTTCTGGACGGCCCTCATTCAAGGTTTAAGGAGTTCAAGTTTGCTATTGAAACTATGATTGAGTTTGTCAAAGGCTTCAGAGCATTGCATTTTATCGGGCCAAGCATCACAATTTTTGGTTCGGCCCGTTTCCACGAGGGGCATCCTTATTATGAGCTGACAAGAAAGGCGGCAGGTGAGTTTGCACAATTAGGCTTTACCATTCTCACAGGCGGTGGCCCCGGCTTAATGGAGGCGGCAAACCGCGGGGCAAAAGAAGTAGGAGGTAAGTCGGTGGGATGTAATATACAATTAGCGCATGAGCAAAAGCCGAATCCTTACCTGGATAAATGGGTAGATGTAAAACATTTCTTTCTGCGTAAGGTGCTGCTGGTTAAATATTCATTTGCTTTTGTCATGATGCCCGGCGGATATGGAACCATGGACGAATATTTCGAAGCATTAACTCTTATTCAAACGCACAAGATTGAGAACTTTCCGGTGATTATTTTCGGTAAGGATTATCACAAGGAATTGCTGGCGCATATTCAATTAATGAAAAGTCAAACCACCATTGGTCAAACCGATGACCTTTTGTTTTTGGTTACCGACGATATTGAGGAAGCGAAAGCCCTTATTATAGAAAAAAGCATCAAGCAATATAATCTGAAGCCCAAACGTAAAGTAAAGCCTTTGAAGTGGCTATTCGAGCGCGAATAATGAGATATCTTTATCTAACCCAATAGAGCTACTATGCAAGCGATGATCTTTGAAGGTGTTGGTAAGCTACTTGTATTAAAACAGGTTACCATACCTACGCCTGGAGATGACCAGGTTTTGATCAAAGTGATAGCCTGCGGTATTTGCAGAACCGACCTGCATGTGCTGGACGGCGAACTTACCAGTCCCAAGCTTCCATTGATACCGGGCCATGAAATTATCGGAACGATTGTATCTGTTGGCAAAAATGTCCATGATATTCAAGAAAATCAGCTGGTTGGCATTCCCTGGTTAGGCTATACCTGCGGTACATGTAAATACTGCCGGCAGGGTAAAGAAAACCTATGTGAAAATGCCAAATTTACTGGTTATACACTCGATGGAGGCTATGCACAATACACGGTTGCTTTTTCCAAATATTGCTTTAAACTCTCAGAACAATATCACAACGCAGAGTCGGCGCCTTTACTTTGCGCGGGGCTTATTGGTTTCAGGTCGTATCACATGATTGACCCGAAAGCAACCAATATAGGCATGTATGGTTTCGGAGCCGCTGCACATATATTGATACAGATAGCCAGTGCTCAAAACAAAAAGGTATTTGCATTTACACGAGATGGCGACAGCAAATCGCAATTGTTTGCACGGGAGCTTGGTGCGCACTGGGTAGGAGGAAGCTCTGATACACCTCCTGAAAAACTGGAAGCAGCAATTATTTTTGCACCTGCAGGTGAGTTAATACCCAAAGCCCTGAAAGACCTTGACAAGGGTGGCGAAGTAATATGCGGAGGCTTACACATGAGCGAGATTCCGGGTTTTTCGTACGATCTGCTTTGGGGAGAACGGGTTGTGCGTTCCGTAGCAAACTTAACCCGCGAGGACGGGCTCAATTTCTTTGATCTCCTTAAATTAATCACGGTACGTACACAAACAGAATTATTTTCATTGTCGCAGGCCAATGAAGCCATAACCAAATTACGTAAGGGAGAAATAAAAGGTGCCGCGGTGCTCGTTATGAATCATGATTGACAAGTATCATCTTTTGACCTAACGGCCATCATTCCACAGAAAATTTCTTTTAGCTTTTTTTGTTGTAAATAATTGATTATAAACCTAAAAGATAATTTTTATGAAAATTGCATTGGTTGTTTTGATGATAGTTCACGGAACTGTTCATGCCATGGGTTTTATCAAGGCTTTCAGGATAGCAGAGGTATCCCAATTAGTTAACCCGGTTCAAAAAAAGAATGGCGTATTGTGGTTATTGGCCGCGCTGCTTTTCATTCTTTCCGCTATTTTATTTTCTGCCGGAAGAGAGTGGTGGTGGGTTTCTTCAGTAATGGCTGTATTGATTTCGCAATATCTAATCGTTAATGATTGGAACGATGCCCGGTTCGGAAGTATAGCCAACATCATTATCTTCCTCAGTTCAATAATTGGATTTGTGGTTTGGTGCCTGGCCAAGAACTAAGCCTCAAATTCAGAAGGGAAAACAAGCGTGGGGATTTTTTGCTTTTCCAATGCTTTACGGGTAATGCTTTGCCGAAATATCTTTGAGAAAAATGAGTCGTGATAATGCGGGAATGCCAGCAGATCGGCGCCCAATTCATCACAAAGTCTGCTCAGCCTGTTGACAACATCTTTGCCATGTATTTGCTGTACAGTAATGTCCGGATAACGAAATCGCTGAATGTGTTTCATGAATTCTTTTTTCCGCAGTCCTTTGGTTAGATCGTCATCAGCTAACAAATCAACATGCACTATTTCCAGGTGAAAATTGAAAATGCCACCCAATTTTACCAGGTAGCGGACCGCTTCAATATCCTCTTCCGTAAAATCCGTAGCAAATACCACTTTTTTCAAGTCAGACATATCAACATCATTCGGGATTACCAATACTGGCCTGTTTGCATGGTCTATAACTGAAAAAGTATCGCTCCCGGCTAAGAAATGATCTATTGCACTGCCTTCGCGGGCCCCCATAACAATCATTTCAATGGTTTTTTCTTTCGTGATACTTTTTATTCCTGACGATAATGTATTTAATCGCACCTCGTGATGTACCGAAGGTTTCCAATTAGTTTCGTCTTCCTGTAATGAATCACTGATCTGGCAAGCCAAACCTTTAAGTCTGCCGCAGTTATCTTCTTCGACATAAAAAACCTCCTCGACAAAAGTCGGGCCTCCTGCATATGCCGGTTTGGCCATACTGGCGTTAAATAGTAAAATATTGGCATGCAGGCGCTTTGCTAACATAACACCGGTTTGTGAAGCATGTGTGGCGTTTGCAGAGAAATCGGTAAGTATCAGTACGTTCTTCATAACACTTTTAATTAATGAGTCGATACAAATATTGTTTTTAGCATTATATTAGGCGTGATCAGTATCCTCAACCATGCTCAAATCTTCCTGTAATTTTGGAGAGTTTGATCCTGTAAACGATCAGGTCTATTGCCGTGTCAATATCACTTTCCGCTGAGGCAATACCATGCCAGGGGTGGTTGCCGGGCTGGGATACAAACGGCATAAGCCGGTGTGTTAAAAGCTGCCGGGCGCTGTGTTTTTCAGCGGGGTCAGTTATCTCCTCAAATGTTCCCCAGCCAATCACACATTTCCATTGAAAAATGCTTTCCAACTCTTCAACCTCAAAGCATACTTTGGGATTGCTTCGCATCATTTCGATCTTTTTTCCCGGCCCGGAATGAGCATAGATTTGCCCATCTTTGTAGACATAATTCACGGGTACTAAATAAGTCTCGTCATCGCAATGGCAAGCTAGTCTGCCTGTTACTTGTCGCATAAGCAAACCTTCTATTTGTTTTTCGTTTAATTCTCCTAGCATGGCCTTCGTCCGGTTACTTAAAATTCATAAATACTGACAGTGTATCGTTCTAACAAAGCTATATCTAAGGCGATTACGGTAACGTGATTAAGGTCATTTGACAAAGTGATATCGATCACCCCGCTAAAATTCTCGTTCAGTATAATCCTTATCCTGGACAGAAAAAAGATATTCCGTTTGATCTTGCCTCAATATTTTAGTCGGTATATCCAGTTCGTCCTTAACTTTCACGCGCAAGGTATTTAAAGCGTCTGGTTCACCGTGAACCAGATAGATCCGTTCAGGTTTCTTCTCGAATTTTTTTAACCACGTCAATAATTCAGACTGGTCTGCGTGAGCGGAAAGTTCACCTATTTCTTTTACCTGGGCCCTTACCTCATAATAGCACCCATGTATCTTTAATTCGTTGCTGCCGTTGAGCAGAGCCCGTCCACGCGTTCCGCCTGCCTGGAACCCGATAATGAGTATCGTATTTCGCGTATCACCCAAATAATGCTTCATATATTCGAGAACCCGCCCGCCCGTCATCATGCCGCTTGCAGCGAGTATTATTTTACTGCCTTTTTGCCGGATAATTTCCTGCGTGCCGTTATAGTCCTGATTGATGGTGATGCTGCTAAACATCCGGGAACATTCCTCTTTTGATATCGTCAGCCACTCAGGATATTTTAAAAGCGCTTTACCGGCCGACGAGGCCATTGGACTATCCAGGTATACAGGCAACATTGGTGGAATAGCTTTCTTTTCCTTTAGTCTGTATATCAAATGAATAACTTCATGCGCGCGGCCGACAGCAAAACAGGGGACAAGTAAATTGCCGCCATTCATTATTGTGTCATTGATCACCATGGCCATTTCATCACCCACGTCACCTTTTTCATGCAGCCTGTCGCCATAGGTTGATTCCATGATCACAAAATCTGCTTCAACAGGATGTTGTGGTGGCGGTAGTAGTTCGGAATGATCGCGGCCGATGTCGCCGGAAAACAGGATGGTCCTCCCGTAACAATTTATTTCAACGGAACAGGCACCCTGAATATGTCCGGCGATCCAAAACCGGAATTGCAGATTTTCATTTAATTGATAGAACTTATCTGCATCGATTGGCTTAAAATACTGTAGTGCATTTTCTACGTCGGTTGTATCATACAATGGCTTTGCAGGTTTATGTTTGGTATAGCCATGTTTGTTTGCTTTCCAAACATCTTCTTCCTGGAGCTTTGCGCTGTCCCGCAAGATCAGCTCTGCCAGGTCTCTTGTGGGTTTGCTCATGTAAATTGATCCTTTAAATCCATTTTTTACAAGCAGGGGGATATAGCCGCAATGATCCAGGTGGGCGTGAGTCAAAATTATGGCATAGATCGATGACGGTTTAATTGGTAGCGGCTCCCAGTTCTTCTCGCGTAGGTACTTTATTCCCTGAAACAGCCCGCAATCAAGCAGCAAGTTGCAACCTGGTGTATACAGCAAATGCTTTGAACCCGTCACAGTTTCAGTTGCTCCGAGCGATTGGAGATAAATTGCGTTTTCATTTATCATAACTAAATTAAAATGCTGATTTGTGGATTTTTACATACATGCAATTATATCGCATGAGCAAACCATTTGTAATGATTTGCGGCATATGGAAAAGTGATCCTTGTCAATATTATTCTTTCGCTTCAAGCTTATTTTTAATTCAGTTTTGCCACAGAATTCAAATTGATATTAGGAGATGCAAAAAAAAAAGCGATACTCGTCAGGGCTGAGATTGTGGCATTGGCTAAGCGCCATTGCTATAGCCGGATCATTGTTAACGGTTTTGATTAATTCCACCGTTTTAAGCGGGGGTACAGGCGTGTCAACAGTAAAGTCGTCACTGGGGAGCCATCATGTTATAATATCGGATGATCAGGCGAGGTCGGTGGTCCATGACCTTAGAGATAACGTATGGTCATGGCATACCTGGATAGGTTTCGTGCTGGTTGCGCTTCTATTATTCAGGCTGATCGTTGAAATAACTCAACCTTCCGGACAAAAATTAATAAAAAAGGTCATTAACGCATGGCAGCGATACGACATGATCAGACAGGATACTATATCACCCAAACATGAGTTTTGGGTAAAAACATTATACGCATTGTTTTATGTTTTGCTTTTTATTACAGCTATAACCGGGCTTGATCTGGCATTCGAAGACGATTTCAAATACCTGAGAAAATTTCATTTTCTTAAAGAGGTACATGCATTCAACATGTACCTGATCTTGTTATTTATCATAGTACATATTGGAGGGGTATTTCTTGCCGAAAGAGGAAAAACGGACAAAGGCATCGTATCAGATATGATCAATGGTGGAGAAAATTCAGAATTGCTCCAAAATTGATGGGTAATTTCAAATCTTTAGGTTAAACGTCTTGAAACTATTAATTATAGAAGATGAGTTGATCTTAGCAAAGAGTATCAACACTTATTTAGCAAGCGAAGGCAACATTTGTGAAATTGCAGCTGACGTGCATTCCGCAATTGATAAACTTTCTTTGTATGAATACGACGCAATCGTTCTCGATATCGGATTACCCGACGGTACTGGTCTTGAAATACTTAATTACCTCAAGTCGTCGCGTAATGATGGCGGAGTTATTATTATTTCGGCCCGAAATGCGCTCGATGACCGTTTGACAGCACTCAACCTTGGCGCAGATGACTATTTGGTCAAACCGTTCCATCTTGCCGAACTGAAAGCCAGGATTATGGCGATCTATCGGCGCAGGAATTTTCAGGGGCAAAATCTGCTGGATTATGAGCAGATAACCGTAGATCTGGACAAGAAGGAGGTAAACATCGAAGGAAAACCACTGGTATTAACCAAAAAGGAATTTGATATGCTGCTATACTTTATTGCTAATAAAGATAAGGTAATCAGTCATAACGCTTTAGTCGATCATTTATGGCGAGATGAGGTGATATGGGGCGAAAGCTTTGATTTTTTATATACCCATATAAAAAACCTGCGGAAAAAACTAACAGATGCGACGGGCAAAGATTATTTTTCTTCGGTGTACGGCATTGGCTATAAATTTAATTAATGAAGCTGCTTTCAAAATATACACTGGTTAATTTATTCGTCTCCCTGGGCATATTTGTGATTGGCGGGATCATCTATTTTAAAGCGATATCCTATTTGTCAGATCAACAGCTCGATCGCGACTTAACAGAAGAATATGCAGAGAAGGTAAGCTTTATTGATCAGCACCAGAGGCTTCCAAAGCCATTTGAGTTTGATACATATGAAGCAAAATTTAGAGATATCGGCCAGTATACTGAACCTATACGTTTTCTTGACACAATCGTTTCCACAAATTCAGGAGATAAAATTATTTCATGCAGAGCTATCAAGGGTACTGTTAGGTTCAAGGGCAGGAATTACGAGATGACAGTTACTGCTTCTACGGAAGCAACACAAAGCGTTGTTAAATTAGTTTCCACGATCACAATAGCATTAGTTATTCTTCTTTTCATTGCGCTATTAGTTGTAAACCGGATCGTTTTTAAAAGCATTTGGGCACCATTTTACAAATTATTAGAGCATCTTAAAGATTTCTCCCTTGCAAAAAGCCCAAGCCAACCTCCTGTCGACCCAATGAAAATTGTTGAATTTAAGGAACTTAGTCATGCAATCGAATTAATGGAGGAAAGAGCCCGGGACGAATATCAAAGTTTAAAGTCTTTTACCGAAAATGCTTCGCATGAGATGACAACTCCTGTTGCTGTTATCAATTCGAATTTGGATAATCTAATACAGGATGAATCTCTGACAAAGTCCCAATTGGAACAATTAGAGGGTATTTACTCTGCCAGTCGCAGACTTTCGCATCTAAATCAATCGTTACTATTACTCGTCAAAATAGACAATGGTCTGATTCATGATTTGGCTGAAGTAGATTTAGCCAACTGTGTCAAAGTTAAAATCAAACAATTTGGTGAGTTATTACAGGACAAAAATGTCAAGATAAGTTTAAACTTATTACCAAAAACGATAAAGGCAAGCAACTACCTGGTCGATATTTTGATTACTAATCTCCTTTCCAATGCGATCAGGCATAATTATTATGATGGTGAAATAGCAATTGTCCTAGATGAAACTATGCTTTTGATTGAAAATACCGGAAAGAGTGAAACTCTGGACAATCATAGAATATTTGAACGATTCCAAAAAGAACCTTCATCCGAAGGAACCGGCCTTGGACTGACTATTGCCAAAAACATTTGTTTAAGCTACGGATTCAAATTGGAATATCAATTTGCTCCGCCATACCATCGCTTTTATATATTATTTTAGGCCTAATTCGCAACTGTGACAATATTTTTTTGATTTAAAGGAATTTTAGAAAAATCGGTTTTGATTGAGGCTGGATTTTGCATGTACAATCGTCACGTGGATGGATTAGGTAGTTGAAACAAACGGACACTATTAAAATGGGGAATGTATGGCTTATATAGGATATATGAAAAGCAGGTGACTGTCTAAATCTGCTGGTAGTTATTCTGCATACCTTCAAAGGAAGAGGTACGTTTCTTTCGAACATTCGTACTATTAAACTCATTGAGTATTGTTGATACGAAATTCCAGTATTGCTTTCTTGTTTTATTATTTGTAAGTTTAAAAATCAACGAGTTGAACGCGCTCAGAAGGATATGAGTAATTTCATGAGTAGTAGAAATTGAAGTTGTAAGACATTGATAAATAGCGTGGTAGAGAGGTTCATTTCCCTCCCTCACCGCTGAAAAGAAATGCCTGTAAGTCGCTGATTTACGGGCATTTTTTGTAGATCCTATTTTAGCAGATGTTTCACTCGAGCCATGACTTAGTAACTTGTTTGTAATGAATATGTTATAAAAACTTACTCTCCTGCGAATTGCAATATAGCACAAAAAAAACCGACCTGGGCGAGTTATATTCCAGCAATAAAATGTTAATTAGTGTTTTTTTAACAATTAATTTTAAATTTTCTTTTATTATTGAATTAATAAATTTAAATTAGTAAATACAATTAAGACCTAATATAATATCCTGCTGCACATTGAATGTTTGCTAACTAATAAGCTGGTTAGTTATTTTCGATGAAGTTTAGGCTGTTATAAATATTAATTTAATGAGAGAACCAATCGAATCATATCATACTGATGATGTTTTGTTGTTGCAGCAAGTAGAGCAGGGCAGCAAACATGCATTTAATGTATTGTATGAAAGGCATTGGGGGAAAGCATATTCCGAGGCATATAAACGTTTAAAGGACGCGGATCAGGCTAAAGATATAGTTCAGGAGGTATTTACCCATATCTGGCTCAAAAAAGAAAGTCTTCACATTAATAATTTACCGGCTTATTTAAATATAGCCATACGTAATAAGGTGTTCAAATTAGTTGAAAAAGAAAAATTTATCCATCCATTTTTTGACGTACTTGAGGATATGCCTGCAACTAATCTGCAGGCCGACGACAATTTGCTTTGGAAGGAGTTTTTAATATCCTACGAAGCACTTTTAAATACGCTTCCTCCAAAAAGACAAATTATTTTCCGGCTTCATTTTCAAAATGATTTACCGACCAAAGACATTGCGGCACAATTAGGGATCACAAGAAAAACGGTTCAAAATCAGCTTGGAAAAGCTATTGAAAAATTAAAAGTATCATTATTGCCCTTCCTTACTTTATTGATCTTTTTATTACAGGGCATAAACTGATCAACTCTCCAAAAAATAAATTTTCTTAATGGATGGGACTTTTGTCTATTTATAGGTCATACCTATAACCAAGGTATAACCTATTTTAAATGAACAAGCAATATTTTCTTGAATTGTTGCATAAATATTTCAATGATGAAGCAACAAATGAAGAACAACAATTTTTAGTAAAATATTACGACTTGTTTTCTGCTGAGCCAGACATTATTTCTCTATTGAGCGATGAACAGAAGGAGCAAATAAAGAGGGAGGTACACGCCTCAATTTGGGAAAACATTGATAAGCATACAGAAGATGATAAAAAAGTAATACCCTTAAGGGGGTGGTTTACAAAAGTTGCGGCAGCGGCAGTAATAATAGGGTTTTGTGGTATAGGGTTCTTTTTTTTACGTAATAAACCGAGCATAAAACAGCCCCGGTCGTACGCCTCTCATAAGCAAAAACCTAACCTGTTTCTTGTCCTTCCTGATGGAAGCAGGGTAATACTAAGTTACGGTAGTAAACTTACTTATGCCTCATCATTTGACGGCTTAGCCAAACGTGAAGTATATCTTAAAGGTGAAGCCTTTTTCGACATCAAACATGATAACTTAAAACCTTTTATTGTACATACTGGTAAAGTAGAAACAACTGTATTAGGTACGGCATTTAACGTAAAGGCCGTGCCGGGTGATAAAACTATCACCGTAACCGTTACGAGGGGTAAGGTGAAAGTTAGCGATAATAACAAACTCCTGGGTATTATTATTCCTAATCAGCAGATTTCATTTAATCAGCAAGAATCTATTTCAACGCAAAGTAACATAGATGCTAAAAATTACACAATCTGGACAGTGCAGGATGATTTGTATTTTGAAGATGTAACTTTTAATGAAGCTGTTAAAGTACTAGAACAACGGTTTAAGGTTAAAATATTATTCACTGATCAATTCATTCAATCAAAACATTTCACGTCTACTTTCGCTAAATCCGCAAGCCTTGATCAGGCATTAAAAAGCATTTGTGAGTTCAATGACGCTTTTTATTCGTATGATAAGGGAAAGACTACTATAACAATCAGCAGTAAATCGCAAACCAATTAAACTTAATACATATGATGAAAAATTACCTCACTATCGCAAATGGGTTCCATTCCAAAGAAAGCTTGAATGGCTCTCCGACATAAAAAAACCCCCTGAACCATTTCTTGGAAAAAATGATATCCAGAGGGTCGCTATTGCTATTCGACTGCAATCGATTGCATTAGCCAAGTGTTTTAAATTTTAACATTCAATCGAAGACATTAATCACTTAAAACAACTAAAATTATGAATTTTTCTATAATTCTGGCAGAATTGCGGCATCTTATTAAATATCCGCTAAGATTTCATCTGCTGATCGACTCAAATATTAAACAGTTTATGAGAATAGGAATAATCTCAATGTTCATATTAACTACTTCAATTCCTGTATTTTCGGCGACCCCGGCAAAAGGTCAGGCAATTGATCAGGTGACAATAAATCTTACTCTTAAAAATGAATCACTGGTAAAAGCTTTCCATAAAATCGAAGCGCAAAGCCATTTTCATTTTATGTATCGCAACGAAGATGTGAAGAATATCCACAACCTGGACATTACCATCAGTAATCAATCAGTAGCGTCTGCCCTGCAGACAATTTTGTTTAATACTGAACTCAAGTACCGGCAGATCGATGACCAGATACTAATTACAAAATCGAACCCCGATAAAACTACAGCCTCGGATGCAAAGACGGACGCAGCAAACGATGGCATAGTGGCTTCTAAAGGTGTAATTAAAGGAACCGTAACCGATTCCAAAGGTGAAAGCCTGCCAGGAGTTACTGTAAAGCTGGATGGTGTTGTTTCGCTAAATAAAGCAACTGATGTTAATGGCGGCTATAGTTTTGCCAATTTACCGGGTGGCAGCTATACCTTAACGTTTACATTTGTTGGCTATAAAACAGTAACCAAAACAATAACATTAGGAGAGGATCAGGAAAGTGTAATTAACGCTGTATTGTCTGAAACTACAAATAATCTTGATGAGATTATTGTTACTGGTTATGGCACTCAGAAAAAGAGAGAAGTAACCAGTGCGATTACGTCTGTAAACGCAGCGCAATTTAATAAAGGAAATATAAGTGATGTTGCACAATTACTTCAGGGCAAAGTGTCCGGCCTTTCTATTGCACGTCCGGGTGGCGACCCTAACTCAGGCTTTACTATTCGTTTACGCGGTCTGGCCACAATAGGAGCGAATTCCGGGCCGCTGATTGTTATTGATGATCAGGTTGACGCAGATATTAATACAATTGACCCTAATGACATCAAAAGTATCGATGTTCTTAAAGACGGTTCTGCTGCTGCAATTTATGGTACGCGTGGTTCGGCCGGGGTTATTATTATTACTACTAAATCCGGAAAAAAAGGGGCATCAAAATTTACCTATAACGTTTCGGGTACAGCCGAAACTCCGGCAAAATTTACAAAGCACATGACTGCTGCACAGTTTGTAGCGATCGGCGGAAAAGATTTCGGCTCAGTTACCGATTGGGACAAAGCAATTACCCGTACAGCTTTGTCACATGTGCACAACCTTGGATTTTCTGGCGGGGATGACCGTACAACCTATGATGCGTCCGTCAACTACCGTAATAGCGAGGGAGTAGCAATAACTACGGGTTTCCAGCAATTGAACGCACGATTAAATTTGACCCATAAGGCATTGAACGATAGATTGGTATTCGTTTTTAATATCAATACAACCAAGAAGAATGCGCAATATGGTTTTCCGGATGCCTTTAAATATGCGACTATTTTTAACCCTACAGCCCCGATACATACTACCGATCCGCTTTATGACCTGACAGGCGGCGGATATTTTGAATCAAACTTTGTTGATTATTCAAACCCGGTCGCTATGCTGGAGCAGAATACAAATGAGGGTGTGATCAAAAAATTCAATGTTGGCGGCTCCGCTAGTTATGAAATTATTAAAGGGTTGAAATTTAAAACAGAGTATTACCAACAGACTACAAGTAATTATCATTCGGAATACTCTCCCATTGATGCATTTATTTCCAGGGGCTTTCCGCTAGGAAGCGGTTTTGGCCGTTCCGGGCTTTCTGTTAAGAATGATGATGAAAACGTAAATACGTTATATCAAAGCACACTGTCTTATGAAAGAACGATTAAGAAATTCGAATTTTCTGCTATTGCAGGATATTCTTATCAGGATTATTTGAACCAGGGCTTCGGTGCAGGTGGCGGCAATTTTGTAACTGATGCATCAGGCCAAAATTTCCAGGCAGCTCTGGATTTTCAAAATGGTATAGGCTCAGTAACAAGTTATAAAAATGAAAGTAAACTGATCTCATTCTTTGGACGCCTAAACTTAAACTATGATAACTTCGCCTTTCTTTCAGCAAGTCTAAGACGAGATGGATCAACCGAGTTCGGAACAAATAATCAGTGGGGTTTATTCCCGGCCGTAAGCGCAGGTATAGATCTTAGCCGATTAATAAAAATACCAACAGTAAGCAACCTTAAATTAAGAGGAAGTTACGGGATTACCGGTGAGCTTCCTCCCGGCGCATATCTGTCTTTGTCCCGTTTGACCAACCAGGGGGGGAATTATTACGCAGGAAACGGAGTATACTTAAGTTCTTATGACACTTTCGTAAATGCAAATCCGGACTTGAAATGGGAAAAAAAGGCTGAATTAGATTTGGGATTGGATTTTACTCTGTTGGACGGTCGGTTAAGTGGTACATTTGACTATTTTAATAGAAAAACTACCGACCTGATCTTCAATGTAACTGTACCTTCTCCACCAGCATTGAACCCTAATACCTGGGAGAATATAGGGGAGTTAACCAATAAAGGGGTGGAATTAGCCATAAACTACGAAGCAATCAGGGGCTCTGGCTTTACCTGGACAACCGGTGGCAATATTTCGAGTTACCATGTGGTTCTGTCAAAATTGAATGAGTCTTTGAAAGGTTCTTATGTGGGTGCCACCAATTTGGGAACGCCGGGCCAGGAAGCTACTCAACTAACCAGGGCAGTCGCTGGTCAACCTATTGGTATACTTTATGGTCCTAAGTATGTGGGCGTTGATGCGAACGGTCTCTATTTGTATTCTGATGGTAAAGGCGGCACAACAGGTTTAGCTAATGCACCGCGCCAGGTAATTGGCAATGGCTTACCTAAATTTGAGTTCGGTATCACCAACGCATTCAAATACAAGAATTTTGATTTTAATTTCTTCCTGAGATCGTCAATCGGTCATCAATTGATTAACACCTACCGGGCGTTTTACGAGAATGCGACTATCACCACAAGCTATAATGTAGTTAATACCAAATATTTTGATCCTAAAGTAAAGGATCAAGCGGCGTATAGCAGTTACGATGTAGAAAAAGGCGATTTCCTGAAATTGGATAACGCGACACTGGGGTATACTTTTAAAATAACTAAAAGCAATGGTAAATCGGGCATGATAAGCAGCCTTAGGGCCTATATCTCTGGCCAGAATTTGTTCACCATAACCGGCTATACCGGTGTAGATCCTGAGGTAAGATATGCGGATGGAGTTCCGCCCAATGTATTGGCGCCTGGCATTGACCGGAGAGAGACCTGGGTTTATACCCGTTCGTTTACGTTCGGCATCAATATGGGATTTTAATAAATGTTTTAAATTCTAATACAAACAAGTTATGAAACACATATCATTTACAAAATATTCGATTATTGGAGTCTTGCTGGTTGCGGCTTCATGTACTAAGCTCGATGAGAAAAAACTGCTTTATGACCAGGTGATTGATGCTGATTTTTATAAGACAGACAAAGAATTAGCGTCGGCAGTGGGAGCCGCTTATGGCTCCATTTACGGCTATATGGGCGCTTTTTTTAATCTGAATGAGGTGACCACTGACGAAGTTGTAGTTCCCACGCGTGGTGCCGACTGGGGCGATGGTGGCCACTGGGTCCGTTTAAAAACGCATACTACCAATAGCACAGATTCTCAGCCCAACGGTGGATGGTCATCAGGTTTTGGAGGAGTAACGCGCTGTAACAAAATTTTAGCCGCCCTGGCTACCAGTAAATCGCCAGCGGCTGCTACTTATGTTTCGGAGCTAAAGTGTTTGCGTGCTATTTATTACTACTGGCTGCTTGATTTGTTTGGCAATGTGCCGGTTGTAACCGATTTTTCTACTACCACACCTCCGGCCAATAAGCCAGCTGCCGAAGTATACGCTTTTATTGAAAAAGAATTGCTGGACAATAAAGATGCATTGCCTAAAATAGGACCTGGCGATGGTCCGTATTATGGACGTGTTACTTATTATGTGGCCGAAGCAACTTTAGCCAAGTTATACCTGAACGCACAAACCTATACAGGCACACCTCAGTATGACAAAGCAATTGCTGCTTGTGATGAGATTATCAATTCAGGCAAATATACCTTAATGGGAAATTATGCGGATATTTTCTCACGAAATAATGTTGCTTCCACTGAATCTATCTGGGCCATCCCATTTGACGGTGTAAAGGCTGGCGGCTTCAACATGAATATGGAGACTTTACATTTGCAGAGCCAGAATACTTATCAAATGAATAATCAACCCTGGAACGGTTTTGCTTCAGTGCAGGAGTTTTACCAGTCCTATATTGATCCTGCACAAAACCCCGGGCCGCAAGGGACTGTTGTAGGCCTTGATCCCAAGGGAACACCGATCACCGGAACCGTTGACAAAAGGATGTTAAATAATTTTCTTGTAGGCCCTCAATACCAGGCTGACGGAGTAACCCCATTGACCGATGGCGGGGCTGATGCTACGGATCCGGATGGTCCTGCAATTACCTTTACACCTTATATGAATGAATTGCAGCCTGCTGCATGGAGACAATCAGGTGCACGTATTGGTAAGTGGGGATTTTACAAGGGCATGCAAACCAGTCTGGATAACGATGTGGCAATTTACAGATATGCCGACTTTTTACTGATGAAGGCAGAACTAACGGCCAGGAAAAATGCGAATTGGAACGATCCTGTTACCCTGGCATTGGTCAATCAGGTTCGCGTACTACATGGTGGGGTTGATCCGTTGCCAACCTTAACCGCTGCGACCTTTTTGGCGGAACGCGGCAGGGAAATGTTTGCTGAATGTTACAGAAGGCAAGATATGCTCCGTTTCGGAACATATAATAGCGCCTATCGGTTCCATGCTGCAGACCCGGACACCCATGTCAATATCTTCCCAATACCAGAACCTCAAATTAATGCAAATCCAAACCTTCACCAAAATCCAGGATATTAAGAACCTTGTGATTTAATTGAAATAAATGCTTTTTGGGGAAGCAAGTAGTCTGCTACTTGCTTCCCTTTTAACGAATATTTAGCTTAGCTTTAAGGATAGAATGGATTATTTAAACGTTGGCAGAATGTCACTAATGGTATAAGTAAATAGCTAACGAATTGTGGAACCGGTGTATTTGGCAGGATCTAATAAGATGGAAGAGGGAATGAGTAATCCAATTTTATTTAAAAAGCGGTTATTAATATGTTTTCGGCTATTCTCTATCTTCTCAATACTTTTGTTAAGTTGTAATTCCAATAAAACTGAACCTGTTCAAAACAATACACTTTTTTCGCTTTTACCTTCATCAGCTACAGGCATAAATTTTGCCAATACGGTGAAGTATACCGAACAATTTAATGTTTACACCTATCGTAATTTTTATAATGGAGGCGGGGTGGCTATAGGCGATATCAACAACGATGGGTTACCAGATATTTTCTTTTGTGGAAACCAGCTATCAAACAGACTTTATTTAAATAAGGGCAATTTTCAGTTTGAAGACATAACTGAAAAAGCCGGCCTTTCTTCAACAGGCGTTTGGTCAACGGGTGTCACCTTTGCGGATGTAAACGGGGACGGTTTGCTGGATATCTATATATGTAAGTCCGGTGATTTTTCCGGAAAAAATAGAAGCAATCAGTTATTTATTAATAATGGTAATCTGACGTTCACCGAAAGGGCAGCGGAATACGGACTGGACAATAAAGGCTTGTGCACCCACGCTGTTTTCTTCGACTATGATCACGACGGTGACCTGGATTGCTACCTCCTTAATAATTCATTTCGTTCAGTTGGGAATTATGATCTGATCAAAGATCAGCGTAATACCCCCGATCCGCTTGGTGGAAATAAGTTATATCGTAATGATGGCGGTCATTTTACAGATGTAACCCTACAAGCAGGAATATACAGCAGCAAAGTTGGCTTTGGATTAGGCGTAACCATTTCCGATGTAAACGGCGATGGCTGGGACGATATCTATGTTTCCAATGATTTTTTTGAACGTGACTATCTATACATTAACAATCATGACGGCACCTTTAAAGAATGTTTGCCTGACGCTATAAGAGAGTTGAGCCAAAACTCAATGGGAGCTGATATTGCTGACGTCAATAACGACGGCTATCCTGATATTTATGTAACGGATATGCTTCCCGAATCGGAAGGCAGGTTAAAATCAAAAACTGCTTTTGAAAACTGGGACAAATACCAGTCTGATCTGCAAAATGGATATTACCAGCAGTTTCTTCGCAATGTTTTGCAGTTGAACCAAGGGCCGGTTGCGATTAAGAATGCCGAACGGCCGCAAGTTAATTTCAGCGAAATAAGCAGGCTGGCCGGTGTGCCGGCCACCGATTGGAGCTGGGGCGCTTTGATCACAGATATGGATAATGACGGGTATAAGGACATTTTTGTCAGCAATGGAATTTACAAGGACTTAACCGATCAGGACTATATCCAATTTATGGCCAATCCGGTGCAAGTGAGAAAAATGATGGGAAGTGAGAAGGAAGTGATCAAGAAATTAATAGACAAGATGCCATCAGAGGCAGTACCGAACTATGCGTACCGGAACAATGGCGACCTGACCTTTACAAATAAAGCAGCCGAATGGGGACTAGCAGACCCGAGCTTTTCGAATGGTTCGGCCTATGGC
>Ga0068865_100000039_pt1 | contig 73689 bp, 70 predicted proteins | sample KBSMisM12_FD_75293 | JGI IMG/M metagenome (GOLD analysis project Ga0068865, IMG submission 75293) | Miscanthus rhizosphere microbial communities from Kellogg Biological Station, Michigan, USA - KBS Miscanthus M1-2 | ecosystem: Host-associated > Plants > Roots > Rhizosphere > Soil ...
GACGACCGCGAGCGGGACCGACGTTTGACGGCAGCGGGCTACACGGTGATCCGCCTCACCTGGAACCAGCTGGACGACGAACCCGAGGCAGTCGCCTCCGATCTCCGTCAGTTGCTTCTCGGAGATAGATAAAGAGAAAGAAGAAAGGGAAGAACAATCCGCCACATGCGCCGGACGCGTAGGCGAAGGGTCGTGTGGCATTGCGAAACCAAGGGGCCGCACCCACCTCTACCTGCCGCAGCGGAGGTGGGTGCGGCGCCCGCCTCAGCGCCCGGGGAGCCGCCGTCGCTACCAGGCTCGCTCGACCAGATCGAGCAATTCCCCACGACTCGGCGGGCGGGGAACGCGTTGGAGCTCGGGGCGCTGGAGCATCGCCTCGACCGCGTCCCCAAGGTTCGTCGGGTCGCCGCCGACCTCGCCGAGGCGAGGCGGTTGCCCGAGCACCTCGATCCGATCGGGCAGGTCGAGCAGCTCCGTGTTAAGCGCGGCGGCGAGACGCTCGTAGGACTCCGGCGCCTGCTCGGAGAGGAAGCCGACCGCGAGCGGCAGGATTGCGGCGTTGGTCTCCGCGTGGGGCGTTCCGCAGAAGCGCACCAGGCTCTGGCAGACCAGGTGGTGGAAGCCCATCCCGGCCGAATCGATCGCGTAGCCGCAGAGGATCGAGCCGATCGCGAGCGCCTCGCGATCCCGCCTCTCTCGCGCTTCGTCCAGCGCCGTCGCGATCAACCCCGCACCCCGCAGCGCCGTCATCTCCGACACCGGGTTAGACAGCGGCAGGTACAGCGTGTCGGCCCCGTGCGCCAGGGCGTTCATCGAGCTCGCCCGCAGTTGCCCCTCCGGCTGGCTGGTCATCGCTTCCGGATCGGCGATCACCAACCGTGGCCGCACCGAGCCCCGAACCCGATCCTCCGCCCCCGCCGGCAGCCGGTGCGATCCGGTCATCTCGGCCCCCGACATCGTCGTCGGCACCGCCACCACCTCAGCCCCCGAAACCGACGCCACCGCCTTCGCCACGTCTACGACCCGGCCGCCGCCCAAAGCGACAAGGGAACGCGCTCTCGTCCCCTTACCTGCATCGTGAGGGGGCGAGAGCGCGTCCAGCAGCGCCGCGGCGGCGTCCGGGACCTGCCCGGACTCCACCTCGTACACCCAGCTCGCAGCCTCAGCCAGCTCCGGCGCCCCCGTCAGCGCGCGCTGCGTGCTCAGCAGCTCGAACTCCTCGACCCCCTGCTCCCGCAGAACCTCGACCGCCGCCCCGACCCCGCCCCGCCGGAAGACGACGGTCCGCCCGGCATCCCGCCAGGTGAAGCCGGCGGTCAACCCTGGGTTTTGACGCGCGGGTTCTCGACCGGCCGCAGCCGCGGTTCGACCTCCGCCCGCAGGTGCTCGTAGTCGGGCGGCAGCGAGAGCTTCTCGCCCAGGTGCTCGAGCGGCTCGTCGACGGTGAAGCCCGGCCCCAGCGTGGCGATCTCGAAGAGGACGCCGCTCGGCTCGCGGAAATAGACCGAGCGGAAGTAGAAGCGGTCGATCGCCGGGGTCGGCTGCGCCCCGCCCGCCAGCGCCTTCTCGCGCCAGTCGAGCAGCTCCTCGGGCGTCGAGGCCCAGGCGACGTGGTGGACGCTGCCGGCGCCCTGCAGGCCGCGCTCGCTCGGCGGCTCGTCGTAGAGGTAGCGGCCACCGCGCTTCTCGCCGCGCGCTTCCCAGGCCCCGTCGACCTGCTCGAACTCGAGCGCCTCCAGCAAGCCGCTGCTCGCCTCCGGCGCGTCGGCGTAGGCGCGGACCGCGTGGAAGCCCTGCAGCGCCAGCTCGGCGGGGATCTCCGGGTGGTCGGCGATCAGCGGCGCGTCGGGCACGTCGACGACCAGGAGCTCGTGGTCGAGGCCCTCGGGGTCGGAGAAGACGAGCCCCGCCCCGTCGCGCCGGGACTCGGTCCCGTTGGCGCGCAGGCGCTCCTCCCAGAAGCCGAAGGCGTCCTCGGAGGCGACCCGCCAGACGACCCGGTGCACCATCCCGGCGCCCGGCCGTCCTCGGGCCGCGCCCGGGTACTCGAAGAAGGTCAGATCGGAGCCCGGATCGCCACCCTCGTCGGCGAAGAAAAGGTGGTAGACGGTGGGGTTGTCCTGGTTGACGGTTTTCTTGACCAGCCTCAGGCCCAGAACGCCGGCGTAGAAGTCGACGTTGCGCTGGGCGTTCTCGGTGATCGCGGTGATGTGGTGGATGCCCTCTAGCTTCATAGTGATGGCACGTATAGCATCCCGCCATGAGCCGCGGACGAAGACGTACGGTCAGGGCTCTCGTAATCCTCGGCTCCGTCCTCGCGTTTCTCAGCGTCTTCGGGATCTGGATCGAGCGCCAGGCGCTGAACACCAACGACTGGGTTGAAACCAGCGGCAAGCTCCTGCACAACGCGAAGATCCGCGAAGCGGTGGGCAATTACCTCGTCGACCAGCTCTACGAAAACGTCGACGTCAAGAAAGAACTCGAAGACATCCTCCCCGGCGAAGCCAGCGAACTCGCCGGCCCCGCGGCGGGCGGGCTGCGCCAGGTCGCCGGCCAGGGCGCCGAAAAAGTGCTCGAAACCTCGACCGCGCAGGAACTATGGGAAGAGGCGAACCGGGCCACCCACGAACAGCTGATCGCGGTCCTGGAAAACAAGAAAGAAGCGGTCGAAACCGAAAACGGCGAAGTCACGCTGAACCTCGGCAGCCTGCTGACCAACCTCGCCAGCCAGGTGGGGATCGGCGAAGACCTGGCCGAAAAGCTGCCGCCCGACGCCGGCCAGATCCACATCCTCAAGTCCGACCAGCTGAAGACCGCCCAGAACATCGCCGTCGCGGTCAAAGGACTGGCGCTGCTGCTCTCGATCCTCACCTTCGCCGCCTTCGGCGCCGCGATCTACCTTTCGCGTGGCAGCCGCTGGCTCACCGTCCTCTACAGCGGCATCGGCCTGATCGCCGCCGGCTTCGCCGCGATCGTCTTCCGCCACGTCGCCGGCGGCATCGTCGTCGGCCAGCTGGTGACGAACGACAACGTCAAGCCGGCGGGAGAAGCCGCGTGGTCGATCGGCACCTCGCTGATGATCAGCATCGCCACCACGGTGATCGTCGTCGGCATCCTCTTCGCCGCCGCCGGCTGGCTCGCCTCTCCTACCGCCGGGGCGCGCGCCACCCGCCGCTACATGGCCCCCGCCCTGCGGCTGCACATCGCCTACGTCTACACCGCCCTGGCGATCATCGTCTGCCTCTACTTCCTCACCGGACCGACCCAGGGCCTGCGCACCTTCCTGACCACGCTGATCATCGCCGGCATGGCCGCCTTCGGCATCCACGAGCTGCGCAAACAGACCGAAGAGGAATTCCCGGATGCGTCATACGGGGGCGTCTTCGGCCACACCCGCGACAAAGTCGTCACCGCGGTCAAAGACGCCAACATCCCCGAGCGGGTCGGCGAGCAGGCCTCGAAGCTGCGGCTGCCGGAGCGGCGGCCCGGCGGCGAGGAGCGGGACGCGGCGGGCCGATCCGCCGAGGCGCCGACGACGGCGATGCCACTGGACGCCGAGGACGCCCGGCTCCAGCGGTTGGAAAAACTCGGCGAGCTGCGCGAGAAGGGCATCCTCACCGACGTGGAGTTCGCCGCCGAGAAGGCCAAGCTCCTCGGCGGCGAGACTCCCCGTGACTGAGCGATCGCTTCAGCGTTTCGCGTAATCGCCGATCTCGCCGAAGTCGACCATCACGCAGGCCTCCGGCCCCGTCACCTCGGCGTCATGACCAGGTGGGATCGCGACCACGTCGCCCGGATTGATTTCGATCTCCTGCCCGTCGTCCATGTAGATGCGCATGCTGCCCGAGAGCACGTAGCCGAAGTGCGCGACCTGACAAGAGTCAGTGCCGGCGATCGGCTTCACATTGTTCGACCACTTCCAACCAGGCTCGAAAGTGCCGTAGCCGACACTGTGGCCGGCCAGCTCGACTACTTTCGCCCGGCCATTGCCTTCGAACTCCCGGGTCTCGTCGGGCGAATCGAAGTTCTTCACTTCCGCGGCCATCAGGGCCTCCTTTTCCGAATGACCCTGCCCGGACCGACCCTACACCCGGTCCCGCGAAGAAGACAAGGAGCGGAACGGAGGCCGGTCAGCCTCCGTTCCGCTCCCTCCTACTTGCCCAGCTGGATACGGACCCGCGAGCCCGGGGCCAGGATCTTTCCCGGCTTCGGGGCCTGCTTGAGGACCTTGCCGATTTCTTTCGGCTTCGCCGCGACGACCTTCTTCACGTGGCCGAGCTTGCAGCCCGCGCGGCGCAGCTGCGATTTCGCCACCTTCAGCGTGTGCTTCTTGATCTTTGGCACGACGCATGCGGTGTAGACGTAGTCGTCGTACCGGGTGTTCGAGTTGGTGCCCGCGAAGGTGCTCACCGTCAGGTCGACCTTGCCCGGCCGCAGCGCTTTCGGCGCGGTCGCGGTGATTTCCGTGTCGGAGTCGACGGTGAAGCTCGTCGCCGGCGTACTTCCGAACTTCACTTCGCTCGCCTGGGTGAAGTTCTTCCCGGTGATGGTGACGACGGTGCCGCCGGTCACCGGGCCGAAGGGCGGTGAGACAAGGGTGACTTCGGGCTGCGGCTGGATTTCCGCGACGAGCTCGATCTCTTTGCCGCCGACCGTCCCGCTGGGCGCGACGACGGAACCTTCGAACGGCGTCGGGAAAATCGAGGCGTAGCCGGCGCCGGATACTTCGGCAACGCCGATTTTGTCCTCGCCGCTGGTCGGGTCGATCCCGATCAGGTCACCGGCCTGGATCTTCAGGTTGGTCTGGAAGGTCTGCAATGCCTGGCTGGGCGGAGTCTCGGGCCCGCTTTTGCCGACAGCTTCGTAGGCGCCTTTGCCGTTGGGGCGGAGCACCCGCAGGTAGAAGGGGCCGCCCTCGGCGCCCTGAATCCGCCAGCGCACAATCGCGCCCGTTGCGGGCGAGGCCAGCGTCGACCCGGCCTCGGGCAACGCCGTGTTGAAGAGCGTCTGCACCCGTTCGAATTTGGCCGATTCGAATTTTTCCGGTAGAACGCTGCCGACGGTTATTACCGATGCCTGCGCACTTCCCGCGAAAGCGGTGCAGACGGCGGCGACAGCCGCGATCAGCATCGTCAACCGGCGCGCCGGTCCTCGTTCCAACACTCCGCTCCCCTGCCGTTGCCGCATCTCGAATGCCTCCTTAGTGGGTTTCCTGCACCGGCGCGAGGCGCCGTTGCTGGGCTAAACGCCGACTAAAGAGAAAGTTGCGCTTCAGTTGAAGAAGAAGCCCGCCGCCGGAATCGAACCGGCAACCTCCTCATTACAAATGAGGTGCTCTCCCAGGTTGAGCTAGGCGGGCGTGGTGGCGATGATGTCCTTAATGGACGTGACGTTCAGGTTCTTGGGGTCGGACGAGGGTACCGTGCTGACCGACGCGATCGAGGCCGCTTATGGTCAAAGTTATGACGTGCGGTGGGTGTACGACCCGGAGGAGGTTGGACGCCGTATCGCTGGCGGAACCTATGTCTCCTGCATCGCCGAAAGCGCTGCAGGTGAGCTGCTTTGCCACATGGGGATGAGCTTAGCGGCAGCGGGCGATGCGGTTGCCCATTCCGGCCAGGCGGTGACGCTTCCTGCAGCCCGCGGACAGCACCTCTTCACGCGGACGAAGCAGTGGCTGATGGACCGGGCGCGCGAGGGGGGACTGGCCGGGATGTACAGCGAGGCGACCGCCGCCCACCCCTACAGCCAGAAGGCGAACATCGACCTCGGCGCGCACGAGACCGGCTTCCTGCTCGGCTGGATCCCGGCCAGCGTCAGCAACGACGCCGCCAAGGGCCGGCGCGGGCGCCAGTCGGCGGCGCTCTTCTACACGAAGCTGAACGACGGCCACGAGCGCCCGGTCTACGCGCCGGAGCGCCACCGCGAGATCGTCGCCCAGACGCTCGCGCTCTGCGAACTGCGCGGCGAGCTCGCCGATCCCCCGCCCGAGTGCGAGCTGGCCGAGCGCAGCGAGCTCCAGGTCGAGATCGACCGCGACCACAACCTGGCGCGGATCACCGTCCACACCCCGGGTGACGACCTGGAGGAGGCGCTCGGCGCCGAGCGCCACCACCTCTTCCACCGCGCCAAGCTCGACGCGATCTACGTCGACCTACCGTTGGAGCGGCCGGCGACGGCGCTGGTCGCCGACCACCTCGAGCGCCTCGGCGTCTCCTACTCGGGGATCTTCCCCAACCACCACTGCGACGGCGACGTCCTGCGGATGCAGTCCCTGCACCGGGTCCGAGTCAAGGCCGACGACATAAGCGTCGCCTCGGACCATGGGCAGGAACTACTTGAGTACTAATCGCTGACTTGCCCTGACCGGCGCATCTCGGCGTCCTCACTCAGTCACGTGCAGAGCACGCTCCCTCACTCGTCCTTGACCTGCTTGGTCAGGACAACTCAGAGGGCAACCTCTCGACTTGCGAGGTGGGTGCCGACCTTGCGCTTGACGCGCTGCAAGGCGTTGTCCACCGTCTTGGTGTCGCACTCGAGGCGCTCGGCGATCAGCTCGTAGGAGTGGCCGTCGAGGTAGAGCGAGAGCACCCGGCTCTCGAGATCCGAGAGCACGCCGGAGACGCCCGATAGGCAGGAGACGAGGCTCTCCAGCTCTTCGGAGGCGATCACCTGGTTGACCGGGTCGTGGACGCTCGGCCCGGGCAGGATCTCATCCAGCGTCGTTTCCGAATCGCCGGCAGCGGCCGGGGTCTGGCTGAACGAGACGTACTGGTTCAGCGGCGTGTGCTTGTTGCGGGTCGCGGTCTTGACCGCGGTGATGATCTGGCGGGTGATGCAGAGCTCGGCGAAGTTGCGGAAGCTCGACTCGCGGTCGGTCCGGTAGTCGCGGATCGCCTTGTAGAGGCCGAGCAGGCCCTCCTGGATCAGATCGTCGGACTCTCCCCCGAGGAGGAAGTAAGACGAAGCCTTGAGGCGGACGAATCCCCGGTACCGCTTGACGATCATGTCGTAGGCGTCGGTGCGGCCGTCCTTGGCCAAGGCGACCAGATAGTGATCATCAAGCTCAGCTTGAGGGTTAGCAAGACGCGGAGCGCCATGAGCAACCGGCACCGGCAATTCCTGCGTGGGCGTAGATAGAGCCACAGATCCTTCTCCTTGCTGAAGGGTCGTGGCGCCGCTTACCTCCCCTGGCAGGCGCCTTCTACGAGTGAGCCTCAACTTGAGGTTCACCCTTATTTCCAGGGCGCACTCTTACTGGTCTGCGGTGTTCTGTCAACCCCCAATTTGCGAATTTGCAAATCGGGTTGCAGGGAGGAGGGGATTTGGGGTGGGCGCGGGTGGGTGCCCCTCCCCAGACACAAGCTCGCTATGGCTCGTTGTTGAGTGTCTGGGGAGGGGGTATCGCCCCCGCTGGTGAGAGCTAGCTAGCTCTCTGGCGCACTGCCTCGAACAGCAACGCGGTGGCTGCCGCCGAGACGTTCAGAGAATCGACTTGGCCTAGCTGGGGCATAGCTATGAGACCGTCGCAGCTGTCGGCTACTCGGGGTCTTAGGCCTTTGCCCTCGCCGCCCAGGACCAGGACGGTGGAGCCGGTTAGGTCGGTTGACCAAGGTTTTTGGTCGGCCTCGGCGTCGGCGCCCCAGATCCAGAAGCCCGCCTCCTTTGCCTCTGCCAGCCAGTCGGCGAGGTTGCGGACGTGGGCTACTTCCAGGTGCTCGACGGCTCCCGCGGAGGCCTTGCAGGTTGCCGGGGTGATCGCGGCCGCCCGGCGCTCGGGGATGACGACCCCGGCAGCGCCGGCGAACTCGGCCGAGCGGCAGACGGCACCGAGGTTGCGGGGGTCCTGCACCTGATCCAAGGCAACGAGGAGAGCTCCCTCGCGGAGCATGCCGCGAGCGTCGCCGTAGGGATAGGGATCTACCTCGGCAACAACACCTTGGTGATCCGGCGACCCACAAAGCCGCTCCAGCTCCTCAGCCGAGGTCTCGGGTGCTTTCCAGATCCGGTGGACGCGCCTTCTCCCCCTCTCCGCCTCGGCAACCGGCCGCCGACCGTAGATCAACTGGTTCGCCATCAGGCGCAGACTCTCACGAAGACCGCCAGGACCGACGGCCGACTACTTCGGGACCAATGACGGTCCGTCAGCAGAGTCCCTAACGGTCCACCCCAGCCCGGCGAGCTGATCCCGCAGCTCGTCGGCCCGAGCAAAGTCCTTAGCCGCCCGAGCTTCCTCTCGTTCCTCCATCAGCTGCCGAGCTTCAGGGTCGGCCTCAGCACCCTCATCCGGCTGAGTAAGGGTGCTGAGGCCGACCAGCTCCAGCATCTCCGCAACCACCCCAGCTGCCTCCCCCCCATCAACCTCACCGCGATTAGCTTCCCCCACCAGCTCAAACACCTCAGCGAGCGCCCGAGGCGTATTGAAGTCATCAGCCAGCGCATCCTTGAACGCCTCGAGCCGCCTACCAGCTGCGGTATGAGCGTCGGGGGAGGGGTCGCCGGGCCCTCCCCGCTGTTTGCCCGCCGACCCCTCCCCCGACGCTCCCAGCGCTTTATCCCTAAAGAAGTTCCTCAGACGCTCAACCCTGGCGACAGATTCCTCCATCTGCTCATCGCCAAAAGCCAGCGGCTGCCGGTAATGCCCGGAGATCAAATAAGCGACAACGGCCTCGCGCCCATACCGATCGAGAGCCTCCGAGAGCTGAAAGATGTTGCCCTCGGATTTTGACATCTTGGCGTCGCTCGTCTCGATCATCCCGTTGTGCATCCAGACCCGGGCGAAGGGGCGGCCGGCGGCCTCGGACTGGGCGATCTCGTTCTCGTGGTGGGGAAAGACGAGGTCGGAGCCGCCGCCGTGGATGGCGAAGGTCGCGCCCAGCTCCTGCTCGGCCATCACCGAGCACTCGATGTGCCAGGCGGGGCGGCCGGGCCCCCAGGGGGAGTCCCAGCTGGTGTCCTCGTCGGGCTTGTGGGCCTTCCAGAGGGCGAAGTCGAGCCGCTCCTCCTTCAGAGAGGCGGAGCCGGCGTCCTCGCCCTGGTCCATGTCCTCGGGACGCCGGTTGGAGAGCTTGCCGTAGGGGCCGAAGCTGCGGACGCGGAAGTAGACGTCACCGCCGGACTCGTAGGCGTGGCCGGAGTCGACCAGCTCCTGGATCAGGGAGACGATCCCGGCGACGGTCTCGGTCGCCAGCGGCTCGGCGTCGGGCCGGCCGAGCCCGAGCCGGTCGGTGTCGGCGAAGTAAGCCTCCTTCATCTCCTCGGCAAACTCGGCCGACGGTTTGCCGGCGGCGCGGGCGGCGACGTAGATCTTGTCGTTGATGTCGGTGACGTTGACGACCAGCTTCGGCCGGTACCCCTCGCTGCGGAGAAAGCGGGCGAAGAGGCTGAAAACGACGAACGGACGCGCGTTGCCGATGTGGATGCGGCTATAGACCGTCGGCCCGCAGGCATAGATCCCGATCTCACCCGTCCCATCCAGAGACCGCAACTCCCCGGACAGCGTGTCCCTGATCCGAATCTCCCTCATCGCTCAGCAGGATATGCGCAACGGCCGAATGGAGAGCCGGGCGAGTGCCTCTCTGGACCCTCCCCCACCCTTGTCCGGGGTCCGGGGAGGCAATCCCCCGGCTCCCCACCTAAAAGGTGCGGTAACCGGCCGTCGAGGCCTTCGACTCGGAGCGCAGCCAGGAGGGCGCCGTCTCCTCGGCGGCCGCTTCGGCCTCGCGCCGCGCTTTGCTGACGCTGGCCTTGATCTCGTCCTCGGTTGCTTCGCGGACCCGCTCCTCGCGCTTCTGCGCCTGCACCCGGATCCGGTCGGACTCCATCCGCAGCTGATCCTCGGCGCGCTTGCGGGCGGCGTCCTCGGCCTCGCGCTCGACTTTCTCTAGCAGGCGCTTGACGCTTTCCTCGGCCTCGCGCCGCACCTCCTCGGTCCCCTCCATCACCCGCCGTTCGATCTCGGTCTCTAGCCGCACCGCCGCCTCGTGCGACTGCGCCGCCTCGCGTTCGGCGTCGGCGGCGCGCTGCTCGGCGGCGGCGATCCGTTCGTCGGCCTCGGTTTGGATGAGCTGCCGTGCCTCCTCCAGCCGCTCCTTGAACTCCTGCTCGGCAGCTCGACGCTCCGCGGCGATCGTCTCCTCCGCGGCCGCCCGCGCCGTCGCGACGGCGCTTTCCGCTTCGGCCGTCGCCTCGCGCGCTGCCCGCTCGGCACTCTCTCGCGCCTTCGAAGTCTTGGCAACGATCTCCTCGCGCTCCCGCTGCGAGCGCTGCTGCAGCTCCTCGAAGCCGCGCTCGGCCCGGTCCCGCGCCGCCTCGGCAGCGGCGATCCGCGACTCGGCCTCGACCCGCGCCTGGCGTTCGGCGGCGATCTTCTCCCGCGCCTCGGCGGTGAGCTTGCGCAGCGTCAGCAACGCCCGCTCCTTCACCTGCCCCTTGACCTCGTCGGCCCGCTTCTCAGCCGCAACCACGCGCTCCTCGCTGACCCGCACCCACTCAAGCGCCTGATCGGCGACCCCGCGCATAGCCCGCGTCGCGTCACCAACCTGTTTCAGCTGCCGAACCGGCTCACCCATCCCCCGGCAACCTACTAGCGGCATCGGAAGCTTCCAGACGAAGAGCTCGCATTTTGCGAGCGCCCGGGTAGGGCGCCGGGGGAGGGTCGCCGGACACTCCCCGCTTTTGTCCGCCGACCCTCCCCCGGCGCCCTAGGCAGGCGAGTGCCTCCCCGGACCCTCCCCGCTGTTGTCCGGGGAGGTACTCCCCCGGCTCCTACCAGCGTCCGCCGGACCCCTCTCCCGGCGCCTAAGCAGACGCCTGATTCTCGCGAGCGTGAAGGTCCTTCTTGAGGACCTTCCCCGTAGCGTTCCGCGGCAGCTCCTCGAGGAACTCGACCTCTCGCGGCGTCTTGTAGCCGGCGAGGTTGGCCTTGACGTGCGCGGTCAGCTCGCTTTCGGAGACCTCGACCCCGTCCCGGGTGACGACGAACGCCTTCAGCCGCTGGCCGAACTCGGCATCCTCGACTCCGATCACCGCCACCTCCTCGACCGCCTCGTGGTCGGCGAGCAGGTCCTCGACCTCGCGCGGGAAGACGTTCTCGCCGCCGGAGACGATCATCTCGTCGTCGCGGCCGTCGATGAAGAGGCGTCCGTTCTCGTCGATGTGGCCGACGTCGCCGCTGGAGTAGAGGCCGTCGATCACTTCCTTGCCGCCGCCGCCGGTGTAGCCCTCGAAGGCCATCTCGTTGCCGACGAAGATGCGCCCCACCTCGCCGCGGGGAACCTCCTTGCCGGCCTCGTCGTAGAGGCAGATCTTGGTCCCGCGCGGCGGCTTGCCGGCGGTGCCGGGCGCGGCGCGCAGGTCCTCGGGGGTGGCAACCGTCGCGTAGGCGACCTCGGTCGAGCCGTAGAGGTTGTAGACGTTGTCGCCGAAGTGGTCCATCCAGGCGATCGCCAGCTCGCCCGGCAGCGCCGAGCCCGAGAGCGAGGTGATCTTCAAGGACGGCAGGCTGTAGCGCCGCAGCGTCTCCTCGGGCAGGGTGAGGATCCGCTGGATCATCACCGGCACCGCGGCCAGCACGTCGGCGCGGCTCTGCTCGATCGCCTTCAGCGTCTCCTCGGGGTCGAACTTGCGCCGCAGCACCATCGTCGAGGCGGTCGGCAGGCTCATCACGAAGTGGAAGAAGCCCCAGGAGTGAAAGAGCGGCGCCGCGATCATCATCGTCATCCGGCTGCGGAAGGGGATCTTGTCGATCAGGGCGGCGATCGGCATCAGGCCTTCGGGGCTGGAGCGCTGGGCGCCCTTAGGGGTGCCGGTGGTGCCGGAGGTGAGGATGACGAATTTCGGTTTCTCGGCCGGTGGCTTGTGGTCGGACTCGTCGCCGGCCTCGATCAGGCTCTCCAGCGTCGGCTCGGGGACCTCGCCGTCGCACCAGGCGACGATCCGCCGCACCGAGGGGTCGACCTCGGCGAGCAGGCCGGTGAACTCCTCGTCGTAGACGAGCGCCTTCGGGCCCTCGCGCTTGGTCACCTCGGCCAGCTGGGGGCCCGCGAACATCGTGTTCAGGTAGAGGGCGCTGGCGCCGAGCTTTGCCGCGGCGAGCGTGGTCTCGATGAAGCCGCGGTGGTTGCGGCACATCACCCCGACGCCGTCGCCGGGGCCGATTCCGAGCTGCGCCAGCGAGTCGGCCAGCGCGTTGGACCGCAGGTGCAACCGCTGCCAGCTGAGGGCGCCGCGTTCGTCGACGATCGCCAGCTCGTGCGGGTGGTGGATCGCCGCGGTGGTGACGCCGGTCGCCGGGGAGGCCCCCCACCGCAGGAAGGTGCTGCCGATCTTCACCGCCTTGTCCGGGCGCAGCGGCTCGAGGATGCCGGCCTCGTGCAGCACCTTCGCCTGGAAGATCGAGTCGGAGATCGAGCCGCGGACCGCGGCGGCGCTGAGACGCGAGTTCGCCATACCCAGCGGGAAGACTATTCGGATTCGACGCTGGCCACCGCCATGCAGGCGATCCCCTCGCCGCGGCCGATGAAGCCCATGCCCTCGTTGCTGGTCGCCTTGACGCTGACCCGGGCCGAGGTTGCGTCGGCAAGTGTCCGCTCCATCTCCGCCTTGTAGGGGCCGAGGCGGGGCTGCTCGCAGATCAGGGTGGCGTCGATGTTGACGATCGGGCCGGCGATCGTGCCGACGACGGTGCGCAGGAGGTCGATCGAGTCGGCGTCCTTGAAGGCGGGGTCGTCGTCGGGGAACATCTCGCCGATGTCGCCGCCGCCGTTGGCGCCGAGCAGGGCGTCGATCACCGCGTGGGTGAGGACGTCGGCGTCGGAGTGCCCTTCGAGCCCTTGGTCGTGCTCGATCTGCACGCCACCGAGGATCAGCGGCCGGCCCGGGGCGAAGCGGTGGCTGTCGTAGCCGAGGCCGACCACGGTCAGCGGACCCGGCTGCCCAGGGGCGCGAGGCTCCGCCGGCGCTGCTCGAAGACGCATAGCTCCTCTATCCCCAGATCGTCCATGAACCGCACCGCGCGGTCGTATTCGAAGCCGATCTGCTCCGGCAGGTGGGCGTCGGAGGAGAGGGCGAAGGAGGCGCCCGCTTCGACGCACATCTTGGCGAACCGGCGTGAGGGGTAGAGCTCGCCGACGGGCTTGCGGATCCCGGCGGTCGAGATCTCGACCGCGATCCCGCTCTCGGCGATCGCTTCCACGGCGGGCTCGTAGAAGGCGCGCAGGTCGCGCTCGGGCAGCGGCGTCGCCCGGCCCCAGACCTTGACCAGGTCGGGGTGGGCGAGGATGTCGAAAAGGCCGGAGCGGGCGGCGTCGGCGACCATCTCGAAGTAGCGGCGCCAGACCTCGTCGGCGTCTCCGCCTCCCTCCCAGACGTCGAAGCCTTTGTGGTCGATCGCGGCGTCGCCGTCGCCGATGAAGTGGACCGAGCCGACGACGTAGTCGAAGTCGCGGGCGCCCAGCAGCGACTCGATCCGCTCCTCGGCGCCGGGGATGAAGTCGCACTCGATCCCCAGCCGCAGCGGCGTGCCCCGGACGAACTCGCAGTAGGCGTCGATGTCGTCGACGGCGTTTTCGACCCAGAGCGGGTGCTGCCAGAGGTCGAGTGCCTGGCGGAAGCGGTAGACGTGCTCGGAGACGCCGAGCTCCTCGATCCCGGCGCTCTCGGCGGCTTCGAGGTAGCGCTCGACGTTCTCGGCCGTGAAGTAGCGCTCGAATGTCGTCCCTTCCTCGTCCGGGCGCAGGTGCAGGTGATAGTCCGTCAGCATGGGGCGAGCATAAACTTCGCGCCGAATGGGCCGTCAGCTCGCCCTCCTTCTGCTCGGCTTCGCCGCCGCCACCGTCATCGCCCTGCTGGTCGGGGCGAAAAACCTCGGCACCGCCTTCGGGGTCGCGCAGGTCTGCTTCGCGGCGCTGCTGGTCTTCGTGCTGATGCGGGATTGAAATCTGCTGATGCGGGACTGGAGTCGGGGGAGTGCCTCCCCGGACAACAGCGGGGAGGGTCCGGGGAGGCACTCCCCCGACTTCCCCTAGTGCTCGGTAAGCAGCAGCTCGGCGATGCGCAGGTCCAGCGGCGTCGTCACCTTGAGGTTCTGCTCGGCAACTGGGTGGATGAGGACGGTGCCGCCTGCGGCCTCGACCAGCATCGCCTCGTCCGTGGCCTCCTCAGGCCGATCGGCAGCCGCCAGCGCCTCGCGCAGCGCATCCGTCCGGAACACCTGCGGCGTCTGGGCGCGCCACAACCGCGACCGATCCTCGGTCGCCTCCACAACCAGTGGTTCTTCACGGACGCCGTCCGTCCGTAAGGAACCACGATTCGGCGCCTCCGTACCGCCCCCCCCATCCTGTGATTCCTTGCGGCCCTCATTCGTCCGAAAAGAACCACGCTTGATCGTGTCGTTGACCGGGGCGGCGGCTATTACCCCAACGGCCTGCTCGTTTGCGTCGAGGTCGGCTACGAGCGCTTCAACCAGGTCCGGCGTGAGCAGCGGCCTCGCTGCATCGTGGATCCCCACATAGGCGGTGCCGACTGCCTCCAGGGCATTGGCAACCGACTGCGCCCGCGTCGCGCCGCCGGGGACGACGCCGAGGTGGTGTCCCGCCAGGTCGCCGACGTGGCCCGGCGGGGCCGCGACGACGATCGAGTGCACGCTCTCGCAGGCGCGGAAGGCCTCGATCGACCACTCGATCATCGGCCGCCCGGCGACGGGCACGAATGCCTTCGGGCCGCCGGCTCCGAGACGCTCCCCGGAGCCGGCGGCCGCGATGACGGCGGTTACAACTGGCGCTCTAGGCGGTCGCAGTGGCGGCGAACCGCTCCTCGAGGAGGCTGTCGAGGTATTCCTCGGCGCCGTCCTCGTCCTTGTCGAGCGCGTACATGAACTCCGAGGCGAGGATCTTCTTCGCCCGGGTGTACATCTGCTTCTCGCCCGTGGACAGGCCCTTTTCCATCTCGCGGATGGCGAGGTTGCGGACGACCTCGGCCAGCTCGAAGACGTCACCGGTCTTGATCTTCTCGCGGTTGTACTTGAAGCGCCGGTTCCAGTTCTTCGGCATCTCCGACACGTCGTCGGTGAGGACTCCTGTGACCTTTTTAATTTCCTCCTCGTCGATGACCCGTCGCAAACCCGCCTTGCCGGCGTTTTCGCAGGGGACCATCACCGTGAGTTCGTTGTGGAGGATTTTGATCGTGAGGTACTCGCGCTCCTCACCCATCAGCTCGCGGGTCTCTTTGGCCATCACCAACCCGGCGCCATGATGCGGGTAGACAACCTTGTCGCCTTCCTCGAAGTCGCAGACGTATTCCACGTCCTCCTCGAAGACTGCCTCCACGGTGGCCTCGTCTAGCTCGGAAATCGTGACTCCTTTCGTTTTCGACGGCAGGGGTTTGCCGTCAGCTCTGCAAATACCGGTCGACCAGATCGACCTCTTGGAGCCGGCGCAGGCCCTCGCGGATGTCCTTGGCGCGTTGCGCTCCGACTCCGTCGACGGCGGCGAGCTCTTCTTCGGAGGTCGCGAGGACCTCCTCCAGCCCGCCCAGCTCGTGGGTGATCTTCTGGACGACAAGCTTGGGGATGCGTGGGACCCGGCCCAGCACGCGGTAGCCGCGCGGGCCGACGGCCAGGTCCAGGGTGTTGACCTTGCGGTCGTAGCCGAGCAGCTCGGCGAGACGACCGAAGTCGAGCACGTCCTGGTGGGGCATGCGGCCGAGCGCCTGCAGGACCGCGGTCAGGTTCTGCTCTGAGTCCTCGACCGAGTAGTCGCGGATCAGCGCGGTCTTATCGGCGGCGACACCGACCATCGTCTCCTCCAGCTGCATCTCGATCAGCCGGCCCTCGGTGCCGAGCTCGACGATGTAGCGCTCGACCTCGACCGCCATCCGCGTCACCAGCTCGGCCCGCTGCAGCGCCGAGAGCGCATCGTGGAGGACGACGCCGCCGTCGAACTCGAGCTGGGTCAGCCGTGCCGAGACCTGGTCGAGGCGCTGGCGGTACTTCTCGAGCGTGGCGAGGCCCTGGTTCGCTTTCGCGAGCACGGCCGGGATGTCCTGGAGGATGTACTTGGTGCCCTCGACGTAGAGGGAGACGACGTCGCGGCGCTGCGAGATCGCGATCACCAGCGCCGTGGTCTGTTTGGAGACGCGCTCGGCGGTGCGGTGGCGGGTGCCGGTCTCCGAGCTCAAGATCGTCGGATCCGGCATCAGTTGGACGTTGGCCCAGGCGATCTTCGTCGCCTCGCCGTTGAGCACGATCGCCCCGTCCATCTTTGCCACCTGGTAGAGCATCGCCGGCGTGTAGTCGACGTCGAGCTTGATGCCGCCGGAGAGCAGGTGCGAGATGTCGTCGAGGTCGCCGACGACCAGCAGGCCGCCGGTCCGCGAGTGGACGATGTTGTCGATCCCCTCGCGCAGCGCGCCGCCGGGGGCGACTACGTCGAGTGCTCTGAGGAGCCGGGGATCTTGGCGTTCTGAAAGCTCTTGAAGCTCATCCCCAGGCAAAGAAGGCATCGCGTAAGAGGATGGCAGAAACGGCTCTGGAATGCGGTCTGCTGCATTCCGAGTGGACAGGTCGGAATGGGGTTTGTCAAGTAGAAGGCATGGGCGACGGGGGAGGGACCCGGTACTCCTCCTCCAGAATTGCGCGGCACGCCGCTTCGCGGCTTAGCCGCAATCGAACTGCGCGGCTTCGCCGCGCTCCAGATCGGATTGCATTTCGCCGAACATTCTTCCGGAGGAGCACCGGGTCCCTCCTTCGGGCGTCATAGGTGGAAGCGCCGGTGGTGCATGTGGTGCTGGCCCTCCGGGACCGCCTCGCCTGGATCGCGGACGTAGGCCCACGTAAGCCCCGTGCCCACGGCCGTTAGAGCTACAGCCACCCAGGTGGAACCGGCTACTGAGCTGGCGAACGAGTGGCCGTCGCCTAGTAGGGCGTGGAAGACGGCACCGGTTGCCGCTAGGGCTACGGCGCCGGCCAGGACTCGGTCCATCGCTAGGACGCCGGAGGCTATGCCTGCTTTGTCGGGGGGCATCGCCGCCATTGCCGCGGTGGACATCGGGGCGTAGACGAGGCCTAGGGCGATGCCGAAGAGGAGGTAGGCGACCAGCAGGAGCAGGTAGGAGCTGTCGGACTGGAGGCGGGTGAGGACGAGGAGGCCGACGAGGCCGCAGGCCATTCCCGTGGTCATCAGCCGGCGGGCGCCGAAGCGCTTGATCAGTCGGCCGGAGAAGGGCGAGACGAAGATCATCGGCACGGTCACCGGCAGGATCATCAGGCCGCTGAGGATCGGCGAGTGGCCGCGGACGTCCTGCAGGTACTGCGGCTGGAAGAACATCACCGCCCAATAGGAGCCGACGAGAGCGAAGGCGGCGGCGCTGGCACCGAAGTAGGGGCCGTTGCGGAAGAGGGCGAATTCGACGATCGGGGCGCGGACACGGTGCTCGATCGCCCAGAAGGCGGCCAGCGCGAGCAGGCCGACGAAGGCGAGAGCGACGACCGGCTCGGCGCTCCAGGCGTCGGCCTGAACCAGCGCCAGGACCACCGCGGTGAGGCCGACGCTGAGCGCCGCCAGGCCCGACCAGTCGATCCGGCTGCCGGCGCCGGGATCGGTCGACTCCGGCGCCGCCGCCAGCGTGATCGCGATCCCCAGAACGGAGACTGGCAGGTTCATCCAGAAGATCACCCTCCAATCGAGTTCGATCAGCAGGCCGCCGGCCAGCGGCCCGATCGCCAGCGCCACCGCCGAGACCGCCGCCCAGATCCCCAGCGCCCGCGGCTGCTCCTCGCTCGGGAATACGTTGCAGACCAGCGCCAGGGAGAGCGAGAGCATCGGCGCCGCCCCCACCCCCTGCAGCACCCGCCCGAGGATCAGCGTGTCCTGGCTCCCGGAGGCGCCGGAGACGACCGAGCCGATTGCGAAGAAGACCATCCCGGCGAGGAAGACCCGCTTGCGCCCGAACATGTCCCCCAGCCGCCCCGCCGTCACCACCAGCACCGCGATCGTCAGCAGGTAGCCGTTCATCACCCACTGCAGCCCCTCCGCGCTCGCATCGACGTCGTGCCTGATCGCCGGCAACGCCAGCGCCACCACGGTCGAATCCAGCATCAGCAGGAACAGCCCAGCACAAGCCCCCGCCAGCGTCCACCACTTCCGGTTCGCGTCAGTGAGCCTCATGCGGGGGCGAAGCTATAGACGGAGAAGGACGAAGCGCTCTTGGGGAGGGGGTCCGGTCATCCTCCTCCGGAATTGACCTCCCCTCCGCTGGCGCTCCGGGGAGAACATGCTGCGGCTTCGCCGCAGACTTCAGATTGCATATCGCCGAACATTCCTGCGGAGGACGACCGGACCCCTCAGCGACAGGTATCTGAGGGACCTTTTGTCACGAGACCGCGAACAACCTCAATAGTTCCGGTTCTTCGCGGTCTCGTGGGAAAGCGTCTGCCGGGAACTGTTGCTTGGAGGGGTGGGGGTCCCTCTCGGGGCCGGCGTCCTGTTGCTGGCACAGACCAGTTAGCGAGAGACGGATGCTTAAAGGCCAGCAACCCAGGCCTCGAGAGGGACCCCACCCCTCCCTACGGCACCACGTTCGTCCTGAGCTAGTGAGAGGCGACGAGGTCGCGCTGGGGGTCGATGCCCCAGCGGGTGCCGACGGCGGCGAGGTCGTCGGTGAGGGGCCAGCGGTCTGGGCGCTCCTCGCCCTCGTGTTCTGGGCTGGCTCCCTTCAGGGTCATGCAGTTGGCGTTGTCGCCGATCGCGCGGACCTCGGCTACCTCCTCGTCGCTGAGGCGCTGCTCGGGGAGGGCGGCGAGCTCGGCGCGCTTGTCCTCGATCGAGCGCGCCTGCGGGCCGATCTCCTGGATCAGGGTCGGCGCCACCGAGGCGACCGCGGGATGAGCGAGGTTCCACTGGCAGGCCAGGTGCATCGGGGTGAGGTCGTGGCGCTCGGCGATCGGGCGCAGGCGGTCGAGCTTCTGCAGGCCCGCCTCGATCCACCCCTCGGGGCGGAACTTGCGGTGGTCGTGCTCGGCCATCTCCATCCCGGGCCGCACGTCGCCCCAGAAGAGGCCGCCATAATCGACGACCCGGGTCAGGACCTTGACGTCGTGCTTCGCGGCGGCATCGAGGCAGAGCTCACCCGGCCAGGGCTCGAGCGGGTTGAGGATGATCATCGCCCAGTCGATCGCCTCGCCGAAGCGCTCGAGACAGGAGATGAGGTCGAGGGTGAAGCCGTTGGCCGGTCCCGGGGCAACGCCGATCCCCGCCGTCAGGCCCTCGTCGCGCAGCGCCGCCATCGCCTCCCAGACCACCTCGCTCGAGTAGCCGAGCCGGTCCGGGTTGTGGAGCAGCAGCAGGTCGAGGCAGTCGGCGCCGGTCCGCTCCAGGCTCTGCTCGGTCGCCATCCGCAGGTAGCCGCCGTACTGGTCGGGTCCCCGTAGGCGCGGGTCGGTGAAACGCGGGAACCCTTTCGGCCCGTCGCGCTCGCCCTCGTAGAAGTCGTGGCCGACGGCGCCGATCAGGCAGTACTCATCGCGCGGCACATCCGCAAGCGCCCGCCCCAGCACCCGGTCCGCCTCGCCCTGCCCGTAGGCGTCGGCGGTCAGCACCGTGTCGATCCCGCCCCCCGGGCGCAGCAGCGCCTCCAGCCGCTCCTCGGCGATCGCCTCCCCGAAGCGAAGGAAGCGTCCTCCGCTCCAGGTGCCGATCGCGGCCCGGCCCGGCTCTCTCACAACCACCTACCTCAGTTCAGGAGCTAGGACTCGTCGCCGGTGCCGTTGCCGGCGTCGCCCTCGGGCTCGCCCTCGCCGTCGTCCTTCTTCGCCCCGACGCCGACCTTCTCACGCTCCGGTTTCTCGACCGCTTTCGCTTTCGGCTTCTTCGGGGCGATGATCTCGAGGCTGAGCGGTTTGTCCTCCTCGTCGCCGCTCTCGTCGCGGCTGACCATCACCGTCGAGCCGGGGGTCATCTCGCCCTGGCGCAGGACTTCGTCGGCCAGCGGGTCCTCGATGTAGCGCTGGATCGCCCGGCGCAGCGGGCGGGCGCCCATCGACGGGTCCCAGCCTTTCTCGACCAGCAGGTCCTTGGCCTCGTCGGTCAGCTCCAGTTGCAGTTCGTGCTCGGCGACCTGGACGCGGACGCGGTTGATCATCAGGTCGATGATCTCCTTGACCTCTTCCTTGGCGAGCTTGTGGAAGACGATCACCTCGTCGATCCGGTTGAGGAACTCCGGCCGGAAGACTTTTTTCAGGTCGGACATGATCCGGTTCTTCATGTCGCCGTAGGACATGCCGGTCTCGTCGGCGACGGTGAACCCGATCGAGGTGTTCTTGGCGATCTCGCCGGCGCCGATGTTCGAGGTCATGATCACGATCGCGTTGCGGAAGTCGACGGTGCGACCCTGGGCGTCGGTGAGGCGCCCGTCCTCGAGGATCTGCAGGAGGATGTTGAAGACGTCCGGGTGCGCCTTCTCGATCTCGTCGAGCAGGAGCACGCTGTACGGCTTGCGCCGCACGGCCTCGGTCAACTGGCCGCCCTCGTCGTAGCCGATGTAGCCCGGGGGCGAGCCGACCAGGCGGCTGACCGCGTGCTTCTCCATGTACTCGGACATGTCGATCCGGACCATCGACTCCTCGTCGCCGAAGAGGAACTCGGCGAGGGTGCGGGCGAGCTCGGTCTTGCCGACCCCGGAGGGGCCGAGGAAGATGAACGAGCCGGCCGGCCGCTTCGGGTCCTTGATCCCGGCGCGGGAGCGGCGGATCGCTTTCGAGACGGCGGTAATCGCCACCTCCTGGCCGATTACCCGCTTGTGGAGTTCCTCCTCCATGCGGATCAGTTTCTTGGTCTCGGCCTCGGTCAGTTTGAAGACCGGGATGCCGGTCCACATCGAGACGATGTCGGCGATCTCCTCCTCGCCGACCTCGGGCCGCTCGCCGTTCTCGCCCTCGGCCCACTCGTCTTCGAGCTGACGCTTGCGGGTGGTCAGCTGGCGCTCGGTGTCGCGCAGGTTGGCGGCCTTTTCGAACTCCTGGGCCTCGATCGCGGCCTCCTTTTCGCGCCGCGTCGTCTCGATTTCCTCCTCGAGATCGCGGTACACAGGCGGCGTGCTCATGCTCTTGATGCGCATCCGCGAGCCCGCCTCGTCGATCAGGTCGATCGCCTTGTCAGGCAGGAAGCGGTCGGAGATGTAGCGGTCGGCGAGCTCGGCGGCGGCTTCGAGAGCGTCGTCGCGGATCGTCACCCGGTGGTGCTGTTCGTAGCGCTCGCGCAGCCCTTCGAGGATCTTCACCGTGTCCTCGGGCGAGGGCTGGTCGACCTTGATCTGGGCGAAGCGGCGCTCCAGCGCCGAGTCGCGCTCGAGGTACTTGCGGTACTCGTCGAGCGTGGTCGCGCCGATCGTCTGCAGCTCGCCGCGGGCCAGGGCCGGCTTCAGGATCGAGGCCGCGTCGATCGCGCCCTCGGCGGCGCCGGCGCCGACCAGGTTGTGGAGCTCGTCGATGAAAAGGATGATGTCGCCGCGCTGGGTGATCTCTTTCATCACCTTCTTGAGGCGCTCCTCGAACTCGCCGCGGTACTTGGAGCCGGCGACAAGGGCGGCCAGGTCGAGCGTGTAGATCTGCTTGTTCTTCAGCAGCTCGGGGACTTCGCCCTTGTTGATGCGGGCGGCGAGGCCCTCGACGACGGCGGTCTTGCCGACGCCCGGCTCGCCCAGCAGCACCGGGTTGTTCTTGGTCCGCCGGGAGAGGATCTGCATGATCCGCTCGATCTCCGTTTCACGACCGATGACTGGATCGAGCTTGCCCTCCTCGGCGAGGCGGGTGAGGTTGCGCCCGAATTGGTCGAGCAGTTTCGAAGACTTTTTGCCCTCGCCGGAAGCGCCGCCTCCGCCCCCGCCCTGGCGGCGACCGCCGGGGCCGGAGAGCATGCGGATGACCTCGTTGCGGATCTTGTCCGAGTCGGCGTCGAAGTCGAGCAGGATGCGGGCGGCGACGCCCTCGTTCTCACGCACCAGGCCGAGCAGGATGTGCTCGGTGCCGATGTAGTTGTGGCCGAGGGAGAGCGCCTCGCGCAGCGCCAGCTCCAGGACCTTCTTGGCCCGCGGGGTAAACGGGATCTGCCCGGAGGTGACCTCCTCGCCCGAGCCGACGATCCGGACCACCTGAGAGCGCACTCGTTCGACGGTGATGTCGAGCGACTCGAGGACGCGGGCAGCGAGGCCCTCCTCCTCGCGGAGCAGTCCGAGCAGGATGTGCTCGGTGCCGATGTAGTTGTGCTTGAGCGTCCGGGCCTCCTCCTGCGCTAGGACGACGACCTGGCGAGCCCTCTCGGTGAATCGCTCGAACAAATGAAGACCTCTTCCTGGTTGAACAAACCCGGGATACCCGGATTCGTACCGCCGGACGCCCTTGATCCTTTATCGGGAGGCGCCCATCTGTCCCTTAACTCTACCGGGCGCCGTAGTCCGGCTTCGGGTGCAGTTAGGGCGCTAAGAGCGACTTTTCACGCGAGACTCGTCACGTTCCCGCCTGAATGCAGGCAGAGACCGTGCGCATTAAGTCCGCATTGCCGGGAAGAGCAGGACTTCCCGCAGGGTCTTGGCGCCGGTGAACATCATCACCAGACGGTCGATGCCGAGGCCGACGCCGCCGGTCGGCGGCATCCCCTGTTCGAGCGCTTCGACGAAGGCCTCGTCGTAGGGCTGGGCCTCCTCGTCGCCGCGGGCGACCTCGGCCGCCTGTTCTTCGAAGCGGCGGCGCTGCTCGTCGGGATCGTTGAGCTCGGTGAAGGAGTTGGCGATCTCGACGCCGCCGACGAAGGCCTCCCAGCGCTCGACCATCCCCTCCTCGGAGCGGTGGCGCTTGGCGAAGGGCGAGAGCTCGACCGGGTAGTCGAAGATGAAGGTCGGCTGGACCAGCCCCGGCTCGACCTCCTTGGAGAGCAGCCCGTCGACCAGCTTGCCCCAGCCCTCCTTCGGGTCCGGCTCGGTCCCCATCGCCTTGGCCAGCGCCTCCCGGGTCGGGTGCCGGGCGATGTCGATCCCGGCCCGCTCGAGGATCGCCTGGCGCAAGGTGATCCGCCGCCACGGCGGCTTGAAGTCGATCTCGGTCTCGCCGCGCGGGACCTTGGTCGTCCCCAGCACCCGCTCGGCGGTCTCGGCGACCAGCATCTCGAGGTCGTGGGCGGTCTTCTCGTAGTCGGCGTAGGCCTCGTACCACTCCAGCATCGTGAACTCGGGGTTGTGCTTGTGGGAGACCCCCTCGTTGCGGAAGTCTTTGCCGAGCTCGTAGACGCGGTCGATCCCGCCGACAACCAGTTTCTTCAGGTAGAGCTCGGTGGCGATCCGCAGGTAGAGGTCGCGGTCGAGGGCGTTGTGGTGGGTCGTGAACGGCCGCGCCAGGGCGCCGCCGTAGAGCGGCTGCAGAACCGGCGTCTCGACCTCGACGAAGCCGTGCTCGTCGAGCCGGCGGCGCAGCTCGGAGATCGTCCGGGCGCGGGTGCGGAAGGCGCGGCGGCTCTCCTCGTTGGCGATCAGGTCGAGCTCGCGGCGGCGGAAGCGGGTCTCGGTGTCCTCCAAGCCGTGGAACTTGTCGGGCGGCGGCCGCAGGCTCTTCGCCAGCAGGCGCCAGTGGTCGATCGAGAGCGAGAGCTCGCCGCCGCGGCGGGTCGCCATCGCCGTCCCCTCGGCGCCGACGATGTCGCCGAGGTCGAGGTCGACCAGCATCGCGTAGGCCTCCTCCCCCAGCAGGTCCTGGCGGGCGTGCAGCTGGATCTGGCCGCTGCCGTCGCGGACGTCGAGGAAGCAGGCCTTGCCGTGGCCGCGGCGGGCGACGATCCGGCCGGCGACCCGGTGGCGCGACTCGGTCTCCACCCCCGGCGCCAGCCCCTCGTGGGCGGCCCGCACCTCACCGATCTCCTCGCGGCCGGAGAACTCATGCGGAAACGGCTCGATCCCCGCCTCTCTGATGCGATCGAGCTTCTCGCGCCGATCCTCGAGGACCTGCGACAGATCCTGGGACTGCTGCTCGGACTGCTGATCTGGCTCGCTCATCGGGGCGCGAGCCTAACGAGCCTCAGCCGGCTTTCTCAATCTTGGTGATTTTCAGTTTTTTCTTCGGGCCGCGCGGAACCTCGACCGTGACGACGTCGTTGCGCTTTTTCCCGATCAGCGCTTTGCCGATCGGCGACTCGTTGGAGAGCTTGTGCTCCAGCGGGTTGGCCTCGGTCGAGCCGACGATCTGGAATTTCTGCGAGTCCCCGGACTTCTGGTCCTTGACGTGGACGATCGAGCCGAAGGCGACCTCGTCGGTGCTGATCGCCTTCTCGTCGATCACCCGGGCGCGCCGGAGTTTCTCCTCCAGCTGGGCGATCCGGCCCTCGAGCAGGGCCTGTTCGTTCTTGGCGTCGTCGTATTCGGCGTTCTCGGAGATGTCGCCGTCCTCGCGCGCCTCCTTGATGCGGGCCGCGACCTCGCGCCGTTTGGTCGTCGAGAGGTACTCGATCTCCTCTTTCAGTTTTTCCAGTCCCTCGGGAGTGATGACGGCCTGACGCACTTGCGACCTCGCTTTGGATTGAAAAGGGGATCCTGGCCGGTCCCCTAGACCTAAAAAAACGCGCCTGATGCGGCCGGCGACGGCAGCAATCCCAGGCACGGGTCGCGGGATTATAGCGAGGGTGGCCGGCCGGCCAAAGCGGCCCCTGGACACTCTGTTCAGGCGACCGCGGCGGGGGTCGCGAGGCTGCCGATCAGCTCCCGCGCCCGGGCCAGATCGGCGCTGCGCTGGAGCTCCTCGGCGACCTCCTTCGGCGCCTCCAGCCGCTCCGCGTACCAGGGGTGGAATTTGCGCAGGTAGCGCTCGGCGCGCTCCTCGCCGAGGTGCTCCTCGGCCCGGTCGACCACCCACAGCCACTCGGCGACCATCTCCTCCCGACCCGGCGGAGACGTTCGGCGGCCGGTCAGTTCCTCGAACACCCAGGGGTTGCCGAAGGAGCCGCGGGCGATCATCACCGCGTCGGCGCCGGACTCCTCGTAGGCGCGGCGGGCCGCAGCGGCGCTGGAGAGACCGCCGGAGATGATCACCGGCACGTCGATCCGATCGACCAGCTCGCGGGCCAGCGCGTAGTCGGGCGACCCCTTGTGGCCCTTGGTGGCGACCCGGGGATGGAAGGCGATCGCGGCGACGCCCGCCTCCTCGACCAGGCGGATCGCCAGCTCGAAGCCGGAGCGGTCGCCGGCCTCGATCCCCGAGCGCAGCTTCACCGTCACCGGCAGGCCGCTGCCCTCGGCGGCACCGCGGGCCAGCGCCAGCGCCAGGTCCTGGTCGCGCAGGAGCTGGGCCCCGGCGCCGGTCCGGCGCACCTTTGGCACCGGGCAGCCCATGTTGATGTCGATCAGGTCGGCGCCGGCCCGCGCGGCGATCTCGGCGCCGGAGCGCATCACCTCGGCGTCGTGGCCGAAGAGCTGGATCGAGACCGGGTGCTCGTCGGGGTGGATCCGCATCAGCTCCCGCAGCGTGCGCTCGTTGCGGTAGTGGAGGGCGAAGCTCGAGACCATCTCCGAGACAGCGAGCCCGGCGCCGTGGCGTTTCGCCTGCAGGCGGACGAACCAGTTGCCGATTCCGGCCAGCGGCGCCAGCAGGACGCGGTTGGCGATCGGCACGCCGCCGATCTCGAAGGGCTCGGTCAGGGCCGGCCGGGCAGCTCCATTGTCAGCGGTTGCGCTCATGGATCAGTCGCAGTCCCTTCAAGGTCAGCAGATCGTCGACCTCGTCGATCGTTTCGGTGAAGGGGACGACCGCCGAGGCGTAGCCGCCGGTGGCAAGCAGGTGCGGGTTCGGCAGTTCGTCTTCGATCCGGCGGACGATGCCGTCGATCAGGCCGGCGAAGCCGAAGATGAAGCCGGAGTTGATCGCGGCCCGGGTCGAGCGCCCGATCGCTTCGGTCGGCTCTTCGAGGTCCATCCGGGTGATCCGCGCCGCCCGTTCGATCAGGGCGCTGAGCGAGGGCGCGAGGCCGGGGCCGATCGCGCCGCCGAGGTACTCGCCCTCGGCGGAGACCGCGTCGATGTTGATCCCGGTACCGAAGTCGACCGAGACGCAGGCCTCGCCGAAGCGGTCGTAGGCGGCGATCGCGTTGACGAGGCGGTCGGCGCCGACCTCGAGCGGATTCTCGATCCGGATCGGCATCCCGGTCTTGATCCCCGGGCCGATCGCGAGGCAGTCGGCGTCGAGGTAGCGCTCGGCCAGCTCTTCGAACTGGCTGCCGAGCGGCGGCACCACCGAGGAGACGCAGACCGCGTCGACCTCGCTGAAGGAGCGGCCGCAGAGCGAGAAGAGGCCGGCGATCCGCTCGGCCAGCTCGTCCCCGGTCGCGCCCGAGCGGGTCTGGAAGCGCCAGTGCTCGACCAGCTCCTCCCCCTCGAAGGCGCCGAGGTGGGTCTGGGTGTTGCCGACGTCGACCGCGAGCAGCATGGCGGGGATTATCGCGGCGGCGGACTGGCCAGGTAGCCAAACCACCCCCCGAGTGCATAGGATCGCCCCCATGGACGCTCGCCTCTACGTCATCCCCGGCTCCCATCCCAGCGCCGCCGCGGCGCTGATGCTCGAACACAAGGGCATCGCCTTCAAGCGCACCGACCTGATGCCGGTGGTCTCGAAGGGCGTCCTGCGCCTCGTCGGCTTTCCCGGCATCACGGTGCCGGCGCTGAAGATCGACGGCGACAAGATCCAGGGCTCGCGCCCGATCGCCCGCGAGCTGGAGCGCCTGCGCCCCGAGCCGCCCCTCTTCCCCGCCGACGCCGACAAGCGCGCCAAGGTCGAAGCGGCCGAGCGCCTCGGCGACGAGGAGCTGCAGCAGCCGATCCGCCAGCTGCTCTGGTGGGGGTTCAAGCGGGACCGGGCGCCGCTGAAGAGCTACTCGGAGGGCGCGAAGCTCGGCGTCCCGATCGACCTGGCGGTGAAAACCGGCGCGCCCCTCGTCGCCCTCTCGGCACGCTTCAACGAAGCAAGCGACGAGAACGCCCGCGCTGCCCTGCAGAAGCTGCCGCCGCTCCTCGACAAGGTCGACGCCTGGATCGAGGATGGCACCCTGAACGGCGAGCAGCTGAACGCCGCCGACTTCCAGATCGCCCCCAGCATCGCCCTGGCGATGACCCTCGACGACATCCGCCCGGCGATCGAGAACCGCCCCGCCGCGGCGCTGGCGAAGCGCGTCGTCCCGAACTACCCGGGCCGGATGCCGACGGTCCTACCGGCCGAGTGGCTCGACCCGCTGACCGGGTCCAAGATCAGCTAGCGCCGCCGCGAGGCGGGTTCCGTCCGGCAGCGTCAGCTCAGGGTCGAGCTCTAGCAGCGGGACGAGGACGAAGCGGCGGGTGGTGACCTCGCGGTGCGGGAGGGTGAGACGGCCGTTGCTCATCTCTATGTCACCTAGGAGGAGCAGGTCTACGTCGAGGGGGCGGGGGCTGTGGCGGGGGAGGTCGAACCGGCGGCCGCGCTCGACCTCGACGCGCTTGCAGGCGGCGAGGAGGTCTTCGGGCTCGAGGTCGGTGCGGATGCGGACGGCGGCGTTGAGGAAGTCGGGCTGGTCGAGGATCTCGCCGACCGGCTCGGTCACGTAGGTGGAGGAGACGGCGTCGACGTCGATCCCCTCGGCTTCCAGCAGCTCGACGGCGGCGCGAAGGTGGGCGGCGGAATCGCCGACGTTGGAGCCGAGGCCGAGGTAGCCGATCCGCTCGGCCACGCCTAGTCCTGGGCTTCGTCGTCTTCGTCGGAGACCGTGCGTTCCTGGGTGACCTCGACGGCCACCTCCTGGATCGCCAGCGGCAGCGGCGGCTCCGGCTTGGCGGCGCGGACGCGGACCGTTTCGCAGCCGTAGCGCTCCATCAGCCGCTCCCCCACCACCTGCGCCAGGCGCTCCAGCGTCTTGTAGCTGCGCTCGGTCGCGGCGAGGGCGACGATGTCGCAGACCGCTCCGTAGTCGACGGTGTCCTCGAGGCGGTCGGTGAGGACCGCGTCGCAGTCGGGGACGTCGAAGGAGATGTCGAACTCGAGCCGCTGCCCGACCTCCTGCTCGGCTTCGGAGATGCCGTGGTGGGTGTAGATCGAGAGCCCGCGCAGCTCGATTTCCGCGCTCGAATCGATGCCGTTGTCGTGCGACTCCATGGCCGGGACGCTACCCGAGTACCGCCGCGGCCACGGCCAGCGCCTGGCGCATCTCGGCGACGTCGTGGACGCGGAGGACGTCGGCGCCCTCGGCGGCGGCGAGGACCGAGGAAGCGATCGTGCCGCCGAGGCGCCGGTCGGCGGGCGAGCCGTCGACCTTGCCGAGGAAGCTCTTGCGCGAGGTGCCGACGACCAGCGGCCGGCCAAGCTCGCGCAGCACGCCGAGCCGGCGCAGCAGCTCCATGTTGTGAGCGGCGGTCTTGCCGAAGCCGATGCCGGGATCGAGCCAGACCCGGTCCTCGTCGATGCCGGCGGCGACGGCAGCCTCCAGCCGCTCGGCGAGAAACGCCTTCACGTCGGCGACGACGTCCTCGTAGCGCGGGTCGTCCTGCATCGTCCGCGGCTCACCGAGCATGTGCATGAGGACGACAGTGGCGTCGCGCTCGGCACAGAGCGCGCCCATCTCGGGATCTCCGCGCAAGGCGGTGACGTCGTTGACGATCTCGGCGCCGGCATCGAGCGCCGCGGCGGCGACCGCGGCCTTCGAGGTGTCGACGCTGATGCGAGAACCCTGGAGCCCTTGGATGACGGGAACGACCCGCCCCATCTCCTCCTCCTCACTCACAGGCTCAGCCCCCGGTCGCGTCGATTCCCCCCCGACATCAAGAATCTCCGCCCCCGCCTCAGCCAGCTCCAACCCATGAGCAATCGCCGCCTCGGGATCGAGGTATCGGCCGCCGTCAGAAAACGAGTCGGGAGTGACGTTGACGACACCCATCAGCATCGGAGTCATCAGCGAAGTATCACCACTGTTGAAGGGGACGGGGATGACCCTCGGGCGGGCGGATACTCAAAACAGCGAGCTAATTAGCTCGCTGTTTGTCCGAACGAGGGTCATCCCCGTCCCCCCACCAAAAACTCCCTGGAACTTCAGCTAGCGTCGCCGCCGGCGAAGCCTGGACGCGGCCGCGGAGTCGGCCGGGCGCCCTCGCGCTGGGGCCGTTCGGCCGTCGGCGCCGGCGGGGCAGGCTGGCTCGGCTCCTCCTCGTCGGTGAAGACTTCCTCCGCCGACTTGCCGTCGAGCAGGGCGACGAACTCCTTGGCGTCGATCGTCTCCCGCTCCAGCAGCAGTTTGGAGACCCGCTCGAGGTCGTCGCGGCGCTCGCTCAGCAGGCCCTTGGCGGTCTGGTGGGCGCTCTCGACGATGCGGCGGATCTCATCGTCGATCTCGCGGGCGATCTCGTCGGAGTAGTCGGGCTCGGAGCTGAACTCGCGGCCGAGGAACGGCTGGCCGCGGTCGTGGCCGAAGACGCGCGGGCCGAGGCGCTCGGACATCCCGAAGCGCATCACCATCTGCTTCGCCGTCTCGGTTACCTTTTCCAGGTCGTTGGAAGCCCCGGTGGTGATCTCGCCGAAGACGATCTCCTCGGCGGCGCGGCCGCCCAGGGTCATCGCCATCGTGTCGGTCAGCTCGGCGCGGGTGGTGAGGAACTTGTCCTCGGTCGGCAGGCTGATCGTGTAGCCGAGCGCCTGGCCGCGGCTGATGATCGAGATCTTGTGGACGGGGTCGGTGTTCTCGAGCAACTGCCCGACGATCGCGTGGCCGACCTCGTGGTAGGCGGTGACGAGCCGCTCCTTCTCGCTCATCACGCGGGTTTTCTTCTCGGGGCCGGCGATCACGCGCATGATCCCCTCCTCGAGCTCCTGCATGGTGATCTCGCGCTTGCCCGAGCGGGCGGTCAGCAGCGCCGCCTCGTTGATCAGGTTGGCGAGGTCGGCGCCGGTAAAGCCGGGGGTCTGGCCGGCCAGCGTGTCGAGCTCGATTTCGCGGCCGAGCGGCTTGCCGCGGGTGTGGACCTCGAGGATCTTCTTGCGGCCCTTGCGGTCGGGGCGGTCGACGACGACCTGGCGATCGAAGCGGCCGGGCCGCAGCAGCGCCGGGTCGAGGATGTCGGGCCGGTTGGTGGCCGCGATCAAGATGATGTTGTCCTTCATTTCGAAGCCGTCCATCTCGACCAGGAGTTGGTTCAGCGTCTGCTCGCGCTCGTCATGGCCGCCGCCCATGCCGGCGCCGCGATGGCGACCGACGGCGTCGATCTCGTCCATGAAGATGATGCAAGGCGAGTTCTGTTTCGCCTGCTCGAAGAGGTCGCGGACGCGGCTGGCGCCGACGCCGACGAACATCTCGACGAAGTCCGAGCCGGAGATCGAGAAGAAGGGCACGCCGGCCTCGCCGGCGACGGCGCGGGCGAGCAGGGTCTTGCCGGTGCCGGGCGGTCCATATAGAAGGACGCCCTTGGGGATCCGGGCGCCGAGCGCCTGGAACTTCTTCGGATTCTCGAGGAATTCCTTGATCTCCTCGAGCTCCTGCACCGCCTCGTCAACTCCGGCGACGTCGCGGAAGGTGATTTTCGGCGCGTCGACCGACATCCGCTTGGCTTTCGATTTGCCGAAGTTCATCACCCGGCTGCCGCCGCCCTGCATCTGGTTCATCAGGAAGATCCAGAAACCGAAGAAGAGGACGAAAGGCAGGACGAGGGTCAGCAGCGAGAGCAGTCCGGAGCTGCCGGAGCCGTGGACGTCGGTCTTGACGTCGGCTTCCTCGAGCGAGTTGAGCAGGGTCTGCTCGGTATTGGGCGGGTAGCCGGTGGAGAAGCTTTCGCCGTTGGTGCGCTTGACGTCGAGCGTGTTGTCCTTCGTGTTGACGTCTACTTCTTCGATCTGACCGGTGGCGATCAGTCCGTGCTGCGCCTTGGACCCGACCAGTTCCTGATAGCCAGGGGCTTCGGAGCCGCCGCCGCCGTTGATCACTTTCGAGGCGATGAACGCCAGGATTACGACCAGGAGGATCGGGAACGCCGCGCTTTTGAAGAAACGCCTCACGGAGAGAAATCAGCGTACCAGGGCGCTTTTTCCGCTAATCGGCCAGGGCGGCGACGAAGTCCAGGTTGCGGTACTTCTGCGCGTGGTCGAGGCCGTAGCCGATCGCGAAGCGGTTGGGGATTTCGAAGCCGACGTAGGCGGGCGAGAGGTCGACGCGGAGCCGCTCGGGCTTGGTCAGCAGGGCACAGGCGCGCAGCGAGGCCGGTTCCCGCGCGTTGAGGTTGCGCATCAGGTATTGCAGGGTGAGGCCGGAGTCGATGATGTCCTCGACGATCAGCACGTCGCGGTCCTTGATCGGCGCGTCGAGATCCTTGAGGATGCGGACGACGCCGGAGGAGTCGGTCTGCGAGCCGTAGCTGGAGACCGCCATGAAGTCGATCTCGCAGGGGACGTCGATGTGGCGCATCAGGTCGGCGAGGAAGAGGACCGCCCCCTTCAGCACCCCGACCAGGATCAGCTCTTTGCCCTCGTAGTCGCGGCTGATCTCCGCCCCCAGCTCCGCGATGCGGTTCTGCAGGTCGTCTCGGGCGACAAGGGTCTCGCCGATCGCGGGGTCCGCCACCCGCCGCAGTCTAGATATATGGGACCTACGAGAGCTCGGCGCGGAGGATGCCGCCCTCGAGGACGGCGCGGACGCCACCGCCGAGGTCGAGGACCGAGCCGCCGCGGCTGAGTCCGGCGACCTGGTCGGCGAAGCGGGCGGCGCCGGCCTGCGGGTGGCCGGCGGCATCGTCGGCGAGGCGCTGGAGGACGAGGCGGCGCAGAGCCGGGTGCAGCTCGGCGAAGCGCGCGTGGCGGATCGTCCCCGGCTCGGCGCCCTCGCCGCCGGCCAGCTCGGCCTCGACCAGCGAGTCGAGCAGCTCGGCCTCCTCGCGCAGCAGCGCCGCCGTCCGCAGGACGTTCTCCTTGGCCGCCGGATGGATCTTCTCCAGCTCGGGGATCAGATCGCGCCGCAGGAGGTTGCGCTTGTAGTCGGCCTCCTCGTTGGTGGCGTCGTCGCGCCAGGCGAGGCCGCGGGCTTCGCAGTAGGCGGTCGTCTCCGCCCGGGTGGTGCCGAGGAGCGGTCGCGCCAAGCGGCCGTCGCGCGGCCGCATCCCCAGCAGCGCCCGCCTGCTCGGCGAGGAGGCGAGCCGGTAGAGGATCGTCTCGACCTGGTCGTCGGCGGTGTGGCCGATGACGACCGTCGCCCCCGCCTCCTCCGCCAGCCGCGCCGCCGCTGCGTAGCGCGCCTCCCGCGCCCAGGCCTGCAGGTTCCCCGCCCCCTCCTGCCGCCGCGGCCGCTCCACCGCCAGCGCCACCCCCAGCCGCTCGCAGAGGTGCGCGCAGAACCGCTCGTCCTCCCCGGCCTCCCTCCGCAGCCCGTAGTTAACGTGCAGTGCCTGCACCGCCGCCGCCCCGCGCGCCCGCACCGCGAGATCGAGCAGGCAGACCGAGTCGCGGCCGCCGGAGAGCATCGCCACCAGCGGCCCGGGTCCGACGAGCAGGCCGCCGGCCTCGACCCGCGCCGCCAGCTCCTCGGCGATCATGCGGCGCAGACGACGAAGAGGTCGGTCGGCGAGGGGAAGCCCTTGAGGCTGACCCGTCCGATCCCCTTCAGCTCCAGCCGGCCGCCGGCGGCGACCGCCTCGGCGACCGAATCGGTAACCAGCACCTCCCCCGCCAGGGCCCGGTTGACGACCCGGTGGGCGAGGTTGACCTGGCCGCCGAAGTAGTCGCCGTCGCGGTAGACCGCGTCGCCGTAGTGGATCCCGACCCGCGGCTGCGGCCGCTGCTCGAAGCGGGCGAGGAAGTCGACCGCCCACTCGGTCAGCGAGAGCGGGTCGGGCGAGACGATCATCACCTCGTCGCCGATCGTCTTCACGATCGTCGCCTCCCGCGGCAGCGTCGCTTCGACCGAGGCGACGAAGTTCTCGACCACGTCGAGCGCCTCGATGTCCCCCTCCTCCTCGGTGTAGCGGGTGAAGCCGGTGAGGTCGATGAAGCAGAGGCTGACGTGGACGTGGCCGAGCTCGATTTCAGCGGTGTCGACGGCGCCGGCGTCCGCCTCCATGTGGCCGACCACGTCCTGCTCGACGAAGTAGCGCAGGTAGCGCTGGTGGAGGTAGTCGGTCAACGGCGCCGCCAGCGGCAACACATCGCCCGCCAGCTCCCCCATCTCCTCGGCCATTTCCAGCTCGGGCACCGCGTCGCGGATCAGCGGTTCGTGCACGTAGAGGTGGAAGAGCCGGACCTCGGCCTCGGCGATCCGCCGCATCGACTGCGCGTAGACGCGGACCAGCTGCAGGAAGGCGACGAGCGGAAAGCCGGCGTCGAGCACGCGGGCGCAGTGGCGCAGCGCCTCCGCGTCCTCGGGGCCGACGTCGCCGCGCCGGTCGGCCGGGGTGCCGAGGATGACCAGGATCCGCTCGACCAGCTCCCGCTCCAGGCCCGTCTCCGCCGCCACCTCCTCGATGCCGAGCCGCCGCTCCTCCGGGTCGCTGAAGAGCTCTTCGGTGAAGCCGAAGGCGAGCCGCCCCTCGCGCCCCGCCTCCTTCAGGTCCTCGAGCGAGTAGCCGCGCTCGCGCATCCGCGCCACCACCCGCGCCTGCGCCGCCGCCGCCGCGGTCCAGCGGCCCCGCCGCACCGGCACGATCTTCTCCTCGGCCCAGCGTTTCAGCGTCGAAGCCGGGACCCCGGACCGCCGGGCCGCCTCGCTGAGGGAGATTCGCTGCTCGGCCATCGGCACGAGGCTAGCCACTGGCCCAGCCGGTTATAGGGTCGGCCCCGATGCCGGCGCGCCTCCGTCCCTCGACCCCGATCGCCGCCGATGCGATCCTCGTCGGCGACCCCGGCCGGGCGCTGCTGCTGGCCCAGGAGCTGCTCGAGCAACCGAAGATGAGCAACCACGCCCGCGGGCTGTGGGGCTACTCGGGGGTCACCCCCCGCGGCCGCGAGCTGACGATCCAGGCGACGGGCATGGGCGGGCCGAGCGCTTCAGTGGTGCTCGGCGACCTGGCCGAGCTCGGGGTGGCGCGGGCGATCAGGATCGGCACCTGCGCCTCGCTCGGCGACCTCCCCCTCGGCGGGCTGCTGATCGTCCGCGAGGCCCACGCGCCCGCCGGCGGGGCCGCCGCGCCGGACGCGGCCTTGACTGCGGGGCTCGAGCGGGAGCTCGACGATGCCAGGAGCGGAATCGTCGTCAGCCTCGACTCGCTGCACCGCCCGGAGGCCGAGCTCCCCTCGATGACCGCCGAGGGTGCCGACATGCAGACCGCTGCTCTTCTGCAGGCAGCGGAACGCCTCGGGGTAGCTGCGGCAGCGGTGTTGATCGCCGCCGAACGGAGCGATTCGGGGCAGCTACGCGATGCGGACCTGGAAGTGGCGGCAAAGCGGGTCGGACAGGCTGCCGCCCGCCAACTCTCAACCTAAGGTCAAGCCTTAGCCCCAGCTTTTTTCCGCGCTTTTTTCTCGACCTTTTTCGCGTTCTCGCGCCGAAGCGCACCCATCTCGCGGCTGAGGTCGTCGATCGCCTCCTCGACGTCCTCGAGGCGCTGGGAGAACGAGCGCAGGCGCCGCTCCAGCCGTTCGACGTCGGTTGCGGAGGGGAGATTGAGAGCGGCCATCGCCGCCTGCTGCGCCTCCAGCGCCTTCTCCCGCGCCCCCAGGGCGGCGGTGATCGCGTCGTGGAGGGTGGGATTGTCGATCAGGGCCTGCGCCAGCTCCCCGAGCGCCTGCTCGGCCCGCGCCCGCAGCCCGTCCTGCTCGTCTTCCTCGAAGTTCAAGTCACAGCAGCTTAACGAGCGCATCCGAACGGGCTGAAAATCTCCCGTCACAAAGATGTTGCAACTGATGATTAAGGGCTTGTTGGGAGCGGCTGCAGCCGTTGAGGACGTAGGGACCAGTGAGTAGCCTGCAGACGGTTGCTGCCCGGGGAGGGGAAACCGGCGCGGGCAGGAGACGCAGACGCCTCGGCATGAGAACCAAGTTCGCATCCATCTTCGCTGCACTTGCCGCCTTCATGGCGATCACGGCCACGGGCGCCGCCCTGGCCGGCGCCGACCCGCTCTCCGAAAGCACCGCCGTTTCCCCGACGACCACGACCGCGGTCCCCTCGCTGCAGGCGCCCGCCTGCGCCAACGGTCTCGACGACGACCACGACGGCCTCGTCGACACCGAAGACCCCGACTGCGAATCGGCCGCAGACACCACCGAGGTGCCGCCCGCCGCGCCCGCCGAGGAAGCGAGCGAAGGCGAAGAAGTGGTAGCGCCCGCCCCCGCGCCGGAAAAGGAACCGCGGGACGGAATCAAGCAGGGCACCGGGATCGGCAGCCCTCAGACGACCGGCAGCTCCCGCAATGGAGGCGCCACCCGCAACGACGAACTCACCGCCCCGGGCGGGGGCGGCAACAACGGCGGCCTCACCGCTCCGAGCGCCAACGGTGGCGGGGATCAACCTCTACCTGAGGGTTCGGATGGCGGCTCGCAGTTCACCGAAGGCGGCGCTCCCACCACCCTCAACCCGACGACGACGATCGCCCCCTTCGGGCCGGCCCCGATCGGCGTCCCCAACTTCGTCATCGACTCCTTCGAAATCCCGCCCTTCCTGCTGCCGATCTACCAGGCCTGCGGAACCGAATACGGGATCCCCTGGGAGGTGCTCGCCTCGATCAACAAAATCGAGACCGCCTTCGGCACCAACCTCAACGTCTCCAGCGCCGGCGCCGTCGGCTGGATGCAGTTCCTGCCCTCGAGCTGGGAACAGTTCGGGCTCGACGCCAACGGCGACGGCAAGAAAGACCCCTACAACCCGGTCGACGCGATCTGCGCCGCCGCCCACTACCTGAAGCTGGCCGGCGGCAACAAGGACCTCTACCAGGCGATCTTCGCCTACAACCACGCCGACTGGTACGTCCAGGAGGTCCTCCTCTACGCCCGCGCCTACGGCCGCCTCCCCTCCGACCTGGTCGGCTCGCTGACCGGGCTCACCGAGGGCGCCCACTTCCCGATCGCCGCCGACGCCCGCTACGCCGACGACATCGCCGCCCGGCAGGCGCTGAAGAGCGGCAACGAGGTCGGCGGCGCCGCCGAAGTCATCTCCTCCTCCCCCACCCCGCGCGGGATCAACATCTTCAGCAACGAGGGGGCGCCGGTTGTCGCCGTCAACGACGGCGTCGTCCGCAAGCTCGGCCACTCCGCCAAGCTCGGCAACTTCGTCGTCCTCGAAGACACCTACGGCAACCGCTACACCTACGCCGAGCTCGGCAAGCTGGTCCGCGACCACCGCTTGGTGGTGACGCCGACCGGCAAGGAGAAGCGGGTGCCGGTCGAAAGCCAGGATCTGCGCCCGCGGCTTCGCGCCTACCCCGACCGCGGCCAGGGCGGCAACGCGACGGATAAGCTGGAAGCGGCCCTGGCGGCCAGCGGCGAGGGCTCGATCCGGGTCGGCTCGAAAGTGATCGCCGGGACGATGCTGGCGCGCGTCGCCCCTGGCGCCGAAGGGATCGACCCCCACATCAACTTCTCGATCCGCCCGGCCGGCAAGGGAGCGCCGCGGATCGACCCGAAGCCGATCCTCGACGGCTGGAAGCTGCTGGAAGCGACCGCCGTCTACCGGGCCAAGGGCAAGACCCCGTTCGCCGACCTCAGCGGCGCAGGCGTCCTCCTGCTCTCCAAGGAAGCGCTGCAGAAGCGCGTCCTCGCGGATAGGGGCCTGGAAATCTACGAATGCGGGCGTGAAGACATCGAAACCGGCAAGATCGACCGCCGTGTCCTCGCCGTACTCGAGTACCTGCGGACGAAGGGCTTCAAACTGACGATCACCGCGCTGGAGTGCGGCCACAGCCTGCTCACCACCTCCGGCAACGTCTCCGAGCACAGCACCGGTGACGCGGTCGACATCGCCGTCATCAACGGCACCCCGGTGACCGGGAACCAGGGACCGGGGACGATGACCGACGACCTGATCAAAGACGTCCTGCAGTTGCAGGGGACGATGCACCCGCACCAGGTGATCTCGCTCGAGGACCTGCCCGGCGAAACCAGCTTCGCCCTGCCCGATCACTACGACCACGTCCACATCGGCTATCACCCGCTCGAAGGCGGCCCCGAAGCCCAGTTCACGGCGCTGCTGAAACCGCAGCAGTGGCAGCGCCTGATCAACCGCCTCGGCCAGATCGAAAACCCCGACGTGCCGGTCAGCCCGTCGAAATACGCGGTTCCGGATCAGACCGACGGCGGCCTCGCCGCCGGCGCCGGCGACTGAGCTGCGCCGGTCGGGCTGAGCGGCGAGAATCGCCCCTTGGCCAAGCTCTTCGGATTCGTCCAGTTCGACTTCGCGGGAACGCTGCCGCTTACCGACGGGCGCTACCTGGCCGGCTCGGCCGAGAACGCGGAGGAGACCGTGCTCGTCCTGCAGCGGATCGGGGCGCCGCCGATCGGCGAACGCCGGCGCCGCCGCGGGCGCAGCACCCGCGCCGAGGTCGAGCCGGCGCCGCTGGCGCTGACCCGCGCGACCGTCGTCCGTGCCGCCGCCCCTTTCGAAGGCCAGGCCGACGCCGCCCGCTGGCTCGACCAGGCGTGCGAGGCCGAGGAGGCGGTGGACGGACTCGCGGCAGAGGCCGTCGCCACCCTCAACCGGGCCCTCCACGCCCAGGCGGTGGCCGCCGCCGACCCTTACGGCCGCGAGCTCTCGCCCGAGGGGGCCGAGCGGGTCCTGCTCGGCTACGGCAGCGGCGAGGAGGTCGCCGACGGCCACTTCACCGACGCCCGCCAGGTCGGCCTCGGCCCCCGTGCCGCCTCGCGCCGCCGCAGCCGTGAGGAGGAGCTGCGCCCGCAGGAACGGGTCGCCGCCGTCCTCCGCGGCCGCGAGCAGCTCGACGCCTGCGAGACCCTGCTGCTCCGTGCCCGCACCGACCTCGACGCCGGCCGCGGCCGGGAGGCGGCGCTGCAGCTGCGGGTCGGCCTGGAAGCGCTGCTGGCGGAGCTCGCCGGCGCCGTCGACGACCCCGGCCACGCGAAGGACATCGCGGCGCTGCGCGAGCGGCAACGCGAGGTCGAAGGCGCCGCGAAGCAGGCGGTCGCCGGCAAGCTTGCCGGCGAGCAGCGGGCTCAGGTAGGAGAGTTGCTGGAGACCTGCGAGCGGGTAGTCCGCCGCCGCCGCGTCCTCCGCGGCTGAGCACGGCGCCTTATCCGCATATATCCCGGAAAACGCGCCGCGCTCAGAGCGCCAGGCGCTGCGCGACCACCTCGTCGAGCAGCGACTCGGCGAGGTGGTGTGCTTCGTCGAGGAGAACACCCTCGACCGAAGGGATGCCGATCACCGTCAGGCCCGCGGCCCGCGCCGCGGCGACGCCGGTCGGCGAGTCCTCGAGGGCGACGACCTCCGGGCCCGGCTCCACGCCGAGCCGGCGGCAGGCCTCCAGGTAGGGGTCGGGGGCGGGCTTCGGCGCCGCCACCTCGTGGGCGCTCAAGACGACGTCGAAGAAGCCCTCGAAGCCGGCGAGCTCGATCGAGCGGCGGACGAAGCGCAAAGGCGAGTTGGAAACGAGGCCGAGCGGAACGCCCTGCTCGCGCAGCCGCCCCAGCAGCTCGCGGGCACCGAGCATCGCCTCCACCCCGTGCTCGAGCTCGGCGACGACCAGCTCGTTCAGCTCCTCGATCAGCTCCACCGCCCGGCCCGGCTCGCCAAGCCTGCGCTCGAGGATGCCGCCGGCGATCGCCGCCGAGGTGCCGACCAGCTCCAGCTTGTCGGCCGGGGTGAACTCGGTGCCGCGCAGCTCGAATAGGTCTTCCTCGGCGCGGGTCCAAACCGACTCGGTGTCGAGCAGGAGTCCGTCGTTGTCGAAGACCACGGCGAGGGGCAAGGCAGGCGGCATGGGCGCGGGATCATTCCACCTCCGGGCCGAGAACCGCTAGCGTCGCCCCATGTCCTTCCACGTCGAAGTGAGCACCGGGTTGCGCCATGCCCGCGCGTTCAACCTCAGCGCCGAGGAGGTGCGGCAGACGGTGCTCGACCCCTGGCTGTCGCGCCGCACCGTCCTGCTCGGGGACCGGAAATGGGACCCCGAAGAGAGCGAGCTGCGGGTGCTGGAAGGCCCCGAGCTCAGCAACCCGGAGCTTTCCTTCGGCCAAGGCTGGGCCAACGCCGAACGCGCCTCACAGGATGTGACCGCGCGGGTGCTCGGCGCGGCGCAGGAGAGCCGCGGCGCAGGAGCCGGCCCGGCGGCTCTGGTGATCGAGACCGACTCGGCGGTGAAGACCGTCGCCGACCTCGCCGCCGGCTACGGCGCCCGGCCGGTCGAGCTGGAGAGCATCAGCGAGCGGATCGACGGCCGCGACCCGGAGGTCGCAGCCGTGATCGTCGTACTCCAGCGCCAGCGCTGAGCGCTGCCGCTAGACGGCGGTCGCCGCGGTACTGAAGTCGATCGAGACTCCCCGCGGAATCACCAGCACCGGGTAGCGGGCGTCCTCGACCGCATAGTCGCTTTTCGCGCTCAAGACGACCCGCCCGTCCGGGGCCTCGGGACGCGAGCCGACCACGAGGAGGTCGATCTTCCCGGAGCCGTAGTCCGCGCACTGCGCGCCCAAGGCACCGGCGAGGCTGTTCGCCGTCGCCCGGGCGCTGGCGTCGCCCTCGTCGATCACGCCGACGGTGCTCACGGTGACCACCGGGCTGGATTGGAAGCCCGCCGGCGCTACGGCGATCGCCGACGGCCCTCCGAGGAGCAGTTTGTGGGCTGAGATCCCCGGCTTCACCAGACCGGGCGAGGTCCGGTACTCGGAGCCGAAGACGATCACGTCGGCCTGCTCCTTCTCGGCCAGCTCGGTGAGGCCGACGCTGGTCGCGGGGTTCTGGACGACGTGCTGGGGCATCTCCGGGGCCCCGACCGAAGCCGCCCCTCGGGCCAGCAGCTCCTCGGCCTGCTGCTGCTCGAGCGATTCGCCGAACGAGTGGCGGACGTAGGCGAGAGACAGCTCGGCACCGGCCTGCGCCAGGAGGCGGCCGAGGGCCAGCGCATCCCGGTCCATGTCGGTGTCGTCGTAGGAAACGATGATCTTCAGTGACATTCGGGTTCCTCCGAAGGAAGTGGGTGATCCCAGGCTAGAGCGCCGAGGCAGAAAGCGGAACCGCCCCAGGAGAGGGGAGGGCGGCTCCGCTTCTGCACTCGTCCTCCCCGCCTAGGCGGTGCCTCCGGCAGGAGCCGGTCGAGCCGCGGACGGGGCCGCCGGAACACCGTCCGGGTAGCCCAGCGACGGCACGTCCGACGGGTACACCTCGTGCCCGTGGACGGCGATGTCGCCGACCTCCATTTCCTCGTCGGTCATCCGCAGAGGCACGACGAGCCCGACCAGCTTCAGCAGGATGTAGGTGCCGATCGCCGAGAAGACGATCACCCACAGTGCCGTGTAGGCCTGGACGCCGAGCAGGTGCAGCCCGCCGCCGGAGATCAGGCCTTCGTGTTCACCGGCCATCAGCTTGTTGGCGAAGATGCCGACGAGGAGACCGCCGGCCACCCCGGCGAACCCGTGCGTGTAGACCACGCCGAGGGTGTCGTCGACGTTGCGGAACGGTGCCGTCCGGCTCAGGTAGTTGAGCGCCAGGTAGACGAGCGCCGAGGCGATCACACCGATCGCGATGGCTCCCCAGCCGTTGACGAATCCGGCGCCGGGGGTGATCGCGACGAGCCCGACGATCATGCCGTTGACGGAGCCGATCAGGCTCGGCTTGCGGCCGGTGGCGTAGTCGAGGGCGACCCAGACCAGGAAGGCCACCGCGGTGCAGAGGTTGGTGTTGAGCACCGATGCGGACGCGACTTCGCCGGCGCTGTACCAGTCACCGCCGTTGAACCCGTTCCAACCCATCCAGAGAAGCCCGGCGCCGACGGCGACCATCGCCAGGTTGTTCGGCGCGTCGATCTCGCGGTCCCGCTGGAGGCGCGGCCCGATCACCGCGGCGGCGACGAAGCCGGAAACCCCGGCTGCGAGGTGGATCACGTAACCGCCCGAGTAGTCGATCGCGCCCTGCTGGGCGAAGAAGCCGCCGCCCCAGATCAGGAAGGCGTTGACCGTGTAGATGAGCAGCGTCCAGAGCGCGACGAACGGAATCCACGCCTTGAAGTTGAAGCGCCCCAGCACCGAGCCCAGCATCAGGATCGGCGTGATCGCCGCGAAGACGATCTGGAAGTAGGCGAGCGTCGATTGCGGGAAGAGGAATTCTTCTTCCGCAAGCTCAGGTATGTGCGCCTGCTTCAGCAATTCATTGCTGCCCAGGATCGCTCCCGGCTTGCCGATGAAGTTCCCGAAGAAACCACTGTCGCTGATCGCGTGGACCGGTTCGCCGAACCCCATCTTGAAGCCGACCAGGACCCAGAGGACCAGCACGACCGCGAAGGCGACGAACGCCATCATCATCGAGTTCACCGACCAGCGTTTCTGCATCACGCCGCCGTAGAGCACGACCAGGCCGGGGATGCTCATCAACCCGACCAGCGTGGCGGCGGTCATCTGCCATGAGTTCGCGCCTTCGCTCAACCATTCCATTAAGAGGGACTCCCTTTCTCAGTAAGCACTTCTCGGACGCCGCTAACCCTGCCGCCGCGGCGGCCCCACCTCTACGTACAGGTGTCTAAAGATCGGCGGCGATCGTTCGCCCGGCGGGCGATGGCGCCCTCGTCAAGGGGCTGATTGACTGCCGTCTATGCCACTGGAAGGTCATTACGAGCGGCAGACCACCCCGCTCTACAAACTGAATCCGCGCGAGATCAAGGCCGCCCTGGCCACGCTCGCGGTCACCGTCGTCGCCCTGATGGGCGTCGTCATCGCCACCGCCGGCGACAGCGGCGCCCCCCTTGCCCCGGGCTGCTTCAGCGCCTCGGTCGCCGGGATCGTCGGCGCCCAGACGATCAGCGCCTGCGGCAGCGAGGCAGAAGCGCGGTGCGCCCACGCCGCCCGCTACGACGACCCGCGCTCGCGGACGATCGTCGCCGCCTGCGAAGACCGCGGGATCCCGACCACGGGCAAGCCCGGCAGCGCGAAACCGTCGGACCCGATCCAGTAGCCGGCGTCTAGCCGAGGGCGTCGACGAGCGCCGCCAGCTCCGCGTCGACCTCGCCGTCGAGCTTCAGCTCGGCATCGTGGTCGTACGGAGTCTCGCCCTTGGTGACGATCGCCAGCGCGCCCCCGCGCTCGAGCGTCAGCCGCGGCAGCCCCGCCACCGGGTGCACTGCCAGCGAGGAGCCGACGCAGAGCATCAGGTCGGCGCCTTCGGCGAGCTCGGTAGCCCGCGCCATCGCCTCCTCGGGCAGCAGCTCGCCGAAGAGGACAACGTCGGGTTTGACCGCGCCGCCGCAGGCAGAGCAGACCGCCACCCCACGCGCGTCGAAGAGCTCGTCGACCTCGTCGAGCCCGAAGGCCGTCCCGCACTCAAGGCAGGAGCTGGTCTCGATCGAGCCGTGGACCTCGATCACGTTCTCCGACCCCGCCGCGCGGTGCAGGCGGTCGATGTTCTGGGTGATAACCCCCTCGATCAGCCCCCGCCGCTCCAGCTCCGCCAGCGCCTCGTGCGCCCGGTTCGGCACCTTGTCTCCAAGCGCCTGGAAGCGGGGCCGGTAGTAGGACCAGAACCGCTCCGGATCGTGTTCGAAGACGCTGATGTGGGCGACCTCGATCGGGTCGACCCTGGCCCAGAGCCCGGTCTCCGGCGTGCGAAAGTCCGGAATCCCCGACGGCACCGAAACCCCGGCACCGGTCAGCGCCACAGCCGACGAAGCGCCCGCGAGCAGCTCCGTCAGCCGCAAAACCTCTGCCGACGGGCCGAAAACAGGCCTATATAGAGCGTTTTCGTCCCGTCGGCGTCGATTCTTGTCCGTTACTTGCCGCTCCACTTCGGGGTGCGTTTGCCGAGGAAGGCGGAGATGCCCTCTTTGGCGTCCTCACTGAAGAAGGCGGTGGCGAAGCCGACCTTCTCGGCCTCGATGCCGTCGTCGATGTCGCCCTGGTGGGAGACGGTCTTGATCTGCTCGACCGCGATCGGCGCCTGACCGGCCAGCTTGCGACCCCACATCAGCGCCGTCTCGAACAGCTCGTGATCGGGGACGACGCGGTTGACGAGGCCCAGCTCCAGCGCCTCCTCGGAGAGAATCGCGTCGCCGACCAGGTTCAGCTCCAATGCCTTGTTGGGCCCGACTAGTCGGGCCAGTCGTTGAGTGCCGCCGAAGCCGGGGATGATCCCCAGCCTCACCTCGGGCTGACCGAAGACCGCGGCCTCGGCGCCGATCCGCACGTCGCAGGCCATCGCCAGCTCGCAACCGCCGCCGAAGGCGATCGAGTTGACCGCCGCGATCGTCGCCACCCGGGCCTTGCCGAAGTCGCGGAAGAGCGCGTGCGCGCGGTTGATCAGCTCGGCGCCGCTCTCCTGGTCGAAGGTCGTGAAAGCCTTGACGTCGGCGCCGGCGGAGAAGACGACCGGGACCGAGGAGGCGATCACCATCGCCCCGATCCCCTCCTCCCCCTTGACCCGGTTCCAGACCGTCTCAAGGTCCTCGATCACCTGCGGCGAGAGCGAGTTCATCGGCAGGTTCGCCAGCCAGGCGATCGCGACGTTGCCGCGGGTCTCCAGCTTGACCGTGTCGGCCTGCTCGCCCTCGTCGGCCTGCGGGTAGGGGTAGAAGCCCTGGCCGGTGGCAAGCCCGTAACGGCGCTGGGCGACGAGGCGCTTCAGCGTCACCGGCGGGGTGAAGCGGTCTCCGTACTTCTCCTCCAGCTTCTCGATCGTCTCCAGCACCTGGTCGAGCCCGGTGACGTCGGCTTTCCAGAACGGCGGCAAGAGGCCTTTGCGCGGGTCGAGCCCGGCACCGGCCATCATCCCGAGGTCGATGTCGCGGACCGAGCAGATCCCCTCCTCGACCAGCAGGCAGGCCTCGATCAGGGCGCGGCTGGAGAACATCGCCACCAGCTCCTCGCCGTCGGGCTGGTTGTCGCCCGGGACGTTCTGCTCGCCGTCCTTGAAGAACCCCTCGCCGCCGGTCTTGGCGCCGAGCTTGCCTTCGCCGACGAGGCCCTGCAGGCCCTTGTGGACGTAGAAGTGCTCGCCGTAGGACTCGTTCAGGTGTTCGGCGACGTGCAGCACGGTGTCGAGCCCGAGCAGGTCGGTGAGGAAGAACGGGCCCATCGGCGCCAGCTGGGCGCCGGCGATCGCCTCGTCGATCGCCTTCAGCGAGAGGCCGTGCTCCTCCTGGGCGCGCCAGATCTCCCCCATCGTCGCCATCAGGATCCGGTTGACGACGAAGCCGGGAACCTCGCCGCAGACGATCGGCTGCTTCTTGATCGCCTGGGCGAAGTTGTAGGCGGCGGTGGCGGTCTCCTGCGAGGAGTCCTCGCCGACGATCACCTCGACCAGCGGCATGATCGAGGCCGGGTAGAAGAAGTGGAAGCCGACGACCTTGTCGGGCCGCAGCGTCGCCTCGCCGATCTCGGTGATCGAGAGCGAGGAGGTATTTGAAGAGAGGATCGCGTGGCCGGGGGTGACCGCGTCGAGGTCGCGGAAGACGGCCTGCTTGATCTCCATCTTCTCCGGCACCGCCTCGATCACGAAGTCGACGTCGCCGAACTCGTCGTAGCTGACGGTGCCGGTGATGTTCCCCATCACCTCGGCCAGGCGGGCGTCGGCCTGCTCCTGGGTCAGCTTCTCCTTCTTGACGAGGCGGGCAAGCTGCCCCTCGGTGACGCCGCGGGCTTTCTCGACGGCCGCATCGACGAACTTCTGGTCGATGTCTTTGACGACGACGGGGATGTCGGCGGCGGCGATCGCCTGCGCGATCTCCCCGCCCATGGTGCCGCCGCCGACGACGGCGGCCTTCGATACGAACATTGAGGGGCGATTCCTTCCGTTTTCGGCTTTGTCGTGCGGCGTGGGCCGCGGGAACCGCAGGCTATAGGGATGCCTGCGGCTCCCGCAGATTCGGCCCTAGAGTGAGGCCTGCGGCTCCCGCTCCTCAACCGCTTCGGCCGACTCCCCTTCCTCCTCCGGCTTGAACCGCTGATAGGCGAAGGCACCTGCCAGCAGCAGCAGCCCGAGGGCGACGAAGGAGAGCGCCCGGGCGGTCTCTTCCAGCTCGGAGAGGTCGTAGGTCCAGACCTTGACGATCGCCACAGCGAGCAGGGCGAGGCCGCCGAGGCGGGCCTTCGGCGAGTGGCGGACCATGCCCCAGACGACCGCACCGAGTCCGGTCGCCGTCCAGAACGCCGAGAGCCACGACTGGCCGATCTCGCGGGCTTCGCCGCTGGCGGTGTCGCCGATCACGTCGATGATCGCGACCGAGCCGAGGTAGACGAAGCCGGTGGCGCCGAGGTAGCCGGCCACCGTTGCGATCTTCGGCTCGACCTCGCGGCCCCAGTACCAGCAGGCGACGGCGGCGCCGGCGCAACAGGCGATCGCGACGACGGCGGCACCGAGGTCGTCGACCCCTTCGGCGATCGCGGTCGGCGGCGCCTCGACGGCCAGCATGTGCATGACCGCGAGGCCGAGGAATCCGAGCGCTCCGATCAACAGCCGTTCGGCGTCGGACAGAGTCGGCACCTGGGTGCGGTCGACCCGCGTCGACAGGTAGGCGAGCGCCGCCGACATCGCCGACCAGGCCGCCACCAGGGTGGGACCGTCGAAGGCGTCGGCGAGCCCGAAGCTGCCGATCGCGATCCCGCCGCCGATCAGCAGCGAGCCGACTTCGCGGTGGACGCCGAAGCGGATCGCGGCAGCCCCGAGCAGCAGGTGGGCGGCGGCGAAGCCGAAGAGCCAGGCGTCCATGGCAAGCGCAGTGCCGCTGGTGTCGAGGACGACCGCCCCGGCACCGACGATCATCACGCTGCTGCTGAATAGCAGCAGCCAGGAAGAGAGCGGGAGCTTCTGTTCCCCACGGCTCCGCAGCTCAAAGCCGAAGGCCGCGGCGGCGTAGAGCGCCCAGAATCCGACCAGCACCGCGAGGACGACCAGGACCGGTTCGTTCGGTTGCACGTCCCCCTCGATGGAGATGAAGCCGCAGTTGTAGATCCAGGCGATCAGCTGCGGCGCCGAGACAGCGAAGGCGGCGACCGCGAGCCAGTTCCAGCGCTGCCAGAGCAGGACGCCGACGCTTCCAGCCAGGGCCAGGGCGACGAAGGCGATCGAGCCGCCGTCGATTTCACCTCCGACCAACATCGGTGCGGCAAGTGCCCCGAGCATGCCGACGCTGGCGACCAGCATCGACGACCAACGCACGGCGAGGAAGACACCGAGGACACCGACCATCGCCGCCGCCTCGAGCCCGATCACGGGTGAGATCAGGTCGTAGGCCTGGGTGGCCACGACGGTCGTCGCATATAAGCCCGGGATCGCGATCGCCACCGCGATCCGGGCGACCTCCAGGCGCCCCTTCTTTTCGTGCAGCCAGACGCCGAGGCCGAGCAGCAGGAGCGAGCCGAACGCGGCCATCAGCACCCGGACCTCCTCGGTGAACCAGCTGCTGTCGACGGCACTGCGCATCAGGAAGAAGACGCCGAGCAGAGTGGCGAGGCCGCCGATCCAGGCGAGGACGCGGCCGCCGAAGACGCGCTCGAACTCGATCCGGGAGATCGGGTTGAGCGGCGGCGGCGCGGGCGGCGCTGCCCCGTGCACGGCGCCGGCGCGGTGGCGGAAAGCGGGCGGAACGTACTCCCCCCGCTCTTCCTGATCGTGTCGTTTCTCTTCGTTCATGGTGCCTCCTTCAGTTGCTTGTTGACCGCTGGTCAGCAACCGTAGCAATCTTGTCAACCATCGGTCAATAAGCCGCTACACTTCCATCCATGAGCGAGCCCGCCTACCGCCGGATGGACGTCGACGAGCGGCGCCGACAGCTGCTCGAGCGCGGGGCCGAGCTCTTCACCAGCCACCCCTACGACGAGCTCTCGATGAACAAGATCGCCGCCGAGGTGGGGATCTCGAAGGCACTCCTCTACCACTACTTCCCCAGCAAGCAGGCGTTTTTCGAGGAGACGCTGGGCGTCTGGGCCGAGGAGCTGCGGCAGCGGACCGCTCCCGATCCCGAGCTGCCGCCCGTCGAGCAGCTGAAAGCGAGCCTGGAGGCGTTCCTGGCGATGGTCGAGGAGAACGCCGTCGCCTACCGCAACCTGATGGACAGCGCCACCGGCGTGACCGAGATCCGCGACCTCGTCGACCAGGTGCGGCGGCAGACCGCGGAGCGGATCCTCGAGGGTCTGTATCCCGACGATCCCCCTCCTAAAGCTCGGATTGCGGTCAACGGCTGGCTCTGGTTCATGGACGGCGCCTGCCTCAACTGGATCGAGCACCGCGACGTCGGCCGCGAGGAGCTGCGCGACCTTCTGCTCGGGGTGCTGATGGGCTCTCTGGTCGCCGCCGGCGCGCTGCCGGACGTTTCTCCGACCGCCTGAGCCGGCCCCTTCAACTCCCAGGCGGAGTTGTCGATAACCCTGCAATGCAAAGGCAGGGGAAGCTCATCTCGGCTCTGGCCGCGCTGCTCATCTGCGGCGCGCTTGGCGCAACGGCGCCCGCCTCGGCTGCGGTGCCGCAGGCGCGGCTGCTGCCCGACGGTCGCGCCATCGCCCCTCCCTCCGCCCCGCCCGCGGTGAAGGCGATGATCGAGGCCGCCAACCGGATCCGCCACCGGCCCTACGTCTGGGGCGGCGGCCACCGCCACTGGAACTCGCGCGGCTACGACTGCTCGGGCTCGGTCTCCTACGTGATGCACGCCGCCGGCCTGCTCGAATGGCCGCTCGACTCGACCGGCTTCATGCGCTGGGGAGCCGGCGGCGCCGGCAGCTGGGTGCGCATCTACGCGAACAAGGAACACGTCTTCGCGGTGATCGCCGGCCTGCGCTGGGACACCTCCTACAGCGAAGACGGCGACCGCACTGGTCCCGGCTGGTCAGAACAGATGCGCCCCACCGGCGGCTTCCGCCTGCGCCACCCGCTCGGCATCTTCCGGGCAACCCCGCTCGCCTAGCGACACCACGGACAACCCCCTTCTGTCGAGGTTATACGGCGGTACAAAGGCGTGATCAAGGCGTCGCCATTAGGCTCTGTGCTGCTCTTTGCGAGGGGCCGAGACTTTCAACGACAACGCGCTGGGACGAACCCGAGCGCGCGCCTATTGGGGGAGATCCAAAACCGATGAATCGCATTCGCCAGCAGAACGTCACCGCAGCACAGTGGAGCGCCAACGGAGGGGCGCTCGGCGCCCATGACTTGACGCTCCCGGAGAACGACCCCTTCGGGGCGAATGTCTTCTCCGTCTCGGTCCAGAAGGAACGGCTGCCGAAGGACGTCTTCGAGAAGCTGCAGACGACGCTCGACGGCGGCGAGGCGCTCGACCCCAGCCTCGCCGACGCCGTTGCCGAGGCGATGAAGGAGTGGGCGCTGGAGAACGGCGCCACCCACTACACCCACATGTTCCAGCCGCTGACCGGTTCGACCGCCGAGAAGCACGACTCCTTCTACGAGCCCGGCGGCGAAGGCAACGCGATCGCCGGCTTCTCCGGCAAGGAGCTGATCCAGGGCGAGCCCGACGCCTCCTCCTTCCCCACCGGCGGCGTCCGCGCCACCTTCGAGGCCCGTGGCTACACCGCCTGGGACCCGACCAGCCCCGCCTTCATCCTCGAGAATCCGAACGGGGCGCTGCTCTGCATCCCGACCGCGTTCGCATCCTGGACCGGCGAGGCGCTCGACGCGAAGATCCCGCTGCTGCGCTCGATGGACGCGCTCAGCCGCTCGGCGATCAAGGCGCTGCGCCTGCTCGGCGACGAAGAGAGCCAACGGGTCTTCACCACCGTCGGCCCCGAGCAGGAGTACTTCCTGATCGACGAGCAGTACTTCTTCGAGCGGCCTGACCTGATCAGCACCGGTCGCACCCTGTTCGGCGCCAAGCCGCCGAAGGGCCACGAGCTCGACGACCACTACTTCGGCTCGATCCCGGAGCGGGTGCTCGCCTTCATGATGGAGTCGGAGCTGGAGATGCGCAAGCTCGGCATCCCGGTCAAGACCCGCCACAACGAGGTGGCGCCGGCCCAGTACGAGATCGCACCGATCTTCGAGAACTCGAATGTCGGCTCCGACCACCAGCAGCTGCTGATGCAGACGCTGGAGAACGTCGCCCGCCGCTACGGCCTCGTCTGCCTCCTGCACGAGAAGCCGTTCGCGGGCGTCAACGGCTCCGGCAAGCACAACAACTGGTCGATGGGGACGGACACCGGCGCCAACCTGCTGAACCCGGGTGAGACGCCGGCCGACAACATCCACTTCCTCTTCTTCTGCACCGCGGTGATCCAGGCGGTGAACAAGCACCAGGGGTTGCTGCGGGCCTCCGTCGCCAACATCGGCCAGGACCACCGCCTCGGGGCCAACGAGGCGCCGCCGGCGATCATCTCGATCTTCCTCGGCGGCGAGCTCGAAAAAGTCTTCGAGGCAATCGCCACCGGCGAAGGCGATCCGAACACGCCCGCCTCGTTCCTCGACCTCGGAGCGCAGGTGCTGCCGCCGCTGCCGATGCACGGCGGCGACCGCAACCGCACTTCGCCGTTCGCCTTCACCGGCAACAAATTCGAGTTCCGGGCGCTGGGATCGAGCATGTCGCTCGCCTTCCCGAACACGGTCCTGAACACGATCGCCGCCGAGGCGATCGACGAGCTCGCCGGCAAGCTGGAGGCGAAGCTGGACGGCGGCGCGCAGATGCCGCAGGCCGTGATCGAGATCGTCAAAGAGAGCTACCTAGCGAACAAGGTGGTCTGCTTCGGCGGCGACAACTACTCCGAGGAGTGGCACCGGGAGGCCGAGCAGCGCGGGCTGAAAAACCTGAAAACCACCCCCGACGCGCTGCCCGAAGTTGTCTCCGAGCAGACCGTCCGCACCTTCGAGAACTACAACGTGCTCTCGAAGCGGGAGCTCGACTCGCGCTTCGAGGTCTGGATCGAGCAGTACTGGCTGCGGGCCAACATCGAGGCGGAGACCGCCTTCTCGATCGCCAAGACGATGATCCTGCCGGCGGCGCTGCGCCACCTGGCGCTGATCGGCGAGGCAGGCGTGTCCTCCCTGGAGGGCGAAGTCCGCGGCCTCGTCGACGAGCTGGTCGCCGGCCTCGGCGAGCTGGAAGCGGCCAATGCCGACCCGGGCCTCGAGGGTCTGGAGATGGCGGTCCACGCCCGCGACAAGCAGCTGACGGCGATGGACAGCGTCCGCGACGCCGCCGACAAGCTCGAGCGGGTCGTCGCCGACGACCTCTGGCCGCTGCCGAAGTACGAGGAGATGCTCTTCATCAAGTAACTGCCTAGGGGGCGTCCTCGCCGTCGTCCTTGACGGCGCGCCAGATCACGTAGCCGATCAGGCCGAGCCCGATGATCGGGATCAGGCCGCCGAGGACGCCCCACCAGGTCTCAGCTGCGGCGAAGAGAACCATCGGGCGCCATCATGACGCCCGTTCCTTAACTCGCATCTTCAGGCCCCTTTCGGGCGAGAGCGTCGGCATCTGGCGGATCGCCACCGTGCGGCCGGGGAGGGCCTCCAGGCGCAGGCGCTGGAGCAGCTTCGTCGCCACCAGCTTCACCTCGGTCTGGCCGAAGCGCTTGCCGATGCAGATACGCGAGCCGCCGCCGAAGGGGACGTAGGCGCCGCGCGGCAGCGCCGCCTTGCGCTCGCGGGTGAAGCGCTCGGGGATGAAGGCCTCGGGCTCGGGGAAGACCTCCGGCAGGCGGTGGCTGGCCCAGGAGCAGTAGTTGACGTAGGCGTCGCGGGGGACCGTGTAGCCGCCGAACTCGAACTCACGGATCGCGCGGCGGGGGCCGATCCAGGCAGGCGGGTAGAGGCGCAGGACCTCGTCGAGGACCATCTCGAGGTAGGGCATCTCCTTTTCCAGCTGCTGCGCGGTCGGGCTACCGCCGCCGAGGATGCGGTCATGCTCCTCCCCCAGCCGCCGCACCACCTCGGGGTGGCGCGCCAGCTCGTGCAGCATGAAGGTGAGGGTCGAGGTCGAGGTGTCGTGGCCGGCGAACATCAGGGTCATCACCTGGTCGCGGATCTCGCGGTCGCTGAACTCCTCGCCGCCGGCGCCGCGGGCGCGGACGAGGAGGCTGAGGATGTCGCGGCGGCCGGAGTCAGGACCGGCCCGGCGGCGGGCGATCTCGCCGAAGACGATCTCGTCGAGGACGGCCCGGGACCGGGTCATCCTCTGCCAGGGCGAGCCCGGGCCCCTCAGCAGCCGCAGGTGGAAGTCGATGCCGTAATAGCCGAGGGCGCGCTCGAAGTGCTCGGCCGCGGCGGCGCCCTTGCCGGCCTCGTCGGGATCCAGCCCGAGCAGCGCCCGCATCGCGATCCGCATCGCCAGCGAGCGCATCCACTCGTAGATATCGACGACGTCGCCGACCGGCAGCGCCGCGATCGCCGCGTCGGCCTCGATGGTCATCGCCTCGGTGGCGGCGGCGACCTGCTCGCGGTGGAAGGCGGGCATCATGATCGCCCGGGCGCGGTCGTGGTAGTCCTCGTCGACGGTCAGCAGCCCGTCGCCGAGCAGCGGGATCAGGTCGCCGAAGCTCGACTCCCGCCAGTGGAAGTTCTCCGGGTGGGCAACGGTGATGAAGTGGTTCGCCTCCGGCCCGAGCATGAAGACGACCCGCGAGTGCAGCAGTCGGAGGCTGAAGATCGGCCCGAACTCTTCGTAGGCGCCGAGCAGCAACGGCAGCGGGTCATGGGCGATCTGGTGGGTGCGCCTCCAACTGAAGTCGGTCCGGCCAGGCGGAAACCTCCCCCGCTCCCGCCACTCCTCCCGAAGGTCGCCGACGACCCGTCGAACCGGGTTCCCGGACATCTCCGGCGGCCGAGCGACCGGCGCGGTGGTGTCGACCGTGGCCATCGGCGAATCCTAACTGGCTACCTGGCCAGTTTCCGGAGCTCAGGCGTTCGCCGCTGCGAGCTGGCCGCAGGCGGCGTCGATGTCGCGGCCACGGGTGAGGCGGACGGTGGCGGTGATCCGGTGCTCGGCGAGGATCGCGCGGAAAGCCTCGATCCGCTCCGGCGAGGAGCCGTCGTAGCTGCCGGTCGGGTTGTAGGGGATGAGGTTGACCTTGTAGCCGCGCGGGTCGAGGAGCTCGGCGAGTTCGCGGGCGTGCCCGGGATGGTCGTTGACGCCGTCGAGCATCACGTACTCGACGAAGACCTTGCGGCGGCGGGCGGCACGGTAGCGCTCGCAGGCGGCCAGCACCTCGGCGATCGGGTAACGCTCGTTCACCGGCATGATCTGCGAGCGCAGGCCGTCGTTGGGAGCGTGGAGGGATAGCGCCAGGCTGATCGGCATCTCGCACTCGGCGATGCGGTCGATCCCCGGCACCCAGCCGACCGTGGAGATCGCGGTGCGGCGGTGGCTGACGCCGAGATCGGGCAAGCGTTCGCAGGCGGTCAGCACGTTCTCGATGTTCATCGTCGGCTCCCCCATCCCCATGAAGACGACGTGGTCGACCTGCTCGAGCCGGCGGAAGTGGAGCGCCTGGTCGAGGATCTCGTCGACCGAGAGGTTGCGGCCGAACTTCATCTGCCCGGTTGCGCAGAAGGTGCAGGTCAGCGGGCAGCCCGACTGCGAGGAGAGGCAGACCGAGCGGCGGCCGTCTCGGTAACGCATCAGCACCGCCTCGATCGGCCGCCCGTCGGCGGTGTGGAAGAGCGTCTTGACGGTCCCGTCGTCGGACTTCGCCTCGGCGGCGACGCCGAGGGTCGAGAGCGGCACCTGGACCTCCAGCCGCTCTCGCAGGGCCTTCGACAGGTTCGTCATCTCCTCATAGGAACGAGCCCCGCGCGCCACCCACTCCCACACCTGTCCGGCGCGGTAGGAAGGCTCGCCGGCTTCGGCCAGCGTCGCTGCGAGCAGCTCTCGGTCCATCCGGCGAGTGTACGAAGCCGCCGCCGGCGCCTAGAGTCCGGACCGGCCCCCGCCCTTGTTCCTGCGCTCGCCGCGGCGCCGCTTCTGCAGTCGCCGGGTCTCCTCGATGTGATCGCGATGGCAGTAGGTCACGAGGTTCTCTTCGTCGTTCAGCTGCTCGGGGGGAAGGGCTTCGAGCTCCTCCGCGACGGCGTTCTTGTGGTGGACCTCGAGGTAGAACCGCCGGTCGCCTGCCCTTTCCGCGTCTTCACGGTTCCTGCCGCACTTCTGGCACCTGTAGTCGTCGCGCCGGAAGATCCGCTCCCGCAGCTTTTCGGGATAGAGGCGCTGGCGTCTGTCGCGACGGTCGGCCGGATCAGCCGAGGCAAGGCGGTACTGGCCGGGGGTGAGTTCAGCGTCGTCGATGTGGGTTTCGATCGGCCAACCCTCCTCGTCGCGCAGCTCGCGGGTGCGGCGAGGGGCCGAGATGATGTGGGCGACGTACCGCAGCTGCTCGGTTTCGACGATCTCTCCCTCGTAGGCCCGGAGCAGAGCCAGGATCCGCGACTCGCCGCTGCCGGGGCGCTTGCGAATTTCGTTCGGGATCCGCCAGGCTCGGGCCACCTCCTCGTCCGGGTCGAAGCTGTTCAGCCGGTACCAGCCGTTGCTCTCGTCGATGTCATAGCCCTCCTGGGTCGACCATTCGCGTTTGCGACGAGCCCATTCTTCGATGCCGCTGACGGCTGAGAGCTCCTCGCGGTGGATCCACTCCCCGAGGTGCGCCATCAGGTGGGAAAGGACCTTGACCTTCCCGCTTTCGCCTCGACGCGCCTTGGGGCGGGGGCCGAAGCCGCGGACGGCACCGATCCGCAGGTCGGCAATCACTTCCTCGAGATCCTTGCGTTCGCCCTCGCCCCGCTCGATCGCCTCGGCGAGCTCACCCAGCCGCCCGGCGTCGTCCTTCAACCTTCTCGCAAGATCCGCCGGCGCTTCCGTCGGTTCCCCTTTGCCTGCCACAACGCTCCATCCTGCCGAAGCAGGCGGCGGTATCCAGGAGGTAGGCCTCGATTCCTAAAACTCGAGCGCGTCGGCGAGCAGGTCGACCTGCTGCGGGTCGCTCGAGCTCGGGAAGAGGAAGAGCTCCTGACAACCGGCCGACTCGAAGGCGGCGACGTACTGCTTCACCGTCTCCGCGTCCTTGGCAGCGGAGCCGGCGATGTAGCCCGCCGTCTCCTCGCCGAGCCAGGCGTAGTAGTCGGTGAGGTAGGCCTGCGCCTCCTCCTCCGCGCGCTCACCGAGCGAGTAGTAAGCGAGGGCGGCGTTCTGCGGCTCCTCGCCGCGGCCGGACTGCGACCAGGCCGTCTCGAATCCCTGCCGCCACTCGGCGAACTGTTCCGGCGCGGCCCCGGCGGCGATCCAACCGTCGCCGAAGCGAGCGGCCCGCTTGAACGAGGCCTCGACCGAGCCGCCGACCAGGACCCGCGGCAGCGTTCCGTGGTCCGGCCCCATCTCGTCGCCTTCCCAGACCTCGCGCATCCGCTCCAGCATCGCGTCGAGATCCCTCCCCCTGGTTCCCATGTCGACGCCCGCGATCTCGTAGTCGTCCTCGCGGCCGCCGAGCCCGATTCCCAACGTCATCCTCCCGTCGGAGAGCTTGTGGATGCTCGCGACCTGCTTCGCCAGCGCCACCGGGTTGCGCCGCAAGGGCCCGAGCAGGACCGTCGTCGCCAGGCCGATCCGCTCGGTCACCGCCGCCGCCGCGGCCAGCGAGACCAGCGGCTCGAGGTTGGGATAGGCGATGCGGTCGATCGTGCCGAGGCTGGAGAAGCCGCGTGCCTCTGCTCGTCGCGCCCACTCCGTCAGCTCCTCGCCGCTCGTGCCCGGGACGGCGTTGGGGAGACCGATCGCGAGCTTCATCTGCAGACTCCTTCCGACGGGATCTGGGAACTCGGCAACCCTAGCTACCCGCTTCTGCCGGCTTTCCTTGGTGACACGACGCACAGACGGCGCTCCGGCCGAGGCACGAAGTTGGTCTGACCCGGCGTGGAGGCGCCAGGGGCGACTACAAGAGGAGGAGCAGATGAGCGACTACACGGTAAAGCGGATCGACGAGATGGAGGCGGTCTACCTCGGAGCCTTCAAACGGGCGCGGGCCGAGCTCGGGGTCGAGTCCTTCGGGCTGCAGGTGATCGACATGCCGCCGAACTTCGACGGCTACCCCGAGCACGACCACGCCGAGGACGGTCAGGAGGAGGTCTTCTTCGCCCTCCGCGGCGGCGGCGAGATCGAGATCGAAGGCGACCGCTTCCCGCTCGACCCCGAGCACATGGTCCGCGTCGCTTCCGGGACCAAGCGCAAGGTCTGGCCCGGCGCCGACGGCATCCGGCTGGTGATCATCGGCGGGATCCCGGGGCAGCTCTACGAGGCGCCGGCGATCAGCCACCTCGGCGAACCGGACCCGATGAAGAACTAGCGGGGGGCGCGGATAGGCTGGGGAGGCCTTGCGCCGAATCTCGTCCCTCCTCGTCCTGATCGCTCTGGGTGCCCTCGCCCTCCCGGCCGCAACCACGGCGGCGGGGGCCCGGAGCCATCACGGCGACACCGTCGTCGTGATCCGCGGCGACGTCACCGTCCCCCGCGGCGAAACCGTCGACGGCGTCGTCGTCGCCAGCGGCGACGTGCGGATCGCCGGCCGCTCCGCCGGCGACGTCGTCGTCTTCTCCGGCGACGCCCTGGTCAGCGGCCGGATCGACGGCGACCTGGTGATGGCGAGCGGGCAGGCGCGGCTGCTGCCGAGCGCCTACATCAGCGGCGACGTCAACTACGGCGACGAGCGCCCGATCGTCGCCGGCCGGGCGATCGTCCGCGGCGAAGTCACCGAAAAGGACTGGGGCGACTCGATCGACTTCCTCCCCTTCGCCCTCGGCATCGGCTTCTGGCTGCTGATGAGCGGCTCGGCGCTCCTGCTCGGCTGCCTGCTGCTGCTGATCGCCCCGCGAGCCGCCGACGCGATCTACGAGCGCTCCCGGCAGCGGATCGGCCCCCTGATCGCGATCGGAATCGCGGTGACGATCTGCCTGCCGATCGCGGCGGTGATCGCCTCGATCACCATCGTCGGGATCCCGCTGGGGATCGCCATCCTCCTCGCCCTGCTGCCGCTCGCCGCGATCGCCTACGTCACCGCCGCCTGGACGCTGGGGCGGCGGATCGTCAAGGAGCCGAGGAACCGCTTCCTCTCCTTCCTCGCCGGGCTCGCGGTCCTCCGCCTGCTCGCCCTGGTGCCGATCGTCGGCGGCTTCGTCAGCCTCGCCGCCGTGGTCTTCGGCTTCGGCCTGATCGGCGCCGCTATCGGGGCGGCCCGGCAGCCTCGTCAACCGGCTCCGGTCCCGGCTCAAAGCCCGGGCAGCTGAGCACCGGCAGGCGCGGGTAGCGCGGGTACGCGGGGTCGGTGCGGGAGCGTCGGCAGAGCGAGAAGACCGAGCCACGGCTGTTGGGGACCAGCTGCTGGTGGCGGCAGCGGTCGCAGAGGCCGGCCGCTGGTTGCGATCCCATCGGCCGAACTTAGTCGATCGCCTAGCGCCGGTCACCGCAAACTGCGGTGACGGCGAAGGAGGGTCCCGCCTGCGGGGGGCCTAGCCTTTATGCGTGACCCGAGCAGCGACCCTCTTCGACGCCGACGCGGCCTCCTACACCGGCACGGTCGAGGTGCTGGGCGTCATCTACTGCGCCGAGGACGACAGCTACGCGGTGCTCGAGGTGCAGGAGGTCGAGTCAGGCGAGGGCTTCGCGCTGGTCGGTCCGGTCGCCCACCTCGACCCCGGCAGCCGCGCCGAAATCAGCGGCGAGTGGCAGACCCACAACCGCTACGGCCGGCAGCTGCGGGCGCAGGGGGCGCTGCCGCTCGACCCGGCCGACCGCGACGGCCAGGTCGCCTACCTCAGCTCGCTACGCCACATCGGCCTTAAACGAGCCGAGAAGCTCTGCGACGAGTACGGCGAGGAGGTGCTGCAGAAGATCGCCGCCAACCCCGAAAGCGTCTTCGGCTCCCTGCGCGGGGTCAGCGGTGACCAGGCTGCCGCCGCCGCGCAGTCCTGGTACGCGAGCCGGGCGATCCGCGACCTGCACGTGCAGCTGGCGCCGCACGGCCTCGCCCACCTGGCGGCACCGATCCACGCCCGCTATGGCGAGAAGTCGATGGCGATCCTGCATGAGGACCCCTATCGGCTGACCGAGGTGCCGGGGGTCGGCTTCGCCCGCGCCGACAAGATCGCCCTCGCAGCCGACGTGCCTCCGGAATCGAGCAGGCGGGCTCAAGCCGCCGCCCTCTACGCGCTGATCGAGGCCGAGAGCCAGGGCAACAGCTACCTGCCGCTGGAGGAGCTGACCCGGCGGACGGCGCGACTGATCGGGCTCGCCCCCGACCCCGACGCGCTGGCGCAGGCGCCGGGGCTGGTCGACGAGGAAGGGCGCATCTACCGCCGGCCGACGCTGGAGAGCGAGCAGGCGGTCGCCGCCACCCTCGCCTCCCGTGCCGCCGCTCCCCCCCACCTCGACCACGACCCGGGGGAAGGGTCGGGCGAGAAACTGACCGACGAGCAGTGGGCGGCGGTGCGGGCGACCTTCGAGGCCCGCGTCTCGGTCCTCACCGGCGGTCCCGGCGTCGGCAAGACCGAAACGACCCGGGCGATCGTCGCCGAGGCTGAAGCCGCGAACGCAACGCTCGCCCTCTGCGCCCCGACCGGGCGGGCGGCGCGGCGACTGGAGGAGACGACCGGGCACGAGGCGAAGACGATCCACCGCCTGCTCGAGTGGATGCCGGGGCGTGAACCGGCCTTCCGGCCCGGTCGCCCGCTGCCGGTAGACTTGGTGGTCGTCGACGAGTCCTCGATGCTGAACCTGCGCCTCGCCGAGGTCCTGCTAAACGGCCTCGCGGAGACGACCCACGTCGTCTTCGTCGGCGATGCCGACCAGCTGCCGCCGATCGGCGCCGGCAAGCCGTTCGAGGACCTGATCGCCTCCGGGGCGGTGCCGGTCGTGCGGCTGACCCAGATCTTCCGCCAGGCGGCGCGCTCGATGATCACTACCGCCGCCCACGAGATCAACCAGGGCCGGCCGCCGCACCTCGAGCCGGAGCCCGAACAGGACCACGACTTCTTCTTCATCGAGCGTGGGACGCCTGAGCGAGCGCTGGAGACCGTGGTCGAGGTGGTCGCGGAGCGGGCGCCGGCGAAATTCGCCGTCGACCCGATCCGCGAGGTCCAGGTCCTGGCGCCGATGTACCGGGGGGCGGTCGGGATCGACGCCCTCAACGAGCGGCTGCAGGCGGAGCTGAACCCTGACGGACGCCCGGCCCTGAACGACCGCTTCCGGATCGGCGACCGCCTGATCCAGACCCGCAACTCCCACGAGCTCGGCCTGATGAACGGCTCGATCGTCTTCCTCCGCGACGACGACCCGAACGAGGAAGAGATCGTCGTCGACAGCGACGACGGCGGCACCCTCGTCATCCCCTACGGCGAGACCTCGACCCTGCGCCTCGCCTACGCGATCTCGGTCCACAAGGCGCAGGGATGCGAGGTGCCGGTGGTGGTCGCCGTCTGCCACCGCTCCCACGCGCGGATGCTGAACCGGCCGCTGCTCTACACGGCGATCACCCGTGCCCGCAATAGCTGCGTCCTCGTCGGCGACCGAGCCGTCCTTGCCTCGGCGGTGCACCGCGACGACAGCGGCGGCAGGCACTCGGGCCTGGCGGAGCGGCTGCGGGTCTAGGAGCTGGGTCGCTTGGAGCCCTCAGGGCACGGCGGCTCCGAGACGTCCCATTCGTCGGCCAGACCGATCTGTTCGTCGCCTCCGGCCACGAGGTGGATCTTGACTTCGTCCGATTCGACGCAACGGGGGATGTAGACGCCGAAGTAGCCGAAGGGTTCCTTGGCCCCCATCGCCCGCAGGCGCTTGTCGTGAACCGAAGCGAGGACCACCCCTTCGAGCACCTGTTTGCTGTGGATGCCGGCCCAGACCCCCGTCACCGAGGCCAGGACCGGTCCCGCCAGAACCGTCGATCCCCGCTTGTGGCTGAAGTAGTGGACGCAACCCGGCCGTTCGCACTGGCTGGTCCAGCCGGTCCCGGACGGCTCGCAGAGCTCGCCGAACGCTTCCCCGAGGCTGGAGCTGTAAGCGCTGACGCAGGAGCCCCCACCGGGGATCGGGTATCCGACGATCGCAGCGCCTGGATCGACTTCGTCGCTGGAACAGGTAAGGGCGACCGCGGGCCGCGGTCCGCTTGACCAGGCGGCGGGCGCGTCGGGGACGTGCGGGAGGATCGACCCGCCGGTCCGGCAGGGCCCCGGCGGATGGGAAGGAGCTTGCGCCGCGGTCACATCGCCGCTTCCCGAGCCACCGCAACCGATGACGGCAGCGCACATCGCTGCGGCGCACGGAACGGAGACCCTCTGTCGCCACCCCCGGCTCGATGACTTCATCTGAACGCTCACTCTCCTTTGTTCATTCTGGCGGCGACTAGCCTAGACGGGTGGAGAAGAACCGCCTGCCGCTGATGGAGATCGCCGTCACGCTGGCGGGGATCGCGCTCCTGGCTCTGCTCGTCTTCGCGGTCGAGCCGCTGCGGGAAGCGGCGAAGGCGACGGTCGAAGGGGACAACGCGGAGGTCCGCCACCAGATCGACCGGCTCGGCGCTGCCGGGCCCCTGCTGATCCTCGCCCTCACCCTGCTGCACGCGGTGGTCTTCTATCCGGCCGAGATCGTCGACGCGGCGGCCGGGTTCGCCTACGGCTTCTTCCCGGCTCTGCTGCTGATGATGGTCGGCTGGGTGCTTTCCGGGTTGATCTGCTGGGCGGTCGGCCACCGGGTGGCGCGACCGTTGCTCGACCGCTGGTTCGGCGCCGCCCGCTTCGAGCGGGCGGAGCGGGCGATCGAGCGCGGCGGCCCACCGCTGCTCTTGGCGATGCGCCTGATCCCGATCCTCCCCTTCAGCATCGTCTCCTACGCGGCGGGGGCGGCCCGGGTGCCAGCCTGGCGGTTCATCTGGACGACGGCGGTCGGCTACCTGCCGATCACCGCCCTCGCCGTCTACTTCGGGACCAGGCTCGAAGGGCTCTCGCTGACCGACCCGCTCGTACTCGGCAGTGTCCTTGCCCTGCTGGCGCTGCTCGGCGTCGGGCACCGGGTGGCGCGGCGACAGTCGCGCCGGTCGGACTCAGGAGACGTGCCTGACGCGGAAGCGGAAGACGGCCGGACTCGCGTCGGCGACCCCGGCTGAGTCGACCGCTTTCACCGTGACCGAGTGCGGGCCGAGCCCGAAGCGGCGCGCGAGCCGAGCACCGCAGGAGTGGACGCGACCCTTGTCGACCTGGCAGAGGAACCGGCTCCCTGACCGATCGGAGCCGAAGCCGAAGACCACGCGGGCGGTCCTGCTGCGGGTGCGGACGAGCTTGCGCGGATGCCTGCTGAAGATGGTCTGCGGGGCGACATCGGCGCCGCTTCTCGTCGAACCGGATCCCGTCGAGCCGGTCGTCGTGGGTGCGGGACCGAGCGTCCCCGTGACCGGCGCGACGCTGGTGCTCGGCCCGTCTTCTCCTGCCAGTGGGCCGGGCAGACTGCCGAGAGCGCTGAAGGCGTCGATCAGACCGCCCCCGACTGCAGTCGGGCCGTAGGACCCCACCGGAGCTGCCGTGGTCGTCAGCGCTTCCTCGTACCCCTGCGGGGACAGCGTCGGCTTTGCCTGTCGCAGCAGCGCCGCGACGGCCGCTGCGTGGGGCGCCGCCGCCGAGGTGCCGCAGAAGCGCCAGGTGCCGGCGGTGAGGGAGGCGAAGAAGGTGGTGGTGGCGCAGTCGCTGGCAGCGAGGTCGGGCTTGGCGATCGTCTCCGGCGCGCCGAGGCTTGCCGCGGGCGTGGTCCCTTCGACCGGGCCGAAGAGATGGACGACCGGCCCGCGCGAGGAGTAACGCTCGGGCCTGGTGCCGTTGTTGAAGGGGACGGCGGCGACCGAGACCGCTGCGGTGGCCCCGGCGTGGCCGAAGATCGACGGCCCGACCACGTCGCCGCCGCTCGAGGTCGGGTACTCGGTGGCGCTGACGCCGCCGCCGTTCTCCATCAGGATGAACTTGACCCGCGGGTCGCCGCCGGAGAAGCGGTTGACGGCCAGCTGCACCGTCCGGGACGAGCCTGCCGAGTTGGTCCACTGGACGATCTCGACCGGGCGCTGCGTGCCTTTGCCGCTGCTGTTGTCTTCGATCGATTCGGCCAGCACCGTCCCCGAGTTGGATAGGAGGAAGGCATCGAGGTCGGTGCCGACGCCGTACCAGGGTTCCCCCCACTGCAGGTCGACGGTCAGCGTTTCGCCGGCTTCGACGGTGATCCCGAAGGTGGTGTCCGTTCCTTCGGAGGGATCGAAGTCGAGGCAGTGTTCGGCGTTGAAGCCGCCGAGGAGGGCCACCGTTCCCGGGCAGCTGCCCGCGTCGCGGAAGGAGCTCGTTTCCCAGGAGGCGATGTCGTGGCCGCCGCCGTCGACAAGGTTGTCGTTGCCGGTCGCCGTCAGGTAGGTGACGCCTTCGGAGGTCACCTTGTCGATCGCGGCGGCCACCGGCCCGTCCTGGAAGAAGGGCTCTTCGAACCAGGCGACGTCGTCGACGATTACGTCGGCGCCCGCGCCCCCGGCGGCGACCGGACGGGCCAGGCGTTCGATGTTGCGGGCGAAGGATTCTTCGCTTTCGAAGGCGGTGGCGAAGGCGAGTCGCGCGTGCGGCGCGAGGTCGTGGACGATCTGCAGCATCGCCCGCCCCTCGTCGGCGCCTTCGGAGTCGCCCTCGGCGAGCACGTCAACCGGGAGTTGCTGGTCCGAGCAGCTGCCGGCCGGGCCGGGCAGATCGTTGGTGGCGACGTCTTGCGAGGCGCGGGTAGCGATCGGGCCGCCTTCGGCCGCTTCGCCCGCGGCGTCGTAGGAGTCGGAGAGGACGCCGACGGTGATCCCGCTCCCGCGCAGGCCGAAGGCTTCACGGGCTTCGCCGACCCGCAGCTGACCGAGGCCCTCGGAGATCACCGAGCCGCCTTCGCACGATCCGGCGGCGTAGGCGACCGGCTGCCGCGAGGGCCAGACGGCCTTGACGCCGGGAACCGCGGCGACCGCCGTCAGATCTTCCGGGGCGACCGCCAGCGTCACCGTCTGTTGCTCGCGGGCGGCGGCGGCGACGACGGCGCCGGCTTCGCGGAGCTGCGGCAGGGCGGCGTCGGCGCCTTCGGCAAAGCGGGCGATGACCTGCACCCGCCCGCCGTCGCGGATCACGGCGCCGGGCTCTCCACTCGTCACCCCCAGCTGTTTGTCCTGGACGGCCGGCGGCTCTTCCGCGACCGCGGGCTCGGCGAGTTCCGCCAAGAGCGGCGACAGCGCCCCGTGGCCCTTCGTCCCCGGCACCGCCGCCGCCGCGAACGTCGGCAGCACGGCGGCAAGACCGGCCGCGAGCAGGAGTGACCGCGGGAAGAAACGGTTGAAGCGCGACCCCTGGAGCATCGTCCTGATTGTTATCGGCCGGGAAGACCCCCGGCCTGAGAGAGCGCGATGCGGGACCGCACCGCCGGTTGATCCTGCTACGGTCCCTTCCGTTAGGGTCGGTAGTTACCGGCGAAAGTTGTGCGTAGCGCTCGCAGTCGTTGCTTTTGCATCCTCCGCGTTCGCAGCACATGAAGTGGAGGCAATGCATGCCCACTGGAACTGTCAAGTGGTTCAGCGACGACAAGGGCTACGGGTTCATTACGCCCGACGACGGCTCGAAGGACGTCTTCGTTCATCACAGCGCCATCCTTGGTGAGGGCTTTCGCTCTCTGACCGAGGGCGCCAAAGTGAGCTACGAGTCCGAAGAAGGCCCCAAAGGCCCGGCCGCCGCGAGCGTTCAGCAGCAGTAGTCGCTAAACGCTTCCAGCAGTACGGAGCCCGCCTTTTCAGGCGGGCTTCTTCGTGCAGGTAGCCAAAGAGCCGCGTCCCCTACTCTCCCAACTCGCCATGAGCACTGCCAGAGAAGACCTGCGCAACATTGCGATCATCGCCCACGTGGACCATGGGAAGACCACCCTGGTCGACGCGATGCTGTGGCAGACCGGCACCTTCCGCAAGGGCCAGGACGTCGCCGAGCGGGTGATGGACTCGATGGACCTCGAGAAGGAGAAGGGGATCACGATCCTCGCCAAGAACACGGCGGTCAACCGCGACGGCGTCAAGTTCAACATCGTCGACACGCCGGGCCATGCCGACTTCGGCGGCGAGGTGGAGCGGGCGCTGACGATGGTCGACGGGGCGCTGCTGCTTGTCGACGCCTCCGAGGGGCCGCTGCCGCAGACGCGCTTCGTCCTGCGCAAGGCGCTGGAGCGGAAGCTGCCGATCATCCTCGTCGTCAACAAGGTCGACCGCCCGGACGCGCGGATCGACGAGGTCGTCGACGAGGTCTACGAGCTCTTCATGGACCTCGACGCCGACTCCGAACAGATCGACTTCCCGATCGTCTACACCAACGCCAAAGCCGGCTGGGCGGCGATGGAGCAGGGCATAGAGGGGACTGACCTCTCCCCCCTGCTGGATCTGATGCAGGAGAAGATCCCGCCGCCGCAGTACGACGAAGGGGCGCCGCTGCAGGCCCACGTCACCAACCTTGACGCCTCTCCTTACGTCGGACGGCTGGCGATCTGCCGCGTGCGCCAGGGGTCGATCCGCAACGGGCAGCAGCTCGCCTGGTGCCGCGCCGACGGCAGCATCGAGCGGGCGGCGGTCTCCGAGCTGTACGTGACCCAGGGGCTCGAGCGGGTCGCCGCCGAGGAAGCCGGACCGGGGGAAATCATCGCCGTCGCCGGGATCGAAGAGGTGACGATCGGCGAGACGCTGGCCGATCCCGAGGACCCGCGGCCGCTGCCGGTGATCACCGTCGACGAGCCCTCGCTCTCGATCGTCATCGGCATCAACACCTCGCCGCTGGCAGGGACGCAGGGCGGCGACAAGCTGACCGCGCGCCAGATCCGCTCGCGCCTCGACGCCGAGCTGGTCGGCAACGTTTCGCTGCGGGTCAACGACACCGAGCGCCCCGACGCCTGGGAGGTCCAGGGTCGCGGCGAGCTGCAGCTGGTCGTCCTGCTGGAGATCATGCGGCGCGAGGGCTACGAGCTGACGGCCGGCCAGCCGCAGGTGGTGACGCAGGAGATCGAAGGCCAGATCCACGAGCCGGTCGAGCGGCTGGCGATCGACGTACCCGAGGAGCACGTCGGCGACGTCACCCAGATGCTGGCGGCGCGCAAAGGGCGGATGGAGCAGATGGTCAACCACTCGACCGGGTGGGTGCGGATGGAGTACCTGGTCCCCGCCCGCGGGTTGATCGGGTTCCGCACCGAGTTCCTCACCGCGACCCGCGGCAGCGGCCTGATGCACCACGTCTTCGACCGCTGGGAGCCCTGGGCGGGGGAGCTGCGCACGCGCCAGAGCGGATCCCTGGTGGCCGACCGGCGCGGGCAGACCGCCGGCTACTCGCTGATGAGCCTGCAGGAACGGGGACGGCTCTTCGTCGGCTCCGGCGAGGAGGTCTACGAAGGGATGGTCGTCGGCGAGAACTCGCGCTCAGAGGATCTCGATGTCAACCCGACCAAGGCGAAACAGCAGACCAACATGCGGGCGGCCAGCGCCGACGTGCTCGAGCGCCTGGCGCCGCCGATCCGGCTCTCCCTCGAAGCCTCGATCGAGTTCGTCCGCGAGGACGAGTGCGTCGAAATCACCCCCGACGCGATCCGCCTGCGCAAGGTCGAGCTCGACAAAATCAAGCGCCTCAAGGCCGCCAAGCAGCGCGACAAGGCCCCGGCCCGCTAGTGGAAAACGGGTGCCCCTCCGCCGGAGACCGTATGTCTCGTGAGGGACTGTCCTTACCTTCGGCTTGACCCAAAGCCTCCGGCGGAGGGGCACCCGTTCCCCTTGTGGAGCAGGCGACCAACACGCCGGATGACCTCCCGCGGTTCCCGCTCCAGCCGCGGCCCGGTCACGCGGGTCATCGCGATCCCGTGGAGCAGCAGGTCCTCCTGCCGCTCGCGATCCCGCTCGAAAGCCGCCCGGGTCCCGTGGGTCTCGAAGACGTCGAGTTCGACCGCAAACCGGAATTCCGGCCAGTAGCAGTCGAGCTCGAACCCGTGGACGACAAAGTTGGTCCGCGGCTGCGGTATCCCGGCTTCGAGGCAGAGCTCCAGGAACCGCTTCTCCAGAGTGGAGCGAGTGAAAGACGAGGGCTTGTAGATCGCGACTGCCTTGCGCAGTCGGCCGTGACCTGGATGCCCGACGGTGCGTTCGAGGAGGTCCTCGACTGCCCGAAGATCAAAGAGCTCCAGGTCTTCGCTCCGCTCGACCATCTTCTCCAGCCACTCGAAGCGGACGGTCGCGGCGAGATCCAGAAGCGTGCGAGGCAGGGACGTGACCGGGATGCCATCCCGCATCACGCGGTCCTCGGGAGCGAGTGAGCGAGCTTCGTGGAGTTGGAGCGGAGGTCGAGGCGTGCGATAACTCGGAGCGCAAACAGAAGCAGGTAAGGGGGAGGATTTCGTGAGGTCCCAGAGCCATGCGGCCGATACGTGACTCAGCAGCGCGTTGGGCGCACAAGCCAGGACCGCCGCTAAGCATTGGGCGTGGAGCGAGAGCTTCACGTGACCTACAGCAAAGACGCCTCGGTAGAGCTGGTGCAAGCGTCCCGCCGCTACGGCTCGATGGACCGCAGCCTTCGAATAACCGAGCGGCCCAGTCAACTGACGGATCGAGACGATCCCATGCTGCCGCTCCGCTAAGTCCGCAAGAGCGCTGTGTCGACCAATCTCAGGGTGCTCCCCACCTTTGTCTCGCATAGCGGAACAAAGGTGGGGAGCGCTTGACCCTCTCCCCCTACCCAGCTGCTGTTTGCAGTTCGACTGCGCTCCGAGCGCGAAAAAGCCGCCGGCCTGAGGCCGGCGGCTTTTCGGAGACGCCCGGGCCCGGGCCGGCGCCCCGGTGCCGCTAGACCGTTGCGGCGGCCTGCTCGGACTGGCTCTGCTCTGACTCCGGCGAGGTCGGTGCCGGGGCGGGGGCGCTTTCCTGGCGGGGGAGCAGGACTTCTTTGGCGATCACGAGGCGCTGGATCTGGCTGGTGCCCTCGTAGAGCTGCATGATCTTGGCGTCGCGCATCAGTTTCTCGACCGGGTACTCCTTGATGAAGCCGTAGCCGCCGTAGACCTGGACGGCGTCGGTGGTGACCTCCATCGCCGAGTCGGCGGCGAAGCGCTTGGCCATCGAGGAGACCTTCGAGTTGCGGACGCCCTGATCGAGCAGGAAGGCCGAGTTCCAGGTCAGCAGGCGGGCCGCCTCGACCTTGGTCGCCATGTCGGCGATCATGAACTGGATCGCCTGGTGCATCGCGATCGGGACGCCGAACTGGACCCGTTCTTTCGAGTAGTCCGTCGCGTATTCGAGCGCGGCGCGGGCGATCCCGACGGCCATCGCCGAGACGCCCGGGCGGGTGCGGTCGAGGGTCATCATCGCCAGTTTGAAGCCCTTGTTTTCCTCGGCCAGCAGGTTCTCGGCCGGGACCTCGACTTCGTCGAAGGAGATGGTCGCGGTGTTGGAGGCCCGCTGACCCATCTTGTCCTCCTTCTTGTCGACGGAGACCCCGGGCAGGTCGGCGTCGACGACGAAGGCGCTGATGCCGCGGTGACCGGCCTCTGGGTCGGTCTTGGCGAAGACGGTGAAGTAGTCGGCGTAGGTGCCGTTGGTGATGAAGCACTTGGAGCCCGAGAGGACGTACTTGTCGCCCTTCTTCACGGCCTTGGTCTTCATCCCGGAGACGTCGGAGCCGGCGTCGGGCTCGGTGAGGCCGAAGGAGCAGAGCTTGGGCGCTTCGGACAGCATCCCCAGGTACTTCTTCTTCGTCTCCTCGGAGCCGCCGAGGGTGATCGGGGCGGAGGCGAGGCCGTTGGCGGCCAGCGAGGTGCCGATGCCCGAGCAGCCCCAGCCGAACTCCTCCTCGATCAGGCAGCCGGAGAGGTAGTCGAGACCGGGACCGCCGTAGGCCTCGGGGACGTGGGTGTTCATCAGCCCGACCTCCCAGGCCTTCTCGATCACGTCCTGGGGCCAGGTGCCGTCCTTGTCGTACTCCCAGGCGACGTTGCGCATGTCTTTCTCGGCGAAGCTGTGGGCCAGCTCGCGCAGGTCCTTCTGCTCATCGGTGAGGTTGAAATCGACCACCGGTCGGTGCTCCTTTTCTTCGCGTTTCTTATGAAGTCGGCGGGAGCGCCGCCGGCAGGTGGCGTTCCACTGATTGACTCGTCAGTCAACCGGTCTTCAAGGTTAGCGGACGAGGGGCGGGAATCGGCTCTCTACCCTTGTCCGATGGCACTTCCGCTGGCTCTCTCGGCACTCCAGAAGGGAGCGGCACTGCTGCTCTTCACCGGCGTCCTCGCTCCCTTGATCGGGTTGTTACTGAAGCGCGTCAGCGGCGGCTGGGAGACGATGGGCGGCGGTCCCTTCGCGATCCTCAACGAGCGTCCGCAGCAGCGCTCCGGCGGCGGCGGGGCAAAAGTCGACCCCGCGATCCAGGCGGCCGAGGTGCGCCAGATGCTGGAGGCGAAATCGGAGCGCCGGCGGCAGCGCGGTGAGGTGCCCCTCGATGTCGAGGCCGAGACGCAGCGCCTGCTCGCCGCCGCCGAGCAGCCCCGCGGCGAGGAGGCGATAGACGCGGAGCTGCGGGCGGAGGTGCGCCAGCTCGTCGTCGCCCGCAACGAACGCCGGATGCGCGAAGGCCTGGAGCCGCTCGACGTCGAGGAGGAGACCGAAAAGCAACTGGCCGATCTCATAGGATCGGGTTGATGGCCGGCGGCAACGAGAGCCTTTACGAGGTCGAGGAGATGCTCGTCCAGCCGGGGACCTACTTCAATCCCCAGACCGAGGTCGTGGTCGTCGTCGACGATTCCACCTCGCCCGATCAGGAGGTCTTCGACGACCTCGAGGGCTACGAGGGCACCCGGTGGGTGAGGGTCTCCGACGAGGTCCCGGTCGACGAGGACGCTCGCGACCGCGCCCTGGAGAGCTTCGAGGCCCGCAGCCAGGGCGGTGACGCGCTCGCCCCCGACGCGCTCGAAGCGAGCGAAGACGACTTCGAAGAAGAGGAAGAGCGCCCGACGGGTGTCCCCCTCGAAGACGAGGAGTAGACGTGCTGAGCGAGGGAGACAAGGCGCCCGCTTTCACCCTGCCCGACCAGCGCGGGGAGAAGGTGAAGCTTTCCGACTTCAAGGGCGAGACGGTCGTCCTCTACTTCTATCCCCGCGCCGATACCCCGGGCTGCACCACCCAGGCCTGCGGCATCCACCACCGGCGCGGCGACTATGAGCAGGCGGGAGCGCGGGTGATCGGGATCTCTCCCGACGAGGTAGACGCGATCGACAAGTTCGCCGGCAAGTTCGACCTCGACTTCACCCTGCTCGCCGACGCCGACCACGCGGTCGCCGAGAAGTACGGGACCTGGGTCGAGAAGTCGATGTACGGCAAGAAGTACATGGGCGTGCAGCGGGCGACCTTCATCATCGGCCCCGACGGCAAGATCGCCAAGGTCTTCCCGAAGGTTTCACCAAAAACGCACGACGACGTAGTCCTCAAAGCCCTCGCCGAGCTTTCGGCCGCCTGATCAGGCGGAGATGATGACGGCCACAATGAAGCTGGCGTAGAGCGCAAACCAGCCGATCACGGCGGGTAGTTTGAACCGCCTCCCCAGGTGCAGGCTCTCGTAAGCCAGCAGGCCACCGGCGAGGCCGAGGCCGATCGAGAGGACCGCGTGCCAGTTCAGCTCCCAGCTGGTGAAGATCAGGCCGATCCCGACCGGAATCATCGACTGGAAGACCATCGCGCCGGTGATGTTGCCGAGCGCCAGCGCGTCCTTGCCTTCCCGCACCCAGAAGAAGCTGTTGACCTTCTCCGGCAGCTCGGTCGCCAGCGGCGCCAGGATCAGCGCCAGCACCAGCGGCTCGGCGCCGATGCTCTTGGCGAGGCTGAGCAGCTCCTCGACGAAGAGGTGAGCGCCGCCGACCATCGCCCCCAGCCCGACCAGCAGCTGGACGACGCAGAGGAGCATCGAGGGGTCTTCACGGTGCTCGCTGCGGCGCTCGAAGATCAGCGGGTTGAGCGACTCTTCGCTCTGCACCTCTCCCCCGCCCCTCAGGGTCAGGGTGATGTACCCGAGGTAGGCGAGGAGGAAGGCGATACCGACGCCGATCCGCAGCGGCGCCGGCGGTCCCCAGGCCAGTGCTCCGGCGATCGCGAAGAGGACGAGGAAGAAGAGCAGGTCGCGCTCCAGGGTCTCCCGGTGGACGTTCAGCTGTAGCCCCTGGTCGCGTTTGTCGCGGTACAGGTAGGCGAAGAGGCCGACCAGGCCCATCGCCAGCGTCCCGAGCAGGAACGGCGCGCCGACGATCGCGCCGATGGCGACGTCTTCGGAGCCCTCTTCGACCCCGACCAGGGCGACGATCGCGATCAGCGTCTCCGGCATCGCCGTGCCGACCGCGGCAAGGATGCTCCCCACCGCACCGACCCCGACCTCGAGCTTGTGCCCGATCCACTCGACCGCGTTGGTGAACAGCAGCGCTCCGGCGAGGACGACCGCAAAGGCCAAGAGGAGGAGTACGGCGTCGATTAGAGGAACCTACCCACTCGGGCGCGGCGCAAATTAGGCGAAGTAAAAAGCTAACCCGAAGACGAAATAGACCGCCAAGAGCTGCACGCCCTCGAACCAGGTGGACTCGCCGTCGGCGGTGACGTGGTTACCGACCAGGACCGCCAGCAGGATCGCGCCGAGCTCGAAGCCGTTGAAGACCAGCGCCAACGGATAGGGGCCGATGAAGAAGGAGGCGATGACGAGGACCGGGGCGACGAAGAGGGCGACCTGGGCGCTGGAGCCGACGGCGATGTTGACCGCCAGGTCCATCTTGTCCTTCATCGCGACCAGGACCGCGACCCAGTGCTCGGCGGCGTTGCCGACGATCGCGACGACGATCACGCCGATGAAGAACTCCGAGAGGCCGACCGACTCCGAGGCCTCGGTGATCGAGCCGACCAGCACCTCCGACATCACCCCGACCAGCACGCCCGCGATCGCCAGCGCGATCACCGAGGTCCGGGTCGACCAGCCCCAGGTGTCTTCGTCCTCATACTCGGGGTTGAAGAGGTCGCGGTGGGTCTTCAGCGAGAAGAAGAGGCCGATCACGTAGGTGGCGAGGAGGACGACCGCGACGGCCAGCGAGAGGTGCTCGACGGTGCCGCCGTAGTGGATTGCCTCCGAGCCCGGCTCCGGCAATCCCTTGCCCTCGACCAGCTCGAAGATCGCCGGCATGATCAGCGCCCCGCAGGCAAGCATCAGCATCGTCGTCTGGATGCCGGCGCTGGTGCGGCTGAAGCGCTGTTTCTCCCGCCCGATTCCGCCGGCCAGCATCGCCGCGCCCAGCACCAGCAGCATGTTGCCGAGGATCGAGCCGACGATCGAAGCCTTGACCACCTCCTGCAGCCCCTGGCCGAGGGCGAAGAGGGCGATGATCAGCTCCGGGGCATTGCCGAAGGTGACGTTGAGGAGGCCGCCGATGCCGGGACCTGAGCGCGCCGCCAGCTCCTCGGTTGCCCTCCCCATCAGCGCCGCCGTCGGGATGATCCCGAGCGCCGAGGCGGCGAAGACGACCGTCGCGGGGGCGCCGAGAACCTCCAGCAGCACCGCGATCGGGATCAGCGGCGTCAGCAGGTAGGGCCAGCCGGTCGGCGTCGTCAGGAAGGACGCGTCAAGGCTGGGCCCCGTCTGCTTCATCGGCCGTGCGGCCTACTCGGCTATTCGACCAGTCGCGCGCACTTCTGCAGGTCGGCTGGGGTCTGGGCCTTCTGCAGGCACTGCACATATGCCTTCTGTTCTGAGCTGCTGCCGAGTTCCGTGCTGCCGCCCGAGGAGCCGCTTTCCGCCGAGCCTCCACCTGAGGCGCCGCCCATGATCCCTTCCAGCAGGCCGCCGAGACCTTGGCTGCCACCGGCTTCCAGCAGTTCCAGCGGGTTGACGCCGAGCTTCTTGAACAGCGCTTCCAGCGGCTTCGCGTTCGAGGGTTCCTCGAAGCTCTGTTCCTCGTTGACGCCGCTGAGGGTGATTTCCATTTCGACCTCGACCTTGCTGCCCTTGGCTTCCGGCGGTTCGACCGTCAGTTCGATCGCGAACTTGCGGACGATGTCGTCGTCGCCGACGGCGATTTCCACGTGCGACTTCTTGATCGCCTTGCTGAGTTCGCCCTTGGCTTCTTCGAGTTCGCCGAGGGGCAGCGGGCCAGCGGCTTCGAGCTGCGACTGGCAGGCCGGGTCTTCGGTCAGCTGGATCAGCGCGTCGATCCCGCCGTTGACGTCGAGGTCGCCGCTGACCTTGGTGGTCGAGGTCCCGTCGACGTCTTCGGAGCCTTCGTTTTCGAGGTTTTCGGCGAACTGGCTGAACTTGATCCCTTCCGCTGCCTTCTGGCAGGCGGTCACATCGGCTTCGGAGCCTTCCTGCTGCTGGGCCTGTTCGAGGGCCGACTTGAGGAAGCCGAAGGTCGTCGGATCGACTTCGTAGGGCGTGCCTTCGTATTCGACAAAAGCACGGTCGGTGAGCAGCGTCAGACCGCCGTCGAACGCGAGTTCTTCGCCTTCAGCGTTGCCTTCGGCTTCGATGCTCACTTCCGCCTGCGGAAGTTCGCCTTTGGCGCCGGCTTCAAAGGGTCCGGAGAGGCTGACATCGGCTTCGCCACTTTCGTCGCCTTCGGCGTTGACGTGCAAGGACATGTCGAATTCGCCGCTCTTGACCCCTTCAAGGCTGGCGTTTTCGACGACCTTCTGCGGATCTTCACCGCTGTTGTCGCTGCCATCGCCGCCGCATGCAGCGAGGATGCTCGCCAGGGCAGCCAGGGTCGCGAACAGCGCGAGAATGCGGATACGGCTCAAGAGATGGGGCTCCTCATGATCGGAGAACAGGATCGCGGAGGATTCTAGGGGGGAGACACCGCCTGCCGCCGTACGCTGACGCTCGAGCGTGCTACCCGCCTTCGCGGCCGGTCATCCTGTTGACGATGCCCTTGACGAACCCGGTCAGGATCTCGCCGCCATCCGCCTGGGAGAGCGTCGCTTCGTCAACCCCGATCTTTTTGAGCAACTGTCGGAAGGGCGCGTAGCCATGCGTCACCGGTGATCGATCCGGTTCGTTTGCACGCAATAGCCTGGCGTGCAGCTGCACGCGGACGGTTTCCCCGTGTGCATTTTTGCCATAGACCCGAGCTACCAGTTCCCGAATCCATCCATGCCGGTCGAATAGCACCACCCCCTGCTTCTCCCCTACCTCTCGGGCGAGTGCGGGTTTTGCTGCTTCAAGCCAAGCCATGGACGGCACACCGATGGCCTTCAACTGAGCGCCACAGGTCGGGTCTTCCATCAATTGGATCAGTGCATCGACGGCGGCTGGAGCGTCAATTTTGGCCCCGATCGCGGTAATCGGAGTTCCGTACAGTTCTCCGCCCGTTGAAAGCACCTTGAAATGGCTAGCAATCGAACCCAGGCTTAGCCCTTCGGCGGCTTCCACACACGCAAGCGCGTTGCCCTTGTCGCCCTTTTTCTGAGCTGCTTCCAGCTTAGATCTGAGTTGCTCGAAGACACTGCCGGAGGGCTCGTAGGTCTGGCCTTCGTAGTTGGCAACTGCATAGTCGGTGCCCATGAGCAGGCCTCCCGACCACCCTACGTTTCGTCCTTCGAGGGTTCCTTCGGATTCGATCGCCATATCCATCTCCGGCAAATGGCCTTCATCCGAATTGATGAAGGTACCCACGAGCCGCATCTTGACTCCTTCAGGATGGTGGGGTTTCAGGCGGTCGACAGACAGCCATATTTCGAGTTCGCCGCTCTTGATGCCGCTGAAACCGGCAGCATCGGCTTGCTCTTCGGGGCTCCCGCTAACGCTGCTGGTGGTGCCATCGCTTCCGGTCTGACTGCAGCCGGAGAGCAGAAGAGCAACTACCAACGCAGCGACGGTCCACTTCGGGGTCCTCCCCACCGAACCTCTCCCTTTGATTGCTTATAAAACCATGAGCATTCTATTTTGTGCGCGCGGTAGGCGCGATGGATGCTCGCGTTCTTTGTCACCCCGCATCGCCACGCCTTTCTTCGATCGGGGGCGGCTTGTTGTCGGTCGTCACGTTGGCGACGAAGGGGAGCAGGAGGGCGCCGAGGGCGATCAGAACGACTCCCGCCGCGACCAGCCAGCGGACCCCTGCGAGGTGGCCGAGGATGCCGACCGCGAAGCCCGCCAGCATCAGCAGGACGTAGGGGGTCGGGCTGTGCGGCAAGAGCGTCGCCAGCGGGAGCAGGAGGTCGGGCACGACCGCGTGATTATCATCGGCCCGTGCCGCAAGGGTCCGTCGCAGAGGTGAAAGAGGCGCTCGCGCGGTCGGCTACCTGGCCGACGAGCCGGCAGCAGGCCGGTATCAGCCGTCGTCTGGATGCCGGCGCTGGTGCGGCTGAAGTGCTGTTTAACGGCCGCTTGCGGCCCAGGTGAGGCTTACCAGACCGCGAGCTCCCGCTTCCAATTCCTTGGTCTTGGAGGCACCTAGCTTCTTCGTCAACGCTTGCATCGGTCGGGCCGGCGGTGGAGTAGGAATCGGTTCGACTTCGCCGACCCGCGCAAGCGTCAGTTCGAGCAGGCCGTCGTATTCGTCCTCCCCTCTGCGGGCGTGCGGAAACGCTCGGATGTAGAGGCGTCGGAAGCTCCC
>Ga0068865_100000040_pt1 | contig 72979 bp, 76 predicted proteins | sample KBSMisM12_FD_75293 | JGI IMG/M metagenome (GOLD analysis project Ga0068865, IMG submission 75293) | Miscanthus rhizosphere microbial communities from Kellogg Biological Station, Michigan, USA - KBS Miscanthus M1-2 | ecosystem: Host-associated > Plants > Roots > Rhizosphere > Soil ...
ACGGTCGGCGGCGTCCTCACCTACACCACCGAGCTGGCCGCGGCGCTGGAGGCCGCCGGCGACGAGGTCGTGGTCGCGACGATGGGACCGCAGCTCCGCAGCGCCCAACGGGAGGCGCTGCCCGCTCGCGTCCACGAGAGCGACTTTCGGCTCGAGTGGATGGAGAACCCGTGGGAGGACGTCGCCGCCGCCGGCGACTGGCTGCTGGGGCTGGAGGAAGACGAGCAGCCGGACGTCGTCCACCTCTGCTCCTACGCCCACGGCGCCCTCCCCTTCCAGGCGCCGAAGGTCCTCGTAGCCCACTCCGACGTCCTCTCCTGGTGGCGATCCGTCCACGGCACCGAGGCCCCGGCCGAGTGGAACCGCTACCGCGAGGAGACGACCGCCGGCCTAGACGGGGCTGACGCCATAGTCGCCCCCACCGCCGCGATGCTGCACGAGCTGGAACGCGATCACCCCCTAGACCCCGAGCGCACCCAGCTAATCCCCAACGGCTCCCCCACCCGGCCACCAAGCCGAGCCACCTCAGGCGAACTGCATCAAATTTCCCCCCTGGGTAGGAAATTTGATGCAGTTCGGGAGGGCGGGCCGTTCGTGTTGGGGTCGGGGAGGTTTTGGGATGCGGCCAAGAACCTGGCGGCGCTGGATGCGGCTGCGGACGGGCTCGCCTGGCCGGTTGTGGTTGCCGGGGACCTCGGGGACGGGCCGGCACCTCGGCACGCAAGCGCCACCGGCGTGCTCGACGCCGCCGCGCTCGCTGCGCTGCGGCGCCAGGCGCCGGTCTACGCCGCGCCCGCCGTCTACGAGCCCTTCGGGCTCGGGATCCTCGAGGCGGCGCTCGACGGCTGCGCGCTCGTCCTCGGCGATATCCCCTCACTGCGCGAGCTCTGGGAGGAGGCGGCGATCTTCGTCGACCCGCACGACCCCCACGCCTTGCACGAAGTCCTCGCCTGCCTGATCGAGGCCCCGCAGGTGCGGGGGGACCTCGCCGCGCGGGCCCGCCGCCGTGCCGCCGAGTATCCGATCGAGCGCACCGCCGCCACCTACCGCGCGCTCTACGAGAAGCTGCAGCACCGCGAGGCGGATCGTCCCCGCATACCGGCGAGCAATCGGTTCAGGAAGGCGTTGCACGCATGAAGGTCGTCGTCTTCTCCCACTCGCTGGTCTCCGACTGGAACCACGGCAATGCCCACTTCCTCCGCGGCGTCGTCACCGAGCTGCAGGAGCGCGACCACGAGGTGACGGTCTACGAACCGGCCGACGGCTGGAGCCTCGCCAACCTCCGCCGCGAGCACGACGAGGCGCCGTTGCGCGACTTCGCCCGCGCCTTCCCCCACCTCCGGGCGACCCCCTACGACCCGCAGGACTTCGACCTCGACGGCGCCCTCGACGACGCCGACCTCGTCCTCGTCCACGAGTGGAACGAGCCCGACCTGGTCGCCCGGATCGGCGCCCACCGCGCCTGGCACAACGGCTACCGGCTGCTCTTCCACGACACCCACCACCGCGCCGCCACCGCACCGGAGCAGATGGCCCGCTTCGACCTCTCCAACTACGACGGCGTCCTCGCCTACGGCGAGGTGATCCGCCGCATCTACCTCGAACGCGGCTGGGCCGCCTGCGCCTGGACCTGGCACGAGGCCGCCGACGTCCGCGTCTTCCACCCGCTGCCGGCCGAAGAATCCAGCCGGCGTTCGTCCTTGGACCGAAATAGACGTCCCAAGGACGAACGCCGGGACGACCTGGTCTGGATCGGCAACTGGGGCGACGGCGAGCGCAGCGAGGAGCTCCGCACCTTCCTCCTCCGCCCCGCCCGCCAGGCCCACCTCCGCGGCTCCATATATGGAGTCCGATACCCGCGCTCCGCCCGCCTGCGTATCGCCCTCGCCCGCCTCCACTACCGCGGCTGGGTCGCCAACCACCGCGCGCCCGAGCTCTTCGCCCGCCACCGCCTCACCGTCCACGTGCCGCGCCGCCCCTACGTCGAGGCGCTTCCCGGCATCCCGACGATCCGCCCCTTCGAGGCGATGGCCTGCGGGATCCCGCTGATCTCCGCCCCCTGGGACGACTGCGAAGGCCTCTTCCGCGCCGAGCAGGACTACCTCGTCGCCCGCGACTGCTCCGAGATGCGGGAGGCGATGGAGGCGATCCGCGACTACCCCGAGCTGGCCGAGAAGCTGCGGGCGAGCGGCCTGGAGACGATCCGCGCCCGCCACACCTGCGCCCACCGGGTCGACGAGCTGCTGGCGATCGACGCCGAGCTGCGAGGCGAGGCGCTGGAGGTGGCGCGGTGAGGATCGCCTTCTTCGGCTCGAGCCTCGTCTCCGCCTACTGGAACGGCGCCTGCACCTACTACCGCGGCATCGTCCGCGCCCTCGACGCCCGCGGCCACCGCGTCACCTTCTACGAACCCGACGCCTTCGACCGCCAGGCGCACCGGGACATCGAGGACCCGGCCTGGGCGGAGGTGGTCGTCTACGAGCCACGCGACGAGCGCACGGTGCGCGAGCTCGTCGCCGGGATCGCCGACGTCGACGTCGTCGTCAAGGCAAGCGGGGTCGGCGTCTTCGACGCGGTTTTGGAGGACGCGGTCGCCGGGCTGGAGGGACCGGAGGCGCGGATCTTCTGGGACGTCGACGCGCCCGCCACCCTCGCCGCGATGGAAGACGATCCGAAGAACCCGCTGCGCGAGCTGATCCCCGCCTACGACATGGTCTTCACCTACGGCGGCGGGCAGCCGGTGATCGACCGCTACCTCGCCCTCGGCGCCCGCTCCTGCACCCCGGTTTACAACGCGCTCGACCCCGAGACCCACCATCCTGAGCCGCCGCGCCCCGAGCTCGCCTGCGACCTCGCCTTCCTCGGCAACCGCCTGCCCGACCGCGAGGCGCGGGTCGAGGAGTTCTTCTTCCGCGCAGCCGAAGCGCTCCCGCACAGCGTCCTTATGTTGGGTGGCAACGGCTGGGAGGACCGCGTCGCCGGCCTCCCCAACGTCCGCTACCTCGGCCACGTCGCGCCCGACGACCACAACGCGCTCAACCGCAGCGCCCTCGCCGTCCTCAACGTCAGCCGCGAGAGCATGGCGACGAACGGCTGGTCGCCGGCGACGCGGGTCTTCGAGGCCGCCGGGGCCGGCGCCTGCCTCATCACCGACGAGTGGCAGGGTCTCGAGGACTTCCTCGCGCCTGGCGAGGAGGTGCTGGTCGCCCGCGACGGCGCCGAGGTCGCCGAGCTGCTCGGCGGGCTCGACCCCGAGCGGGCGGGCGGGATCGGCGAGGCCGCCCTGGGGCGGGTCCTCGCCGAGCACACCTACGACCGCCGGGCCGAGCAGGTCGAGGCGATCCTCGCGGGGGTGCCGGCGCGATGAAGATCGTCTTCTGCGGCCTCTCGATCACCTCTTCATGGGGGAACGGTCACGCGACCAACTACCGCGCCCTGGTCCGGGAGCTGAGCGGCCGCGGCCACGACGTCCTCTTCCTCGAGCGCGACATGCCTTGGTACGCCTCACAGCGCGACCTGCCCGAGCCGCCCTGGGGTCGGACCAAGCTCTACGGCTCGCTCGCGGAGCTGGAGCGGCACGCTGCCGACCTCGCCACCGCCGACCTCGTCGTCGTCGGCTCCTACGTCCCCGAAGGCGTCGCCGTCGCCGAGCGGGTGCTCGAGCGCGCCGGGGGCGCCGTCGCCTTCTACGACATCGACACCCCGGTCACCCTCGGCAAGCTGCGCCGCGGCGACGCCGAGTACCTCTCGCCCGAGCTCGTCGGCCGCTTCGACCTCTACCTCTCCTTCACCGGCGGCCCAACGCTGCAGGTGCTGGAAGAGGAGTTCGGGGCACGGCGGGCGCTCGCCTTCTACTGCCTGGTCGACCCCGAGGCCTACCGGCCGCTGCCGGAGACCCCCTACCGCGACCTCGGCTACCTCGGCACCTACAGCGACGACCGCCAGCCGGCGCTCGAGCAGCTGCTGATCGAGCCGGCGCGGCGGCTGGGCGAGGCGGCCTTCGCGGTCGCCGGGCCGCAGTACCCCGAGGAGATCGAGTGGCCGCAGAACGTCGAGCGGATCGAGCACGTCGCCCCCGCCGAGCACCCACGCTTCTACGCCTCGCAGCGCTTCACCCTCAACGTCACCCGCGCCGAGATGCGCGCCGCCGGCTGGTCGCCGAGCGTGCGCCTGTTCGAGGCAGCCGCCTGCGCGGTGCCGGTGATCTCCGACCGCTGGGACGGCCTCGAGGAGATTTTCACCCCGGGCGAGGAGATCCTCGTCGCCGACTCGGCCGAGGACGTCGTCCGCTGCCTGGCCGAGACCGGCGAGGACAAACGGCTGGCGATCGGCGAGCGTGCCCGCGCCCGCGTCCTCGCCGAGCACACCGCCGAGCGTCGCTGCGAACAGCTCGAGGCGGAGGTCGCGGGGGTGACGGCATGACGCTGCAGGTCGAAGGCACGATCGCCGAGCTCGGCCCCTGGTTCCACAACCTGCATCTGCCCGACGGCCGCGAGACCGCGCCCGACCATCCGCTCGGCGACTTCCCCGCCTTCAAGTGGCACCAGATCGAGGGCTGCCTGCCGGCCGACCTGAGCGGCGCCCGCGCCCTCGATATCGGCTGCAACGCAGGCTTCTACTCGTTCGAGCTCGCCCGCCGCGGCGCCGAAGTCCTCGCCCTCGACCTCGACGAGCACTACCTGCAGCAGGGCCGCTGGGCGGCACAGCATCTCGACCCCGAGGGGCGGGTCGAGTTCCGCCAGGGCTCGGTCTACGACCTGGTCGACATCGCCGGCAGCTTCGAGGTCGTCCTCTTCATGGGCGTCCTCTACCACCTGCGCTACCCCCTCCTCGCGCTCGACGTCGTCGCCGAGAAGGTCGGCGGCACCCTCGTCCTGCAGACGCTGACGATGCCGGGCGAGGACTCCCCCGGGACCCCCGAAGACATCGAGATCGGCGAACGAAAGCGACTGCTGGAGCCGACCTGGCCCCGCGCCGCCTTCATCGAGCATCAGCTCGCCGGCGACCCGACCAACTGGTGGGCGCCCGACCAGGCCTGCGTCGAAGCGATGGCCCGCTCCACCGCCCTCAAGATCACCGACCGCCCCGCCCACGAGATCTGGATCTGCAAGCGCGACCCGGAGAACGACCACGCCCGCGACCTCCGCACCGCCGAGCTCCGCGCCGCGACGCGGATGCGTTCAAGAATCGGTTAGCTGTAGTGCTAAATTAAGGTCCTCAGCTAAATTTAGCGAGGAGGCTAATTGGTTATGAATCCGGACTTTAAGAACCCATACAGGCCGGGCGCCGGTCACATGCCTCCCTATCTAGCAGGAAGGGAGAGGGAGTATGAGGAATTCGACCGCCTGCTCCAACAGGATGAGATTCTCGAGAACGCGGTCCTGACGGGCCTCCGGGGCGTTGGCAAGACCGTCCTCCTGGAGACCTTGAAACCGCGCGCCCTCGAAGCTGGCTGGCTCTGGGCCTCTGCCGATCTTTCGGAGTCGGCGAGCATCACTGAGACGGCGCTGGCCTCCCGGCTGCTCGCCGACCTGGCCTTGATTGCCTCGTCAACCACGGTTGCAGATCCCAATAGGGAGAAGCGGGTGGGCTTCGCCGCCTCGTCCCCTCCAGAGCAAGTCCCGCTTTCGCACGAAATCTTGGTCTCGGTTTATGCAGAAACGCCTGGCCTGGTTGCCGACAAGATCAAGGCGACGCTCGAATTTGCCTGGAGGCACCTCAAAGAAGAAGGGCAACACAAGATCGTTTTCGCCTACGACGAGGCCCAAAACCTCTCGGACCATTCATCCAAGGACGAGTTTCCCCTCTCTGTCCTGCTCGACGTCTTCCAGTCCATTCAGAAGAAGGGGATCCCCTTCATGCTTGTCCTTGCCGGCCTGCCCACCCTCTTCCCAAAACTAGTTGACGCACGGACCTACGCTGAGCGCATGTTCCGAGTCCTGACGCTCAACAAACTCAACGAGGCCGAGAGTCGGGAAGCGATCGTGAAACCCATCGAGGTGGCAGGCTGCCCGGTCAAGCTCACTCCGGAATCGGTGCAGGTGATTGTCGAAGAGTCGGCCGGTTACCCCTACTTCATCCAGTTCATCTGCCGGGAGGTCTACGACGTCTTCATCCGTCAGCACGCAGATGACGAAAAAAAGTTCGTTCCGCGGGAGGCAATCCAGCATAAGCTCGACGCCGACTTCTTTGCCGGGCGATGGGCGAAGATCACCGATCGGCAGCGAGAACTTCTCTGGGTGGTAGCCCATCTGGACAATGCCGACGGGGAATTTTCGATCCAGGAGCTGACCGAGGAAGCGTCCGATCTGTTGACCAAGGCGTTCTCCCCCAGCAACGCCAACCAGATGCTGGCCAGTCTGGTTGAGCGCGGCATGATCTACAAGAACCGACTTGGGCGGTACTCCTTTGCGGTGCCGCTGCTGGGGCGCTTCATCCTTCGCACTTACGAGCCTGCGGGTGCAAAGGCGGGCCCGCAACCGACTATTTAGATCTACCTCTCCTCGGCCAGCCAGCGGAAGTAGACGCCGTAGCGCAGGGCGCCGGTGAGGTTGACGCCGCCGGAGTGCGGCAGGTCGGGAGACATCATGATCGCGTCGCCGGGGTCGGCCTCGACCGGCGCCGGGCCGTCAGCGGTCTTCACCAGCAGGCCGCCGTTGTCGCGACGCCACGGGCTCAGGGGGACGCCGACGATCCGCAGGTAGGTGCTCTCGCCCGCCCAGGGCGGCTCCTGGTCGAGGTGGAAGGCGATCTCCGGCTCCGGCCCGACGTGCGGGAACTGGAGGAGGATCTGCGGCTCGCAGGGTCGGCCCGCCCGCCACTCCTCCGGCAGCGTCTCGGCGAGAGCGAGGATCTCCTCGCGTTCCCGCAGGTGGGGGAACCAGTGCAGCCCCCACAGCCAGCTGCCCAACTCCTCGGCCGAGGCGCCCCGCTCGAGCAGGTCGAGGTGCAGCAGCCGCAGCGCATCGTCGATCCGCTCCTGGGGGACGACGCCGCGGGCAACCTCGAAGGAGCCCTGTACCGGCTGGGGTGACACGACCCCATCCTAGGAGTCGCGCTAGCGGACGTACTCGCCGAGCCTCGACCCTCCACCGCCCGGCTGGCGGGATGCGATACTCGCCGCGAGGAGATGACCGCAGCGCACGACTACGTGATCGTCGGCGCCGGCTCGGCCGGCTGCGTGCTGGCGAACCGGCTCAGCGAGGACCCCTCGGTGCGGGTGCTGCTGATCGAGGCCGGCGGGCGCGACCGCCATCCCAACATCAAGATCCCCGCCGCCTTCGCCAAGCAGTTCAAGACCAAGCTCGACTGGGACCTGGCGACCGAGCCCGAGCCCTACTGCGACAGCCGCTCGCTCTACATCCCGCGCGGCAAGGGGCTCGGCGGCTCGAGCTCGATGAACGCGATGCTCTACGTGCGCGGCAACCCGCTCGACTACGAAGGCTGGGTGCAGGCGGGCGCCGCCGGCTGGGGCTGGAGCGACGTCCTCCCCTACTTCCTGCGCGCCGAGGACAACCAGCGCGGCGACTCCGAGTACCACGCCACCGGCGGGCCGCTGCGGGTCGAAGACGAGCGCTCGCCGCGGCCGCTGACCGGCCGCTTCCTCGCCGCCTGCGCCGAGGCCGGGATCCCCCGCAGCGCCGACTACAACGGCCCCGAGCAGGACGGCGCCGCGCTGGTCCAGGTGACCCAGCGCAACGGCAAACGCTGGAGCACCGCCGACGCCTACCTGCGCCCGGCGCTGGCGCGGCCGAACCTGGAGGTCGTGACCGGAGCGCTGGTCTCCGGGGTCGAGATCGAGGACGGCGCCGCCACCGGCGTGCGCTACTCGCGCCGGCGCGGCGGCGCGCAGCTGGCCCGAGCCGAGCGCGAGGTGATCCTGAGCGCCGGCGCGATCGGCTCCCCGCAGCTGCTGCTCCTCTCCGGCGTCGGTCCCGCCGGGCAGCTGCGCGAGCACGGCGTGCAGGTCCGCCACGAGCTGCCGGGGGTAGGCGAGAACCTCCAGGACCACCCCTACTCGCTCTGCAGCTGGGACGCGCCGGGCGGGGGCTCGCTCGCCGACGCCGAGAAGCCGAAGGCGCTGCTCGAGTACCTGCTCCGCCGCACCGGCCCGCTCACCTCCTCGGTCGCCGAGGCCTTCGCCTTCGTCCGCAGTCGCCCCGGCCTGCCCTCGCCCGACCTCCAGTTCCACTTCGCCCCGGCCTACTTCGCCGACAACGGCTTCGACGAATACGACGGCCACGCGGTCAGCTTCGGCCCCGTCCTGGTCAAACCGCGGGCGCGCGGCTGGGTCCGCCTGCGCTCGGCCGACCCGGCGGCGAAGCCGCGCATCCTCACCAACTCGCTTTCCGAGCAGGAGGATGTCGACGCCCTCGTCGCCGGGATCCGCCTGGCGCGGGAGATCGCCGCCGAGGGCCCGCTCGCCGAGGTGCTCGGCCGCGAGCTCTTCCCGGGCCCGGAAGTCGACACCGACGAGGCGATCGCCGCCGACGCCCGCCGCCGCGCCGAGCTCCTCTACCACCCGGTCGGCACCTGCCGGATGGGCAGTGACGACGAAGCCGTCCTCGACCCCGAGCTCCGCGTCCGCGGCCTCGATCGCCTGCGCGTCGTCGACGCCTCGGTGATGCCGTACATCGTCTCCGGCAACACCAACGCCCCGACGATCATGATCGCCGAGAAAGGCGCTGATCTGATCCGCGCCGCCGCGTAGTCTCGCGCGCGTGCCGTTCCTCTTCTTCGCCGCGATCGCGCTGATCGGCGCCGCCGTCCACGCCCACCGGGAGCGCGACCAGGGCCCGGCGCGGACGCTGGAAATCTTCCTCGTCTGGTGGATGGTCGTCGCGGTCGGCGTCGCCGCGATCTTCGGGGCGATGTTCCATCTCTTCGACGGTCCGAGCACCGCCCGTGAAATCGGCTACACCAACGGCGACGGCGGCTTCCAGACCGAGGTCGCTTTCGCCGACCTGGCGATCGGCGTCCTCGGCGTTCTCTGCGCCCGCTTCCGCGACGGCTTCCTCCTCGCCGCCGTGATCGCCGTCTCGATCGCCTACCTCGGCGACGCCTACGGCCACCTCCACCAGGAGGCCGTCCACGACAACCACGACCCCGACAACACCGGCCTGCTCCTCTGGAGCGACTTCATCGTCCCGCTGGTCGCGATCGCCCTCTACGCCGCCTGGCACCGCGCGCGCGGAGCAACCGCCCGGCTCCGAAGTTGATGCTCCTCGGCAAAGGTGAGAGGGTCACCTGAGTTCCAGCCACTATGGAGAGGGGACTCCAGATGACCGACAGCGCCGCAGCCAACCCGGAGCTGAAGCAGAAACACCGCAAGATGTGGGCCTCGGGGGACTACCCCGCGATGGTCGAGACCTTCCTCCTGCCGCTCGGCCCGCGGCTGGTCGAGGCGGCGGGGATCGGCGAGGGTCAGCGCGTCCTCGACATCGCCTCCGGGACCGGCAACGCCGCGATCCCGGCCGCCGAGACCGGCGCCGACGTGGTCGCCAGCGACCTGACGCCTGAGCTGCTCGAGGCCGGGCGCTCCCGCGCGCAGGCCGAGGGGGTCGAGCTCGAGTGGGCAGAGGCCGACGCCGAGAACCTGCCCTTCGCGGACGAGAGCTTCGACGTCGTGATGTCCTCGATCGGCGTCATGTTCGCGCCCTTCCACCAGGCCGCGGCCGACGAGATGGTCCGCGTCTGCCGTCCCGGCGGCACGATCGGCCTGCTGAGCTGGACGCCCGAGGGGATGATCGGAGCTCTCTTCCGCACGATGGGGCCGTTCGCGCCGGCGCCGCCGCCCGGGGCGCAGCCGCCGCCGCTGTGGGGCAGCGAGGAGCACCTGCGCGAGCTGTTCGGCGACAGGGTCGAGTTCGAGCGACTGGAGCGGGAGATGCTCGACGTCACCGCCTTCGAGCGCCCCGACGACTACGGCGAGCACTTCAAGGACTACTACGGGCCGACGATCGCCGCCCGCGCGAACGCGGTGAAAGAGGGCCGCGAGGAGGAGTTCGACCAGGCCCTCAGCGACTTCTGCGCCGAGTGGAACCGCGGCAGCGACGACGACGCCCGCTTCGAAAAGGAGTACCTCGTCGCGGTCGGGCGGCGCGCGTAGTCGCCTGTCGACTTAGTGGCCCTATAGGACGCATAAGTCGACACGGGGCCGCACCGGCAGGTGCGGCCCCTCCGAGTTCAGCGGGCGAAGACGCGGTTCCCGATCGCGGGATCGCCGATCTGTTCGAACCCGACCAGCCTCCCGTCCTCGTTGAAGGTGAGGACGTCGGCGGCCTCGCTACTCTCGCCGTCCATGCTGGCGGTCGTCAGCACCACGACCTTGTCGCCGTCGGCGATGAAATCGTGGGGTTCGGTTTTGAGCCCTTTCTCGGCGAATTTGGCCCAGAGCACGGCGATCTCTTCCTTGCCCCGGTAGGTGCCGGTCAGCGAGTTATCCCCGCCAACCGTCCAAACCGCCCCGCCGTCCATGTTCGCCATCGCCCCGGCGGCATCGCCTTCGTTGAAGGCTTTGTAGGCGGCTTCGGCGTGCTGCTTGTTCTCTTCTGCGCTCATGGCAGCCCTCCTTGGCGCGCAAGCGCGCGCAAATGAGGCTCCCATCGACCACCGACCGGCGATCCACCTCTCCTCGCCGGTTGAACCGACGCTAACCCGGACACGGGGCTTAGGCAAGGGCCGACCTGGCCAAACCCGCCGTTTCACCACGCTGAGATCGATTTGGCGAGCTCGCCGGAGCGCGTTAGGTTGCGACTGTGAGCCAGTCGGAGTACCACGAAGCGAGCCGGGAGCAATGGAGCGCCGCCGCCCGCAGCTGGGCACGCGCCGCCGAAGAGGAGGAGACGGGGGCCTCGGGCGATGCGACGCCCTGGATGCTCGACGCGGCTGGGTTGCGACCGGGGATGCGGGTCCTGGAGCTGGCCTGTGGGGCTGGGCGGGTCGGATTGCAGGCCGCAGGCCTGGTCGGGCCCGACGGAACCGTCCTCTGCTCGGACTTCTCGCAGGAGATGGTCGACGCGGTCACCGACCGCGTCGAGCGGCTCGGGGTGCCGAACGTGGAGACCCGGCTGCTCGACGCCCAGCAGCTCGAGCTGCCCGACGACGAGTTCGACGCCGTCCTCTGCCGCTTCGGCTACATGCTGATGGCCGACCCGATCCAGGCGCTGCGCGAAACCGGACGCGTCCTGCGGCCCGACGGCAAACTGGCCCTGGCCGTCTGGGGCACGGCGGAGCAGAACCCGTGGCTCTGGCTGATTATCGAGGCGCTGATCGACCGCCTGGACGCGCCGCTGCCGGAGCCCGGTTCCCCCGGCCCGTTCTCGCTCGGCGAACCGGCGCGCCTGGACGCCGTCCTCGAGGAGGCCGGCCTGAGCGGCGTCGAGGTCGAGACGATCGCGACCGAGCAGGCCTACGACTCGCTCGATGCGTGGTGGGAGGAGATCCTCGAGGTCAGCGGGCCGCTGGCGGCGATGTTGAAGTCGCTGCCCGACGAGGACCGCGAAGCGATCCGCGCGAAAGCACACGCCGGCGGCGAGAAGTATCTCGGCGACGATGGCCGCGCCGTCTTCCCCGCCGGCATCCTCGGCGCGATCGCACGGAAGTAGAGCCCGCCGCGAAATAGTCTCGGGCGGTGCCCCAGGGCCACGAAGAGAACCCGGCGAAGCGCGCCGCAGCCGCCGCGCGCCGCCTCAACCGCCAGCCGCAGCTGCTGCGCCCGCTCCGGCGCGCCCGCGAGCGCCTCCTCGGCGGCGACGATTTCGTCGACCGTCTCTCCATCTCGCGCGACCGGCCCTCCGATCTCGCCGTCCAGCACCTGGCCGAGCTGCGCGGGGAGACGCCGGGGGTCCTTGGCGAGCTCGGGCTGACCGCCCTGCAGGCGTGGCAGCGGTTGGCCGAGTCGCAGGACCGCGGCCGCGGTGAGGTCGACGTGGCGATCCTCTTCACCGACCTCGTCGGCTTCTCGAGCTGGGCCCTGGAGGCGGGCGACGAGCCGGCGCTGCGGCTGCTGCGGGAGGTGGCGACGGCGATCGAGCCGCCGGTGAGCGAGCAGCACGGCGAGGTCGTCAAGCGGCTCGGCGACGGGATGATGGCGGCGTTCTGGGACGCGCCGAGCGCGACCGAGGCCGCCTTCGCCGCCGGCGAGCGGATCGCCGCGGTCGAGGTCGCGGGCTTCCGCCCGCGGCTGCGCACCGGCATCCACCTCGGTCGCCCGCGCAAGGTCGGCGGTGACTATCTCGGCATCGACGTCAACATCGCCGCCCGCCTCTGCGACGCCGCCAAGCCGGGAGAGGTCCTCGTCTCCGACCGCGCCCTGCTCCAGCTCGAGCCGAACTCGGTCACCGCCAAGAACCGCCGCTTCCGCGCCAAGGGCGCCCCGAAGGAGCTCGCCGCCTACGCGCTGACCCGCGCTAGCGGTTGAGCCGATCCACGACCTCGAGCAGCTCGAGGTGGTTGTCGAGGACGAAGTCCGCCTCGGGGCCCTCGGCCGGGTCGTCGTGCATGCCCCGGTAGCGCGCAGTGCTCATCCCGATCGCCGCGGCGCCGGCGATATCGGTGCGACGGAGGTCGCCGACGTGCATAGCCTCCCGCGGCTCCGCTCCGAGCGCGCTCAAGGCAGCCTCGAACGCCTGCGGGGCGGGCTTGTAGTGGCCGGTTTCGTCCGAGAACGACCAGCCGTCGAAGTGACTCAGCAACCGCTCGCGATCGAGCAGCTCGCGCAGCATCTCGCCACCGCTGAAGCCGACGTCGCAGACAATTCCAATCCGCAATCCCCGCGCTCTGAGCTCTTCGAGAGCCGCCCCGATCCCCAGCGCCACCCCGAGCTCGACTTCGCGGATCGCTCCGAGAAACGCCGCGGTGACGCGCTCACCACCGGCATCCCCGACGCCGAGCGCGCGCACGAGCATCTCGGCCCCCTCCTCGGGATGCATGTGAACCCCTTCTCCCCAGGCGCTTTCCCAGCGCAACCTCACCTCCTCCAGGCTCGCCTCCAGCAGCGCCGCCTCCACCGCCACCCCGCACGCCTGGCAAGCCGCCGCCACCGCCCGCCGCCGCGCCACCCGCATCGCCCCCTCCGGCAGCTGCGCGATCGTGTTCCAGAAGTCGAAGGTGACAGCCGCGATCACAGCGCGATTCTGACGAAGGCAGGTTCAAGAGCCCGGGCGTTCTCGTTTTTCACTCTCGGCTTGCTCGCGTTCAAGGTCTTCTGCGTGCTTAACCATCTCCCAGCAGGGGACGCCCAGCCCTTTCGCGATCTTTTTCATCTGCTCCCAGGATGGGTTGCGGCGCCCACGCTCAAGTCGCGAGACCTCCGTGTAGTGGACCCCCGATCTCCACCACAGCTGGTTCTGAGTCAACCCGGCCTTTCGCCGCTGACTCAGATTTATCTGATAATTTTCTTTCGTGACTCGCCTCAGCGCCACCGAAGTTGCTCGCGAATTCTCCGCCGTCGTCAACCGGATCAGTGCCGGTGAGGAGATCGAGGTGGTGCGGAACGGGGCCCCGGTTGTCGAGATGCGCCCCGCGACCTCCAACCGCCTGATCTCCGCCTCTCGTTGGGACGAGCTGATGCGATCGATCCCTTCCCCTGATGAGGACTTCGCGCGAGACATCGATACCGCTCGCAATGAAGTCGGACCTCCCCCAGATGCATGGCCCTCCTGATCGACACCTCGGTTTTGATCGACGCGGAGCGCCGTAACCGCTCGCTCAGCTCCCACCTCGGCGAGGACGATCGCGCGATCAGCGTGATCACCGCGAGCGAGCTCCTCCATGGCATGCACCGCGCCAAGAACAGCTCGATCCGCACGCGCCGCGCCGCTTTCGTCGAGGGGCTGCTCTCGGCTCTCGAGGCATTGCCGATCACCATGGCAGTCGCCCGGATGCACGCGGAGATCTGGTCCACGCTCAGGGACGACGGAATTGTGATCGGTGCCCACGATCTTTGGATCGCCGCCACCGCTCTAAGCCACGGCATGACGGTCGCCACCGCGAATCCGCGCGATTTCGAACGTGTGCCCGGTCTGAACGTCGCCCCGGTCTGAGCCCACCGGGTGTAGCCACCATCCGCCGGGGTAGTCGACGGCCATGAGCGACTACTCCATCGTCCAACCCGACGAAGCCGAGGACGCCTACGCAGACAGCGACGTCCCTGGGGAGTTCCGCTCGCTGACCGAAGCGCTCGGGGCCGAGCAGGTGGCGGTGACGCTGATCCGGATCCCTCCCCACTCCGACTTCGAGCAGGGGAGCGGGCACCGGCACGGCGAGATCGAGGAGATCTACCTCGTCACCCGCGGCACCCTGACGATGCGCTTCGGCGATGAAGTCGAGACGGTCGCGGCCGGGACCGCGGTGCGGGTGCCGCCGCAAACTGTCCGCTCGCACCGCAACGAGGGGGAGGAGACGGTCGAGATGTGGGCGATCTCCCGCCAGAGCGAGGGCGACGGCGGCGAGAAGGTCGATGACTTCTGGGAGGCCTCGCCCGAAGCCTCCCAGCACCAGTAGGTCTTCCTCAGCGCTCCGGCGCCTCGGCGAAGATCTCTTCGAGGGTGAAGATCTGCGAGCAGGGGACGCCCATGCCGGCCGCGAGCCGGTGCAGGCTTTCGTGAGTCGGGTTGCTTTTCCCTTTCTCCAAGCGGGAGATCTCGGTCGCGTCGATCCCGCTGGCTTCGGCAAGCTCGCGCTGGGTCATGTTCCGGGTTTCCCGCAGGAACCGGACGGCCTTGCCGAGGAAGTAGCGGCGGCTGTTCAAGGCGGAGCTCAAGGTTCCGCCCATCGAATTGGGTTTCGACCCAGATTTGAATGGAGCAGAGCTCAAGTCGAGGGGCTGAACCCCAAGGCGCTGCTCCTTCCGCGGAAATGCTGCTGCCTCTTGTCAGCAATTTGGGAGCTTCACCGGGACTGCCTCCGCGTCGTCCCGGCATCAGATCCCGCTCCCACCGCGCTTTAGGTTGGGATTTACCCCACTCGCATGACCGGTTTCCGGTGCGGGTAGCTGCGCCAGATGACCGCATCGACCTACCGCGCCGACGCCGACCGCTACGAGGGGAAGATGCAGTACCGGCGCTGCGGCCGCTCCGGTCTCGACCTGCCGGTGCTCTCGCTCGGTTACTGGCACAACTTCGGCGACGAACAGGCCTTCGAGCGGCAGCGGGCGATCGCCCGGCGCGCCTTCGACCTCGGCATCACCCACCACGACCTCGCCAACAACTACGGGCCGCCCTATGGCTCGGCCGAGCTGAACTTCGGCCGCCTGATGCGCGAGGACTTCGCGCCCTACCGCGACGAGATGATCGTCTCGACCAAGGCCGGCTGGGACATGTGGCCGGGCCCCTACGGCCAGGGCGGCGGCTCCCGGAAGTACCTGCTCGCCTCACTCGACCAGTCGCTGCAGCGCATGGGCCTCGACTACGTCGACATCTTCTACAGCCACCGGCTCGACGGCACGACGCCGCTGGAGGAGACGATGGGCGCCCTCGACACCGCCGTGCGCCAGGGCAAGGCGCTCTACGTCGGCATCTCCTCCTACGACGCCGAGCGCACCCGGGAGGCGGCGGCAATCCTCCGCGACCTCGGCACGCCACTGCTGATCCACCAGCCCTCCTACTCGATGCTGAACCGCTGGATCGAGACCGAGGGCCTGCTCGATACGACCGCCGAGCTCGGCATCGGCGTGATCGGCTTCACCGCGCTCGCCCAGGGCCTGCTCACCGACCGCTACCTCGACGGCATCCCCGCGGACTCGCGCGCGGCGCGCAACACCAAGACCTTCGACAACGACTGGCTCAGCGAGGAGATGATCGAGCGCCTCCGCGCCCTCGACGACCTCGCCGGTCGCCGCAACCAGACCCTCGCCCAGCTCGCCCTCGCCTGGGCCCTGCGCAACGAGCGCGTCACCTCGCTCGTGATCGGCGCCTCCTCGGTCGAGCAGCTCGAGCAGAATGTCGCCGCCCTCGACAACCTCGAGCTCTCCGAGGACGAGCTGGCGGAGATCGACCGCCTAACCGAGGCCGGCGCCGACGTTGACATCTGGGAGCAGGCGCGCGCCGGCGAGTGGTGAATCGGCGTTCGCCCTTTCGGGGGCATATGCCTATGAAAGGACGAACGCCGAGGCCGGATCAGCCGGTCACACCGTGCACGACGGGGTAGTAACCGTTCGCATGCCCTGCGACCTTCGGGTGGTAGCTTTCTTCCGTCGGGTTGGAGAGGCCGTTGATCCACTCCGTCGACGAACCGCCGCCGCCGTCGCAGACCGCGTGGCCGATGAACGAGGGGATCACGTCGCGGAAGATGAAGTTGGAGCCCGCCCGCGTCGCCGCGGCACTCTCCGCGTTCTTCAGCATCGTCGCCGTTTCGTTCAGCCGCGTCTCCTCGCTCGGGCTGAACCAGGTGAGAGCGTTGCAGTCTTCGCCGTTGAACAGCTTCGGGTAGTCGAGCACGATCACTTTCGCGGTCGGTGACTTTTCCTTGATCTTGTTGTTGACCAGGTCGAGCCGGCCCGGCAACGTGTTGGTGATGTAGGCCTGTGCGGTGTTGATCGCGCCATCGCAGTTGGACAACCACGAAGGCTGCGCGCAGGTCGTGATCACGCTCGAGAAGCCGGCGTCGTTGCCGCCGATCGTGTAGGTGACCCAGTTGGTGTCAGAGGTGAGGCTGTTCGCCTGGGTGTTGAGGATGTCCCCCGTCTTCGCTCCCGTGCAGGTCGCGTTGACGAAGGTCCATTCCGGGTGGGCGTTGTGCAGGAGGTACGGGTACGAGTAGACCGACCGCTTGCAGGTTTCTTCGTAGAACGTCCGCGTGCCCACGCCCGACGAGTACGAGTCGCCGAGTGCGACGTACTTCGTCGCCAGGGCGGAGCTGGCGAATACCGCACAGATTGCCGCTGCCACGCAGACAACAGCTGAGATGCGCCTCCACTTCATGATGATGCTCCTCCTCGAAAACCGGGAGCCCTTGCCGCGGAGGCAGATGCCGACGCTCAGCCCGGCTGGTTGGCTGTCCAGCTTATGGACAGAATGTTTCTGACCATAGCCGAGGATTCGCGTTCCGCAAGTACTAAAGGAGCCGCTAACCCCTCACGCGTTAATGATGGTGGCGGTGGCGGTGCTTCTTCGCCTTTTTGCAGACCATCCGCCCTTTCACCTTCTTCTTCTTGAAGCCCTTGCGGCACTTCAGGTGCTTCGGAGCGGATGCGGGCGCCGGGATGGTTGACCCTCCCCCGTCGGCCCCAGAGGTATCGGAGGTGCTTTCGTCCGCACTACCGGACGAGGATCCGCCTGAGCCGGCCGAGCCTTCAGGGAGATTCGCCAGGGCTTGATAGTCGCGGCACGGCTCGCCCCGCAACCCCGGGCACGGCGGCAGACCGGTCGGCGCGCTCACTCCCGGCACCACCGGCAGCAGCAGGCTCGAGGGGGTCGAGCCGCCGTAGGCGATCGCCACCTGGGCGGTGCCTTCCGGTTCGGTCTGGTCGAAGGCCCAGATCGGCTGGGTCCCGTTCGGGGCGGCGATCGTCACCCGGATCTGCGAGCCCGCCCGGTAGGCGTGGCCCTCGTAATAGAGCGGGATCGTCACCGGGACGGATTCGCCGCTCGGCATCGGTTCGACGTCGGCTTCGCGCAGGCTCAGCACCGGCTCCAGCAGCGTGCTCTTGGGGGCGTCGAGCTTGCGCTCGTCCGCCCGCACCCAGCCGTTCTGGACGAAGGTCTCCTTGCCGTCGGGCCGGACCTCGCTGATCGTCGCCTGCAGGTCGACGTTAGGGGTCGAGGAACGGACCCACGCTTCGACCGCGCCCGCCCCGACTACGGTGGTGTCGGCGCCCAGCGGAGCGGTCACGTAGGAGACGGCGCTCCCGGCCGGGTTCTGGTCCCAGTGGTAGTCAGGCGTTGCCGTCCAGAGGCCTCCCGGTTGACTGCCGGTGCCGCCGCTGAAGTCGGTCTTCGGCAGCGCCCCGGCGTCCCAGGTGAATTCGTCGGCTCCCGAGCTGCCGGGCGCACTGTCACTCAGTTCGCCGCTCGGCGCCAGGTACCAGCGCTTCGCTTCGGTGCCTGGGACGGGGAACTGGTCGAAGGATTCTTCGAAGCCGGGATACGGATAGCCGGGGTTGGTCTGCCCGAGCGGATTTTTGCCGGCGCCGTTGTCGAAGAGGACCCGGATCGGCTTCTGGGCTTCGAAGGCGGCCAGCGCCGACCCGTAGAGCGGTTGCTGCTGGATCGGGTCCGGCGGCAGCGTCACGCCTTCGATCCCCATCGCTTCCTTGTAGACCAGCGGCGCCGCCGCCTGCACCGCGGCCGATGAAGCGAACGGCGATTCTTCGGCGACATAGAGTTTGAGGAAGTCGAACCAGCGGTTGAACGTCTCCGGATCGAGCGAGTCGACGTGGGTGCCGTTGGTGAAGGTGAACCATTGTTTACTGGACCCGGGGTCGGTCCCGGTCATGTGCTCGGCCAGGGTCGGGCAGTGGCCGCCGGTCTGCTCGTCGGTCCACTGGCAGGCCATGAAGGTCGGCACGTCGATTTTGTCGACGAAGGTGACGGGTGAGAGCGGATCCGCCACTTCGGGCTTGTAGTGGCTGTTTTCTTCGATCTTGTGGAGGAGGTCGACCGCCTCGGGGTGGAGCGCCTGGTTGGCTTCGCAGGTGGTGTCGCCTTCTTCGTGGATCCGTTTGTAGGCCCATGCCTGGCCCGAGTCAGGGTCGGCGGCTTCGGCGTTCTGGACCCGCTCTTTCGCCCATTCGAGGGCGAAGCCGGTGTTGAGGATGCCGCCGGGATAGAGCGTCGTCTGCGTGTTGTCGATCACCGAAAGCGGTGAGATCGCGGCCAGGTCCGGCGGCTGGGTGGCGGCGGTGAAGAGCTGGGAGATGCCGCCGTAGGAGATGCCCATCATCCCGACCTGGTGGCCTTTGACCCAGGACTGGTGCGCGATCGTCTCGACGACGTCGTAGCCGTCGAGATTCTGCAGCGGCTCGAAGAAGTCGTAGGCGCCGCCCGAGCAGCCGGTGCCGCGCATGTTGACGTCGACGACCGTGAAGCCCATCAGGTTGGCGATGATCGCGATCCCGTTTTCGGGCCCGGCCGGGTTGGCGTAGCCGTAGCCGGAGTACTCGATCAGGGTCGGCGTCGGCCCGCTCGGGGGCGGCGGCAGCGTCACCCCCGGCAGCACGTGAGTCACGTCCGAGGGCGGGTGCACGTCGATCGCCAGCTTGGTCCCGTCGCGGGTGGTCAGGTACTGGTAGCCGCTTTCCTGGATCGTCTGGTTGTAGATGCTCGGGTCCGGCGGCGCCGACTGCGTCGTCAGCACCTGCAGCGGCCCCGATTCTTCGCCTTCCGAGGCGACGCGGTAGCCGGCGCCCGGCGCCACGTTGCGGAACAGCGCCCCGCCGAGCTGGTTGGCGTTCCGGCTTGCGACTTCATGGCCTTCTTCGTCGAGCAACGAGACCGGGGCGCCTGGCGTCAGCCCGGTCACATACACCTGTTCGACGCTCCCGTGAGCATCGAACCCGGCCGCCGAAGCGATACCTGGAGCAAGAATCGCCGCAAACAGGCAGCTGGCGAGAGCTATCCCCAGGGACAGCCGGCGCGAGCGGTCGAAAATTCCTCTCCTACCTAAGATTAGGTACTGGTACCACGAGCTCCGGGCTCTGAAACATCGGCTTCGCGCGGATCGCCCACCGGGTGCGGCGGCTCCATGAAGAGCAGCCAGCCGTAGTTGATGCCGAGGAAGAAGAGGACCGAGACGACGATCGCCTCGGTCTCCAGCGGTTTCAGGTGGATGCCGACGTCAGCGGCGAGCGAGGGACGGATCGCGATCGCGACGATCAGCAGATAGAAGGGCAGGGTCAGCGCCAGCAGTTGGTCGGCCCGCTTCTCGCGCTGCGGCTCTTCCCGCGCCCGCAGCAGCGAGAGCACCACCTCGACCGCGCCGATTGCCCCCGCCATCCCGAATGCCAGCCGCCAAAGCGCCGGATGGTCATCGGAGATCAGGGAGACCAGGCTCATGATCCCGGTCAGCGTGAAGTAGAGCGAGACCGAATAAGCCTGCCGCCGCCGGTACGGCAGACGCGACCATTCCAGGCGCCGCTCAGCGACCACGACCCACCAGAGACCGAGAAGCGCGAAGGCCGCCAGCGCGAGCGTCTCGTAGAAAGTCTCCGCCACGAAACGACCTTAAACCGCTGTCGTCAGGTGTGCTTCTTTTTCTTCAAGACCAGGTGGAGCGTGTGCTTGGCGGTCACGGTCGGCGCGCCGGTGCTCTTGATCGTGACGGTGGCGTAGATGGTGAGCTTGCCTTGCTTTTCGAGCAGCGTCCGGCCCGCCTTGTTGAGATAGAGGAGGAGCGGCTTCTTCTGGCCTTCGCGCAGATGGAGCTTGCCCTTGCCGATGAGGACCTGCTTCGACTTCTTGCCGGGCTTGGCCAGCGCCGGGCGGAAGGTGAGGCCGGCTGCCGTGCTGGCGCGAGCGGTGGCGTGTGCGCCGGTGCTGCAGACAGGGGCGTTACAGGCGACGATCATCATGTGGACCGGGCCGTTGCCGCCGACGAAGATCCGTTTCGTGATCCAGACCACCTTCGGCTTTTTCGCGCCCGGGTGCGGCGGCGGCAGCTGTTCGTGCTGTCCCGGCGCCGGCGGCTGCCCCGGCGGCGCCGCGGTGACCACGCGCCAGGCCGGGTCATAGCTTTTGCCGTTGCTGGTCAGCGGCTGCGCGCTGCCCGAGCCGTCGGAGTTGACCAGGTAGAGGTTGCGGGCGCCGATATCGCCGATCAGGGCACCTTCGTAGACGAGCCGCGATCCGTCTGGTGACCAGGAGGCGTAACGAGCGTCGCCTTCGCCTGGGCTCGCCAGCGGATGGTCGCCGCTGCCGTCGGCGTTCATCACCCGGTAGAGGGACTGCTCGTTCGAAGGGGTGGATCGATAGGCGATCCGCCCACCGTCGGGCGACCAGGCGTTGAAGGTCCACTCGGTTTGGAGGCTCGGCGTGACGACCAGCGGCGTCCCGCTGCCGTCGGCGTTGACGATGTGAAGGTCGACGAAGCTGAAGCTGCTGGGACGGTAACCGTCGAAGGCGATCTTGGAGCCGTCGGGCGACCAGTTCGGTTCGTGGCCTTTACCGTTGGCCAGCGGCTGGCCGATGCCGCCCAGGGACGAAGCGATGACGACCTGTTCCGGCGCGTTTTTTACCACCGCGTAGGCGATCTTCGAGCTGTCCGGGGACCAGGTCGGGTGGCGCTTGGCCCCTTCGCCGCCGATCTCGAGCGGGAAGACCGAAGTGCCGTCGGCGTTCTCGACCCAGACCTTGTCGTCGCCTGAGTTGTTGCCGCGGGTGAAGGCGATGCGGCTGCCGTCCGGCGACCAGGCGAGGTCGTCGATCGCCTTGCCTTCTTTCGGGAAGTCGCTGATCTGGGTCGCGAGGTTGATCGTGTCTTCGCCGCCCGCCACCGGCATCACGAAGACCTGCTTTTCCCCGTGCCCGGAAGTCGTGAAGTCGCTGACGAAGGCGACCTTGGTCCCGTCCGGCGACCAGATCGGCTTTTCGTCGTAGCTGGTTTCGCCGTTGTCGGTGAGGTTGGTGACGGCACCGGGGTTGGCGGGATCCAGCAGACAGATGTCGAGGTCGCAGCGGTAGGCGATTTCGTTCGCAGCGAAGGCCGCCGGCGCCCAGGCCAGGGTCAGGACTGCGACGAGCAGCATGAGTGCGAGCGAGGACTGGTACCGCACGGGGCCACCCTACCGCGCCCGCCTGCGCCTGCGCCAGAATCGCCCGATGACGCCCGCCCCGGAGTTCGACCTCAGCGCCGCCGAGGCGCGGCGACTGGCGCTTGCCGCGCAGGGGTTCGGGCGGCCGCGGCCGCGCGGGCGGGTCGACGCCCGACACCTGCGGCGGACGATCGACGACGTCGGCCTGCTCCAGCTCGACTCCGTCAATGTCTTCCTCCGCTCCCACTACATGCCGCTCTTCTCGCGCCTCGGTCCCTACCCGCGCGAGGCCCTCGACCGCCTGGCCTGGCACGAGGACGCCACCGGACAGACCAAGCGGGCGCGGCGGCGGGACCTGTTCGAGTACTGGGGCCACGAAGCCTCGCTGCTGCCGGTCGAGCTGCAGCCGCTGCTGCGCTGGCGGATGGCACGTGCGGACTCGCTGGCCTGGAAAGGCGTGCGCCGGATCGGCGTCGAACAGCCGCAGCTGCTCGAGTTCGTGCTCGACGAGGTGCGGGAGCGCGGGCCGCTCCGCACCTCGGACCTGGCCGCGCCGGACCGCAAACGCAAGTCGGGCGAGATGTGGAGCTGGAGTGAAGAGAAGACCGCGCTCGAGTACCTCTTCTACTCGGGACGGTTGACCTCGGCGCGGCGGGTCAACTTCGAGCGCCACTACGACCTCACCGAGCGGGTGCTGCCGCGGCAGGTCCTCGAGGCGCCGACGCCCTCCCAGGAGGAGGCGCAGCGGCAGCTGCTGCTGATCGCCGCCAAGCGCTTGGGTGTGGCAACGGAGGCCGACCTCGGCGACTACTTCCGCCTCCCCCGCCGCGAGTCGAAGGCCCGGGTCGCCGAGCTGGCCGAGGACGGCGGCCTCGTCCCGGTCCGGGTCGAGGGCTGGGGGCAGCCTGCCTACCTCACGACCAACCGCCCGCCCGGCCTGCGACGCGCCGCCAAGGCGCGGGCCCTTCTCACCCCGTTCGACTCCCTCGTCTGGGCGCGCGAGCGGACCGAGCGCCTCTTCGACTTCCGCTACCGGATCGAGATCTACGTCCCGGCGCCGAAACGCGTCTACGGCTACTACGTCCTCCCCTTCCTCCTCGGCGACCGCCTCGTCGCGCGTGTCGACCTCAAAAGCGACCGACAGGCCGGGCTGCTGCGAGTTCAGAGCGCCTTCGCCGAGTCCCACGCCGACGCCGCCCACGTCGCTGCCGAGCTCGCCGCGGAGCTGCGACTGCTGAGCGATTGGCTCGGCCTCGGCGGCGTCGCCGTAGGCCGCAAGGGCGACCTGGCCGCGCCGCTGCGCAAGGCGCTCGCATAGACCGGAAGGCGGCGAGAGCAGCCGCAAGGGAGAATGCGCCGATGCCGCAGCCGCGCCGCCAGGGAAAACGAGGAGAACGCCAGGACTACGGCTGGGTGATCTCCTTCGGCTGCAAAACGACCGGCACCCTCCGCCGGCTCAAAGTCGACACCGACCCCGCCTCCGACACCAGCCCCGTCGAAGTGCCCTGCCCCTGCGGCGAAACCCACCGCGTCACCGTCTCCCCCTACCGCCGCCGCCGCTCCGCCGACGAGGCCTTCGACGTCGAGGTCAAATCCCTGGACGAGCTGCGCTCGGCCGGCGACGGTTCCTAGCTACGCGAACTCGATCACGCTGCGGATGCCGTCCTGGGCCTCCATCAGCTCGAAGCCGCGGTTGACTTCGCCGAGCGTGATCCGGTGGGAGACGAAGGGGTCGAGGTCGATCTCGCCGGCGAGGTAGCGGTCGATCAGGACCGGGACCTGGTCGCGGCCCTTGACGCCGCCGAAGGAGGAGCCAGCGATGCGGCGGCCGGTGATCAACAGGCGGGGGACGACGTCGAGGGTCTCGCCGCGGCCGGCGACGCCGGCGACGGTGCAGAGGCCCCAGCCCATCCGCGCCGCTTCGACCGCCTGGCGCATCACCGCGACGTTGCCGGTCGCCTCGAAGGTGTAGTCGGCGCCGAAACCGTCGGTCATCTCGAGGATCCGCTCGACCGTCCCCGCGCCGCCCTCGATCAGGTCGGTCGCGCCCTGGCCGCGGGCCAGCTCCAGCCGCTGCGGAGAAAGGTCGACGCAGACGATCCGCTCGGCCCCCTGCAGGCGGCAGCCGGCGACCGCGCCGAGCCCGACCATGCCGGCGCCGAAGACGGCGCAGGTGCTGCCGGCCCGCACGGCGGCGGTGTTGATCGCGGCGCCGAGGCCGGTCGAGAGCCCGCAGGCGAAGAGGCAGGCATGCTCGAACGGCGCCTCCGCGCTCACCTTCGCCAGCGCGATCTCCGGCATCACCGTGTACTCGGCGAAGGTCGAGCAGCCCATGAAGCTGCGGATCTCCTCGCCGTCGCGGCTGATCCGCGTCGTCCCGTCGGGCAGGTGCCCCTTGTTCTGCTCCTCGCGGATCGCCAGGCAGAGGTTGGTGCGCTCGTCACGGCAGTGGATGCACTCGCGGCACTGCGGGGAGAAGAGGGTGACGACGTGATCGCCCGGCGCCAACGAACCGACCTCGGGCCCGACCGCCTCGACGACCCCGGCGCCCTCGTGCCCGAGCACCGTCGGCGCGTACCCGGACGGGTCGGCGCCGGAGGCGGTGTAGAGGTCGGTGTGGCAGACCCCGCAGGCATGCAGGCGCACCAGCACCTCTCCCGCCCGCGGCTCGGCCAGCTCGACCTCCTGCACCGCCAGCTGCGCCCCGAACTCCTCCAGCACGGCCGCGCGCATCTTCATCGCGCCAGGCTCCTGCCGCAGTCGGCGATCGTCTCCTCCACCGGGCGCGGCTCCCATCCCAGCGCCCGCGCCTTCGCGTTGGAGACTTCGACCCGGTGGCCGAGCTGGCCGACGACGGAGCGGGCGGCGGGATCGAACAGCGCCATCCCGCGCACGACGAAGTTCGGGATCGAGCGCTTCGGCACCTTCGCCGCCGCCGGCCCGAGCTGCTCGCGCAGGACCGCGGCGACGTCGGCCATCCACTGGAAGCGGGCGATCGCCAGGTAGCGCTCGCCACCCGCCTCGGCGGCGGTCATCGCGAGGATGTGGAGGTCGGCGACGCCGCGCACGTCGACGACGCTGAAGCCGATCCGCGGCGTCCCCGGCATCCCTTTCAGCAGGCGCTCGACCAGCGCCAGCGAGGTCGAGCTCTCGCCGTCGACGACCGGGCCGAGGATGGCGCCAGGATTGACCACCGCCAGCTTCTCCTCCTCCCCACGCTCGCGCGCCAGATCCCAGGCCGCCCGCTCGGCGACCGTCTTCGAGCGCGCATACGGCGACAGCTTGGGGTCGTCGGGGTCCGACCAGTCCGCCTCGGTCAGCGGCGCCGCGGCGGAGTCCGCGCTGCCGCGGACGGCGGCGACCGAGGAGGTGACGACGACACGGCGGACGCCGGCATCGAGGGCCGCTCGCAGCACCCGCAGCGTCCCCTCCCGCGCCGGCACGATCAGCTCGTCGGGGTCCTTCGGCTGGGCGGCCGGGAACGGCGAGGCGACGTGGAGGACGTAGTCGCAGCCTGCAACCGCCTCAGCCCAGCCCTCGTCGAAGCGCAGGTCCGCCGCCAGCACCGTGAGCCGGTCACCGGGATCGAGCTGCGACCCCACCCGCGACCGCACCTGCTCCTCCTTGCCGAGGTCGCGTACGGTCGTCCGCACCGCGTAGCCGCGACGCAGCAGCTCGACTACGCAACGCCCGCCGAGGTACCCCGACCCACCGCTGACCAGGACCGTCTCCATCACGGTCACCGTACACGGAGCTTTTTCAGCGCGGCGACGTAGACCTCCGAGAAGGTCGGGAAGGGTTGGATCGTGTCGGTCAGGACATCGAGCGGGACGCGAGCGCGGATCGCCAGCGTCGCCTGCTGCAGCCACTCCCCCGCCTCGGGACCGAGCGCGTAGGCGCCCGTCAAGCGCTCGCCGTCGCTGAGCAGGGTGAGGAAGCCCTTCTCGTCGGCGTAGGCGTGGGTGTAGGTCGCGGTCTTCGCCACCTCCGAGAGCGGGACGGTCGCGCTGAAGTCCGCCTCCGTCGCCCCGACCGCCGCCGCTTGCGGGTCGGTGTAGACGACGCGCGGAACCGCCTCGTAGCTCGCCTCACGCGGCTCGCCGAGGATGTTGGCGGCGACCACCTCACCCTGGTACTTGCCGACGTGGGTCAGCGGCCAGATGCCGGTGACGTCGCCGATCGCCCACAGCTTCTCCCCCGCGCGCAGGTGCGCGTCGACGGGGACGCCGTGGCCGTCCGGCTCGATGCCGACGGTCTCGAGGCCGATGTCCTGCACCCGCGGCCGCCGGCCGGTGGCGGCGAGCAGCCGGTCGCCGCGCAGCTCGCGCCCGTCCTCGAGCTCGACCACGAAGTCCTCGCCCTCTCGCCGCGCCGCCGCGACGCTCGCCTCGAGGACCAGCTCGACGCCATCGCGTCGCAGTTCTTCGCCGAGCGCCTCGCCGAGCGGCGCCGGCTCGCGTCCGAGCACGTGCGCAGCCCGATCGATCACCGTCGCCCCGCCGCCGAGCCGACGAACGGCCTGGGCCATCTCCACCCCGACCGGACCGGCACCGAGGATCAGCAGCTGCCGCGGCACCGTCTCCATCGCGGTCGCCTCGCGGCTCCCCCAGGCGCCCTCCAGCTCCTGCAGCCCCGGCACCGGCGGCACGAACGGATCGGCGCCGTTGGCGAGGACGACGTGCTCGGCCGTGTGCCGCACCCCGTCGACCTCGACGGCGCCCGGTCCGGCGAGCCGCCCGGACCCCCGCAGGAGGTCGATGCCGTTGTCGGCGAGCCAGCGCTCCTGGCCGCCGTCGGTGTGATCGGAGACCATGAAGTCGCGGTAGGCGAGCGCCGCGGCGACGTCGACCTCGGCGCTGCCGGCGGCCTCGCGGGCGCCGTGGACCGCCTCGCCCGGCCGCAGCAGCGTCTTCGAAGGGATGCAGGCCCAGTAGGAGCACTCCCCTCCGACCAGCTCGCGCTCGACGACCGCCACCCGCAGCCCGCCCTCGGCCAGAGCGCCCGCGCAGTGCTCTCCGGGCGAGCCGCCGCCGAGCACGATCACGTCGTAGTCGCTGCTCATCAGCCTCCCTCGGTATGCGCGGTGGCGAGCCTGACGGCCTCCTCAGCGTCTTTCCCCTGCTCGCGCGCGACGATGTAGGCGGCGTACCAGGTCGACCAGTGATGCGTCGGGGCCGTCGGCTCGTATTCGCCGTGATGATCCTCGGCCTCGCGCAGCAGGTCGGTCAGTTTTGCGACGTCCATCGTCAGCTCCTCCCGTTTTCATCGTCCCGGCAGCCGGGTCGTGATCTCTTGCAGCACCCAGCCGTTGCCGTCCGGATCGGCGAAGGAAGCAAACGAGGAGTAGCTGCGCCCTTCGGGGTCGCGGCCGCCCTCGCGCCCGTCGAGCCCGGCTCCCGGCAGCAGGCTGCCGACGTCCCGGTAACGGCAGGCGAAGCCGTCGGTGCAGTGGTAGACCTCGCTCACCTCGATCCCGCGCCCGGCCAGGTCCTCGCGCACGGCGTCGATGTCGGCGACGACCAGGTGAATGTCGCCGACGCAGCCGGGGGCGGCCGAGGTCAGGTTCTTGCCGAAGTGGATCGAGCAGCCCGACCCCGGCGGCGTCATCTGAACCAGCCGGAAATCGTCTCCCACGGCAAAGTCGGCATCGAGCCGCCAGCCGAGCCGTTCGTAGAACTCCTTCGCGCGGTCGACGTCCGCAACGGGAAGCACCACGCTCTCTAACTTCATCTCTCCAGCCCGCACCGGCACCTCGCCGGCCGTGCCCTCTTCGCTCACATCGACAGTGGTCATCTTGCCTCCGTTCGATTGCGCGGCCACGGCCTCCACGTTTCCGCCGGACAGAAAGAACCTACGCCCGATGCAGACGCGTGACAACCCGGCGGCGACGGACCCGCCGCTTTACTCCGCCCCCGGCGAGGTCTACCGTGGACCGGGTGGCCGGCCCGACCCTCCTGCGCGAGCGACCTGAGAACGTGCAGGTCTGGCTCGCCGTTGTCGTCCCCCTCGTCTTCGGGGCAGTGGTCGGCATCTTCCTCGGCACCTCGGCGACCGTCTACTGGATCCTCCTCGCCGTGGCCGCCCTCGGCGCCCTCCTCTCCGGCCTCGAGCACGACCAGGTCAAAGAGGCCGCCGGCCGCGGCGCCGTAGCCGGTGCGATGTTCGGCCTAGGCATCCTCGCCGCCCACGAGCTGGCCGGCACCGACGCCAAGGTCGACCTGGGCAGCTTCCCCCCGCTCCTGATCGTCATCGACGCGATCGTCGGGGCACTGCTTGCGGCGCTGGGGTGCTGGCTGGTCGCACGGCGGCGGCCGAAGCCGGGCACCGCCGCCGGCACCCAGGGGTAGCGCCAATCCGGCTCGGCGACGGGCGCCAAGGCCTATCGTCTGAAGCATGGAGTTGAGCAAGCAGCAGGCGGAAGCAGGGGAAGCGATCCACGGCCTCGCGCCCGAGCCGCTGATCGCACCCGAGCCGCCGACGGCGGAGGAGCTGGACAAAGAGCGCAAGCAGTCGTGGCTGAAGAAGCTCGGCGCGCCTCTGGCCCCGCTCGCCCTCCTCGCCGCCAAGGCCAAGCTCCTCTTCCTGGCCCTGATCAAGGTCAAGGCCCTGACGACGCTCGGGTCGATGTTCATCTCGATCGCCGCCTACGGCCTGGTCTTCGGCTGGCCGTTTGCCGTCGGCTTCGTCCTCCTGCTCCTCGTCCATGAGATGGGGCACGTGATCCAACTGCGCCGCGAGGGAGTCGAGGCCTCGGCCCCGGTCTTCATCCCCTTCATGGGCGCGATGATCGCGGCCAAGTCGATGGGTAAAGACGCCGCGGCGGAGGCGCGTGTAGGCCTGGCCGGCCCGATCCTCGGCACCATCGGAACCCTCATCCCCCTCGCAATCTGGCTAGCGACCGGCAGCGACCTCTGGCGCGCCCTCGCCTACATCGGCTTCTTCATCAACCTGATCAACCTGATGCCGGTCCTGCCCCTGGACGGCGGCCGAGCCATGGCCGTCCTAGGCCCCTACGTCTGGCTACTAGGAATTCTCATAGCCATAGCCGCCACCGTCATCTTCCTAGGCCCCTTCATGCTCATCCTCGTCGCCGCCCTAGGCGGCCCCGAGCTCTACCACCGCTTCAAGAACCGGCACTCCGCGGAGAGTCGCGCCTTCCACTCGGTACCGACCGGAACCAAGTTCGCCGTCGCCGCCGTCTACTTCGGCCTTACCGTGCTGCTCATCGGCGGCGCCGCCGAGACGTACGTCTCCCGCTCCCTCTAGGAGCGCCTCGACCAAGCCTCTACGCCGTAGCGAGAACGACCTCGCAGCCGCCCAGGGAGAATGACCCCGCGTCGAGCGCCCGCTTCTTTGGCAGCTGTGCCTTCTTCTTCTCCGGGCGGATGTCGATCATCAGCTCGATGTCCAGGCCACGGGCAACCCGGACCAGCCGCTCCAGGCTCGGCGTGTGCTCGCCCGTCTCCATGCGGGCGACGTCGGACTGGTGGACACCGAGCCGCTCTGCCAGCTGCCGTTGGGAGAGGCAATGCTCGGCCCGATAATGGGCGACCTCCACGGCGAGCCAGCGGGCCAAGGCCGTCCGCTCCCACTCCGCACGAAACTCGGGATCGCGCAACTCCTCCGCGAGAACATCGTCACTGCTTATGAGCTGTTCCGTCATGCTCGGCCCTCGAATCTCCGATAACAAGCTTGTAATTGGCATTCAGGCTACTCCTTCGCCCTGCCATTTTCCAGACGCTCGAGTCTCTGCTTCGCCAAACGCACGGCCTTGGCATAGCCGGCCTTTTCGATTTCCGCCTACGGGCTCACGGCGAGAACAGCGAACAACCTCTCCTCCATACGCCGATAGATAGGTCGCCACCGGCTTCTTCCGCGCCGGGGACGCAGCTCTCGCAAACCGGAGCCGCCCTCGCCCATGACAGCGCTCTGATGCGGGCTCCGAAGAGCCGGGCCATCGACTTCCAGCTTCTCGATCACGTGCGCAATCGCCACCCGCTCGGCGACATCCTCTATCGCGTTCTTCTCGTCGAGAGCCTTCGGATGCCATGCAACCCTCCATCGCGCCGGGGTTCCTCGTGCGACGACTTTGTGCGCATCCTTCGATGCAGACTTCTTCTGCCTCTTGGCCATTCCCCCATCCGATCAAGGAGATCGGTCGGAAGTTTTTGTCATCAGAGCAAAGCGAACCGAGCAACCAAGCCGCTTGTTGGAAATCGGCTGGGTGGCAGACGGAATTCGAACCCGCGACCGCCGGCACCACAAATAGGCCGCCCTAGACCGGTGCCAACCGCCGATCCCGCACCGCAAGCGGGTTTGCGCCTGTCTCCGATATCTGCCGCCGAACCCCGATACGCGGGGATATTCGGCGATTGTCGGGGTGTAGGGGCAGAAATGCGGATTTCTGCCTGAAAGGGCATACCCCCGGTTCAAAAGGCAGTGGGCGGGACGTCTGAGGCAGGACCTGTCCACCGGGCAGCCCGCCAGAGCGGATTCCGAACGAGGGCTTGACGGAAACCACAATCATCCTGGCTCTGCTCTATGGCCGGGTGAAGAGCCTCAATGCTTCGAGCGCCAGGCTTGTGGAGGGAGCCTGATCGTCATCCGAAGCGGCAAGGGATTCTTAAAAGCGGAAAAAGGACGCCTAGGATGAAACGAGTTCCGGAGAACGGATGCTTTCTTCAAGCTCGTCCTTGCTCGCGACGGGCTGCTTCTCCAGCTTGCGCTTTTTCTTCTTTTCCCGCGCCTCTTCGGTGGCAATCGAGAACAAACTCATCAGGTCGGCAGACGCATCAGAGAGGTCGAGAACCTCCTTCTCCAGCTCCGCCACTTCGATCAGTTCAGCGAAGTCCAAAACATCCTTGACCCGCACCAGGACGACCGCGTTCTTGCCGACTTCCCTGGACCGTGCCGCCTCCTCATAGGCGTCCTTGGTGAAGTCGAAGGCAACCATGTAGCCGCGGTGCTTTCCGGAGCGTTCGACAGCGATCTCAAACTTGTCGATCTCTTCTCGGCCAACCTTTTTGCTCCACTGCTTGACCTGGATCGGGAGTCGCTCGAAGAACGACCATCCATCGATGCCCATGTCCCGTGACTTCTTCACAGACCTCTGGCCGCCCACACGATCGACAACCCAGTTCTGAAACTCGTAATGGCCGAGCTTTTTCAGATCGGAAAGGCTCTGAGGGAGGCCGATGACCTTCGCGTTCGCGCCCAGTCCATCGACCCGCGCTTTCATGATGCCGACCGCTTTCTGGCTCACGTCGATGCCGATCCACTCCCGCCCAAGTTGCTGAGCGACCGCAATGGTGGTTCCGCAGCCGCAGAATGGGTCGAGAACAACCTGACCAGGATCACTGCTTGATTCGATGATCCGCTCCAAGAGGGTTTCGGGCTTCTGCGTCGGGTATCCAAGCCGCTCCGCTCCGCGTGCTGAGAGGGGAGCCACGTCAGTCCACACGTCTTGCAGAGGCACTCCCGGCATCTCGTCCAGGTAGCGCTTATAGGCGGGGACGGCACCGGGTTTTTTCTGGACCACGCGGCCCTCTTCGATCAGCTCTTTCATCCGCTCTTCCGAATAGCGCCAATACCGGGTCACGCCCATGACCTCGTATTTGGGATTACCCTTGCTGGCACCGCCGGGACCGGTGAGGTCGCTGAGCCGGTAGCGCCGCCCGGTCCCAGGCTCAACGTGCTTGTAGAAGGATTCGATGTAATCCTGGCTGTAGGGCGTGTAGATTGGGTTCCAGGTCCACTCGTCGCCTTTGGTGTAGAAGAGGATCACGTCGTGGATGTGGCCGTGGATTCGCCGCCCCTGTTTCGTATCGCTATGGGCGCTGCTGCGCTTCCAGATGATCTCGCTGCGGAAGCCGCCGTCGCCTCGGGCGAATAGCCCATCAAGCATGACTTTGAGGTGGTGGCTGGCGCTGGGATCGCAATGTAGGTAGAGCGAACCAGTCGGCTTAAGAATGCGATGCATCTCAGCCAAGCGGTTTTTCATCCAGCCGGTGTAGTGCTTGATCCCGCCCTGCCAGCGATCCACGAAGGAGCGAATCTCGGCCTCCTCGCCCCAGATCACCTCGTAGTTGCGATTCGAGAAGAACGGAGGATCGAGATAGATCAGATCCACGCACTCGTCCGGGAAGTGAATCAGACGACGCAGGTTGTCCCCTTTGTAGAGGACCCCCGTCTCGAACTTTTGGTACCGAGTTGGTGGCATTAGGAAACCTCCAATTCGTTCGTAATCGGGCCGTCCCTGGGTGGCAGCTGAAATGCACAAAACCATTCAGGGGGACTTCAACCGCTTACGGGTAGCGGCGAGGGCTGGGGTAAAAACGGGGGGGACGAGGTATCGGCGGCTCGGCGACCGCTCCGGCCCGCCCCTAGAGCGGCCCTGCGAGTCTCACCAATCTCTCCTAGCTAGGTGGAGGACAAAGAGAGACGATGACGGGCTCCTCAGCGTTGAAGGCAGGCCCCACGCACATAGCCTCGAATCGCCCGAGAGCTGGGATCGCGTCCCGCATCTCGGCCCCCACAAGAGACTCCAGGTACTCAAGGCCGGTGTGATCTAGCGTCTTGAGAATGATGTAGTTCTCACACTGGCTGAGCGCCGACTTCGAGACAACGGCGGTGCGCTGAGACACGATCATGAAGGTTAGGCCGAACTTCCGAGCTTGCATGATCATCCGCGTGCTGTTGGCAACCTGCTCCTTATGAGACTGTAGGCCGAAGTTCCACTCGGGTAGAAACGTGTGGGCCTCCTCAAGTGCGAGCATACGCTTAGACGGCTCGGCTCCAGCTAGATATTCATCCGATCCAGCTTTCATAAATTTTTCAATGAGCTGTCGTGCTTTTTCCGGTGGGTCACCAGCAGGCTGATGAACGAAGTGACCTCTGGTCTCGACATCGCCGGCAGTCCAGGCTGGGAAACGCAGGCGACTCTGATACTCCCCCGTCGTATCGAGAGCGACAACGACGTGGTCGAGCCCTAGAGCTGCGCAAATCCTCTGGGCGACGGCGGTCTTGCCCATCCCTGACATTCCAAGGATGGCGATATGACCGCGTCTCTGGTCATCGATTCGAAGACCAATCGGAATTGCCGTCCCCTTGATTTGCCCGATTTCGAAATATTCGGTCCCTAGACCCCCGGCCAGATCGCCGGCTTGCTCGATTGGGTCGTGAGCACCCGGTAGGTAGGTCGTTGAACGGATTTGGCCGTCTTGTGGACAGCCCACCAGGCGAGCCGTGGCCAAGGGGCGCACAGCGGTTGATCCAAGCCACGTCGAGTCGACTAGTCGCAATCGTGCCACTTGGTAAAGAAGGTCTTTACCTGGTGGCTTCAACAGGACTGGATCTCCGATCCCCAGCCTATCGAAGGGTTCAAATTGCAAGGTCCGCTGCGTGGTGCCTTCGCCGACAGCACCGACAAGTGAACCGTCCGACGGCAGTTTCTCAATGCTCAGATCTTGCGGGAAGCCATCACAGATCGCCGTCCAGTCATCAACCAACGCAAGGCGGAAGCGTGCCCCATCCGCGTGAGGTAGTCGAGCAGCCACGGTTGCCTCAGCTTTCCTCTCACCACCGGCATCGAGAATCACCCTGTCTCCCTCAGTGAAGGTCGGTGGTGCGCCTGCGAGGAGCAGCATCTTTGGTCCCTCGGCCGAGACCGCCATGACCAAGCTTCGATTTCTGACGACCCGGGACCAGAGATCGACCCAATCGAACGAGATCGCCAGAACTAGCAATGCGCTCCCGACCGCGAGAAGTTCGAAGCCATCGCTTCCGTTTCTCGCTTCGGCCAACACGATCAGGAGGAGGACGGATCCTCCAACAAGTACTGCATGCCCGAAGCGGCGGGCAAACTGACTGCACGCGGAGTTCAGCCGGCTGTCGGGCGTCACGGCTGCTACTGCACCAGCTAAAAAGACAACGACGAGAAAGGCAATAAGCCCCGTCCAGAGCGGCTGTATATCGGCCGCGTCTGCACTTACACATGCGGCAATCCCACCAACCGAATTCACCGTCGCAGCTCGGGGGGTGGAGAAGTACGGTTCGAGGAAGGTGGCCGACAACGCCATGCCGACACCTACAAATAACCAAGGTTGCGAGCCCTCCGCGCCTCCAATCAAGCCGAGAAGAACGAACGCGATGGTGCCGGGCGTGGACGCGATGAGTCGTCGTCTGACCTTAGCTCTCGCGCCTTCCCTGCCCACTTCGGCGAAAATTAGCTAAGCAGTCGGACTTCTCTAGGCGGAAGGTCGCTCTGATTGCCAATGCTCTGACGGCGATGTCTTTGCGCTGCCCGCTCCTCGAGAGCGGCTTTACGCCAACTCGGGCCGTTCGCGCTGCCAAGCTGCTTCGGCTTCATCGGCATCTTCGGTGTTGAGGGCGATGCGACAGTCGATCTCGTCGGGGAAGGCGCCGTAGTAGCGGAGGGCAGCCCGCATTTGCGAGTCGGTCAGCTTGAGGAGCTCGGCGGTGGCAGCCATCGCATTCTCCCCATGTGCCTTGCAGCTCTTAAGCGTGGCCATGAGCTCCCAGACATCTGGACCACCAGCCAAGGCGGCGCGGCGACCGGTGGGTCCGTCACGGAAGACGATGCCGCGAAATACCTCCATGCGGTCACCGTAGCCAATGACGTTTTATGTCACGGAATCGGCGGCTATCGCCGCGCATTCCCCGCTATCCACCATCCATCAGGCAAAAACTGCCTGATGGGGAGCGGAATTTGGGTCCGGTTCAAACCGACCCAGCCGACCCCCACATGCCGATTTGCAGGGACTTCTTCTAGGGGTGGCAGACGGGATTCGAACCCGCGACCGCCGGCACCACAAGCCGGAGCTCTACCAACTGAGCTACTGCCACCGCGCTAGGACCAATTTAGCTTGCGGGGCGGGTGCCTGGCACCCAGGGTCAGGGGGTGTCGGGAGGTTGGTCGAGGGGGTGCAGCTCGCCCTTGGTCAGGGCCTCGGTGCGGAGGTGGGCGATCGCTTGGTACTCGGGCGACTGGATCATCTCTAGAAAGGCTTGGCGGGTCGGGTATTCGACCAGGAGGACCAGGTCCCAGGAGTGGTCGCCGAGGAGGGCCGGCGCGGCCGGGCCTTGGAAGACGAGGCGGCCGCCTGCCTTCTCGAGCAGCGGGGCCACGGCGGCGCCGTATTCGAGATAGCGCTCCCGGCCGCCGTCCGGCTTGAACGCCAGCAGGTTCAGCATCGTCACCGGCCCCTCCCCGAGCCGCCCCATCAGGTCGCCGAAGCCCTCCTCGTTCGGGGGCTCGGGCGCGGCCGAGACATCCATCGCCTCAGGCATGGCGCGACCTGACCACGACCCGCGCGCCATGCCGCGGGATCATCGTCACGTTGCGGTGCAGGGCGCGCTCGGGCTCGGACTCGGCGGCTTCGAGGTCGAGGCGGCGTGCCATCGCCTCGAGCACCACGCGCTGCTCGGCCATCGCCAGCGCCGCTCCCAGGCAGCGGCGGATGCCGCCGCCGAACGGCAGCCACTCGTAGGTCCCGGGCTTGCGGTCGAGCCAACGCTCGGGGCGGAACTCGTAGGGCTCGGGATAGAGGTCCTCGCGGTGGTGCAGGAGGAGGATGCTGATCAGGACCGGGGTGTCCGCGGGCACCGCGTACTCGCCCAGGCGCCAGGGGCGCTTGACGCGACGGCCGACGATCGGCACCACCGGCCGCGAGCGCATCGTCTCGGTGATCGTCGCCTCGACCGCCTCCTCCGCCCCCTCGCCCGAGCGCACCGCAGCGACCAGGCGCTCGTGGGCGTCCGGGTTCCGGACCAGACGCTCCCAGGCCCAGGCCAGCGAGTTCGCCGTCGTCTCGTGCCCGGCCAACACCAGGGTCAGCAGCTCGTCGCGGATTTCGCCGTCGGTCAGCGGCTCGCCCTCCTCCCCGCGCGCCTGCAGCAGCAGCGAGAGGATGTCGCGGCGCCCCTCCAGGTCCACCTGGCGCCGCCGCGCGATCACCGCGTCCATGCGCCGGTCCATGAGCGCCCGGCCGAGGCGGGTCAGCCCGACCGGCTCCTCTCGGCGGACGTTCATCAGCTCGGCGACCTGGGCGACCGGCTTGGTCGAGAGTTCGACCAGCGCTTTGATCGTCGCCCGCAGCCGCCCCTCGGCGCTGCGCGGCTCGGGCCGCCCGTCGATCCCGAAGATGCCGGCCATGATCACGTCGAGCGTGATCGCCTGCATCCGCGGCGCCAGCGCGAAGGGCTCGCCCAGCGGCCAGCTCTCGATCTCGCGTTCGGCGGCCTCGGCGATCGCCGCCGTGTAGTGCTGAATCGCCTCGCCGTGGAACGGCGGCAGCAGCAGTTTGCGCTGGCGCATGTGGCGCTCGCCGAGCGAGGTGAGGACCGAGTCGGGCCCGACGATCGGCCGCAGCGGCGACTCGGCCGCCAGCGAGGGCGCTTCCTCGGGCTTCGCGGTGAAGAGCGAGCGCACGTCCTCGGGCAGGCTGGTGATCACCAGCGGCAGCGGTTCCGGCGTCTCCATCGCGAAGACGTCGCCGTGCCGCCGCCGCGCTCCGAAGACGAACTCGATCTGGCGCTGGTTGAAGCGCAGCAGCTGCACCGGCTGCGGCAGCTGGATCACCGGCGGCGCCGGCAGCCCCGCCGCCTCCTCGGGGTCGAGCGGCCCGCTGACCGGCGCGACAGCCTCCGCGACGCCCATCGGCCCGGCTAAGCCGCGACCTCGACGGGCGCCTCGCGCCGCGGCGCCGCGGCCGGCCCGCGCGAGAACTCGATCTCGTCGTCGATCGGGCCCTTGCGCAGGAGGCGGATGTCCTGGGCGTAGTTCTGGTGTAGGCGCCAGGGGTGGGCGGCGGCCTGCTTGGGCAGCTGGTCGAGGGAGCGGAGGACGTAGCCGGATTTGAGGTCGATGATCGGTTCGATATCGACCGAGGGGCCGGGCGCCTTCGGGGTGGCGACGCGGAAGCCGTTGGCGTCCATGTGCTTGAGCAGGCGGCAGATGTACTCGGCGATCAGGTCGGTCTTGAGGCTGAAGGAGGCGTTGGTGTAGCCGAGCGCCAGGCACATGTTGGGGATGCCGCTGAACATCATCCCCTTGTAGCCGACGGTGTCTGACATCTGCTTCTCCTGGCCGTCGATCAGGATCTGCATACCGCCAAGCACGAGCATGTTGAGCCCGGTCGCGGTGACGATGACGTCAGCCTCGAGCTCCCGCCCCGACTGCAGCCGGATCCCCTTCCCGGTGAAGGTCTCGATGTGGTCGGTGACGACGTCGACCTTGCCGCCGCGGATCGCCTTGAAGAGGTCGGCGTCCGGGACCGCGCAGAGGCGCTCGTCCCAGGGGTTGTAGCGCGGCTTGAAGTGGGTGTCGATGTCGTAATCGGCGGGCAGCTGCCGCTGGAGGTCTTTGCGAAGCACCCGTTTGCCGAAGTTGGGAAAGCGACGCAGGAGCTTGTAGCTCCCGTGCAGCACCAGGACGTTCTTCCAGCGGACCGCCGCGTAGGCGAGCTTCTCCGGCAGCAGGCGCCGCAGCCGCTGGGCGAGCGGGTCGACGGCGGGCCGGGAGACGACGTAGGTCGGTGAGCGCTGCAGCATCGTCACGTGATCGGCGCGCTCGGCCATCGCCGGGACCAGGGTCATCGCGGTCGCGCCGCTGCCGATCACGACAACGCGCTTGCCCTCGTAGTCGAGGTCCTCGGGCCAGTGCTGCGGGTGGACGATCTCCCCCTCGAAGCGCTCGGTCCCCTCGAACTTCGGCGAGAAGCCTTCGTCGTAGCGGTAGTAGCCGGTGCAGCCGTAGAGCCAGTCGCAGGTCAGCTCAACCAGCCCGCCGTCGCGCTCGGCGCGGACGGTCCAACGGGCCTCGGCGCTCGACCACTCGGCGGCGAGGACCTTGTGCTTGAAGCGGATCCGGTCCTCGACCCCGTACTCCTCGGCCGTCTCCTTGATGTAGGCGAGGATCGACTCGCCGTCGGCGATCGACTTTTCCCCGAGCCAGGGCTTGAACGAGTAGCCGAGGGTGAACATGTCGGAGTCCGAACGGATGCCGGGGTAGCGGAAAAGGTCCCAGGTGCCGCCGATCGTCTCCCGCGCCTCGAGGATCGCGTAGCTCTTCTCGGGGCAGTTGCGCTGCAGGTGGGCGGCGGCGCCGATGCCGGCAAGACCGGCTCCGATGATCAAGACGTTGACGTGCTCGCGCTCGGTGGTCGGGGTGGTGGGCATGGGGTTCTCCTGGGGAAGGTGGCTCACGGGCGGAACTCTATCAACACCGTGTCGAGTCGGTCAACTACTTGTCGAAAGTATCGACGCTATGTAGCATGACTCACAGATGCCCGCCACCTCCAAAGCGAAACCCGCCCCCGCCGGCCGCGGTCGCCGCGCCGCCCGCGCCGGCGGCGACGAGCGCGAACGAGCGATCCTCGAGACCGCCGAGCGGCTGCTGGAGGAGCGGCCGCTGAGCGAGATCTCGGTCGACGACCTCGCCAAGGGCGCCGGGATCTCCCGCCCCACCTTCTACTTCTACTTCCCCTCCAAGGACGCGGTGGTGCTGACGATCATCGACCGCCTCGTCACCGCCGCGGCCGACAGCCGGGAGGAGGCGCTGGCGACGATGGCCGAAGGCGAACTGCGTGCCGGCCTGCGCCAGGCCCTCACCGATCTCTACGGCGCCTTCCGCTCCCGCCGCGCCGTCACCCTCGCCGCGGCGGAGCTGCGGATGCGCAACCCGGAGGCGCGCGAGCTCTGGTCCCAGGTGATGGAGGGCTGGGTCGCCGACGTCACCGCGGTGATCGAAGCCGAGCGCGCCCGCGGCGCCGCCCCCGCCGGGCAACCGGCCCGCGACCTCGCGATTGCCCTGGTGCAGATGAACGAGCGCGTCCAGTACGCGGCCTTCACCGGCGAGTCCCCCTCCCTGGACGAGGACCGGGTCATCGACGTCCTCGTCGACATCTGGCTGCGGGCGATCTACGGCACCGCCGAGCCGGGTTAGACACGAGACCGTGGAACGGGCGTGCTACGACCCTTTTCACAGACTCGCGTCCATCTGGCCCATCAAGGCGATCGCGTCGAGGTCGCGGTGGAGCAGGTGTTGGCCCATGATCCTCGTCAGGCCCGCGGCCTCCAGCTCGCGCAGCTGCTCGACGGCCTGCTCGGTGGTGCCGAGGATCGTGCTCTCCCGCAGGCCGGCGATGAAGGCCTCGCCGTCGCCGCCTTCGCCTTTCCACTCTGAGAGACGCGAGGCGCGATCGACCAGTTCGGTCCGATCGGCGCCGACCAGCCAGCCGGTCATCATCGAGAGCGGCAGGGTTGCCGGGTCGCGCTCCTCCGCTTCGCAGGCCTCGTCGAGCCGGTGGCGGATGTCGCCGACTTCCTCGGCCGTCGCCATCACCGTGTTGTACTCGTCCGCGTAGCGGGCGGCGAGGCGCAGGCTGCGCGGACCGCCGCGGCCCCCCAGGATCAGTGGCAGCGGCTGCTGGACCGGCTTCGGCAGCGCGTCGAGCTCGTGGGCGGAGAAGTACTTGCCGTCGAAGCTGAACGGCCCCTCGCCCCAATGCCCGCGGACGATCTGCATCTGCTCCTCGAGCGCGTCCAGTCGCGGTCCGGTCGGTGGCAGGTCGAAGCCATAGAGCTCATGCTCGCGCTCCCACCAGCCGGCGCCGATCCCGCATTCGACCCGGCCGCCGGAGACGTGGTCGGCGGTCACCGCCGCCTTCGCCAGCACGGCCGGGTGGCGGAAGGTGGCCGGCGAGACCATCGTCCCCAGCCGCAGCTTCTCCGTCACGGCGCCGAGCGCGGTGATCGTCCCCCAGGCGTCGAGCGAGCCGCGCTCGCGCCGGTCGTCGACCGAGAGGTAGTGGTCGGAGCGGAACATCGTCCCCACCCCGTGTTCTTCGCAAGCGGCGGCCAGCGCCAGCCAGTCCTCCCAGGTCACATCCTCTTGCCCCTCGATCATCAGGCATACGTCCATGCGCCGAACCTACCCGGGTAGCTTGCGCCCATGCGGAAGGTCACAGCGAGTGGTGTTCCTTTTCGTCGCTATGCGGTGATAAGGCACACCGCAGGAGCGTTGGGGGTCCTCGGAGCGGTCATCGCGGTCGCGATCGCCGTCGCCCCGGCAACTGCCGTCGGCCCCTACCCCGCCCTCGGCTCGTGCTCGGTCTTCCCCCACCCGCCGGCGTCGCTCTCGCCGCGGGCGCCATCGCTGCCGACCGAGGCCGCTTGGAACCAGGACATCTCGAAGGCGCCGCGGGATCCGCGCTCGGCTGCCTACATCGCCTACATCGACTCGCACGGCGGCGATCACCTGCACCCCGACTTCGGCTCTCCCCGCCCTTACGGCTTCCCCTACTCGGTCGTCGACGCCGGGCAGCGCAAGCTGCCGGTCCACTACACCGCCTACGGGGACGAGAGCGATCCGGGGCCGTTCCCGGTGCCGCCGCAGGCCCCGGTCGAGGGCGGCAACGGCTCCGACGCCGACCGCCACGTGCTCGTCGTCGACCGCTCCGCCTGCAAGCTCTACGAGCTCTACCGCGCCTTCTACGTCGCCAAGCCCCACCCGCACTGGAACGCCGACTCCGGCACCGAATGGGACCTGCGCTCGGCGGCCCGCCGCCCCGAGGGATGGACCTCGGCCGACGCCGCCGGGCTGCCGATCTTCCCCGGCCTCGTCCGCTACGACGAAGTCGCCGCCGGCCGGCTCGACCACGCGATCCGCGTCACCTTCGAGAGCACCCGCGACGCCTGGGTCCACCCCGCCTCCCACTGCGCCGGCGACACCTCCGACCCGGCCGCGCCGCCGATGGGCCTGCGCCTGCGCCTCAAGGCCGGCTACGGCCTCGGCGGCTTCAGCGGCCCGGCGAAGACGATCGCCCTGGCGATGAAGCGCTACGGCCTGATCGTCGCCGACAACGGCTCCAACTGGTTCTTCTCCGGCAGCAGCGACCGCCGCTGGGACGACGAGAACCTCGACCAGCTGAAGCGGATCCCGGGCAGCGCCTTCGAGGTCGTGAAGAGCGCCGCAAGCGTCCATTCATGTTGATTTGGCCGCACTCAGCGTGATTTGCCGCCAATGGATTGGGTACCTGACCTAATAGGGACACCCCCGAGGAGAGAGAGAAATGGCGGAGACCAAATCCAAAAAACGATCGGCGCCGAAACGCGCCGCGTCGTCATCGAAATCGAAATCGCAGTCGAAATCGAAACCCAAAGCGCAATCGAAAAGCACGCAGTCGAACCAGTCGAAATCGAAAGCGAAACCGAAAAGCGCCAAACCCAAAGCGACGAAATCGGCGAAACGCTCGAAACCGAAATCGTCGGGGTCGAAATCTTCGGGATCGAAATCGAAACCCAAAGCTAAATCGCCCAGCTCCAACGGCTCGAGCAACGGCGCAAGCGGCGGCAGCAGCCCCGTCGAGGCCGTGCGCAACGCGGTCGGCGGCGCCGGGCAGACCGTCGGCAAAGTCGCGAGCAAAGCGAAAGTGCCGCTCGTCGCCGGCGGCGCCGCGATCGCCGGAGCAGGCGGTGCGATGGCCCTTGCCGCTGCCTCCAAAGGCGGCCGCAAGAACAAAGTGGGCTTGAAGAGCCTCAAAGGCGCGATGCCGAAGAAACCCAAGGTCAAGATCAAGTCGGGTGACCTGGCGAAGGCGGCCAAAGAGGTCGGGAAAGTCAGCGCGCAGGTGGGCGAGATCGCCAACGGAATCCAGCGCGCCCAAGACTCCTCAAACGGAGACGGCAAGCACCGTTCGCCGATCGAGGTTGTCCTACAGGGACTCACCGCGAGGCGCTAGCGCCGGGGCCGGCCCTGAGGACATGGCTGCGACCGCGCGCCCGCCTGGGGCGCGCGGTCGCACGCCGCTTAATTACTTCTCCTGGATCATTGGGACGAAGCTTCTGAATCATCGCCGGGCTCGTCGTCCTCCTCGATCGGGTGGACGATCCGCTGCAGCACCGTCCAGTCGACCTTGACGTCGCGGTAGGTGACGCCGACCTCCGGCTCCTCCGGGATGTTTTCCCGCTCGACCGTCGCCTCGGTTTCGTGGTCGGGTTCGCCGTAGTAGGTGACCTTGCGCTCGTCGGAGAGCTTGCCGAAGGTCACCTCCTTGGCTTTGACCGACGTGAAGAAGTCGAGGTCGGGGCGGCCCTTCACGCGGCCGCCGCCGCCTTCTCGACGTCGTGGACGGTGACCCGCCCTTCGGCGCCGGTGCCCTCGACCCCGTCGATGTCGACCCCGGCCTCCTGGGCCTTGCGCATCGCCGCCTCGGTGGCGTTGTGTTTCTGCGCCCGCTTCTGGCGTCGTTTCTCGCCCAGCTCCATCGCCTTGTGAGCGGCGCCGAGGCCGATGTCTTTGACCTCGTCGGTCGCCGCCGCTTTGATCTCGGCGGCGACGATTTTGGCGATCTGTTTGGCGATCCCGCCGCCGGCGCCACCCCCGCCCCCGCCGTTCCCGCCTCCTCCGTTGCCTTCGCCGCCGTTGCCGCCTCCCCCGCCGGCACCGCCGCCTCCGGCACCGGCCAGAGCTCCGAGCGCACCCGCGCCCTGACCGAGACCGCCGACGGCCTCCCCAGCGCCTTCGCCTAGACCGCCCACAGCCTGACCCGCGCCTTCGCCGACCTGGCCGACCGCTTTGTTGGCGCCTTCGCCGACCTCGCCGACGGCTTTGCCGGCGCCGCCGCCGACGTCTTTCACGGCCCCGCCGGCTCCCTCGCCGACGTCTTCGACCGCTCCGCCGGCCCCTTCGCCGACGTCTTCCACGGCGCTGCCCGCGCCTTTGCCGACGTCTTTGACCGCGCCGCCGGCGCCCTCGCCGACATCTTCGACCGCGCTGCCGGCTCCTTCGCCGATCTGGCCCACCGCTTTGTTGGCACCCTCGCCGACTTCGCCGACCGCTTTGCCCGCACCTTCGGTGACCGGCTGCAGCGCTTCGGTGATGTTGTTCAGGACGTCGGGGTTACGGTCGAGCGTGGTCAGGACCCGGTCGATGATCGCGGTCACATGGTCGAGCCGCGCCCGCATCAGCGCCTGGGCTTCGACCCCCTTGATGTTGAGTTCGACCTTGCCGAGCTCGACGTGGACGCCGACGCTCAGCTTCACCAGGTCGAGGACCTCCGCGTGCAGCGAGACCCGCGCCATCAGGTCGTCGAGCTCGAAGTGGATTTCGTCGACCTTGACGACGGGGATGTCGACGATGACGTCGGGCTCGTCGGTATCGCTGATTTCCCCTGGATCTATGACCGTATAGTCTTCGTAGATCTGCTCCGGCCGGGTCTTGTCAGACCCTTGGTTACGGGCTTTCGCCCCGCCGTTCGAGCTCTGTTCTTTCTCTTCCTGTTTGTCCTTCTTCTCACGCGGGCTTTTGTTGCGCCCGCTGCCCGCGGTGCTCTGGTGGACGGACTGGCCGCTTTTGCTCGCGGAAGATTTCGATTTCCGTTTGCCTTTGCTTTTGGTCTGCTGCGCCACGTTCTTCCACCTCTCCTCGCCTGCGTAGTTCCTCTTCCCAAAGGAAAAGTTTCCCTTTGTGAGGGATCGCAAACGCTTGAGCGGCGGCTTTAAGCGGCCTTGCGACGCCGGCCGGGGCGGCCGCCGGAGACCAGGCGCCAGGCGCGGCCGAGCACGGCGAGCACCGCAAAGGCAACAGCGAACCCGATCGCCCCGAGCACCAGCAGGAAGATCACGAAGGCGAGGATCGCGAACGGGATGAGGAGGAGTTTCACGCCTGCGTAGTCTTGCAGTGGAGATGGGACCGGCGGCAGCACTTGCGACCCTGGCGATCGCCTTCGGCCACGTCGGCCTCGGGGTCAGCGGAGGTCACGCGAAGATCGAGGCGCTCGGCGACGGCCTGGCGCTGGTCAGCGTGCGCCACCAGCTCGAAGTCGCACCTGCTCCGGCGCAGGTGAAGGTTGAGGCCCGCTCGCAGACGCAGGCCGAGCCCGAACCGACCGCGGCCGAAATCGCCGCCGACCCCTCGAAGCTGCCCCCCGCCTCCGCCGGCAGCAACGGCACCACCGTCCCCCACGACTCCAACCTCAGCCGCGGAGAGATCTTCGCCCACCGCCGCAGCGGCGACCCCAACGCGGCGATCCTCCTCACCGGCGTCGCCCTGCCGCCGCCGAGCGCCCCCGAAGCGGTCAAGGGCGTGATCAACGCCGCCAACACGATCGTCGGCCGCCCCTACGTCTGGGGCGGCGGCCACGCCTCCTTCTACTCCAACTCCTACGACTGCTCCGGTTCGGTCAGCTTCGCCCTTTTCGGCGGCGGCCTCATCCCCCGACCGCTGACCTCCGGCGAGCTCGAGCACTGGGGTGCCCCGGGACCCGGCAAGTGGATCACCGTTTACGCCAACGCCGGCCACACTTTCGCCGAGATCGCAGGCCTGCGCTGGGACACCGTCGGCGACGAACAGGGCACCGGCCCCCGCTGGCACCTCGCCACGACTTCGACCGCGGGCTTCGTTGTCCGCCACCCCCCTGGCCTCTAGATAAAGCAGGGCCGACCCCCCAGGCGAGGGTCGGCCCCCTGTGGGTGGCTAGGTGGTCTTCACGATCATCAGAAGAGGCACCGTTTGCCCGGTGTGGAGATTCATCCGTCTTCACCTCCTCCCCGGCTATTTACTTGACGGTCACTTCGACCGTGGATTGGTAGAACCGGTTCCACCAATGGAATCCGGCCCAGGAAAAGAATCCGGATTTTTGAACAAGTTGTCCAGTAAACCGACTAGGATCAAGAAACCGGCACTAATCAGCTACCGACAAAGGGAAAAGCGATGTCAACCAAAGTTGAGCGCCAGAAGGCGGCTCAAAACCGAATCAAAGCGATGAACCACCCGGTCAGGGCCGCCGTTCTCGCGATCTTGGCGGAACGCACTTCGAGCCCGGCCGAAATGGCACGCGAGCTGGACGAGGACCTCTCCAACGTCAGCTACCACACCAAACAGCTCGTGGAGCTCGACTGCGCCGAGCTGGTCAGCACCCGACCAGTGCGAGGTGCGCTGGAGCATTTCTACCGAGCCACTGAACGGTCCTTGATCGACAGAACCGAATGGGACGACCTCAATCCCATGATGGCAGGCAGCCTGATCCACGAAGCCATGCAGAAAGTTCTTGACTCTTTCGTGGTCGCGACTCGCGCTGGAACTCTCGGGGATGACGCTGACTTCCACCTCACGAGGACTCCAGTGTTGCTGGACCAGCAAGGGTTGCAGGAAGCCCTCGAGGCACACGAAAAAGCGCGGCAGGAGGTTCTGGACATCGCCACGCGCAGCTCTGAACGGATGGTCGAGTCCGGCGAGGAAGGCATTAACGTCTCCTCATCCCAGGCCTGCTTCAAGATGCCGAACGCCAGGGGCCGCCGGAGTTCCTGATCCGATCCGCCAGGGCGGACGAGCGTCTTGACATCGCGCGCGTCCACGTCCGCTCCTGGCAGGTCGCCTACCGGGGCCTGATCGACGACGGCTTCCTCGACTCGCTGCAGCCGGAGCAGCGGGTCGACTGGTACCACGTCGATCCCGCCTCCCCCGCCGACCCGCAGACGATCGTCGCCCTCGCCGACGAGGAGATCGTCGGCTTCTCCTCCTTCGGCCCCAGCCGCGACGATGACGCCCGCGGCGCCGGCGAGATCTACGCCCTCTACGTCGACCCGGAGCGCTGGAGCGCCGGCGTCGGCTGCCGCCTCTTGGAGGAGTCCCGCCGCCGCCTCGCCGAGGCCTTCGCCGAGGCGGTCCTCTGGGTGCTGCACGGCAACGAGACCGCTGAGCGCTTCTACCTCGCCGACGGCTGGAGCCGCGACGGCGCGACCCGTATGGAGGACCCGTACGGGCCGCGGGTAGAAGTGCGACGGTTCCGCCGTCGCCTGAATGACTGACGCAGTCACCCGCACGCTCTTCTAATTACTCAGGACATCTGCTTAGCTCAGCAGCCTTCATCCGACAGCGCGCCCAGGGAAGCGCCTGTCCCCACAGATAGGAGAGACATGAGAAAACGCTTGCTGGCGTTTGCGTCCACCGCCGCGATCCTGGTCGGCCTCACCGGGGTCGCCCCCGCGACCTCGCTCGCTCAGGACCCGATCCTCTTCGTCCACGGCTGGAGCGAGAGCTCGAGCCTCTGGAACACGATGATCGGCCGCTTCGAAAAAGACGGCTACGCGAAATCAGCCTTGATGGCCTACAGCTACAACACCGCCACCTCGAACAAGACGCTGGCCGAAACCGAAGTCAAGTCCCACGTCGAAACGCTGCTGAAAAACAACCCCGGCGCGACCAAGGTCGACATCATCGCCCACTCGATGGGGAGCCTCAACACCCGCTGGTACATCAAGTTCGACGGCGGCGAAAGCAAGGTCGACGACTGGGTCAGCCTCGGCGGGCCGAACCACGGCACCGAAACCGCCAACACCTGCAGCCAGACCTCCTGCGTCGAGATGCGCGTCGGCTCGACCTTCCTGAAAGAACTGAACGCGACCGACGAGACCCCGGGCGCCGTCAACTACGGCACCTGGTGGTCGCCCTGCGACGAAATCATCAACCCGGACGAAAGCGTGATCCTCAGCGGGGCGACGAACCACAAAACCGCGTGCATGACGCACGCCGCCCTCACGACCGACGAAACGGTCTACAAAGAAGTCCGCGAATTCGTCAAATAGCCGGCTAGCGGTGCCCACGAGGCACCGCGAAGCTTCTGCGGACCGGAGTGGAATCGACGTTGCCGGCAACGTCGACCGCCCTCGCTTCGAAACGGTGCCGACCGGCGGTGAGCCGGCGGTACCGCTTTGGAGATCCGCAGGCGCGGAAACGGCCGGCGTCAAGCCTGCACTGGAAGCTCGAGCCCTGCTCGCTGGAGCCGAAACGGAACACGGCACCCCTACCCTTGAAGCGAACCTTGCCGAGCTTCGTCTGTGGTGGCGTCGTGTCGGCGGCCGGGGTGCGAGCGGGTCGAGGGCTAGGGCGACTGCCGCCGGTCGATCCCCCTTCAGGGGTGCCTTCGGTTCCGCCCGGAGTCCTGGCGATGGCGAGTTCGGAGGTTCCGCCTTCGACGTTCGTCTGCGTCGCAGCAACGAACGTGCCCCCTGGGAGTGGGGCATAGCCGATTTCCCAGGCGCCTCCGAAATCGGCGACGGCTTCGCCCAAAAAGCCTTCCACCTCACCCGGTTCGTCGCCTTCCTTACGGAAAACACGGATACGCGCTCCCGGTTCCGCGCTCCCGGCGATACCGGTCACGGTCGTCGACGAGATATCCGGGGGTTCAACACCGCCGTTCTGAGGGAGGGAGCCCCAATTCGGCGGGGCCAGCCTGATGAATAGACCTTCATTTGCCGTACCGCGATTCCGGGCAACTTCGTTCTCGCCGCCTGCGGCCCCGCCGAACACGATCGCGTCCTGGCCGCTGAAGGAGATCACGTTTTCGTCCTCTGGACTGTCGCCCCCGATCTGATTGCCGGTTACCGGGACGTCGTCCCAGCCGAGGATCTCGATGCCGCCAAATCCGGATTCGAGAACTTCGTTTCCGAGCACTTCATTGAAGTCATTCCCGATCATCATCCCGGCGTATCTGGTTTCTTCGATCAGATTGCCTTCGACGAGGCTCCCGTGGCCTGCGTTCGCTTCGGACAGGATTAGGCCGGACGCCGCGCCGACAATCACGTTGTCGACGATGGTCGCACCCAGACCACGCTCGTCGATCCCGGTGCCGCCATCGAGCCCGATGATGTTGTCCGCGATCAAGGCTTCGTCGGCGGGAGCGCTCACCTTTTCATCCCAGACCGTGATGCCGTCGGAGGCGGGATGAAACAGGGCGGCACCGGAAGCATTCACACCGATCTGATTGCCGACGATCGTCAGATCGGGTCCGCCGCAAGAGATCGCCGAACCGCCACCGTTGATGCGGTTGCCGTCACCGGCCCGAAAGCCCCCGACCGTGGTTCCGGCTCCGCCGCTGATTCCGTGTCCGTTCTGCGCCCACCCGGTGCCGGTGGCATCTATCCCAAGCTGGTTGCCGATCACGGTGGTGTTCACCGCTGGTTCGTACCCTTCCCAAGCGAGCTCGATCGAGTATTCCGATTCGGCGATCAGGTTGCAGCCACCATCGCAGGCGGGGGTGGCAAGGGCAGCAGCATCTAGGGATGCGCCGACCACGTTGTCGGCAGCTTCGAAGCTGGGCGTAGAGACGATGGTGATGGCCTTACTGGTGCCGAACGCTTCTGACAGTGACCCCCCTGGCCCGAAGCCGAACCGGTTGCCGAGAATGGAGATCCGACTGCCGCCGATGATTTCGAGCCCGTCATAGCCGTTAGCGAAGAGGTTGCCGTCCTTCGGTTCCTTCCCGCCGATCTGCCCATCGGCCGACCCCGGACCTACCTGCACACCAAATGCGACTCCCGCTGATTCTGCATGGCCGTCGAGCCGTAGGCCGAACCAGTTACCGCGGACCTCGAACCCCTGTGCACCTTCTAGCGAGATGCCCGAGGAGGCGCTGAAAATGTCGATCCCTTCGACCTTGGCATGGTCGGCTTTGATTTCAAATACCGGTCCGGAGTCGGTCCCATCGACTGCCACGCACGGGCCCTCTACTGCTGCGTCCGTCATGCAGGAGCCCCCCTTGATCACGGCCTGCTTCACCAGCGGCGGCAGATTGCCTTCAAGGGTGATCGTCCCGGCAGACCCGCCGTCAAAGACGTCTTCGTCGAAGACGATTTCGTCACCTCCGCCGACCGCGGCATTCGCTTCTTCGATAGCCGCCCGCAGGGTGCACTTTCCGGCTGCGGTTGCGCAACCCCCTCCTGGTGCCAGATCAGCTTCGTCGCTGGGGCTGTCGACGGTGAGCGTTGCGGCTTCGGCAGCGGCCGGCAGCGCAATCGCAAAGGCGAGCAAGACCCCGGCCATAACCAGGACCAACGTCCGGCGCCCCCGCCCTGCTGCCCGTAGAACCATGGGAGAACTCTATTAATGCAAGGTTCGACCTGCGGCCAGCAGATCGGGCACCCCGCGCTCGGTCACTGAAGGACCAGCTCGAGCAGGCCGCGGAGCAGCAGCAGGGCGCCGATCGCGAGCGCTCCTGTTGCTGCGGTCTGCCGCCCCTTGCGGGAGAGCCAGTCGCGGAAGGCGGCGACCCGTTCTTCGGTGCGCTCCGGTGAGAGCGCGTAGCCGATCAGCGGCAGCTCGAGGAAGACCGCCTGGATCACGCAGAAGAGGACGACGAGGAAGACCGTCGCGCCGGTGCCGGGGTCGAGGTGGACCAGCCGGTTGAGGGCGACCAGGTAGGAGGCGCCCGGGAAACTCAGCAGCGCCCCGACCGCGAAGGCGACCTTGGCCGAGCCACGGCCGAGCATCCGTTCCGGCCAGGATTCCTTCGCCGACTCTTTCTTCTGGCGCCGCCGCTCCTCGCCGAAGTTGCTGCGCAGGACCAGGCCGACGATCACGGCGATCGCCCCGAAGACGAGGTCCTCGGCCGGAGTGAAGGTGGTGCGGGCGTTTTCGACGCCGCTGCTGCTGTGGAAGGAGAAGGCGATCAGCAGCCCGGCCGAGATGCTGGTCAGGTAGCTGCCCAGCAGATACCCGAGCATCAGCCGCTTCGGCGCCGGCAACAGCATCATCACCGTCACCGCCGCCAGCAGCGTCGGGTTCAACATCGCCGTGAGCGACAGCCCTAGGAAGCTGACCAAGTCGCCCACGACGATGTGATTTCGTCCCTACAGGCTTATTCCTCCCAGCGCGCGGTCAGCTGGTAGATGATCGTCACGTCGAGGATGATCATCAGGAACGCCCACAGCGGTGCGGCGGGGAACCAGACGATCTGGGCGACGGCGTTGATCGAGACGAAGAACACCGCGGCCATGCGCGCGGAGTTGGCTGCGGCGAACAGGCCGAGCCCGGTGGCGGCGACGAGCGAGCCGAGGATCAGGTGGATCCACCCCCACGTCGTTATGTCGGCGATGAGCACTCCCTGACCGCCGACGATCACCACTTCGTTGTTGAGGATCGCGGCCAGGCCGTACAACGCATCCAGCGAGCCGACGATCAGCATCACCGCGCCGGCGAAAACCGTCCAACCGGTCGGCTGCCGTTCTGCGACGCGACGTGAATCGCTTCGGGTGTTAGGTGGCGTACTTGCCTCCATTGGGTGTTCCTCTCTCTCCCGGCCGCTCGCGGCCATTGGCTGTTATCGGCGCACCCTGCCCCCGCAGATGCGGGCGCTGGGTTGAATCTAGAACGCATCGATATCTCTGTCCATCCGCACTTTTCGACGGCGCGCGGGCGCGTCCTCCCGGTTGCTAGAGCTCGAGAACAGCGGGGCCCTTGCCGTTGACGCTCAGAACGCGGTGGTCGGCCGGGCCCGGCCGCAGGATCAAGACCTCCGCCGGCGCCTTCTCGAGGAGCCAGACCAGATCGTCGCCTGAGAATCCGGCGGTACCGGTTGCCGTAGCCGAGACGACGACGCGGTCGAAGTTCTCGTGCTCGAGCAGGCGCGCCAGGGCATGTCGGTAGGAGCGACCGCGCTCGATCCGGGCGTCGACCGGGACCCCCTGCGAGCTGGCGCGTTGTTCGATCGCCTCCAGCATCGCCATCGCCCGGTCGGCCTCCTTCGGGACGGCGCAGTCGAGCGGCAGGCTCTTCGGCACCTGCGCCAGGTAAGCGGGAATCAGGGTCGCCCCCTCAGCCCGAGCGAGGCGCAAGGCGGCGTCGATCGCCCGTCGTGAGATCTCGCTGCCGGTGAAAGGCAGGAGGATCTGGTGGACGACCTCGGTTTCGCCGCTGCCACGGCGCCGCCGGGCGAGGAGAAAGCCGAGACCTACGCCGAGGAGCAGGGCCAAGCCGACAAGGAAGTGCTCGATCATCTGCCCTCCTCCTTGAGACCGCGGTGGGCGACGATCCGCACGTCGACTCCGGGCGGAGTCGCCCGCATCAGCCGCTGCGGCAACGGTTCGCGCAGGCGGGCAAAACCCTTGGGCGGGTTCGACTCGCCGACCATCAGATAGGTGCTGCCGCGCTCGCGGACCACGCGCGCGGTGCCGGCGACCAGATCGTCGTGTTCCTCGATCAGAAAGGTCGCGCCGAGCACCGAGGCAAGGCGGCGCAGGGCCGTGACCTGGCGCTCCAGCTCTCCCTCGATCGGCTGGCCCGGCGGCTTCACCCAGAGCAGGTCCAGACCGGTGCCGAGTCGCTGCGCCGAGCGCCAGGCGCGGCGAACCAGTCGCTGCGAGCTCGGCTGCGGCCTTACCAACGCCAAGAGGCGCTCCCCCACCGCCTTCGGCGCGTCGGCCGCAACCTTGTCTTCCTCGCGGCGGGTGCCGACTTGCTCCACCTCGCTGTAGACGAGGCGCTTTGACTCGACGTCCTCGGCGACCTGGCGCAGGCTCACCTCGCGCAACGCGGCGAGGTTCTCGATCTTGAAGAAGTTGTCGAGCGCAGCCTGGATGTTCTCGCCGGGGTAGATCTTGCCGGCGCGCAAGCGCTCGATCAACGCCTCGGGGGTGAGGTCGATCAGGACCACCTCGTCGGCGCTGCCGAGCACCGAGTCCGGGACCGTCTCGCGAACACGGACTCCGGTCAGCTCGGCGATCTGGTCGTTCAGCGACTCGAGGTGCTGGACGTTGACGGTGGAGAAGACGTCGATGCCGGCAGCGAGCACGTCGGCGATGTCTTCGTAGCGCTTCTCGTGCTCGAGCCCAGGCGGGTTCGTGTGAGCGAGCTCGTCGATCAGGGCCAGCTCGGGGTTACGCCGGATCAGCCCCGGCAGGTCCATCTCCTCGACTTCGACCTCGCGGATCGCGACCCGTCGCCGGCCGACCATCTCCAGCCCACGCGCCTGGGCGCTCGTCTCTGCGCGCTTGTGCGGCTCGAGGTAGCCGATCGCGACGTCGCGGCCGGCGCCGGCTTCCGCGTGTCCCTCCTGCAGCATCCGGTAGGTCTTGCCGACCCCGGCGGCCATGCCGAGGAAGATCTTGTAGCGGCCGCTCTCCATCACGGCCTCGCTTGTCAGGCCCCCAGCAGGTTGTGGACTACGAGGTCGATCAGCTTGATCCCGACGAACGGGACGATCAGGCCGCCGAGTCCGTAGATCAGCATGTTCCGCCGCAGCAGCGCGGTGGCGCCGAGCGGGCGGTAGCTGACCCCGCGCAGCGAGAGCGGAATCAGGAGGGGGATGATCAGGGCGTTGAAGATCACCGCCGAGAGGATCGCCGACTCCGGCGTCCCCAGCGACATCACGTTGAGCGCGTCGAGCGGGCCCTTTTCGCCCGCGCCGGCCCAGGTGGTGACGAACATCGCCGGCAGGATCGCGAAGTACTTGGCGACGTCGTTGGCGATCGAGAAAGTGGTCAGGGCGCCGCGGGTGATGAGGAGCTGCTTGCCGACCTCGACGATCTCGATCAGCTTCGTCGGATTCGAGTCGAGGTCGACCATGTTCCCGGCCTCGCGGGCCGCTTGGGTGCCACTGTTCATCGCCACGCCGACGTCAGCCTGGGCCAGAGCCGGGGCGTCGTTGGTGCCGTCGCCGGTCATTGCGATCAGCCGCCCGTCGGCCTGCTGCTCCTTGATCAGTTCGAGCTTGCGCTCCGGGGTGGCTTCGGCGAGGAAATCGTCGACACCGGCCTCCTCGGCGATCTTCGCCGCCGTCAGTTTGTTGTCGCCGGTGACCATGATCGTGCGGATGCCCATCGCCCGCAGTTGGTCGAAGCGGGCTTTCATGCCTTCCTTGACCACGTCCTTGAGATAGACGACGCCGAGCACGCGCTCGTCGCGGGCGACCGCCAGAGGGGTGCCGCCCTCGCGGCCGATCCGGTCCAGCTCGCCGCGCAGCTCCTCCGGCGAGCGACCGCCCTCCGAAAGCACCCAGCTCTCGATCGCATCGCCCGCACCCTTGCGCAGGCGGGTCCCGTTGAAGTCGACTCCGCTCATCCGCGTCTCGGCGGTGAAGGGGACGAAGTCGGGCTCGTGGCCGTCGAAGTCGTGCTCGCGGATGCCGTAGGTCTTGGCGAGCACGACGATCGAGCGTCCCTCCGGGGTCTCGTCGGCCAGCGATGACATCTGCGCCGCCTCGGCCAGCTCCTCCGGGCTCACCCCCGGCATCGGCATGAATTCGACCGCCTCGCGGTTGCCGAGGGTGATCGTCCCCGTCTTGTCGAGCAGGAGCACGTCGCAGTCGCCGGAGGCCTCGACCGCGCGGCCCGAGAGCGCCAGGACGTTGCGCCGCACCAGCCGGTCCATACCGGCGATCCCGATCGCCGAGAGCAGAGCGCCGATGGTGGTCGGGATCAGCGCCACCAGCAGCGCGATCAGCGTCGTCTCAGAGAGTTCGGTGCCGGCGAAGAGAGCGAAGGGGCGCAGGGAGACGATCACGAGGATGAAGACCAGGGTCAGGGCGGCGAGCAGGATGCCGAGGGCGGTCTCGTTCGGCGTCTTGCGGCGCTCGGCCCCCTCGACCAGGGCGATCATCCGGTCGAGGAAGGAGTGGCCCGGCTCCTGGGTGATTTCGACGACGATCCGATCGGAGAGGACCTTGGTGCCGCCGGTGACGGCGGAGCGGTCGCCACCCGCCTCGCGGATGACCGGGGCGGACTCGCCGGTGATGGCCGACTCGTCGACCGAGGCAATCCCCTCGATCACGGTGCCGTCGCCGGGGATCGGCTCCCCCGCGACCACCACGACGACGTCGCCGCGGACCAGCTCGGATGCCGACTTGGTGCCGCCGTCGCGCAGGTTGGCGGTGGTCTCGGTCTGCATTGCCCGCAGGCTCGCCGCCTGGGCGCGCCCTCGCCCCTCGGCCAGGGCCTCGGCCAGGTTGGCGAAGACGACCGTCAGCCAGAGCCAGATCGTCACCGTGAAGGCAAACCATGCCGGCTCGTGGCCGCCGCCCAGAGGCTTGCCGCCGAAGACCTGGATCAGCCAGGCGCCGGTGGTGATGAGGGCACCGATCTCGACCACGAACATGACCGGGTTGCGAGCCTGGACCCGCGGATCGAGCTTGCGCAGCGACTCAGCCAAGGCGGGCCTCATGATCGCCGGATCGAACAGCGCCCGGGGCTGGGTCTCGGCGCTCACCTCAGCGGCCCGCCGCTTCTTCGAGGGCGATGTTGAGCTGGAGGACGTTGACGCCCGGCTCGCCGAGGACTCCGAGTGAGCGGCCGTCGGTGTGGGCGGAGATCAAGGCTTCCACTTCCGCCAGCGGGAGATGCCGCACGGCGGAGACCCGGTGCGCCTGGATCCGAGCATTGGCCTCGGAGATCTGCGGGTCGACCCCGGAAGCCGATTCGGTGACCGCGTCGACCGGGACCTGCTCTCGGGTCAGCGAGTGGTCGTAGGGCTTCTCGAGCTTGAGGTATGCGGCGAGGTCTTCGCGGATCGCGTCGCGAAGTTCGGCGCCGTTGGGGCCGGCGTTGCCGAAGAAGGTCGCGTCGGCGGAGTATTCGGTCGCCGAAGGACGCGAGTGGAAGTAAGCGCGGCCGTCGAATTCCTGGCCGATCAGCTTCGAGCCGACGGTCCTGCCCTCGAAGGAGACCTTGGAGCCGTTCGCCCGGCCGGGAAAGACGACCTGGGCGATCCCGGTGATCGCCAGCGGGTAGGCGAGGCCGAGGACGAGCGTCATCAAGGCGATCGCGATGACACCGGTGAGCAGGTCCCGGCGCAGGCCGACCATCAGAACAACCGCCCGCTGAGACCGTTTGCGACCGGGCCGAGCAGGATCGCCGGAAAGAAGGTGAGAGCGCCGACCAGGATCACGATCCCGATCAAGAGGAAGACGAAGGTCGGGTTGTCGGTCCGCATCGTCCCCAGGCCAGGGGGCGAGACCTTCTTGCCGGCCAGGGCGCCGGCGACGGCGAGGACGAAGAGGATCGGCGCGAAGCGAGCACCGATCAGAACGATCCCCCCGAGCAGGTCGGTGAAGCTGAGCCCGTAGGCGCCGACGTTGCCGGGCGCGTGCGGCTGCACGAAGCCGGTGTAGCCGGCCCAGGCGGAGCCGTTGTTGTTGGCCTGCGAGAGGTAGGCGTAGAGGGTCTCGGAGAAGCCGGTGGGGTTCGTCCCCGCGTAGATCGACTGTTTGGCGATCGGCGCGGCGGAGGCGATCCCGCCCGAGAGCAGAACCGTCAGCGGCGTGAAGAGGACGCCGAGCGACACCAGCTTGATCTCCCGTGCCTGGATCTTCTTGCCGAGGTACTCCGGCGTGCGGCCGACCATCAGGCCACCGATGAAGACGGCAAGCAGAACGTAGAGGAGCATCGAGTAGAGGCCCGCTCCGACCCCGCCGAAGACCACCTCGCTGAAACCGAGGTTGACGAAGGGGACGGCACCGCCGATCCCGGTCAGCGACTCGAAGGCCGCGTTGACGGCGCCGCAGGAGGTGACAGTCGTCACCGCCGTCCACAGCGAGGAGTCGGCGATCCCGAAACGCTGGTCCTTGCCGACCATGTTGCCGCCGGTGGAGCCCGAGAAGGCGTGGGTGTGGAGGCCCGCCGCATGCTGGGCGGGGCTGCCGTGCTGCTCGGCCAGATAGACGACCGCCACCCCGGCGATGAAGAGGACGAACATCGCGCTGAAGATCGCCCAGCCCTGGCGTTGGCTGCCGACCATGCGGCCGTAGGTGTAGGTCAGAGCCGCCGGGATCATCAAGATCAGCAGCAGCTCGACGAAGTTGGTGAGGCCGTTGGGGTTCTCGAAGGGATAGGCCGAGTTGACGTTGAAGAAGCCGCCCCCGTTGGTGCCGAGCTCCTTGATCGCCTCCTGAGAGGCGACCGGGCCCTGGGCGAGCACCTGAGTGCCACCGGTGAGGGTGTGTACCGCCTGGTAGTGATCGAGGTTCTGGATCACCCCCTGGCTGACGAGGAAGAGTGCGCCGATAATCGAGATCGGCAGCAGGATGTAGAGCAGCGTCCGGGTCAGGTCCTGCCAGAAGTTGCCGATCTCGTGGCCGCTGCGGGCGACGATGCCGCGGATCAGAGCGACCACGACGGCGATCCCGACCGCAGCGGAGACGAAGTTCTGCACCGCCAGCCCCGCCATCTGCGAGAAGTAGCTCATCGTCGCTTCGCCGCCGTAGTACTGCCAGTTGGTGTTGGTGACGAACGACGAGGTGGTGTTGAAGTTGACGTCCCACGGCGCCGAATGGAAACCCTGTGGATTGAACGGGTGGATCCCCTGGGTGCGCAGGATCAGATAGAGCGCAATCCAGAAGACCAGCGAGAAGACGATCAGGCTGCGCGCGTACCCCTTCCAGTCTTGCCCCTCCTCGGGCCGTACGCGCAACGCCTTGTAGGCGAGGCGCTCGATCGGCCCGACGACAGGAGTCAGGAAGACACGCTGGTTGGCGAAGACGCGCGCCATGTAGATGCCGAGCGGCTTGACCAGGGCGACCAGGACGGCGACGAAGAGGCCGATCTGCAGCCAGCCCTCGAACATCAGAGGTCCTCTCCCCGCAGCAGCGCGTAGACAAGGTAGACGCAGACGAGCGCCGAGACCAAGAGGCCGAAGACGTCAGCACCGGTGAGGGCGGCCAGCGGCATCTCAGATCCTGTCGATCAGGTCGATCGCCCAGTAGAGGAGGGCGAAAAGGACGACCGCGAGGGCGACCGAGAAGAGATCGGCTAGGGGACTGCCGCCGCCGGGAAAGAGATCGCTGAAGACGAACACCGATCGATCATGCGCCCGCCCCCGTCAAGGCCGCATGAAGATGGAGCCGGTCCGTATACAGATTTCGTGAAGGCGGTCTAGGCCGCGAAGCGATAACCGACGCCCGGTTCGGTGCGGATGATTACGTGCTCGCCTTTCGGCTCGATCTTGCGCCGCAGATTGGCTACATGGGCGCGGAGCACCTGCAGGTCGTCTTCGTACTCGATCCCCCAGACGTCGACAAGAAGGGAGCGGTGCGTCATCAGGCGGCCGCGGTTGCGGACGAGGACGCGAAGCAGCTCGAACTCGGTTGGCGTCAGATGGACCCCCTCGCCGTCGCGGCGCACGCTGCGGGCGGCAAGGTCGATCTCGAGACCGTCGACGGCGACCGCCGGCTCCTCCGCCTCCGGCCGGGCACGGCGCAGGGCCGCCTCCAAGCGTGCCACCAGCTCGCGCGGCCCAAACGGCTTGGTCACATAGTCGTCGGCCCCGGCGGCGAGCGCCTCGACCTTCTTGTCCTCATCGCCGATCGCGGAGAGAACGACGATCGGCATCTCGCTCCACTCGCGGATCCGCCTCGTCACCTCGACCCCGTCGATGTCGGGCAGCATCAGGTCGAGGATCGCCGCCTGCGGCGGGCGCACGGCGACCAGGTCGAGTGCCTCCTCCCCGCTGCTCGCCGGCACCGCCTCGAAGCCGGCGTCACGGAGGATCACCCGCAGGGCGCGGACGATCTGCGGCTCGTCGTCGCAGACGAGGATGCGCGGCCGATCGCTCATGACGCGCCTTCGGCCAGTGGGAACGAGACGACGAAGGTGCTGCCCTGGCCCGGCACCGACTCAACCTCGATCTCGCCGCCGTTGGCCTCGACGAAACCCTTGGCGATCGAGAGGCCGAGGCCGGCGCCTTGGCTATCGGCACTGCGATAGAACGGCTCGAAGATCCGCTTTCGGTCGCCGACGGGGATGCCGGGGCCCTGGTCGACGACCCGGACAACGAGGCGGCCGCCGCTCTCGCGCGAGCGGACGAGGATGGGACGCCCGGCCCCGTGACGCACCCCGTTGGCGAGCAGGTTGGCGAAGGCCCGCTCCAGCTGCACCGGGTCGGCCACCAGCTCCGGCAGTTCGGCATCGACGCTGACCCGGATTGCCGTGCCGTCTTCTCCTAGCGACTCACGCGCTGCCTCCAGCACGCCCGCCAGATCGATCGGCTCCCGCCGGGGCTCTGCCGAGCCCGACTCCAGCCGCGAAACGTCGAGCAGATTCTCGACCAGGCGCGAGAGACGTTGGCCTTCCTCGACCACCGCCTCACTCAACTCGTGCCTCTCTGATTCGGTCAGGGTCGGAGAATCCAGCGCCGTCCCGGCGGCGATGATCGAGGTCAAAGGCGTCCGCAGATCGTGCGACACCGACCGCAACAACGCCGTCTTCAACTCGTCGCTGCGGCGCAGCGCTCCCGCCTCGATCGCATCCGCTTCCATCCGATCCCGCTCCGCCGAGAGCTCGCGCAGCCGCCCCAGGACCCGCTCAGTCTCTGCCCGCTCCCGCTCCGCCTCAGCGGCGCGAGCCCGCGCGATCTCAGCAAGCGAGCTGCTGGCCAGGGCAACGATCACGAAGGTGACCAAGGCCACCGCGTCCTTGTCGGCGGCAACTTCGAGCCGCCCCGTCGGCGGCAGGTGAAACCAGTTGAAAGCAAGCGCACTCAGCAGCGCCGAGACCAGTCCCAGCCGCCAGCCCCAGACGCTGGAGATCAACAGCACCCCAGGGATATAGACGACGCCCAGTGAGACCACGGGCGCGATGTCCTTCAGCGGGTAGACCAGCAACGTCGCCACCGCCACCGCACCCGCCGTGGCGAGGACCCCCCAGCCCAAGGGCGGCGGGTCAGCTGCGAAACCGGCATCTGCGAGGCGGGGCCGCACCCCCGCAGCCTAAGCGCCTGTCGCAGGCGCGGCGATGAGTATCGCCCGCGGCTCCCGTCTATACCTACACACGCCCAACCGAACAAAGGAGAACACCATGGCCGCCACCTACACCTTCGACGTCTTCTCCAGCCTCGACGGCTTCGGCTCCGCGAGCGGCGACTGGAGCGGCTACTGGGGGAAGCAGGGCCCCGAGCTGCTCGACCACCGCCTCGGCCTGCACGAAGAGGAGCAGCGGATGGTCTTCGGCGCCGACACCTACCGCCTGTTCGCCCAGATGCTGGCCGACAGCAGCGAGGACTCCGACGTCCGCGACCCCTGGGTCACGCAGATGCGCAACCTCCCGGCGACGGTGATCTCGACCACCCTTGAGGAGCCCCTCGACTGGCCCGACGCCTCCATCGCGAAGGGCGACGCCGTCGACGTAGTAGCGCGACTAAAGGAGGAATCCAGCGTCCCGCTCCGCTCCCACGGCAGCCTTGCGATGAACCGATCTCTGATGGCCGCCGGCCTCGTAGACCGCGTCCAGGTGACCCTCTTCCCCGTGATCACGGGCCAGACCGGCAAGGCCCCGATCTTCGAGAACGCCGCCGACTTCGACCTGGAGCTGCTCGAGAACCGGACGCTGGACGGCAACATCCAGGAGCTCGTCTACCGACCCGCCCTCCACCACTGAGGGAGCGGCGTCAGAAACCGTCAAGACTCAGAGGTCTCCGCTTCCTCTGACGGCGGCGGCGACTCGAACCCGAGCAGTGCCACGGTTGCCCGTAGATGCCGTCCGGCACTTTCACCCTGACGCTCTCGCTCGGAGCTGAGAAGCTCGATTTCCTGGACCTCCGCCGCGGTCCGGCTGAGGAGGCTCATCAACTCCTGCCAACCACGCTCGTCCACATTCACCGGGGTGCGACTGAGATGGCGGTCGGGGCGGGAGTCGAAGGTCTGTGCCACTAACGCCTGCTTGGCGGTCTTGTTGAGCATCTTCAGCCACTCGATGGAGAGTGCAGTCTTCGAGTCTGGGTTCAGCTTCGCCCACTGCTCGTCGTCTAGGACAGAGCGAACCGTGCCACGGTAGAAATGCTCGGTCGCCCCCCGCCGCGGCTCCGTCCTCACCAGCTCGATGCAATCCATCGCCTCGAGCTTCTTCACGTGATGTCCAACGGTTCCGAGCGGTAGGTCCAGGGCCGCGGCAATCATCTTCGGGCTGGCGACTTCTTCGTTCAGAATCGACAGGGCCCGCGCCCTGATCGGGTGACCGAGCGCCTTCACCAGGCGAGAGTCACCGTCTGCCTTCGTGCCCCGACGGGTGGACGGGCCTGACCGCTTAGTCGCCACTGCATCTCCTTCCATCCACACCATTCTGCCGCCGGCAACCGCAGCGCACTGTCCTGCTCCTGCCGATGTTTGCGAACTCAAGTGTTATCAAGATAATTTGAGTAATCAGATAGAGTTCGGGACAGGATGGGCTCAGGACGGGCGCTGCCTCTCATCAGGTCAGTTGCCGTCCCCTTTGAGGAAAGGGGGTGAGATGAATGGCGATCAAGCAGGTGGATCACACTATTCCAGCCTTACTCGTTACCAAGTTCAACTAGAGAAACCGGAGGCGGCGTCCGGCAGGAGCTGGACCGGGCGTCGCTACTCGGCGCCCGACGGCCCGGATGAAGTCCCCTTCTCATCACGTGAGACGTCGCGAGGTAGTACCTCATGGTCCTTCTTCGGCCGGGTGCCGAGAATTTCGCCGGCTTCCACGATCTCCTGCAACTCGGTCGGCAATGACTCGAGATCCTCGATGACTTCACCGAGCATCTCACTGATGGCAGCAAGGACATCCCCATCGTGTGCTGCCGTCTTGGCCTCGAGTTCTGTTCGAAAGCGTTCTTCGTCCATGCCGCGACTCGCGTTCTTACGCAAACCATCCACCACCGAGGAGCACCGCTCTGGATTACAAGGGGGCGCTCAATGGCCGACGTGAACTCAAGATTCTCAGGTTTGAACCTTGAAAGCAAGAACATATGTAACCGATCAGGGTTTCTCTTCTAGCTGGTCCAAACGATCCCTGAGATCCTTGAGTTCTTCACCCTGCTGTTGGACCGCGGCCCGCTGCAGCGCCGCGTTGACCCACACAGCTCGCCGGACAGCGTTGAGGATTTCCGCTTGTTCTTCCAAGCCCAGCTGATGCTTCTTCTGGATCAGATCGCCGGCCTTCACGCCACTGGGCCCGACCTCGATGAATCCGCGCCCTTCCACCGCCAAGGCGATCGCCGCCACCACGAGATAGAAGATGCCGAAGGCGAAGCCGATTATCTCGACCCGCCAGAGCGCGGTTGAGCCCTGCGCCAAGCCCGGCAGCTTCTCCGGCGCGGGAACAGTGAGGCCAAGGACGATCGCCCCGACGGCGACGAGGAAGACGGCGGCGGCAAGGCCGTGCTTGAACCATCCTTTGGCGTTGCGGCGAGGACTCATCTGCGAGGGGGAAGCAGCGACGGCTAGTGCCGCTCCTTAGCTCGTTTGTCTTGGACGCTTACGTCCGCCCGGGCCTGCACGCGGCCTGCCCCTCCCGTTCCGTGGGTCGAATACCAAGAGATCCATCCCTCCCGTCGCTTCGCGGGCCCGGCAAGAAGGAAACCGAGACTGGGGGTGGCTCCCCTTCGACCAGGTCTGGTGAAGAGACGCCGCCAGCGTACGGTCCTGTAAGGGAACTGTCAAGACACTGCGCAATCTAGCTTTCCATGCAACCCGATGGCTCCTGCTTTTCCCCTGCAAATCACGTATCAGAATGCCACAAAATATCTCGAACATTCCACTCTAGAAGCCCGGTCGTAGAGGCCGAAAAAAGGCCGGTCGAAGACGGAGCTGCCGGAGCTGTCGCCGGACGTACGAAGCCGTACTTGAGTTCGTCTCCAAACGCGTCCGCCTAGCCCTGGAGAGACCCGAGAGAACGCGCCCGGCTGGATTCGAACCAGCGACCGTCGGATTAGAAGTCCGATGCTCTATCCGGCTGAGCTACGGGCGCAGATAGACCAAGGGTAGGGGCTGAGCGGACGGCTCGCGTAGGATCGGCGGATGGCGAAGGTCCGGGTCGGGGAGAACGAGCTTCATTACGAGCGGGCGGGCTCTGGTGAGCCGCTGCTGATGATCCAGGGGATGAGCGGGACGCATGTCGCCTGGGGAGAGCCGTTCTTGGCGCCTTTGCGGGAGTCGTTCGACGTCATCGCCTTCGACAACCGGGGGATCGGGCTCTCGGCGCCGATCGACGGGCCGTTCACGATCGTCGAGATGGCCGAAGACGCGGCCGGGCTGCTGGACGAGCTGGGGATCGAGAGCGCGCACGTGGTCGGGATCTCGATGGGCGGGATGATCGCCCAGGATCTGGCGCTCGCCCACCCCGACCGGCTGCGGTCGCTGACGCTTGGGTGCACCTATTGCGGCGGGCCCGGCTCGCAACTGATGCCGCAGGCCAACGTGGAAATCCTCGCCGCCGGAATGATGTCCGGTGACCGCGATCAGGCGATCCGGGCCAGCTACGAAGTCAACCTCTCCCCCGCCTTCCGCGCCGACGAGAGCCGCTACGCCGCCTTCCACGAGATGGCCACCTCGGTGCCCGCGGCGAAACGGACGATCGAACTGCAGACGCAGGCGATCTTCGGCCACGACACCAGCGGCCGGCTCGGCGAGATCTCGACGCCGACGCTGATCGTCCACGGGACCGAGGACGGCGTCCTCCCCTACCCCAACGGCAAGCTGATCGCCTCGCTGATGCCCGTTGCTCGCTTCGAGACGCTCGAGGACGTCGGTCACATGTTCTGGTGGGAGCAGCCCGATCGCTCGGCCGAGCTGGCCCGCGAGCACGCGCTCGCCGCCGGCCGCGCCTAGCCGGCGTCTTCGAATTCGCCCGGCACCGACGGCCGGTCTTCCGGCTTGCAGGCGCTCGGGTCGAGCTTGCCGTCGACCTTGAACACGTAATCGGGCTCGGGTGAGGCTTTTTCGCTGTCGTTGACGACCAGCTTCATCGCCGGATCGCCTTTCACCCAGGCGTAGATCGGATACTGGTACGGGTTCGGGGTGCCGGTGTTGTAAGGGCCGGTGTCCTGGGTGTACTGGCTCAACACCACGTATTCGTAGCCGCCTTCGTTGATCAGGCGGCGCAGCTGCGGGCAGCTGGTCGGGAGGCGGTTCGACCCGTGTGGTCCTTTCACCCCGATGAACTCGACCGTGTTGGTGACGTCGTTGCCGTAGAAGCCGTACTGGCCGAAGATGATCTGGCTCGCGCCGATGATCCCGATCTTCTTGTCGCTCAGCTTCTGGGTGTATTCGTAGGCCTTCCAGGGCCCGCCTTCGCCGAGGAACGGACTCGGGTTGACGTAGTGCTGGTCGGCGTACTGCACCTGCTGGGCGCGCCCGAGCACGACCGCCAGCAGCACCACCGCGGCGGCGATTCCCGCCACCATCGCCCGGCTCATCCCGCGCCGGGTCCGCCCCAGCGAGAGGCCCGCCGGAGCCCAGACCAGCGCCAGGGTGAGGAAGACGGTGCCGAGGATGTAGCTGGTGAACCAGCGCGGGGTGAACAGGACGGTGATCGCGTACACCAGGGTCAGGAACACCAGCGTCAGCCAGGCGCGCCGGTCGGGCGCCCGCAGCGGCCGCGCGATCGGCAGCATCGTCATCGCCAGGACCAGCCCCGGCGTCAAGTATCTGGTGTTGGTGAAGAAGCCGGTCGGCGAGCCCTCCTGCCCCGCCGCGGTCAGCGGCGTGAAGACGTAGACGACCGCGGTCAGCAGCGAGGCGACCGCGATCACCCGCAGGATCTTGTTGCGCGAGCGCCAGGCGATGTAAACCGCGGCGGCGACGGCGCAGATCAGGATCAGCGGCCAGAGCGGCCCGAAAGCGTTGTCGAGCTCGGGGAAGAACCAGCGCCGGTAGATCGTCGGGTCGGTTATGTAGTGCGCGACGGCAAACCGCGGGCGCGGGTCGAGCGGCATCTGGTCGGGCATCGGCAGGTTGAGCGGCCCGAACTTGGTGATCGGGATCGGGTTGCCGCCGCTCTTGATCGCCGCCCGCAGGTACCAGTAGCCGCCGGTGACGAGCAGCGGCAGCCCCATCGCCCAGGTCGTCGTCCAGCGCCGGCCGCGGCCGCTGAAGAGGACGACGCCGATCGCGATCGCCACCACCGGGACGAGGAAGGTCGTCTTCACCGAGGCCGCGAGCCCGGCAGCGATCCCGGCCAGGACCAGCGGTCCCTTGTCGAGCAACGCCGCGCCGCGCTCGGGCGCATCCAGCACCGCCCCCTCCGCCGGCGCTCGCCGCTGGTGGCCGTTGATCAGGAAGGCGACGAAGGCGAGCAGGAACGCCAGGCCCATGATGTCGTTGCGCCCCTCCCCCGGCTGGGTTTCGATCATCACCCCGGAGTCGAGGACGATCGCCGCCGCGACCAGCGTCGCCGGCCCGACCTTGTAGGGGCGGCCGATGCACCAGGCCGCCAGCAGCGCGATCGCTAGCCAGAAGAGGTTGATCAGCGGCGAGAGCCAGTCGCTCTTGAAGATGACGATCCCGGCCGCGTGGACCAGCTCCGAGCTCTGCGGGTAGAACCAGGCGGCGAGCCGCAGCGGGTCGGTGAAGTGGAGGTGGATGGTCGAGTGGGTCTGGGCCATCCAGGCCGCGAAGGGCATGTGGTACCAGGTGGTGTCGCCGCCGAACATGCCGAAGTCGAGGCTCGACTGCGAGGGGAAGGTCCACTCGGCGACGGTGAAGGAGGCGACCCCGATCGCGATCAGCAGGGCGATCGTTTCCACCGGCGGCGCCGCCACCTGACGGCCTTCGCTGCCGAGCGCTTTCGCGCGCCCGAGCCAGGCGGCGCCGAGGCCGACGCCGATGCAGCCGAGCACCACCCAGCCGATCCGCAGCGCGCTCAGCGTGCCGAGGATCTCCAGGGTCACGACCAGCAGCGCGACCGCGATCACCGCGTCGCCGAGCCGCGCCAGCGCACCGGTGAATTCGGGCACGATCCAGCGCCGCAGCCAGTAGCCGCCGAGGCCGAGCGCCGCGACGATCCCGATCACGGCGAGGCAGCCGACTATGTAAGAGCCGAAGGACGGGGCCAATGCCGGCGGGATGCTATTCGGCGCGCCCGGCGGGCACCGCCGCGGTATGCGCGGCTACGCCGCCGGGGCGGGGATGCTGCAGGCGACCCCGGTCCCTTTCAGACCGCAGTAGCCGTTCGGCACCTTATGCAGGTACTGCTGGTGGTAGTCCTCGGCGTAGTAAAAGGGTCCGGCGGGCTCGATCTCGGTCGTCACCGGGTCCTTGCCGGCGGCCCGCAGCGCCCCGTCATAGGCGTCGCGCGCCATCTCCGCCGTCGCCTTCTGAGCGTCGTTGGTGAAGTAGATGCCGGACCGGTATTGGGTGCCGACGTCATTGCCCTGGCGCATCCCCTGGGTCGGGTCGTGCTCCTCGAAGAACACCTTCAGCAGATCCGCGTAAGAGACCTTCTGCGGGTCGAAGGCGACCATGACCGCCTCGGCGTGGCCGGTCTTCGCCGAGCAGACCTCCTCGTAGGTCGGGTTCGGCGTGGTCCCGTTCTGGTAGCCGACCGCCGTCGAGTAGACGCCGTCGAGTTCCCAGAACAGTCGCTCCGCGCCCCAGAAGCAGCCGAGCGCGAAGTAGGCGACCTCGATCCCCTCCGGGAACGGCGGCTCGAGCGGCGTGCCGAGGACCGCGTGCATCTTCGGGACGTCGAAGGGCCGCTCACTGCGCCCTGGCAGCGCGCTTTCCGGCGTGACCATCTTCGTCTTCTCCGGCTGCATCATCTCCATCAGCTTTCCAAGTCTGTTCATCTGAACCTGTTCCTTGTGGTGTCCCTCGTCTCCTCGTCATACGAGGGTACGCCAGAGAGAGAACAAGCCCGTGAACTACCTGGCGACCGGGGCACGGGATACCGTCAGGCCATGGGCTGTCTCGTCGTCTTGCTCGCCTTCCTCTCGCCGCGGCTGGCGCTGTTCGCGATCTTCCTCTTCTCCGACCTGCTGAGCCGGGCCTTCGACAGCTGGTTCGTCCCCTTCCTGGGCTTCTTCCTGCTGCCCTGGACGACGCTCGCCTACGCGGTGATGTGGGCGAGCTCCGACCGCGTCTACGGCTTCGAGTGGTTCATCGTCATCCTCGCCTTCGCGATCGACATGGGCTCCTACGCCCGTGGCAGCCGCGAGCGCCGGCGCGCCTGAGTTGTTCGCAGGCGGGTCGACTCAGTCGACGGTCGGGTAGGCGACCCGGATGTGGCGCTTGGAGAGGACCACGAAGGGCAGCTCGGAGACGGTGCCGTCGGCGAGCGAGGTCACCTTCGCGTTGGTCAGCGGCACGAACTCGAATTCGCCGCGGTTGAGCGAGTCCGAAAAGCGGCTCTGGTAGCCGGCCGGCGGCAAGGTCAGATCCCCTTCGACCATCTGGCGATCGGTTTCGAACACAGCGCGCTCGACCCGACGACGCCTCTCGGTCGCCTCGCCGGCCTGGTTTTGCAGCAAGTCCTCCATCGCTCTAAGAGTGATTCGGCTCAGAGCGACCGAAACTTGAAGCGATGCCGCCTAACCCGCGTGTTCCGCGGCCCTCTCGCGCGCTCCTGCCTTGTCCTCGAGGCTCATCGCACCGGGATGGCCGTCGCCGGGCCAGGGCGAGAGGACCATCAGCAGGCGGGTGTCGGAGCGGGCGACGATCGTGCGGCGCTCGCCGGGCTCGAATTCGAAGAGGTGGCCGGCGGCGGCGGAGACGGAGTTGCCGTCTGCCATGTTCACGTCCACGTCGCCGTCGACGACCAGGACCCGCGCCCGCTCGTGCACCTCGTGCTCCTGCAGCTCCTCGCCCTCGGGCAGGTGCAAGAAGATCGTCCGCGCATCGTCAGCCGAGGCGAGGATCCGCGGCTGGTGCGGCTCGACGTCCACCGTCTTCAAATCCCAACTCTCCATCTGCAACCTCCTTCGCCGAGTGGTCCTCCGGGTTTCCTACCCGATCGCAAGGATCACCATCCGCCCTCAGCAGATCGCCCCACATCTTCCAAGGGCCCTCTACCGATGCTTCCCTCGCTGGGTGCACCTAGACTTTTCGACAGGTTGAACCTGCGGCACTAAGGGAGCGGACGATGCGAGGCAACGGCTGGAAGCACCTGCTGACGGAATTCTGGGCGTTCATCGCGGTGGCGGTGATCGCCTTTGTGGCGGGATTGCTGATCGGCGATCTCGGCAGCTCGCCGAAGACCGAAATCGTCCACGTCGCGGCTCCCGCGAGCGAAGGTGAAGAAGCCGAAGGAGCCGAAACGGCGGAAGCGGCCGAAGGCACCGGTGGGGAAACCGAATCGCAGGGTGCAGACACCTCCGGCTCCCAGGTCTTCGCCGGCACCGGCTGCGGCTCCTGCCACACCCTGGCGGCCGCCGGATCGACGGGTGAAGTGGGTCCGAACCTGAACGAATTCCTCGCCCCTGACGACGACACGAAGGGGGTCGAAGTGATGATCGTCGAACCGAACTCCGAGCTCGCCGAAGGCTACCCCGCGAACGTCATGCCCCAGGACTACGGCCAGACGCTCTCCAGCACGGAAGTCCACCAGCTCGCCGAATTCCTGGTCGAAAGCACCCCCGCCAAACCCTAAGGCAATAGTCTCGGCCGGAACGGGTTCCAGTCGGGAGGAGAAATGATGCTGGCGTCTGCTGTGAGCTTCGCACGGGTGCAGGTCTGGGCGGTTCTGATCGGGTTGGCAGCAGTGCTGCTTCTGCCGACCTCCGGCGCGGTCGCCGACGAACCGTCGGAAGACACCCCGCCCGCGATCGCAGGCGGCGCGGTCACCCCGAGCACCCTCTCCTACGAAGGCGGCAACGTCCAGATCCAGGCCGAAATCACCGACGACGTCGGCCTGCAGAACGTCTCCGCCCAGATCTACGGGTCCGACGGCTCCTTCCAGTCGTTCCAGATCTTCGAGGGCTACAAAGACAACTACTTCGGCACCTTCGAAGCGCCGGAAAACCCCTCCGACTCGACCATCTCCTACGAAGTCGAAATCCAGGCCTACGACACCAACAACGCCTTCGCCGCCAGCACGATCGGCGGCGTCCAGGTCGAAGGCCGGCCGCAGTTCGACGAAGCGCCCTACGTCTCCTTGACCGAAATGTATCCCTCGGTCCTGCCCGCCGAAGGCGGCCCGGTGACGATCCGCGCCGAGGCCGGCGACAACCGTGCCCTCTCCGGCATCTACGCCGCGGTCACTCGCCCGGACGGGACCTCGCTCGAAGTGCCGATGTATGCCCTCGACTCCAACCACTTCGAAGGCACCTTCAACGCTCCTGCCAACTCCAAAACGGCCGCCGTCGAATACGTGGTCGAAGTCGTCGTCCAGGACGACATCGGCCAGGAGTCGCGGGCGAGCGCCGGGATCGTCACCGTCGAAGCGCCTCCGCCGCCCCCGCCGCCTCCAGGCGAAGAACCGTGGCGCCCGGGCACCGGTCCTTGCAAGCAGGTTCACAAGAACCAGCACGGCTGCGAAAAGGCCCGCGGGAACAAGTAGGCCGCGGGGACGAAGATCGGGGTGCCCGGATTCGAACCGGGGACCTCCGCCACCCAAAGGCGGCGCGCTACCAGGCTGCGCCACACCCCGTCTGAGGCAAGTGTAGGTTCTGAGGGCGATGGCGGAGGTGCTTGCTTTCAAGGCGCTGCACTACGACCTCGGGAAGGTCGGGTCGCTCGATGCCGTCGCGGCGCCTCCTTATGACGTGATCGACGCGGCGCAGCGACGGGCGCTGCTGGAGCGCTCGCCTTACAACGCGGTCGCGATCGACCTGCCGAAACCGTTCGACCCGGCTGACCCCGACAGCAACCCGAGCGGCGACCCCTACGCCGAGGCGGCGGCGCGGATCGGACAGTGGCGCTCGGAGGGCGCGCTGGTCCAGGACGAGCAGCCCTCGATCTGGGCGCTGACCCAGGACTACGTCGCGCCCGACGGCAACTCCTACAGCCGCAACGGCCTGCTGGTCCGGGTGCGGGTCGAGGACTACGAGAGCGGGACCGTGCGCCCGCACGAGCGCACCCATCCGGGCCCGCTGCTCGACCGGCTCGAGCTGACCCGCGCAACCGGCTACAACCTCTCGCCGATCTTCTCGCTCTCGACCGAGGACGCCTGGCCGCTTGTCGCCCCCTCGCTGCCGGACCAGCCCTGGGGCGAAGCTCGCGACGAAGACGGCACTGTCAACCGCCTCTGGAAGGTCGATGACCAGAAGATCCACCAGGCGGTAACCGAGTGCCTGGCGAGCGCGCAGCTGCTGATCGCCGACGGCCACCACCGCTACGAGACCGCCCGCGCCTTCCGCGACGAGGTCGGCGGCGAGGGGTCTGACAGATACAGCCCACATAACTACACGCTGATGTCGCTCACCGGGCTCGACGACCCGGGCCTCACCGTCTTCCCTACCCACCGCCTGCTCTCCGGCTTCGCCGACGATCCCGAGAAGCAGGCACGCCTCGGCAACGGGCTGCGCGAGCTGTTCGAGGTCGAGGAGGTCCCGCGCGAGGAGATCGACCCGGCGGGCGAGCACGGCGTCGGCGTCTTCGGCCTCTACGACTCCTTCCACAAGCGAGCCTTCCGCCTCCGCCTCAAGGACGTCGGTGAGGTCGACCGCCGGCTCGAGGGCAAACCGGAGGCCTACCGCCGCCTCGACTCGGCGATCCTCGAGACGCTGGTGCTCAAGGGCCTGGTCGGGATGAGCGACCACGAGATCGACGAGCGCGACGGCCTCGAATACGCGAAGACCGTCCAGGCAGCGCTGGCAATGGTCGACGAGGGCGACTACGACGTCGCCTTCATCCAGCGCGGGGTGCCGGTCGAGCAGGTGAAGGCGATCTGCAACACCGACACGGTGATGCCGCCGAAGTCGACCTTCTTCTTCCCCAAGGTGATGACCGGCTTCGCCTTCAATCCGGTGCGCTGATGGTGAAGATCTACACCAAGAAGGGCGACAACGGGACCACCTCGCTCTGGTACGGCGGCCGCGTCCCCAAGCACCACGGCCGCACCGACGCCTACGGCACCCTCGACGAGGCCTGCTCGCAGCTCGGCGCCGCCCGCGCCCTCTGCGGCGCCGAGCACGAGGAGCTGGCGCGGGACATCCTCCGCCTCCAGGACGACATCTTCATCGCCGGCGCCGAGTTGGCGACGGCGCCCGAAGCCTCCGAGCGGCTCGAAGACGGCGTCAGCCGCACCACCGAGGAGATGGTCGCCGAGCTCGAGCGGCTGATCGACCGCTATATGAGCGAGGTCGAGCTGCCGCCGCAGTTCGTCATCCCCGGCGGCAACCAGCTCTCGGCAGCGCTCGACGTCGCCCGCACCGTGATCCGTCGCGCCGAGCGCCGCATCTCGGAGCTGAACGAAGCGGGCGAGATCGCCTCGGAGACCGTGATCCACTTCGTCAACCGCGCCTCCGACCTCGCCTACGCTATGGCCCGCTACGCCGACGTCGACGATCCCGCCCTGTTCGAGGGCCGGCGGCGGAGCTGAGCTTGCGGATCGTCGCCCGTCGAGTCGAGGGCTTCGCCCATGACGTCGAGGTCGACGGCCACACGGTGCGGGTGGACGAGCCGCCCGAGGCCGGCGGGACCGGCACCGGTCCGCGGCCGACGAAGCTTTTGGGCGCCAGCCTCGCCGGCTGCATCGCGATCACCGTCGAGATGTACGCCGAGCGCAAACGCTGGGACGTCGGGCAGGTCGAGGTCGACGTCGAGATGTCCTACGAGGGGCCTGTCCCCACTCATTTCGACGTTGGGCTGAAGCTGCCGGGCCACCTCGACGCCGAGCAGAAACGGCGGCTGCTGGTGATCGCCACCAAATGCCCCGTCCACAAGGTTCTCGCCGGCGAGGCACACGTGGACGTGGTCGAGCGCTTGGAGAGCGCCTGATGGACCTCGGCCTCGCCGGCCGCTCCTGCGTCGTCACCGGGGCCAGCAGCGGCATCGGCCGCGAGACCGCGCTGCAGTTGTGCGCGGAGGGCGCGAAGGTGGTGCTGGTCGCAAGGGGAGAGGAGCGCCTCGCCGCGGCGACCGCGGAGGCGCAGCGGGCAGCCGAGCCGGCCGGCGGCGAGGCCGCCTCGCTCATGCTCGACGTCACCGACGAGGACGCCGGCAAGCGGATGCTCTCGGCAGCCGAGACCCACTTCGGCGCCCTCGACGTCCTCGTCAACAACGCCGGCGCCGCCAAGTGGCGCGACCTCGACGACGTTCCCGACGAGGATTGGCGCGCGCAGTACGAGCTCAACGTGATGGCGCCGCTGCGGGCGATGCGAGCGGCGATCCCGCCGATGGCCGAGCGCGGCTGGGGCCGCGTCGTCAACGTCTGCTCGACCGCCGGCAAGCGACCCTCGGCGGCGATGGCCGAGTACTCGGTCGCCAAGGCCGCCGAGCTTTCGCTCTCCCGTCTGTTCGCCGACCGCTACGCGAAGACCGGCGTCCTCGTCAACGCCGTCGCTCCCGGTCCGGTCGAAGCCGAGATGTGGATGGAGCCGGGCGGCCTGCTCGACCAGTCGCTGGAGATGTCGGGCGCGGCGAGCCGCGAGGAGGCGCTGGCCGAAGCCGGCTCGAAGCGCCCGATCGGCCGCCTCGCCCTAGCCGAGGAGATCGCCGCCACGATCGTCTTCCTCTGCTCCGAGCGCGCCTCCTACGTGGCCGGCGCCGCCTGGAGCGTCGACGGCGGCACCGTGCAAGTGATCATCTGACGGGCCGAAATGTCCACCCCCATCGGCCGACGGGACGAAAAGACACAGATGGATAGACAAATAGGCCCGTCGGCAGCAGGAGGTGGACAAAGCGGCCCGTCGAGCTTGAGGGAGATGCTGCTCTCGCCGGAGGAGGCGGCGCGGATGGCGGGTCGGCGAGGGACGCAGGCGGCGGTGCTGCTGGCCCTCTACGGGTGGCCGGACGATCCCGGGCTGATCTTCACCGAGCGGCGCGCCGACCTGCGCCGGCACGCCGGCGAGATCTCGTTCCCCGGCGGCCGCCAGGACCCGGAGGACGCCGACCTGGCGACGACGGCCCTGCGCGAGGCGCAGGAGGAGATCGCCCTCGACCCCGCCGCCGTCGAGCTGACCGGAGCGCTGGCGCCGGTCTCGACCTTCGTCACCGGCTACCGCGTCCACCCCTTCGTCGGCACCGTCCCCCACCCCGGCGAGCTCGACCTGCGGCCGAACCCGACCGAGGTCGAGACCGTCCTCACCTTCTCGCTGGAGCTGCTGCGCGAGGGCTACGAGATGCGCCGCCTGGTCCGCCGCGGCGTCCCCGTCCACACCCCCACCTACGAGGTGGAAGGGCAGCTGATCTGGGGAGCAACCGCGCGGATCCTCGGCGACTTACTCAGCCGCCTGCAAAGCGGCGCCTGACGGCGTCCTCGGTCGCTCGCGTGCAGAGCACGCCACGCTCCCTGCGTCCTTGTCAGGCTTGCTTTTCGGCGGCTGCCCTACTTGGAAGGTTCCGGAACGATCCTTATGTACGGCTTCGGCGACTCCCAGCCCTCGGGGAACAGCTCCTTCGCCTCGTCCTCTTTGACCGACCCGGAGATGATTACGTCGTCTCCCTTCTTCCACTGCGCCGGGGTGGCGACTTTGTGGTTGGCGGTCAGCTGCAGCGAGTCGATCACCCGCAGCACCTCGTCGAAGTTGCGGCCGGCGGTCATCGGATAGACGAGGATGAGTTTGATCTTCTTGTCGGGACCGATGACGAAGACGTTGCGGACCGTCTGGTTGTCCATCGGCGTGCGGCCGGAGGCATCGCCCTCGACATCCGCCGGCAGCATTCCCCAGGCCTTCGAGATCGCCAGGCTCGGGTCGCTGATGATCGGGTACTCGGGCTTTGCACCTTGCGTCTCCTCGATGTCCTTCGCCCAGTCCTCGTGTTTGTCGAGCGAATCGACCGAGAGGCCGATGATTTTGACGCCGCGGCTCTCGAAGTCCGGCTGGATCCGGGCCATGTAGCCGAGCTCGGTCGTGCAGACCGGGGTGAAGTCTTTCGGGTGGGAGAACAAGACAGCCCAAGAACCGTCGATCCAGTCGTGGAAGTTGATCCGCCCCTGCGTGGTGTCAGCTTGGAAGTTTGGTGCTTCGTCACCGAGCTGTAGAGCCATTTGTCCTGCTCCTCTCGCGCTTCTTCTAATTACCTGAATCCTTATCGGAGTTTAGCTCTTTAGGTTTCCCGGCCAGGAGACCCTTCACCTCCTCCGAGAGTCTGTCTCCATGTCCGCTATACGGACCCTGAGACAGACTCGGCAAGATCGTCCGCACCGGGATCCGCCAGGTGCGAGCCGCGGTCTGCACTACCTGCGCGCCCGCCTCGGTTCCCTCGTAGAGCACTCCTCGAACCGGCGTTTCGACCAGGTGTTCCATCAGCCGCTCGAGGCGCGGGCCGTGAATCGCGGCGAGCTCCTCCTCGCTGCCGACGGCGCCGCCGAGCAGCAGCACGAGGATGGCGACGTCATTGACCAACTCGAGAATCGTTCCGGGCCGATCGGGGTCGGCCACCGCCGGCTCGATCCCCGCAGCCTCGATCGCGGCCAGGCACTCCTCGCGGCGGCTGGTTCCGCGCACCGCCCAACCCTCGGCCAGCAGCTGGGTCCCCAGGTCCCGGCCGCGGCAACCGCAGCCGACGATCAGCGCTCTTGCCACCGGCGCAGCTGGTCCTCGTCGGCCCCCGGCCCGGGCCGCGTGCGGACGTGGCGGGGGTCGATCGTCTCGCCGCAATGGGAGCAGGTGCCGACCAGGTGAAATGAGTGCCCGCAGTCTTCGTGCACCGTCTCCAGCGGCGGCCC
>Ga0068865_100000042_pt1 | contig 71057 bp, 70 predicted proteins | sample KBSMisM12_FD_75293 | JGI IMG/M metagenome (GOLD analysis project Ga0068865, IMG submission 75293) | Miscanthus rhizosphere microbial communities from Kellogg Biological Station, Michigan, USA - KBS Miscanthus M1-2 | ecosystem: Host-associated > Plants > Roots > Rhizosphere > Soil ...
CCGCATCCTCAACGTCCCCTTCGCGATCGCCGACGCGACCGCGCTGACCGAGGCCGGCTACGTCGGCGAGGACGTCGAGAACATCCTCCTGAAGCTGATCCAGGCCGCCGACTACGACGTCAAGAAGGCCGAAACGGGGATCATCTACATCGACGAGATCGACAAGATCGCGCGCAAAGCCGACAACCCGTCGATCACCCGCGACGTCTCCGGCGAAGGCGTCCAGCAGGCGCTGCTGAAGATCCTTGAGGGGACTACCGCCTCGGTGCCGCCGCAGGGCGGGCGCAAGCATCCCCACCAGGAGTTCCTGACGATCGACACCACCAACATCCTCTTCGTCTGCGGCGGCTCCTTCGCCGAGCTCGACAAGGTGATCGAGCGCCGGGTCGGCGACCGCGGCATCGGCTTCGGCGCCGAAATCTCCTCGCGGCAGGAGAAGGACGCCGGCGAATGGTTCGAGCAGGTGCTGCCCGAGGACCTGGTCGAGTACGGCCTGATCCCGGAGTTCATCGGCCGCCTGCCGGTGATCACGGCGATCCACCAGCTCAGCCGCGACGACCTGACGACGATCCTGACCGAGCCCCGCCACGCGCTGACCCGCCAGTTCCAGCGCTTCTTCGAGTTCGACGACATCGAGCTCGTCTTCTCCGAGGACAGCCTCGAGGCGATCGCCGACAAGGCCCTGGAGCGCGAGACCGGCGCCCGCGGGCTGCGCTCGATCCTCGAGGAAACGCTGCTCGACGTCCAGTTCGAGCTGCCCTCGCGCCGCGACGTCACCAAGTGCGTCGTCACCAAGGAGACGATCACCGAGGGGCGCCGCCCGACGCTCGTCACCGAGGCCGTCCAGCAGGACATCGGACCGGCCGACGCCGGGCTCAGCGAAGAAACCGCATAGCGTCTTTAGACTCGCCCCCGTGAGCGCGGGGGACCGGCAAAAACTGGAGAGCACCACCCGCTACGACCCGACCGAGGTCGAGGCGCGGATCTTCGCCGAGTGGGTCGAGGGCGGCTACTTCCACCCGGACGCGGAGGGGACGCCGGAGGAGAACTTCTCGGTCGCGATCCCGCCGCCCAACGTCACCGGTGCTCTTCATATGGGGCACGCGCTGAACGGCTCGATGCAGGACGCGCTGGTGCGGATGAACCGGATGCGGGGCAGGAACACGCTCTGGATCCTCGGCACCGACCACGCCGGGATCGCCACCCAGGCGGTGGTCGAGAAAGAGCTCAAAAAAGAAGGAAAGACTCGTCACGATCTCGGCCGCGAGGCATTCGTCGAGCGGGTCTGGGAGTGGAAAGGCGAGTACGGGTCGCGGATCGTCGAGCAGTACAAGCGGCTCGGCGCCTCCTGCGACTACGAGCGCGAGCGCTTCACCCTCGACGAGGGCTACGTGAAGGCGGTCTACCGGGTCTTCAAGCAGCTCTTCGACAAGGGCTACATCTATCGCGACAACTACATGGTCAACTGGGACCCGGGCTCGCACTCGGCGATCTCCGACCTCGAGGTCGAGAACCGCGAGGTCGAGGACGTCCTCTACTCGATCGACTACCCGGTGGAGGGCTCCGACCGGGTGCTGACGGTCGCCACCGTGCGACCGGAGACGATGCTGGCCGACACCGCCGTCGCCGTGAACCCCGACGACGAGCGCTACCGCGACCTCGTCGGCCAGCACTGTGTGCTGCCGCTGGTCGGGCGCCGGATCCCGATCATCGCCGACGACCACGTCGACGTCGAGTTCGGCACGGGGGCGCTGAAGATCACCCCCGGCCACGACCCCAACGACTTCGAGATCGGCCGCAGGCACAAGCTGGAGGAGATCGGCGTGATCGGCCCCGACGGGCGGATGACCGAGGAGGCGGGCGAGTTCGCCGGCCTGACTGCGGCCGAGGCGCAGAAGGCGGTAGTCGAGGCGCTGCGGGGGGAGGGGCGGTTGCGCGCCGAGGAGCCCTACACCCACTCGGTCCCGTTCTCCCACCGCTCCGGCGAGCGGATCGAGCCGCTGATCTCGCTGCAGTGGTTCTGCCGCATGGACGAGCTGGCGCGGCCGGCGATCGAAGTGGTCGAACGCGACGAGGTGCGGATCACGCCGCCGCAGTGGAAGCGCGTCTACCTCGACTGGATGCGCGAGATCCGCCCATGGTGCGTCTCCCGCCAGCTCTGGTGGGGGCACCGGATCCCCGTCTGGTACTGCGACTCCTGCGGCGAGACGATCGTCGCCGAAGCCGAGCCCGAGCGCTGCGGCTCCTGCGGCAGCGAGCTGCGCCAGGAGGAGGACGTGCTCGACACCTGGTTCAGCTCGGCGATCTGGCCTTTCGCCACCCTCGGCTGGCCTGACGAAACCCCCGAGCTGCGCGCCTTCTACCCGACCAGCTTCCTGACCACGGCGCGGGAGATCCTCTTCCTCTGGGTGGCGCGGATGATCATGACCGGGCTCGAGTTCCCCGGCGCGATCCCCTTCCGCGACGTCTACGTCCACTCTGTGATCCAGGCCCGCGACGGCCGCCGGATGTCGAAGAGCCTCGGCACCGGGATCGACCCGCTGGAGGAAATCGACGTCCATGGGGCCGACGCGCTGCGCTTCGGCCTGCTGGCCATGTCCTCGACCCAGGACGTGCGCTTCTCCGATGCCAAGGTCCAGCAGGGCCGCGACCTCGCCAACAAGCTCTGGAACGCGAGCCGGCTGATCCTGCTGAACGCCGCCGACGTCGAGCCGGCGCCGCGGCCGACCTGCGTCGAGGACCGCTGGATCCTCTCGCGGCTGGAGCGGACCGTCGCCTCGGTGACCGAGAAGCTCGAGACCTACGACTTCGCCCACGCAGTCCAGGAGGCGTACTCGTTCTTCTGGCGCGACCTCTGCGACTGGTACCTGGAGATCGTCAAGCCGCGCCTCTACGACGGCGAGGTGGAGGTCTCGGCGACGCTGCTCTACGCGCTGGAACGGGTGCTGGCGCTGCTTCACCCGACGATGCCGTTCGTCACCGAGGAGATCTGGAGCTTCCACCCGGCGCGGCAGGGCCACCTCGTCGTCCACGCCTTTCCGGTTGCCGACGAGGCGCTGTTCGACGCGGCGGCCGAAGAAGACGTCGAGAGCGGCATCCGCCTCACCCAGCGCCTGCGCGCTTGGCGCGACCTCGCCGGGGTGGCCGTCGGGGCGACGCTCCCCGCCGTGATCGACGGGGTCGAGCCGCCGGAGTTCGTCTCCCGCCTCTCCCGCTTCGAGTTCGACGGGGCGGGAGCCGAGCCGGTCGCCTCGGTCGGTCCGGTCCGGGTCCTCGACTCCGACCAGCTCGACGCCGAGGCGGTTGCCGCGCGGCTGCAGAAGCGGCGGGAGGAACTGCGGGCCGAGGTCGAGCGCGGCGAGCGCAAACTCGGCAACGAGAAGTTCGTCGCCAAGGCGCCGGCCGAGGTGGTCGAGGAGGAGCGGGGCAAGCTGGAGCGGTACCGGGCCGAACTCGCCGAGCTGAGCTGAGCTGATCGACCCGGACGCTTACCTCAACTCGCTCGAGCCGGTCGGGATGCGACTCGGGCTCGAGCGGATGCGCAAGCTGACCACGGCACTGGGGCTGCCGCAGCACCGCTTCGCCTCGATCCACGTCGTCGGCACCAACGGCAAGTCCTCGGTGACGCGGATGACGGCGGCGCTGCTGGAGGCGCATGGGGTCAGCGCCGGCGCCTCAGTCTCCCCGCACACCAGCCGATGGTCCGAACGCACGCTGATCCACGGCAAGGAGGTGGGGCCGGAGGCCTGGACGAAGGCGGTCGAACAGGTGGCGCGGGCGGCGGAGGGGGTGAACCGGACCCTGGAGGAGGGGGAGGCGGTGACCCAGTTCGAGGCGGCAACCGCGGCGAGCTTCGTCGTCCTGGCCAACGCCAGGGTGCGGGCGGGGGTGATCGAGGCCGGACTCGGCGGCCGCCTCGACGCCACCAACACGATCCCCTCAAAGGTCACCGTCCTCACCTCGATCGGCCTCGACCACACCGAGTGGCTGGGAGAGACCGAGCTCGAGATAGCGGCCGAGAAGCTGGCGGTCCTGCGCGACCAGACGACGCTCGTCCTGGGCGAGGTCTCCGCCGAGGTCCGGGCACTGGCAAAGGAGACGGCGCGGCAGCGGAACGCGCGCCTGGTGATCGCTCCGCCCGAGCCGGAGTTCGAGGTTCGTCTACGGGCTCCGGGAGAGTTCCAGCGGCGCAACTTCGCCCTCGCCTGCGCGGCGGCGGAGGCATTCCTCGGCCGCCTCGATCCCGTGCCGGCGGCCGAGGTCGGCGCCGGCGTCACGGTCCCCGGCCGCCTCGAGCAGCTGGCCGAGCGGCCGCCGGTCTTCGTCGACGCCGCCCACAATCCCGCCGGAGCGGCGGCGCTTGCCGAATCGCTGCCCGCCGTGGCCGGCGGGCGTCGCGTCGTCGCCTGCCTCGCGATTCTCGCCGACAAGGACGCCGCGGCGATTATCGCGGCGCTTGCCCCCGCCCTGGAGCGGGCGGTCTGCACCGAGCTCCCCGCCGCGGCCCTCGAAGGCCACGGTCGCCCTGGCGCCCGTTCCCGCGGTGCGGCAGAGCTCGCCGCGATCTGCGAGTCGGCAGGCCTGGCGGCCGAAGTGGAGCCCGACTTCGACACCGCCCTGCAGCGCGCGGTCACCTTGGCGGCCGGTGAGCCCGAGGGCTTGGTCCTGGTCGCGGGCTCCCATTACGCCATCGCCCCTGCCCGCTCTGTGCGAGGATTTCGGCATGGATCGACCCCGTAGCGCCGGTTCCGAACTGCTCTCGATGATGGGGCTGGTCGCCGCCGTGGTGGCGATCGTCATCCTCTTCTTCTTCGGCGTCGGCTACCTGTTCGGAAGGCTCTTCCTTTAGAGAACAGGGTTACCGTCGGCAACGGCGAAGTAGACTGCCGCCCCCCAGCGGCGCCCCCTAAACCATGCTCCTAGCGATCTTCGGCATCACCAACGACGGCCTCAATCTGGCCGCCACCCTCTTCCTTCTGCTGCTGGTCGTCCTCTGGCTGGCGCTGATCGTCTACACCTACCTCGACGCCCGCCGGCGCATCTCCGATCCCTTCCTGGTCGCCTGCGCCACCGTCGCCTCCTTCTTCCCCTTCGTCGGCACCGCCGTCTACGCGATCGTGCGGCCGCCGGAGTACCTCGAGGACGCGCACGAGCGCGAGCTGGAGATCAAGGCCGCCGAGCTGCGGGTGCGGCAGCTGCGCGAGCAGACCTGCCCCAACTGCGAGTACCCGGTCGAGAAGAACTACCTGCGCTGCCCGAACTGCCAGCGCCGCCTCAAGGACCCGTGCCCGACCTGCGGCAAGCCGGTCGACCCGCGCTGGGGCCTCTGCCCCTACTGCGAGACGAACCTGAGAGGCGGCGACGAGGAGCGGCCGCGCCGCAAACGTCGTAACCCCGAGGAGCGCCAGGCGCCGCCGAAAGGCGATTCTGCGCCGCGCCGCAAACGAACTGCGCCGCCGGCGAGCGAAGGGGCCGATCCAACCCAAGAGCAAAGGAGCCCCACCCGTGAGCCGGACCCTGATCCTCGTCAAGCCTGACGCCTTCGAGCGCGCCCTGACCGGCGAGGTGATCGCCCGCTTCGAGCGCAAGGGGCTACGGATCGCCGCCCTGAAGTCGATGCGCGCCACCGACGAGATCGCCAACGAGCACTACGCCGAGCACACCGACAAGCCGTTCTTCGGCGAGCTCGTCTCCTTCATCACCGGCGGCACGCTGGTGGCGATGGTCCTGGAGGGCGAGGAAGCAGTGAAGGCGGCCCGGCAGCTGATCGGCGCCACCAACCCGGTCGAGGCCGCTCCCGGCTCGATCCGCGGCGACTTCGCCCTCGAGGTGACCTTCAACATGGTCCACGGCTCGGACTCCGACGAGTCGGCCGAGCGCGAGATCGGGATCTGGTTCCCCGAGCTCTCCTGAGGGTCGTACTCGCATCCGGGTCTCCCCAGCGGAGGGAGATCCTTCAGAAGCTCGGCATTGACTTCGAGGTCTTTGTGCCTGGGGTTGACGAGCTGGAGAGCGGTGAGCCGGAAAAGCTGGTTCGCGCTAACGCTTTGAGGAAGGCCCGGGCGTTGGGCGGGGCGGGCACACCTGCGCGCGGGGTCGTGCTCGGCATGCCCGCCCCGCACCCGGAGCTGGTCGTTATTGCCTGCGATACGGACGTGGTCTTGGATGACGAGGTGCTAGGTAAGCCGGCCGATGCTTTGGAGGCTCGTGCTTATCTCGATCGGATGAGTGGTCGGGCTCATACGGTTATGAGCGGGCTGGTGGTGGTCGCTGATGGCGAGGAGCGGGTGGGGGTGGAGAAGACGACTGTGGTCTTCAAGCAGCTGTCTGAGGAGGAAAAGGAGCGTTACGTGCGGTTTGGGGAGTGGGAAGGGCGGTCCGGGGGGTATGCGATTCAGACGCTCGGGTCATCGCTGGTGGAGCGGTTGGAGGGGAGCGTCTCGAACGTGGTCGGGCTTCCAGTGGGGTTGCTGGCGGAGCTGGCGCCGCAGCTGTTCTAGCGAGGCTGAGCAAACTCACAGAACGCTAAGACGCGTTTGCCATCATCGGCCCTGTAAATGGGCCTATTCAGCAAAATCGGGCTCGGCGGCAGGGACATGGCCGTCGACCTCGGGACCGCGAACACGCTTGTCTACGTGCGGGGGCGCGGGATCGTGCTCTCGGAGCCGTCGGTCGTGGCGATTGATTCGGTCTCCGGCCAGGTCCACGCGGTCGGCGTGGAAGCGAAGCGGATGCTCGGTCGCACCCCCGGCACGATCACCGCGATCCGCCCGCTCAAGGACGGTGTGATCGCCGACTTCGACGTCACCGAGCAGATGCTGCGCCACTTCATCGCCTCGGTCCACTCCAACCGCTTCGCCCACCCGCGGGTCGTCGTCTGCGTCCCTTCCGGAGTCACCGGAGTCGAGAAGCGGGCGGTCGAGGAGGCCTGCCTCTCGGCCGGCGCCCGCCAGGCCTACCTGATCGAGGAGCCGATGGCGGCGGCGATCGGTGCCGGGCTGCCGGTCGGCGAGCCGACCGGCTCGATGGTCGTCGACATCGGCGGCGGCACCACCGAGGTCGCCGTGATCTCGCTCGGCGGCATCGTCGTCTCGCAGTCGATCAGGGTCGGCGGCGACGAGCTCGACGAGGCGATCGTCGCCCACTGCAAACAGAACTACAAACTCGCGATCGGCACCCAGACCGCGGAGGAGGTGAAGCTCGAGGCCGGGTCGGCTTCGCCGCTGCCGGAAGAGGTGCGGACCGAGATCCGCGGCCGCGATCTCGTCTCCGGGCTGCCGAAAACGATCGAACTCACCTCCGAGGAGGTGCGTGGCGCCCTCGAAGAGCCGGTCAGCCACATCGTCGCCGCGGTCAAGGAGACCCTGGATCGCACCCCGCCGGAGTTGGCGGGTGACATCATGGACCGCGGCATCACCCTCGCCGGCGGTGGTGCGCTGCTGCAAGGACTGGAGCAGCGCCTGCGCGACGAGTGCCAGATGCCATGCCAACTGGCAGAGTCGCCGTTGACGTGCGTGGCGGTGGGGTCCGGCATCTCCCTCGAGGAGGTCGAGACGATCCACCGCGCCGGAAAGAACAACGGAGCGCGCCCCCGGCGCTAGCCGGCGCTCCCCATGCGAACCCCGAAACCAGAAACTTCACTGTGTACCGAAAGCAAGTACGCCGCCGCCGCGCGCTGCTGGCGCTGCTGATCGTCGGATCGTTCGCCCTGCTCAGCGTCACCTACGGGCAGGGCTCCGACGGCGTCCAGCGCGGCGTGGCCACCATCTTCAGCCCGATCCAGTCGGTCGCCGACCGTGCCCTGAAGCCGGCCCGCGACCTCGTCAACTGGTTCGACGAGACCTTCGACGCGAAGGGCAAGAACGCCCGCCTGCACGCGGAACTGGAAGAAGTGCGCAAGCAGGCGGTCGGCGCCAAGGCGGCGCTGGCCGAAAACGCCGAACTGCGCAAGCTCGTCGGCCTCGACGAAAGCGGTGCGATTCCGTCCGGCTACGAAGCGGTGACGGGGCGGGTGATCTCCCGCTCGCCGAGCGTCTGGTTCTCCGACGTGACGATCGACGTCGGCTCCGACGACGGGGTCGGGGTCGGTGATCCGGTCGTCACCGGCGACGGCCTCGTCGGCCACGTCGCGGCGGTGACCGGCGGCAGCGCCAAGGTGACCCTGATCGCCGACCACTCGAGCGCCGTCGCGGCGCGGATCGTCCCGAACGGGGCGCAGGGGATTCTCAAGCCCTCGGTCGGCGACCCCGGCGACATGGTGCTCGAATACCTCGACACCGAAAAGATCGTCGGCAAGGGCCAGTCGGTCGTCACTTCGGGCTGGCGCGGCGAAGGGATCGGGTCGAAGTACCCGCCGAACATCCCGATCGGCAAGGTCGCCGAAGCCGCGATCACCGAACAGGAGGCCCAGCACCAGGTGCACGTGCAGCCCTTCGCCGACCTCCGCAACCTCGACGTCGTCCAGGTCCTCACCGGGGGCTCGCGCGAATGATCCTCACCCCCAACATCGTCGTCCGGCTGATCGCGATCGTCGTCGTCGGCGTGCTGCTGCAGCTCGGCTTCTTCTCCCAGGTTGCCCTCTTCCATGTCAGCCCCGACGTGCTGCCCTCGCTCGTGGTCGTCCTCGGCCTCTTCGGCGGTACCCTGACCGGAGCCGTCTGCGGGTTCTCGGTCGGCTTCCTGCTCGACTGCCTGCTGATCGCGCCGCTCGGCGGCGGCTCGCTGGTCCTGCTGACCACCGGCTACGTCGCCGGGCTCTTCCGCGAGCGCTTCGAGATCCACAGCCCGCTGGTGCCGCCGCTCCTCTGCATGGGGCTGACCTTCTTCGCCGAGCTCGGCTTCGGGGCGGTGGAGCTGATGCTGGGGCTGAACGACGTGCCGGTCAGCACGCAGGTGATCCGCGACCTGGTCCTGAAGAGCATCTTCGCCTTCTTCCTCGGCTGGGCGATCTACGTGCTGCTGCGGCGGGTTCTGCGGCCGGCGCTGGTCGAGGAGTCGGCGCCGCGGCGTCCGGCCAGGAGGCGCCGGGTGCGGCGGCCGATGGGTTCGAGTCGTGGCAGGCGACCGCGGACCATGGGAGCCTAGGGGCATGTACCTGCGCAACGACGATCGTCCGCAGGGCAGCCGCCTCTCGCTGCGGATCGCGGTGCTGGGCGGCGTCGCCGTCGCCCTCTTCGGGATCCTCTTCTTCCGGCTTTGGAACCTGCAGGTCCTCTCCGGCGACAAGTACCTGGCCGAGGCGAAGAACAACCGCACCCGCTCGTTCAAAGTGATCGCCCCGCGCGGCGAGATCCTCGGTCGCGACGGCAAGGTCCTGGTCGACAGCCGCAGCGCCCTGGCCCTGCAGCTGAACACGACGAAACTGCCCGAAGACCCGGCCGAAGAACGGGCGGAGCTGGCGAGGATCGGCACCCTCGTGCACCTCAACCTGCACCAGCTGCGGCGCAAGATCGCCAAAGAAGAAGAAGTCGCCGCCGGGGCGCCGGTGACGTTGCGCCAGGACGTCAACTTCGACCTCGTCGCCTACGTCGAAGAAAACCAGCCGGATTTCCCCGGGGTCGCGGTGCAGCGGGTCTTCGTCCGCCACTACCCCCACGGCACCCTCGCCGCCCACGTCCTCGGCAGCGTCGGCGAGATCTCCGAAGAAGAACTGGAAGAAGCTGGCAACAAGGGCCGGGAAGCGGGTGAAACGATCGGCAAAGGCGGGGTCGAGGCGACCTACGACAAGTACCTGCGTGGCCAGTCCGGCGAAACCAAGATCCAGGTCAACGCGCTCGGCGAGCCGACGCCCGGCGGCCAGCTGGTCGAAGTGCCGCCGACCCCGGGCGAGAACCTGAAGTTGACGATCGACCCGGCGGTGCAGGAAGCGGGAGAAAGCGCCCTCGCCTCACAAGGACTTCCCGGGGCCTTCATCACGATGGACATTCAAAACGGGCAGATCCTCGGCCTCGGCTCCTCGCCGACCTTCGAACCGTCGGCGCTGACCCCGCCGATGACCCAGACCGAGGTCAACGAACTGATCCGCAACGAAACGACGGCGCCGCTGACCGACCGGGCGACCGAAGGGCTCTACCCGACGGGGTCGACCTTCAAGCTCATCACCGCGCTGGCGGCGTTGGAAAAAGGCGTGATCACGCCGAACAGCGTCATCGACGATCCCGGCCAGCTCTGCCTCGGTGAAGAATGTTTCAAGAACGCGGAAGGCGCCGCCTACGGCGCCCTGACCCTGGTACCGGCGTTGGAAGTCTCCGACGATGTCTTCTTCTACACGCTGGGCCTGGACATGTGGAAGACCGGCGACCTGCAGCAGTGGGCGCACCAGCTCGGGATCGGCCGGCCGACCGGGATCGACATCCCGGTCAACACCAACGGCCTGCTCCCGACCAGGCAGTGGCGCGATCAGCTCTTCAAGGAAGGCAATACCGAACGTCCGTGGTCGGCCGGCGACAACATCCAGCTGGCGACCGGGCAGGGAGACCTGCAGACGAATCCGCTGCAGATGGCCGTCGCCTACGCCGCCCTCGGCAACGGCGGCACGATCGTCACCCCGCACGTGGGGATGGAAGTCGAGGACGCGGCGGGTCGCGTGCTGAAGGAATTCGACCCCGGCGCGCGCCGCCACCTCAAAATCGACCCCGGCACCAGATCGGTGATCCTCGAAGGCCTGCACGACGCCGCGCAGGGGCCGAGCGGCACCTCCCACGTGGTCTTCGACAGCTTCCCGATCCCCGTCGCCGGCAAGACCGGGACCGCGGAACGGCCGGGCCACGCCGACCAATCCTGGTACGCGGTGCTCGCCCCGTACCCCGATCCGCGTATCGTGACGGTGGTCACTGTCGAGGAAGGCGGGTTCGGCGCCGAATCGGCAGCCCCCGCCGCCAGGCAGATCCTCGAAGCTGTTTTCCGCCACAAGCTTGAAGCCGCCGCCGAATCCGAAGGCGAAGGCGAAACCGAAACCGAATCCCCAACCGGATGATGTACGCGACCAGAACCAGGAACGCCAGGCCCGAGCCGTTCGCGGTTCACGTCAGCCTCGGCGAGCGCCTCGGTCTCGCTCACATGGACTGGCCGCTGGCCTTCGCCGCGGTCGCCCTCGTCGGCTTCAGCGTCCTCACCCTGGGCCAGGCCACCCGCCATGACGTCCCCGGCAGCCCCGACTACTACCTCGAGCGGCAGGCGATCTACGCCGTCCTCGGCCTCGTCGGGATGTTCCTGTTGACCCGGATCGACTACTCGCGCTTCCGCGAGCTGCGGGTCGGCCTCTACACCTTCCTCTGCGTCAGCGTTGCCTTGGTCTTCGTCTTCGGCTTCGCCGCCCGCGGCTCGCGTCGCGCCTTCGAACTTCCCTTCTTCTCCTTCCAGCCATCGGAGCTCGGCAAGCTCCTGCTAGTGCTTGCGCTTGCCGGGTTCGTGATCGATGGCGCCAGGCGGGGCTCGCCGGTCCAGCGGACCGTGCGCTACCTGTGTCTCGGCCTGGCACCGGCTGCGCTCGTCTTCTTGCAGCCCGACCTCGGCACCTCGATGGTGTTCGTGGTCGCCACCCTCGCCGTCATGTACTTCGGAGGCGTCCCCTGGACGCACTTCGCGGTCATCGGCGGCGGCATCGCCGGTTTGATCGTGTTGGTCCTGATCGTCGCTCCGGCGGCAGGTCACCCGATCCTCAAGGGCTACCAGGAAGAACGGCTGACGTCGTTCCTCCATCCCCATGAGCACGAAGCCGGCGCGGGCTACCAGCAGAACCAATCAGTGATCGCCACCGGCGCCGGTCAAGTGACCGGCCGGGGCGACAAAGCCACCCAGACGCGGCTCGACTTCGTTCCCGAGCGCAGCACCGACTTCATCTTCGCGGTGATCGGTGAGCGCTACGGGTTCATGGGCGCCGCGTTCGTCCTATCCCTTTACGCCCTGCTCTTCTGGCGGGCGCTGCGGATAACGACGCTCTCGAAGAACTCCTACGGAACCCTGGTCGCGGGCGGCATCGCCGTCTCGCTGCTCTTCCAGACCTTTGTCAACGTAGGGATGAACCTGGGGATCATGCCGATCACCGGGATCCCCCTGCCGTTGATGAGCTATGGAGGGTCCTCCGTGCTCGCTACTTTCCTGGCGGTCGGCGTTCTTCAGAGCATCAACGTCCAAGCGCATCTCAGCCAAAGGGGCAGGTTCGCCTGGTGATCTCGCAGAATGAGGTCCGGCAATTGCGTACCTATCCGAACTGAGCTGAATCACAAATGAAAAAAACGATTTTGGTCTCCGCCGAGCGCGGCGAGACCCGTGTTGCCGTCCTCGAGGCAAAGCAGAAGGGCGGTAAAAGCAGCGTCGCCGAGCTCTACATCGAGCGGCGCGGCCGGCGATCGATCGTCGGCAACATCTACAAGGGCAAGGTCGACAACGTCCTGCCCGGGATGGAGGCCGCCTTCGTCGACATCGGCCTCGAGCGCAACGGCTTCCTCCACGTCGACGAGATCCTCACCCCCGACGGCGAGCAGGCGCCGCGCCGGGGGCGCGGCGGCGGCCGCCGCATCAACGAGCTGATCAAGCCGGGTCAGGAGATCCTGGTCCAGGTCGTCAAGGACCCGCTGAAGTCGAAGGGCGCCCGGCTCTCGATGAACGTCTCGATCGCCGGCCGCTACCTGGTCTTCGCGCCGAACGGCAGCGGCGTCGGCGTCAGCCGCCGCCTCGCCGACAAAGAGCGTGACCGGCTGCGCAAGATGGTCGACCGCACCTACAAAGGCAAGGGCGGGCTGATCGTCCGCACCGCCGCTCACGGGGCCAAAAAAGCCGACTTCGTGCGCGAGATCAGCTACCTGCAGAAGCTGAACGAGGTGCTGGAGCGGCGCTCGGACGGGACCAAGGCCCCGGCCCTGGTCTTCCAGGAGGCGGATCTCTCGATCCGGGTCCTCCGCGACGTCTTTCTCAGCGAGTTCGAGAAAGCGATCATCGACTCGCCGAAGCAGTTCGAGCGGGTGACCAACTTCTTCCAGCGCACGGCGCCGGAGCTGGTCGACGGCGTCGAACTGTACGAGGGCAAGAAGCCGCTGCTGGAGAAATGGAAGGTCGACGAGGAGATCGAGTCGACCCTGAGCCGGCGGGTCGACCTGCCCTCGGGCGGCTACCTGATCATCGACTACGCCGAGGCGCTGACCGTGATCGACGTCAACAGCGGCTCCTTCACCGGCCGCGGCAAAGGCGGCCTCGAGGAGACGATCACCAAAGTCAACACCGAGGCGGCCGAGGAGGCGGTGCGGCAGCTGCGGCTGCGCGACATCGGCGGCATCATCGTCATCGACTTCATCGACATGGCCCGGGCCAGCAACCGCGACAAAGTCCTGAAGACGATGCGCAAAGCGCTCGACGCCGACAAGTCGAAGAGCTACGTGGTCGAGGTCTCGCCGCTCGGCCTGGTCGAGATGACCCGGCAGAACGTCACCGACGGGGTGCGGGAGATCCTCACCGAGCCCTGTCCGACCTGCGCCGGGGTGGGCGTCGTTCTCTCGGCCGAGACGGTGGCGCTGGAGGGCCTGCGGAAGATGCGCGACATCGCCGCCGAGAACCCCGACAGCGAGGCCTTCCTGATCCGCGTCAACCCCAAGGTCGCCCACGAGCTGACCGATTCCGACAGCGGCCTGGCCGAGCTCGAGGAGGAAACCGGCAAGCGGTTCCACTTCGAGGGCGGCGACGCGCTCTCGATCGACACCTTCATCGTCATCGAGCAGGGCAGCCGCGAGGCGATCGAGGAGCGGGCGCTGCCGTTCAAGGTCGGCGAGGAGGTCCTGGTCGACATCGACGAGCCGCACATGTACAACGCCGACGACGCGGTCGCCCGGATCGACTCCTACATCGTCAGCGTCACCGGCGGCGGCCGCTTCGTCGGCCAGCGGAAGATGGTGCGGATCGACGAGGTCGAGCGCTCGGCGGCGATCGCCTCCCTGCTGGGAGGCGAGTCCCCGAACGGCTCTTCAGGAGGCGAGGAAAACGGCTCCCAGCTAGACTCCGACGCTCCTTCGCGCAAACGTAGTCGTGGCCGCAGAGGCGGCCGGGGGCGTTCGCGCGCCAAGCAAGGCAGCGAGAAAGACGGATGAGCACCTACGCGATAGTCGAAACCGGCGGTAAGCAGTACAAAGTCGAGGAGGGCACGTCCCTGCTCGTCGACCGGCTCGACGCCAAGGAGGGCGACAAAGTCGCCCTGCGCCCGGTGCTCTTCCGCGGTGACGACGTCCTCGCGGGCGAGAAGAACCTCGGCAAAGTCAAAGTTGAGGCCAAAGTCGCCGAGCACCTGCGCGGCCCGAAGGTCAAAGTCTTCAAATACAAGGCGAAGAAGGGCTACCGCCGCCGCGCCGGTCACCGCTCCGAGCTGACCCGGCTCGAGGTGACGACGCTCAAAGGGGGCAAAAGCTAATGGCGCACAAGAAAGGCCTCGGCTCCAGCCGCAACGGCCGCGAATCCAACCCCAACATGCTCGGGGTCAAGGTCTTCGCCGGCCAGCGCGTATCCGGCGGCGAGATCATCGTCCGCCAGCGCGGCACCCGCTTCTGGCCCGGCGAGGGCACCGGCCTCGGCCGCGACCACACGATCTTCGCAACCCGCGAGGGCGTCGTCGACTTCAAGCCGGCCCGCAAGGGCCGCACCATCAGCGTTCTGGCTGATTAGTTGTCAGGGGAAGGGGCGGGTGCTCCCTCCCCAGACACAAGCTCGCTATGGCTCGTTGTTGAGTGTCTGGTGAGGGAGCACCCGCCCCTCCAGCCAAGGGGCCAGACGGCTGCGTTTTAAGCTGCTCAGCTGATGTATGACCGAGCGAAAATCTGGGTCGAGGGGGGGGCCGGTGGCAACGGCTCGATCTCATTTCGGCGTGAGGCGCACGTGCCTCGGGGCGGGCCTGACGGCGGGGACGGGGGGCACGGCGGCGACGTGGTGCTGGTCTGCGACCCGTCGAAGCGGGACCTCGGGGCGTTGAAGGGGAGCAAGCACTTCCGGGCGCAGCGGGGGCGGCACGGGGAAGGGTCGAACCGGCAGGGAGGCCGCGGAGAGGACCGGGAGATCCCGGTGCCGCCGGGTACCCAGGCGAACGCCGTCGACGGCAGCCTGATCGACCTGGTCACGCCTGGACAGCAGGCGATCGTCGCCCACGGCGGGCGCGGGGGGCACGGCAACCGGCGTTTCACCACCTCGACGCGACAGGCGCCGCGGTTCGCCGAGAAAGGCAGCGCGGGGGAGGCGGACTGGATCGAGCTGCAGCTGAAACTGCTGGCCGACGTCGGACTGGTCGGGCTGCCGAATGCGGGCAAGTCATCGCTGCTGGGGCGGCTGACGCGGGCGGCGCCGAAGGTGGCCGACTACCCCTTCACGACGCTCTCGCCGGTGCTGGGGACGATCGAAGGCGAGGACCGGCAGGCGGTCGTCGCCGACATCCCCGGCTTGATCGAAGGCGCCGCCTCCGGAGCCGGGCTGGGGCACGAGTTCCTCGCCCACGTCGAGCGCTGCGCGATGCTCGTCCACCTGGTTGACGTGGCACCGAGCGAAGGTGACCCGGTGGTCGATTACGAGACCGTGCGGGGCGAGCTTGCCGCCCACGGTGCCGGGCTCGAGCGCCTGCCGGAGCTGGTCGTCTTGAGCAAGCGCGACCTGCTGCCCGTCGAGCAGGTCGAGGTGGCGGTGGCGGAGTGGGAGGAGCGGCTCGGAGGAGAGGCGCTCGGCGTGATCGCTGTCTCTTCGGCGACCGGCGAGGGACTGGACGATCTGCGTCGCCGCATCCTCGCCGAGCTGTCCGAGATCGTTCCGACCGCCGCCGCCGTCAGCGCAGATGGGGGCGATGACGAATTCGAGGCCGAGCACCGCGTCTACCGGCCGGCGGGCGAGGGCGGCTACCGGGTCGAGCGGGAGGAGGACGGCGCCTTCCGCGTCCTCGGCCGTGGGGTCGAGGTGCTGTTCGAACGCCACGACACGAAAAACGAGGAGTCGCTCGCCTACCTCGAGCAGCGCCTACGCGAGATCGGCGTTATCGCCGCCCTCGATCGCGCTGGTTTCGAGCCCGGCGACGACGTTCGGATTGGCGAGCACGAGTTCGAATTGTTTCCCTAAGGCCCTCTGACACTGCGCATAGCGGCGTCCTCAGTCGCTCGCGTGCAGAGGCACGCCACGCTCCCTGCGTCCTTGCTCTGCTCGGTCATAGGGCCTTAGGACCTAGCTGAGGCTGGAGAGGCCGGCCGCTACCGCGAAGCCGAGCACCGTCGCCAGGCCGGCGCCGCGACCGGCGTCGGCGCGGGCGTCGGGGATCATCGAGTCGATCAGCATCACCAGGAGGGCGCCGGCGGCAAAGCCGTCGACCGCTGCCTTGCCGTTGCCGCCGACGGCGTCGGCAACCAGGTAGCCGACGACGGTCGCGATCGCGCAGATCACGGCGACCACCACCCAGAGGCGGATGATCGCCTCGTGCGAACGCCCGGCCGCCGTCATGTCGGTGGCCGACCCCAGCGACTCCGGCAGGTTGGAGACGAAGATCGCGATCAGCAGCGAGACCCCGACGCCGGCGCCGGCGGCGATGTTGATCCCCAGCACCATCTGCTCGGGGATGCCGTCGAGGAAGGCGCCGAGGGCGAGCGCGGTGCCGCTGCCCGAACCTTCCGAACGGCCCTGTCGGCCACGCCCGGTGGCGCTGCGCCGGGCGATCAAGCCGTCGAGAAAGAAGTAGGTGAGCGCCCCGACCGCCAGGCCGATGCCGGTGACCCCGGCGCCGCCGACGTCGATCCCCTCGGCGGCGAGCTCGAAGCTGACGGCGCTGATCAGCGCCCCGGCGCCGAACGAGAGCACGTACCCGACCTGGCGCTGCGGCCAGCGGCGCGCAAAGCTGAGCACTGCACCTAGAACAAGCGAGCTTGCCGCCAGTGCTCCCCAGCCGATCGCTTCACCCATCCGGCTACTTTCTCACGCCTTTGCCGAGAGCACGCCGAGCTGAGCCTGGTACGACCCCGAACTTAAATGTTGCACCGATCCGTGTCGTATACAGATAGACTCAGCTCGGCGGTGCTCATCGGGGCTTTGACTGGTAGCCCGCACCCTTTCACAAGGGCGGTGGGTGCCGCCTTTTAGATCAGTCGCCAGGCCAGGGGGAAGGCCGGGCGCGTCTCCGGTCTCGGCTACTTTGCCGCCATGACCTTGGTCGTCAAGCTGGGCTCTTCGATTGTCGCCGCCGACGACGGCGAGCTGCGCGCGGATGTGCTCGACGCGGTCTGCGCGCAGGTCGGCGAGCTGGAGCGGGACGGAGAGCGGGTGGTAATGGTCACCTCCGGCGCGATCGCGCGCGGGATGCGGCTGATGGAGCTGCCGGCGCGACCGAAAGGGATGGACGAGCTGCAGGCCGCTTCCGCCGTCGGCCAGGGGGACCTCTTCCGGGCTTACGAGAGTCGCCTCGCCAAAGGCGGGACGAGGGCGGGGCAGGTGTTGCTCACCGCCGCCGACATCGCTGCCCGCACCAACTACCTCAATGCGCGCCGGACCCTGCGGCGGCTGATCGAGTGGGGGGTGGTGCCGGTGGTGAACGAGAACGACACCACCGCCACCGACGAGATCAGCTTCGGCGACAACGATTTCCTCGCCGCGCAGGTGGCGGTGCTGCTGGACGCTCGGCTGCTGGTGCTGTTGACGAACGTCGACGGGCTCCTCTCCGGCGATCCCCGCACCGAGCCCGATCCCGAGCTGATCGGCGAGGTCACCGACTTCTCGCAGTTGGAGGGGCTGGAGATCGGCGACCGCACCTCGGTCTTCGGCTCCGGGGGCATGCGCAGCAAGGTCGCCGCCGCGGAGATGGCGAGCGAGGCTGGGATCCCGACGGTGATCTGCAACGGCACCGAGCCGGGGACGCTGGTCGCGGCCGCCGGCGGCAAAGCCTGCGGAACCCGCTTCGCGCCGGGCAAGGGCAGGACCTCCAGCTTCAAGCTCTGGCTCAAATACGCGAAGCCGGCGCGCGGGCGCCTGGTCGTCGACGCAGGCGCCGCCCGGGTCCTGCGCGAGCACGGCTCCAGCCTGCTCCCGGTCGGGATCGCCGCCGTAGAGGGCAGCTTCGAGGCCGGCGACGCGATCGACGTCGCCGCCGACGGCGAGACGATCGGCAAAGGCATCAGCGACTACTCGGCCCGCGAGCTGCGGCGGGTGATCGGGATGAAGAGCGACCAGGTGCGCGAGCTGCTGCCGCACGCTGCCGACGAGGTCGTCCACCGCGACCGCTTCGTCCTGCTCTAGAGCCCCCGGTACCCTTTGCCGATGGCCGTAACGGAGACCACCGTCGCCGAGAGCTGCGCCGCCGCGAACCGCGCCGCGCGCCCGCTGGCGACCGCCTCGACGGCGGAGAAGAACGCCGCCCTGGAGGCGACCGCGCGCCTGCTCGAGGAGCGGACCGACGCGATCCTCGAGGCGAACGCGGGCGATCTTGCCGACGAGCGCGCCGTCGGGCTGACCGACGCCCTGCGCGACCGGCTGCGTCTCACCGCGGAGCGGGTGGCAGCGATGGCTGAGGGTGTGCGGGTCGTGCGCGATCTCGACGACCCGGTCGGCGAGGAGCTGGAACGTAAAACCTTGGCGAGTGGCATCGACCTGCGCAAGGTGCGCGTGCCGCTCGGGGTCGTCGCCGTCGTCTACGAGGCGCGGCCGAACGTGACGATCGACTGTGCGGCGCTGACGATCAAGAGCGGCAACGCGATCGTCCTCCGCGGCAGCTCCTACGCCGAACGCTCCAACGCGGCGCTGGCGGGGATCGTGCGCGAGGCGCTGGCGGAGGCGGGGCTGCCGGAGGACGCGGTGCTCTCGCTCGGCGGCGGCGGCCACGAGGAGCTGGCCGAGCTGGCAACCCAGGAGGGCCTGGTCGACCTGCTGATCCCGCGCGGCGGCGAAGGCTTGAAGGCGGCGATCAAGGCGGTGGCGACCGTGCCGGTGATGTACGCGGCGGCCGGCAACTGCCACGTCTACGTCCACGCCGAGGCCGACCCGGAGATGGCGCGGCGGATCGCCGTCAACGCCAAGGTCCAGCGGCCCGGCGTCTGCAACGCGGCGGAGACGCTGCTGATCGACGCCGCCGTCGCCGAGCGCGTGGCGCCGGCAATCCTCGGCGACCTCGCCGCCGCCGGCGTCGAGCTGGTCGGCGACGAGCGCGCCCGCGCCCTCGCGGGGGACGTCGAGGTCGGCACCGCCACCGACGAGGACTGGGACAGCGAGTACCTCGGTCTGAAAATGACGGTTGCCGTCGTCGACTCGGTCGAGGACGCGATCGACCATGTCAACCGCCACGGCACCGGCCACTCGGAGGCGATCGTCACCGCCGACGAGGCGGCCGCCGAGGAGTTCGTCGCCGGCGTCGATGCCGCCGCCGTCTACGTCAACGCCTCGACCCGCTTCACCGATGGGTTCGAGTACGGGATGGGCGCCGAGATCGGCAACTCGACCCAGAAGCTGCACGCCCGCGGCCCGATCGGGATGCGCGAGCTGACGACCTTCAAGTACGTCGCCCACGGCAGCGGCCAGGTGCGTGAGTAGCCCTGACGGCGGCGCGATCGGCGTGCTGGGGTCCGCGTTCAACCCTCCGCACCTCGGTCACCTCGCGCTCGCTCAGGAGGCGGCCTGGCAGCTGGGCCTGGAGGGGGTCGTCCTCGTCCCGACCGGCCAGGCGCCGCACAAGCGGATCGCCGACGACCCGGGGAAAGAGGCGCGGATGGAGATGACCCGGCGCGCGGCTGCCGACGACGATCGCTTCTCCGTCTCCGCTCTGGAGGTCGAGCGCGACGGACCGTCCTACACGTATGAGACCTTGGAGGCACTTGCAGATGAACGGGGCGACAGGGAGCTGGTGTTCGTGATGGGTGCGGACGCTGCTGTGGGCCTCGAGAGCTGGCGCAACCCCGAACGGGTGGTTGAGCTTGCGAGCCTGGCGGTGGCGCGGCGGGCCGGAGTCTCCGACGCCGACGTCGTCGAGTCGATGCGCAGCCTCGGCTGCGAGGGTCGGGCGACGATGCTGGAGATGCCGCAGTTCGGCGTCTCCTCCTCGGCGGTGCGGGAGCGGGCCAAGCAGGGTAGGCCGCTGCGCTACCTGGTCCCGGATGCGGTCGCCGACTACATCACCGAGAGGGGGATCTACAGGTGAACCAGGCGCAGTCGGAGGGCTTGGCGCGGCAGCTTGCCGCGATCGCGGACTCGAAAAAAGCCGAGGACCTGGTCGTCCTCGACATGCGCGGACTGGTCGCCTACACGGACTTCCTGGCAATCTGCACCGCCCGCAGTGAGCGGCAGGCGAAGGCGATCGTCGACGAGGTGCGGCTGCAGGTGAAGCGCGAGACCGGGCTGCTGCCGGGCGGCGTCGACGGCGGCGGCGACGCAGGCTGGACGATCCTCGACTACCTCGACTGCGTCCTTCACGTCTTCACGCCGGAAGCCCGCGAGCGCTACGCGCTGGCGGATCTATGGCACGAGGCGCCGCGGCTCGAGCTCGATCTCGACGCTCCGGAAGCCCCCGAAGCCGCAAGCGCCTAACCCGGCAACAAACCCCAGCAACATAAATAGCGTCCGACCGGCGGCTTAGGTTGCCGGTTCATGGGTTTTAGAAGGGGGTTCCTCGGGTATCGCCGCGCCGAAGTCGAGGACGCGATCTCGGCTCGCGACGCTCGCATCCTCGGTCTTGAGATGACGACCGACGCGCAACGTGCCTCGCTCGCCGAGCTCGAAAGCGAGACCACTGCTCTCTCGGGGATGGTGGTCGAGCGGGAGAAGGAGATCCGCTGTCTGAACGAGCGGCTGCGCGAGGCCAACGAATGCCACGACCGCAGCATTGCCTCGCTCGACGCGATCACCTCGCGGCTGGAGGAAGTGGAAGCGCAGGCGCGCGGCCAGGCGACCCGGATCCGGATGAAAGCGTTGCGCGAGGCGGTCGAGGTGAGCAAGAAGGTGAAGGAGCTGACCGAGATGGAGCCCGCCCTGCAAGCTGAGGCGCAGGCGGGGGCGGAGCCCGCTGCCGACGAGGGCCTTTACAAAGGCCAGGTCAAGCTTGAGATCGGCCCGCTCGGCGACTTCTCCCAGCTGGTCGGCTTCGAGGACGCCGTCGGTCAGATCGGCGCCTCGGAGATCAAGGTCGATCGCTTCTCCGAGGGCCGCGCCACCTTCTCGATGCGGCTCGACGAACCGACCGACCTGCTGAGCGAACTCGAAGAGCTTTCCAGCCTCGACTTCAAGGTCCGCCACAACGCTCCCGACAACCTGATCCTCGACGTCGACGACGATCAGGAACAGCGCGCCGCCTGACGCTAAACTTGCCCTCCCGCACGGGGCTGTAGCTCAGCTGGAAGAGCGCTTCGCTGGCAGCGAAGAGGTCAGGGGTTCGAGCCCCCTCAGCTCCATTCCTCGTCAGGTCGAGGCGCCTGGACCGGACGAGAAGATTCGCTAGTCTCCTCACTTCATGCCGAGCAACTTCTCACCCGCCTGTCCACCATCTCTGCGGCTAGCGCTGCAGGCTCCTCAGGCTTCCTCGGCGCGGCTCTAGCCGTCTTCCCTCACCAACCTCGCTCGTCTTCGGTATCCGGGTTTGAATCCTGTGTTCGCCTGCAAGTCGGCGAAATCCGCGATACCGAAATACGCATAGCGCGGTCTTCTTGCAGTGACTTGACTTCAACTCTATGGACCTGGCGGGGGCAGGCCAATTCCCTCCGCTAGATGCCGCGCCGCGAAGACCCCCAAGTAGGCCTCGGGAAGGCCATCCGCGCGATCCGGACCCAGAGTGGGATGAGCCAGGAAGCGCTCGGCGAGAAAGCAGAAATCCACCCGACCTGGATCTCCCACATCGAGTCCGGGCGGATCAACCCCACCTGGGGCAACGTCCGGCGCATCGCCCGTGGTCTCGGAGTGAAACTACCCCGCCTGGCTGAGCTGGCCGAAAAACTCGAGCGCGAGCTCGGCGGCGCCTGACTCAAAGTCTCGTGTCTGGCTGCCGATGGTCTAGGCGATGAGCGCCGCGAACCAGCACGTGTTCTCGCACGGGATGCAGGACACGCGCGAGACCCTAGAGGTCTGGAGCCGGCACCCCTGGCGGGTGCTGGGCAGCTGGGTCGCGCTCAGCCTCAGCATCGCCTTGGCGCTGCTCGGGTCGGTCTGGGTCGTCTCCGGCCTCCTCACCCCGGACCTGACGCCGATCCACCTGCCCGGCTTCACCGAACCCTCCGAGCCGGGCGACCTGATGCCGATTCTCTACCGCAACTCGCTGGTCCTGGCGCTCCACGGCACTGCCTGTATCGCCGGCTTCATCGCCGGGGCTTCGATGCCGATCGCCGCCGCCCAGCGCAGCGGCATCTCACGCTGGATCCACGTCAAGGCGGGGGAGGGGGCGATCCTCTTCGTCTGCGCCGTCACCCTCTTCTCGCTCTGCACCCAGGCGCTCTACCTCGGCTTCCAGGGCTCGACCATCGCCCACCAGCTGAAAATCTCCCGCTTCGAGCTGATCCTCAGCGTCCTCCCGCACGCGATCCCCGAGCTGACCGCGCTCTTCCTGCCGCTCGCGGCCTGGTTGATCGCCAGTCGCCGCGGTGAGTGGAACCAGCTCCTCGCCGCCACCCTCGTCACCGTCCTGCTGGCGATCCCGACCCTGATCCTGGCGGCGACGATCGAGGTCTACGTCTGGCCCCACATCCTCCAGGACCTCTCGCCGGTCAGCCACCCCTTCACGTTCTAGGTCCCGGGCGCGACCGGTTCGTGCCTCCTGCGTAAGATCGCGGGCGCGATGGCCGGTTACGACCCGAAGACGATCGAGCGCAAGTGGCAGCAGGTCTGGGCCGAGGAGAAGACCTGGGAGGTCGCCAACCCGGGTCAGCCCGGATTCGACGATTCGAAGCCCAAGGCCTACGTCCTGGAGATGCTGCCCTATCCGTCCGGGGAGCCCCACGTCGGCCACCTCAAGTGTTACGCGGTCGGCGATGCGATCGCCCACTTCCGCCGCCGCGGCGGGTTCGAGGTGATCCACCCGATGGGCTACGACTCCTTCGGCCTGCCGGCGGAGAACAACGCGATCAAAACCGGCGAGCCGCCACGGGTCGCGACCGAGCGCTCGATCGAGTCCTTCCGCCGCCAGTTCCGCGAGTGGGGCATCTCGATCGACTGGTCGCGCGAACTCGCCACCCACACCCCCGAGTACTACCGCTGGACCCAGTGGATCTTCCTGCAGCTCTTCGAGCGCGGCCTTGCCTACCGGGAAGAGGCGGAGGTCAACTGGTGCCCGAAAGACGCGACGGTGCTGGCCAACGAGCAGGTCGTCGATGGTCGCTGCGAGCGCTGCGGCACCGAGGTGATCCAGAAAAACCTCGAGCAGTGGTTCTTCCGCATCACCGACTACGCCGACCGTCTGCTCGCCGACTTCAAGGCGCTCGAGTCCTGGCCCGAGCACGTGATCACGATGCAGCGCAACTGGATCGGCCGCTCCGAAGGGGCCGAAGTCGTCTTCCGCTGCGAGGAGGTCGACCTCGACTTCCCGGTCTTCACCACCCGGCCCGACACCCTCTTCGGCGCCACCTTCTTCGTCCTCGCCCCCGAGCACCCCGCGCTGGAGCGCCTGGTCGCCGGTACGCCGGCCGAGGAGGAGGTGCGCGAGTACGTCAACCGGATCGGCCGGGAGTCGGCCGAGGAACGGGGGGCGGAGGACCGCGAGAAGACCGGGGTGCCCCTCGGGCGCAGCGTCGTCAACCCCGTCAACGGCGAGGAGATCCCGATGTACGTGGCCGACTATGTGCTGATGGAGTACGGGACGGGCGCGATCATGGCGGTCCCCGGTCACGACAGCCGCGACTACGAATTCGCCCGGAAGTTCGACCTGCCGGTGAAGCGGGTGATCGAAGGCGAAGATCCCGAGACCGCCCGGGACGAGCAGGGTCTGCCTTTCGCCGGCGACGGGGTGATGACCGGCTCCGGCCGTTTCGACGGCAAGCACAACCGCGAGGCCTACGACGAGATCGTCGCCTGGCTGCAGTCGGAGGGGCGGGGCAAGCCCGCGGTCAACTACCGCCTGCGCGACTGGCTGGTCTCGCGCCAGCGCTACTGGGGGGCGCCGATCCCGGTCGTCTACTGCGACGAGTGCGGGATCGTCCCGGTGCCCGCCGAGCAGCTGCCGGTCGAGCTGCCGGAGATCGAGGACTACGCGCCGCAGGGGAAGAGCCCGCTGGCTGCAGCCGAGGAGTGGGTAGCGACCGAGTGCCCGCGCTGCGGCGCCGCCGCCCGCCGCGAGACCGACACGATGGACACCTTCGTCGACTCCTCCTGGTACTTCCTCCGCTATCTCGACGCCCGGAACGAGGACGCTGCATGGGAGCGCGGCGCGGTCGATCACTGGATGCCGGTCGACCAGTACATCGGCGGCGTCGAGCACGCGATCCTGCACCTGATGTACGCGCGCTTCTTCACCAAGGCGCTGGCCGACCTCGGCCACCTCGGCGTCCAGGAGCCGTTCGCAAACCTCTTTACCCAGGGGATGATCACCCGCGACGGGGCGAAGATGTCGAAGTCGAAGGGCAACACGGTCAGCCCCGGCGACTACGTCGAGCGCTACGGCGCCGACACCGCCCGCACCTACGTCTGCTTCATGGGCCCGCCGGAGCGCGGCGGCGACTGGACCGATGAGGGGGCGGAGGGCGTCAACCGCTTCCTCTCGCGGCTGTGGCGGCTCTCCGAGGAGGTTGCGAGCCGGGCCGAGGCCGGCCCACCCGACCCCGAGGCCGGGGGCGAGGCGCGCGAGCTGCTCGCCAAGGCGCATTGGGCGATCGACAAGGCCACCCGGGACTTCAACCGCGGCTTCCAGTTCAACACGGTGATCTCGGCGGTGATGGAGCTGGTCAACGAGGCCTATCGGCTCAAGGACGGGCTCTACGGCTCGCCGGAGGGCGACGCGGCGGTTCGCTTCGCCACCGCCACCGCGGCCTCGCTGATCTTCCCCTTCGCGCCGCACCTCGGCAGCGAGATCTACGAGCGGCTGACGGGGGAGCGGGTCTGGGAGCGGCCGTGGCCCGAGGCCGATCCGGCCCTGCTGGTCAGCGACACCGTGACCCTGATCGTCCAGGTCAACGGCAAGCTGCGGGATCGGATCGAGGCGCCGGCGGAGGCGCCGAAGGAGGAGCTGCTGCAGCTGGCGCGGGAGAGCGAGAAGGTCGCCCGCCATATCGACGGCCAAGAAATAGTCAAAGAAATTGTAGTTCCAGGCAAGCTGGTCAACCTGGTCGTGCGGTAGGGCCCTCCGCGGGGCCCGTCCCGTCTGCTAGAAAGCCGCCGAATGCTGGTCAGGAGACTCGAAGACGCCGCGGTGGAGGAATGGCACCGGCTGCGCGCCCACGTGCTGATGGACGCAGGCGAACTCGGCGCGCGCAACCTATCGGTGACCTGGGTGACGGTTCCGGGCGGGACGAAGCAGACGCTGCACTCCTCCGGCGAGGCAGAGCAGGCCTACGTCGTCGTCCGCGGCCACGGCAGGATGTCGGTCGCCGGCGACACCCAGGAGGTCGGCGAGGGGGACCTGATCCTGGTCCCGCCCGCAACCGAGCACTCGATCGGCAACGAGGGCGCCGAAGAGCTCGCCTGCGTCTCGATCCAGTCACCGCCGGTGGCAGCCGCCGAGCTCTACAGCGACCAGTTGGCCGAGGTAGCAGGCTACGACGACGACGACGAGTTCTAAGGCGCGACAGCCAGCGCATTTCGGCGTCCTCGGTCGCTCGCGTGCAGAGCACGCCACGCGAACCCCCCGCCGCAGGCGGGGGTGTGAGCGCGTCAGCGCGAGTTCCTTGAACTGCTTGCCTGTCGCACCTTAGAACCAGACTCGTTTCTGACTTTTTTGTTTTTGCGCGCCACCTGTGCGCTCTGGCCGTGCAGCATCGGCGTCGGTGCCGGAGCTGAGCCGCAACCAGGTCGTTGTCTACGCCGCGATCGCGGTGGCGTTGCTGCTGGTCGGGGCGCGGGCAATCCGCGGCGAGGGCGGGACCGACGCCTCCTTTGCCGCGGCTGACAGCGGCGGTTCCTCGAGCGGGAGCTTCTCGATCAGCGGTCAGGCCGGCGACCTCGTCGTCGACGTGACCGGCGCGGTGCGCCGCCCCGGCGTCTACCGGATGCCGGCCGGCAGCCGCGTCGACGACGCGGTCACCCGCGCCGGCGGCCCGACCGGGAAGGCCGAGCTGGAAGCGGTCAACCTCGCGGCGCACCTTGCCGACGGGCAGCAGGTGGTGGTGCCGGAGCATCTCGCCGCCGCCGCGGCTGCCGAAGGTGCCGGAGCCGAAGAAGGCCCGATCAGCCTCGGCACCGCCACCGTCCAACAGCTGGAAGAAATCGACGGGATCGGGCCGGTGACGGCGGGCGACATCGTCGACTTCCGCGACGAGCACGGCGGCCTCTCTTCGGTCGACCAGCTCGACCAGGTGCCGGGGATCGGCCCGGCGACGATGGAGGCGCTGCGCGACCGGCTGCAGCCCTAGGTGGCGAGCGTGCGCTCTCCTCGTCCCTCCCTCTGGGTCCTGGTCGGGATCGCTTTCGTCTCCGCGTTGGCGCTGGCGAACAGCGACGCGATCCGGGAACGGGCTTCGGCGGGGCTGGGGAGGGGGATGCCGTCGCGGGAGGCCGAGCTGGCGCGGGGCTTCGTCCTTGGCGAGGACGAACAGATCGACGAGGGGACCAAAGAAGACTTCCGCCGCTCCGGCCTCAGCCACCTGCTCGCCGTCTCCGGTGAGAACGTCACCCTGCTGGCGCTCCTGGCGATGCCGGTGCTCGGACTCCTGGGCATCCCCCTGCGCGAGCGGCTGCTATGGGTGCTGGGGCTGATCGCGGTCTACGTTCCGGTGGCGGGCGCCGGGCCGTCGCTCCAGCGGGCCGGGGTGATGGGCGCGATCGGCGTGCTGGCGATTCTGGGCGGTCGCCGCTCCTCGCGCTTCTATGCGCTGGCGCTGGCGGCGGTGGTGACGCTCGCGGTGAATCCGACGGTCGCCGCCGACATCGGCTGGCAGCTCAGCTTCGCCGCCGTGCTGGGCATCCTGGTGCTTGCCGCGCCACTGCGGCGGGCGATCGTGGCGCGTCTCGGCGAGGGACCCTGGCGACGGACTCTCGCGGAGGGACTGGCGGTGACCGTGGCCGCGACGCTGGCGACCGCGCCCCTGATCGCCTACCACTTCGAAACCCTCTCGACCACGACGCTCCTTGCCAACGTCCTGGCGATGCCGGCGGTCGCGCCGGCGATGTGGCTGGGGATGTGCAGCGCCGGGCTGTCGCAGGTGCCGGGTCTGCCGCCGGAGCCGCTCAACGGCCTCAACGCGCTGCTTCTCGCCTACGTCGCCCAGGTCGCCTCCTGGTGCGCCGCTCCTCGCTGGGCGGAGATCCACTTTCGCCTCGGGATGGCCGGGCTCGCGCTCAGCTACCTCGGCATGGGGGTGGTCGGAGCGGCGGGGCTCTACCTAGCACGGCTGAGGTTGCTGCGGCCGGCGCTGACCGGGCTCGCGACTCTCGCCGGGGTTCTGATCGCGCTTGCTCTCGGCCTGCCGGGCGGTGGCAAGGCTGTCGTTCCGCCTGCCGGCCTGCGGGTCTCGGTCTTGGACGTCGGCCAGGGCGACGCGATCCTCTTCCAGCCCGCGCATGCGCCGGCGGTGCTGGTCGACGGCGGACCCCCGGGAGACGATCTGATCGGCAAGCTCGAGGACGACGGCGTCCGCGGGCTCGGAGCTGCGGTGATCACCCACGATCAGTCCGATCATGCGGCCGGGGTGGAGGAAATGCTCGGCCGCTTCCCCCTCGGCCGGCTGGTCTACGGGCGCCTCGGCCGGAAGGCTCTCGCCGACGCCGCTGCCGCGGGCGTGGAACCGGAGCGGGTCGCCGCGGGCGAAGATCTTCGCTCCGGGGCGCTGCAGCTGCGGGTCCTCTGGCCGCCGCGGGAGCTGTTGGACGCAGCCGCACCGGGCGAAGACCCCAATCAGCTGGCGCTGGTGATGGAGGCCGAATGGCGAGACTTCACGATGCTGCTGACCGCCGACGCCGAGGCCGAAGCCATCCCCCTCGACCCGGGCCCGATCGACGTGCTCAAGGTGGCCCACCACGGCAGCGATGACACCGGTCTCGGGGCGCTGCTCGACCGGATCCGGCCGCGGCTGGCGGTGATCTCGGTCGGCACCGACAACCCCTACGGCCACCCGACCCGCGGCACGCTCTCGACCTTGGCCGGCCACCGCGTTCCGACCCTGCGGACCGACGAGGACGGCGAGGTCGTGATCGATGTCAGCGGTGGTTCTTTTCGCGTGGACGGATGACCGAATCGATACTCGAGAAACCCGATCCAATGGCTCTCCCGGGCGTGGGCTGGTGCCGATGCACGAACTGGTGCGCTCCATCCTCCACAGCAGGCTGTTCTCGGCACTCCGTTTTCCCAGCTTCGCCGGCGAGGGCCTGCCGGAGCGGATGCGCAGCATCAGCTTCGCCCTGCTCGGCCTGACCGCCGCCGCCGGCCTTGCTCTCGTCGCGATCTTCGCCCAGCTGAGCTTCCCGGTGCTCTCACCGGCTCCGCTGCCCGACGAACCGTCACTGAGTGAATCGATCGGCGATGCCAGGAAGCTGACGCCAGACCGCCCGGCGGTGGTGTTGGTTGCTGCGCATCCCGCTCGGTCAGGGCCGGCTGGCGGAGGGTCGTCCACCCGGCAGGCTTCCCAAGGCTCCTCCGGTTCCCCCGGCTCGTCCGGCGGCGTTCAGAGCTCCCCGACGCCCGCAGAGGTAGAAGTCGCCCCACCGGTCGGATCGCCTCAACCTTCGAGCGGAGGTGACAACGGAAACGGCGGGGGCGGAGCCGACAACGGGACCGTCGGCGGCCCGAACTCAGCTCCTGCCGCCGCTCCCGGGCAGCCGGCTGCGTCGTCCCCCGCTTCAAAACCCTCACCGCCGCCGTCCGCGCCGGCGCCGGAAGCGACGACGTCTGCCTCGAAACCCGAACCCGCCCCAGCGCCGGGAAACTCCTCGTCGGCGGCTGCGGCGGCGCACGCCAGCGAACGGGGCATCGATGCCTCAGCCGGCGCGGGACCCCCGGGGAGCTCCGCGACGACCGCCTCGACGCCCTCTCCAGAAGCCTCTCCCCAGCCCGGCAACGGCAACGGGCTCGCCAAAGGCCACGACAAGTAGCCGGGCGGGTGAGCGCGGCGGGTTCTAGACTCGCCGCATGGCAGCCGAGATGCAGCCGCTCTACCTGATCGCCGGCACCGACGGAGCGAAGATCGACGCCACCCGGGCGCGGCTGCGCGCCCGTGCTGAACGCGAGGGCGGCTCGGCGGCGCTGGAGGTCTTCGAGCCCAGCGAGGGGAAGGGCATGCCCGACCACGAGGCGCTGCTCGTCGCGATCCCGGCGATGTCGCTGATGGGGACGCGGCGCTACCTGCTCGCCGACGGGATCGAGCGCTGGCGCGACAAACAGCTTGAGCCGGTGCTGGCGGCGCTGAAGGAGCTGCCGCCGGACCTCACCCTGGTCCTCATCTGCCGCGACAAGGCCGCGGCGAAACTGGCGAAAGCGGTCAAAGGAGCAGGTGGCGAGGTCCACGAGTTCGAGGCGCCGAAAGTGCGCGACATGCCGCGGGCGCTGGTGGGAGAAGCGCAGCGACTCGGCTTCCGGCTGGAGCCGGCGGCGGCGCGGATGCTGGTCGAGCGGATGGGCACCAACCCACTGCGGCTTCGCAACGAGCTCGAGCGGCTGGCGCTCTGGGCAGGCGAGGGGGGAACGGTCGGCGCCGCCGACCTGGCGGAGATGATCGCCGACACCTCCGAGGCGGCGGTCTGGTCGCTCTCCGACGCGCTGATCGAAGGCGACGCGGCCGCGGCGCTGGGGATCGGCGAGCGGCTGATCGGCCAGGGCGAGAACGTCACCGGCTTGATCTACGGCCTCGCCTCGCGGCTGCGCAGCGCCTGCGCCGCCGCCGCGCAGCTGGAAGAGGGGATCCCGCCCAAGCAGGTCGAGTCCTCGCTCAAAATGCACCCTTACGCGGCGAAGCAACTCGTCCGCCGGCTGCAGGGCACCGACCTCGCGAGCCTGCGGGCGGCGACGGAGACGCTCGCCGATCTAGAGCTCTGGTGCCGCGGCGGCGCCGACTACGGCGACGAGCTCGCGCTCACGATCGCCTTACGCAAAGCGGCGGCTGGGGCGGCCTGAAAACGCGGCCTGTCCCGTTCGTAGGCGAGCGAAAACCAAGCAGCGCAAGGAGGAGCGAAGGAGCGTGCTTCTGCACGTGACTGAGCGACGACGCCGCGATGCGCCGGTTTGCAGCCGCCTACGAGCGGGCTATACGAGCAGCTTTGGCCTTCTTGCGAGCACCCGTGTTCTTGTGGAGGGCGCCCTTCTGCACGGCCTTGTCAACCTTGGAGACCAGCTCGCGCTGCTCGGTCGCGATCGCCTCGGCGTCGCCGCCCTCGACCGCGGCTTCGAGCCGGCGGAAGTGGGTCTTGACCGTGCTGGTCAGCAGCCGGTTCTCGGTGCGCTCGCGCTCGCTGCGCAGTATCCGCTTCTTTTGTGAGGCTATGTTGGCCATGTTCAAACGCCCTGCACGGCAGTTGCCGGGCTCCGGGCGGCCGCCGACTATAGCGATTGAGGCGTTCTCGGTCGCCTCCCGAACCCGAATCGACACCTAGCTTGGAGACCCCCAGGGCCCCTCACACCCCCGATCCCGACGAGCGGGCGATCAACTCCGACCTCGCCGTCTGGGAGGCGGAGGCCTTCGAACCGAGCGAGGAATTCACCCGCGAGCCGCCGCGCGAGGGATCGGGGGGGCGGATCGCGCGCTCCACCGCCTTCTTCTCGATCGCCACCGCCGCCTCGCGGATCGCCGGCCTCGCCCGCGAAGTCGTCGCCGCGGGCTACTACGGGATCAACGGACCGGTCTCGGCCTTCACGATCGCCTTCCAGGTTCCGAACCTGATCCGCGCCCTGTTCGCCGACGCGGCGCTGCAGCCGGCCTTCGTCCCCGTCTTCACCGAACTGCTCGGCAAGAAGGCCTACAAAGAGGCCTTCCGCCTCGCCTCGACCCTGCTGCTGCTGGTGACGATGGTGCTGGGGGCGATGACCGCCCTCTTCGTCCTCCTGGCGCCGGTGATCATGCCGATCTTCGCGCCGGGCTTCGAAGGCCCCATCCTCGACCTCACGATCTCGCTCTCGCAGGTGCTGTTCCCGATCCTGATCCTGCTCGGGATCAGCGGCATCGTCGTCGGCATCCTCAACAGCTACGACCGCTTCGGCGCCTTCGCGATCTCGCCCTTCTTCTGGAACGTGACGATCATCGTCGTGCTGGTCGTGCTCGAGCCGCTGTTCCACGGTCGCGACCGCATCTATGCCTACGCGATCGGGATCCTGGTCGGGACGCTGGTGCAGCTGCTGATCCCGGCCTGGGACCTGCGCCACACGCCCTACCGCTTCAGCTTCAGCTTCGATTGGCGCCATCCGGGGGTCCGCCGCGTCTTCGTGTTGATGCTGCCGGTGACGATCAGCCTGGGTCTGATCAACTTCAACAACCTGATCAACAGCTTCTTCGGCAGCCTCGTCTCCAACGAAGCGCCGGCGGCGATCGACAAAGCCTTCCGCATCTACCAGCTGCCGCAGGGGATCTTCTCGGTGGCGATCGCGACGGTGCTGTTCCCGACCCTGGCGCGCTTCGCCAACGCGGGGGAGATCGACAACCTGCGGGCGACGATGGCGAACGGGATGCGCCAGATCCTCTTCGTCCTGGTGCCGGCGGCGGCCGCCATCCTCGCTTTGTCGGACCCGATGATCCGGCTGATCTACCAGCGCGGCGAGTTCGACCCGGCGGAGACCGCGGTGGTGGCGACGGCCCTTTTCTGGTTCGCCTTCTCGCTGCCGACCAACGGCCTCTACCTGTTGCAGACCCGGACCTTCTTCAGCATGCAGAAACCGTGGCAGGCGACGGCGCTGGCGACGATCGACCTCGTCGTCTCGGCCCTTGCGGCCTTGGCCCTCTATTCGCCCTTCGGCGTCGGCGGGATCGTCGCCGGGACGGGGATCGGCACCACCGTCGCCGTCGTCGCCCAGGCCGTGATCCTGCGGCGGAAGTTCGGCGGCCTGGAGCTGCGGCGGCTTTTCTCAACCAGCCTGAAGATCACGATCGCGGCGGCGGCGCTCGCCGGCGTCGGCTGGCTGGTCTGGGACGTCCTCGACGAAGCGCTCGGCCGAGGTCTCGGCGGCCAGATCGTCTCCCTGACCGTCGGGCTAGGAGCGGGCGGCCTGGTCTACGTCGCAATCGCGAAGCTGCTGCGGGTCGAGGAGCTGGAGCAGATGACCCGCCTCCTGCGGCGGCGATAGCGGCGCATGCTCGGCGTAGGGGCGTACCTGCTAGGGGTGCTGGACATCCTGCTGCTGGGCGGGTTCGCCTGGGTTGGGGGTGCGGCGCTGCGTAGGTGGCTGCTGCCCCGCTTCGCGGGTGCCCCCGCACTTCTGGCGACGTCGGTTCTGACGCTCACGTTGCTGATCTGGCCGGCCGAGCTGCTCGGCTCGTTCGGCGTCCTCGACCCGGTGCCGTACCTGGTGCTCGTCGCCGTGGTGGGGCTATTGCTTTGGAGATTCGCGCCACGCTCGCCGGAGAGAGGGGAGTCGGACCTAACTCAGCAGGTAGAGGTCCGACTCCCCTCTCTCCGGCGGGACGGGCGCGCCTGGGTAACCCCGGTTGCGTTGCTTGTCGCGGCGATCGCGGTAATCCAGTTCGCGGCGGGCGTGAAGACGCGGCTCTCCACGGGGATGACCGGCTTCGACAGCACCTGGTACCACGGGCCCTTCGCCGCGGGCTTCTTCCAGAGCGGTAACACCTGGGACCTGCACTTCATCGCCCCGCAGTTCCTCGCCTGGTTCTACCCCGCGAACGGCGAAATCTTCCACGCGGTCGGGATGCTGGCCTTCAGCCGCGACATCCTCTCGCCGCTGCTGAACCTCGGCTGGTTCGTGGGATGCCTGATCGCCTGCTGGTGCATCGGGAGGCCGTACCGGGTGGCGCCATGGTCGCTGGCGCTCGGAGCGATCGCGTTGAGCGTGCCGGCGCTGGCCGACCAGGCAGGGGAGGCGAGGAACGACATCGTCGGCATTTTCTTCCTGCTCGCGGGCGTGGCAATCGCCCTGAACGCCTGGGGTAGGGAGGAAGGAGCCGAAAAGAAGCTGAGTGGGGAGGAGGGGGGTGCCGGCGTCGGTCCTTATCTCGTCGTCGGCCTTGCCGCGGGCCTGGCGGCCGGGACCAAGCTCAACTTCCTTCTGCCGGCGGCGATGCTGGTCGTCGGTTTCGCGGTTATCGCTACCCGTGGCCAGAAGGCGCGTGCTCTCGGCGCAGGCGCCTTGGCGGCTTTCGCCAGTGGCGGCTACTGGTACCTCCGCAACCTCATCCACACTGGCAACCCGCTCCCCTGGATCCACCACCTGGGCCCGATCAACCTCCCAGCCCCGGAGCAAGCCCTAGGCGGCCGAGAAGCCCACTCCGTCCTCCGGTACCTGACCGACAGCAGCGTCTGGTCCGACTGGTTCCTCCCCGGCCTCCACGGGGGCCTTTGGATCCTCTGGCCGCTCCTGCTTCTGGCTGCCGGCGCCGGCTTGGTGTTGTGCCTGGCGCGGGGGACGCCGACGCAGCGCGTCGTAGCGCTGGTCGGTCTCGCTTCCGCGCTCGCCTGGCTCATAGCCCCCACGTCCGCCTCCGGCCCCGACGGCATGCCCCGCGGCTTCGAATCCGGCCTCCGCTATCTCGCCCCGGCCCTCGTCCTCTGCCTCGCTTTGCTCCCGACGGTGCTGGGAAGGGTGCTCCCCTTCTTTGTCTCGCATAGAGGAACAAAGGTGGGGAGCACTCATGCGATCCGCCCGGCCTGGGCCATCGGGGCGGTTCTGGTGCTTGCGATCGCTCTGGGTTACCCGGTCCAGCGGCACTACCTGGAGTCTCGCTACAAGGACCCGACCTTCACGACCCCGGGCCTCAACGCCGCATTCGCCTGGTCCCGTGACATCAGCGACGCCAGCATCGCCACCACCAGCACCCGCCAGTACCCCCTCTACGGCACCGACCTCAGCAACCACGTCCAGTACCTAGGCCTAGACCGCCCCCACGGTGGCTTCGAAGCTCCGACCACCTGCCACCAATACCTCCAGCTCCTTGGCGAAGGCAACTACGACTACGCCATAGCCACCAAGGACCGCCTGGAACCAGGCAAGCCTCCATATCCACCCCTGGCGAAGTGGCTGGAACACGCTGGAGCTCACCCCATCTTCAAAACGCCGCCGACCGTCGTTTTCAAGCTGAACGACCACCTAAGTCCTTCAGCGTGTGGCTGACCTCCTCGGACGGGGCTCCTTTCTAGACGAAGCTGCCCTCGCGCGGGTGGCGAGGGCGCCGGGGACTCCGAGCATCCAGCGCAGGAGTCCCCGAACAGCCCTCGACGGGCCCCGCGCGCCGGAGACCCTTGTCTCGCAGTTGAGAGGCCCGGCCCGCCATACTCCGCACCCGCGCCATGGACCACATCCGAAACTTCTCGATCATCGCCCACATAGACCACGGCAAGTCGACCCTGGCCGACCGCATCCTCGAGCTGACCGGCGCAGTCGACCCGAAGAAAATGCAGGCGCAGCTGCTCGACTCGATGGACCTCGAGCGCGAGCGCGGGATCACGATCAAGGCCCAGGCGGTGCGGGTCGAGTACACCGCCCAGAGCGGCGAGGTCTTCCACCTCCACCTGATCGATACGCCCGGCCACGTCGACTTCTCCTACGAGGTCTCCCGCAGCCTCGCCGCCTGCGAGGGGGCGCTGCTGGTCGTCGATGCAGCCCAGGGCGTCGAGGCGCAGACTGTTGCCAACACCTACCTGGCGATCGAGAACGGGCTCGAGCTGATCCCGGTGATCAACAAGGTCGACCTGCCCGGCGCCGAGCCGGAGCGCGTAGCCGCCGAGATCGCCGACCTGCTCGGTGGCGACCCCGAGGAAGCGCTCTGGATCTCGGCGAAGACGGGGGAGGGCGTGCTCGAGGTGCTGGAGGCGATCGTCGAGCGGATCCCGCCGCCGCGCGGAACGGCCGATGCGCCGACCCGCGCCCTGATCTTCGACTCCGAGTTCGACCCCTACCGCGGCGTCATCGCCTACGTGCGGATGGTCGACGGCTCCTTCCGCAAGCGCGACCGGATCCTGGCGATGCAGAACGGCACCGAAGCGGACATCGACGACATCGGCTTCTTCCGCCCGGCGATGACGGGTGTCGAGGGCATGGGCGCCGGCGACGTCGGCTACCTGATCACCGGGATCAAGGACGTGACCAAGCTGCGGGTCGGCGACACCCTCACCTCGCAGTCGAACCCGGCTTCCGAGCCGCTGGAGGGCTACCGCGAGGTCAGGCCGATGGTCTTCTGCGGCCTCTTCCCGATCGACACCGACCGCTACGAAGACCTCCGCGACGCGCTTGAGAAGCTGTCGCTGAACGACGCCGCGCTCTCCTGGGAGCCGGAGACCTCCGAGGCGCTCGGGTTCGGCTTCCGCTGCGGCTTCCTCGGCCTCCTGCACATGGAGATCGTGCGCGAGCGACTGGAGCGCGAGTACGACCTCGACCTGCTGGCGACGACGCCGAACGTCCGCTACGAGGTCAACCTCACCAATGGCGAGCACAAGGAGGTCCACAGCCCGACCGAGCTGCCGGACCCGGGGACGATCGAGACGATCGAAGAGCCCTATATCCGCGCCACGATCATCTGCCCGAAAGAGCAGGTCGGGGCGGTGATGGAGCTCTGCCAGCAGCGCCGCGGCACCCACGTCGACATGCACTTCCTCAGCCCGCAGCGGGTCCAGATCCGCTACGACCTGCCGTTGGCGGAAATCGTCCTCGACTTCTTCGACCTGTTGAAGAGCTCCACCCGCGGCTACGCCTCGCTCGACTACGAGCCGATCGGCAACCGCGTCTCCGACCTGGTCAAGGTCGACATCCTGCTCGCCGGCGACAAGGTCGACGCCCTCTCGATCATCGTCTTCCGCGACTTCGCCTACGACCAGGGCAAGCGCCTGGTCGGTCGCCTGCGCAAGACGATTCCGCGCCAGCTCTTCGACGTCCCCGTGCAGGCGGCGGTCGGCTCCAACATCCTCGCCCGCGAGACGGTCAAGGCCCTTCGCAAGGACGTCACCGCGAAGCTCTACGGCGGCGACGTCACCCGCAAGAACAAGCTGCTGAAGAAGCAGAAAGCGGGCAAGAAACGGATGAAGGCGGTCGGGCGCGTGGAAGTGCCGCAGGAGGCGTTCCTCGCGGTCTTGGAGATCGACGAGTAGCGCGCCGGCCAGGCGGCCAGTTAGAGTGCCGCGCCATGGCACTCAAGACCGATGCGGTAGGCAAGGAATGGCCCGCCAGCACCTATCAGGTGGGGCGGGAGAAGATCAGGGAGTACGCGAACGCGCTGGGGATCGACAACCCCGTGCACCTCGACGTCGAGGCGGCGCGCGCGGCCGGCTTCCGCGACGTGGTGGCGCCGCCGATGTTCGCGGTCGTCTACAGCAGCCCGGCGATGGCGCCGGCGATGTTCGACCCCGACGTAGCGATGAACTTCGCGGCGATGGTCCACGGCGGCCAGGAGTTCGAGTGGGACGAGCCCGCCTGCTCCGGCGACGAGATCACGACCACCGCCAAGTGCCTGTCGATCGAGGAGAAAGACGGCAAAGGCTTCTATGTGTTCGAGACCAACTCGGTCAACCAGGACGGCGCTCAGGTCGTGCGCGGCACCTGGACGCTGATCGTGAGGGGGGTTTGAGATGGCTGATCTGAACGTGGGCGACGCGATCCCGGAGCTGCGGGTCACCCCGGACAAGTACCTGCCGCACCGCTACGCCGGTGCCTCGGGCGACTTCAACCCGATCCACATCGACGAAGAGTTCGCCAAGGCCGTCGGGCTGCCGCGGTCGATCCTCCACGGCCTCTATGGCATGGGGCTGACCGCCAAAGCCAACGCGGCGTTGGCCGACGGCGATCCGCGGGCGCTGAAGCGGCTCAAGGTGCAGTTCCGCGGCATGGGCTTCCCCGAGCAGGAGATCGTCGTCTCCGGGACCGTGAAATCGGTCGACGGGGACCGGGTCGTGGTCGACACTGTCGCCAAGCAGGGCGATACGGAACTGATCAAGAACGCGGAAGCTGAACTTCGGATTTAGGCGTGGGGCCGGGGGTGGGGCACCCTCGTTCTGACAAGTCGAGGTGCTAATTAGCACCTCGACTTTGAGTATCCGCCAGCCCGAGGGTGCCCCACCCCCGGCTGATCGCGCGGGTGCCCCACCTAGAATCATGGGCATGCTGAGTGAGCGGCAGAAGCTGATTCTTCGGTTGGTCGTCGAGGGCTACCTGCAGACGGGCCGGCCGGTGCCTTCGAAAGAGGTGGCGGAAAGGGCTGAGGTGGAGTGGGGTCCCTCGACTGTGCGGGCGGAGCTGGCGGCTCTTGAGGCCGCCGGCTACCTAACCCATCCGCACACGTCCGCCGGACGGGTGCCTACCGACTCCGGCTACCGGCTCTACGTGGACTCGATGCTCGAATCGGGAGCATTGCCCGCGGAGCCGAGCGTGGAGCTGGAGCTTTCAAGGTTGCGGCGCGAGGTCGACGCGGCGATGCGGGAGACCACCGTGGCGCTGGCCGAAGTGACCGACCTCGTCGCGATGGCGACGGCGCCGGAGCCGAGCCTGACGGCGACGATCCACCGGGTCGAGGTGCTGCAGCTGCAGCCGAACAAGGTCGTGGTGATCGGGATCGCCTCGACCGGCGACGTCACCCGTCGCGTCTTCGAGTTCGGCCGGCCGGTCGACAGCGGCCTCGTTGAGTGGGCCTCGAGCTACCTCAACGAGTCCCTCTCTGGGCTCGGCGTCGGCGCCCGGATGATCGAGACCAAGCTCGCCGATCCGGAGCTGAGCGGGATCGAGGCCGAGTTCATCGCCACCCTCGGCAGCGCCTTCACCGACTTCGTCGGCGAGGGCGGCGGCGATCTCTACCTCGAGGGCACCTCGCGGCTGCTCTCCGACGCCCACCTGCCGGACCTGCCCCGCGCCGACGAACTGATGACTGCATTGGAGCGGCGCGCCGACGTGCTGGCGATGCTGCGCTCCTCGCTCGACCGGCGTTCGGTCTTCTTCTGGATCGGGGCCGAGAACCCGCAGCCGGAGCTACGCTCGGTCAGCGTGATCGGCGCCAACTACGGCCTCGCGCACCGCAACCTCGGCGCCGTCGGCGTCGTCGGGCCGCTGCGGATGGACTACGCGACGGCGATCGCCTCGGTCCGCCTTGCCGCCCGCGAGCTCTCCCGCTACTTCGAGTCCGTCTACGGCAGCTAGCCCATGCCCCGCGACTACTACGAGGTCCTCGGGGTTTCCCGGGAGGCGAGCGAGACCGAGATCAAGAAAGCGTTCCGTCGCCTGGCGCGCGAGCTGCATCCCGACGTCAACCAGGCGCCAGACGCCGAGGACCGCTTCAAAGAGGCGGCAGAGGCCTACGAGGTGCTCTCCGACGCCGAGCGGCGCCGCACCTACGACGCCTACGGGCACGAGGGACTGCGTTCCGGCGGCTTCGATCCCGGCGCCGGCTTCGGCTCGATCGACGACATCCTCCAGGCCTTCTTCGGAGGGGGCGGCGGTGGCTTCGGGTTCGGCGGCGGACGTCGCGCAGCGGCCGGCGGCGACGTCGGGGTCGAAGTGGAGGTGGAGCTGGCGGAGGTGGCGACGGGCGCGCGCAGCGAGGTCACCTACGACGTCGTCGCTCCCTGCGAGCACTGCCACGGCAACGGCGCCGAGCCGGGGACGCCGATCTCGACCTGCAAGCGCTGCGGCGGCAGCGGCGAGCTGCGGGCGGTGACCCGGACGCCTTTCGGCCAGATGGTCCGCAGCACCGCCTGCGACGTCTGCGGCGGCGCCGGCAAAGTCCCGGAGACTCCTTGCGACGTCTGCGGCGGCAGTGGCCGCACCCGCCAGAGCCGGACCAGCGCGATCGAAGTCCCCGCCGGGATCGAAGCCGGCCAGCGGATGCGGATCCCCGGCGCCGGCCACGCCGGCGAACCGGGCGCGCCGGCGGGGGACCTCTATGTGGAGATCGCGGTCGCCGAGGACGAGCGCTTCGAGCGCGACGGCACCGACCTGATCGGCACCGTCTCGATCTCGGCGACCGAGGCGATGCTGGGGACGGCGGTGAGCGTGCCGACGCTGGAGGGGGAGGAAGAGATAGAGGTCGCCGCCGGAACCCAGCCGGGCCACCAGTACGTGCTCAAGGGCCTCGGCCTCCCGCGCCTCAACGGCCGCCGCCGCGGCAACCAGCGGGTGATCCTCGAGGTGATCATTCCGACCAATCTCGGCGACGAGCAGCGCGAGCTGGCCGAGCGCCTCGACGAGACGCTCGAGGAGGAGAACCTCACCCCGCGCCGGGGCGAGGGCCTCTTCGGCCGCGTCCGGCGCGCGTTCGGTTGAGGCTGATTCGGTTGGGGACGTCGGCTTGATCCGCCTCGCGGTCCGCTGCGCCCCCGAGCAGGCGGACCTGGTCCTCGCCGAGCTGACGGTCCTCGCCCCGAACGGGGTCGAGGAGGAGCGCGGCCCCGGCTATGTCGAGTACGCGATCTACGGCGGCGAGGGCGAGCTGCCGGAGCTGGGCGACCTCGACGCGGGTGTAGGCGGCGGCAGGGTGGAGGTCACCTCGACCGAGATCCCCGACGACTGGGCCGATCGCTGGCGCGACTTCCACAAGCCCCTGCTGGTCGCCGACTGCCTCTGGCTGCGCCCCTCCTGGGAGCCGCAGCGCGAAGGAGCGATCGACGTCGTCGTCGATCCCGGGCAGGCCTTCGGCACCGGCGCCCACCCGACCACCCGACTCTGTCTCGGGTTCCTCTGCGAGCTTCGGCCGGAGGGCGAACTGGTTGACCTCGGCACGGGCTCCGGCGTGCTGGCCATAGCCGCCGCCAAGCTCGGCTGGAACCCGATCCGCGGCTACGACCACGAGCCTGCGGCCATCGAAGCGGCAGCTGCCAACGCGACGGCCAACGGCGTCGAGGTTCACCTCGAACGCATGAACCTCCGGGAACGACTCCCTCCACTCGCCCCGACGGTTGTAGCCAACATGACTGCTCCCATCCTGAAGGCGGTGGCCACCCAGCTCGAAGCGGCTGGGGGGCACCGGGGGAGTCTCGGCGGACAACAGCGGGGAGGGTCCGGCGAGACTCCCCCGGTGCCCCGGACCGTCGTCTGCTCGGGGCTCTTGCCTGGAGAGGTGGACGAAGTGGCCGGGGCGTTCGGCGCTAGCGGACTGGAAGAGGCGGAGCGGCGGCAGGATGGCGACTGGGCGGCTCTGCTGCTGCGTCGGGGCTGAGAGATAGGGTTTGCCGGCAATGGCCGTCGCGAACATCACCGACTACAGCGTCGGTCTCTTCATCCACATCCTGGCTGTGGTCCTGACCTTCGGACCTACCTTCGGGTACGGCTTCCTCTTCTCGGTCATGCCCAAATACCCACGGGCGGCACCGGGGCTGATCGCAGGGATCCAAAAGATCGACCGCTACCTGATCACCCCGGGAATGGTCGTGATCTTGCTCGCCGGCATCTACTTGCTGACGGAAGGTCCTTGGAAGAGCAGCGAAGCCTTCATCACCGTCGGTTTCATCGCGATCATCGCCTTGTTCGGGCTCCAGCACGGGTTCTTCCGTCCGCAAGAGGCCAAGGCCCGGGAGCTCGCCGAACGCGACCTGAAAGTCGGCGACACCCTCAGCGCCGAATTTGAAGAAGTTTCGCGCCGGTTGGGGACGGTCGGGCCGATTGCCGGGTTGATCGTCGTGGTGACGATCTTCTTCATGACGGTCAAGCCCTGACGCCCTGCCCGAGCCGACTTCACAGCTGAGCCCAGCGCAGCCGGTCGGCGTATTCGATTCGGGGGTCGGCGGCCTCACCGTGCTGCACGAGTGCCTGGTCTCGCTGCCGCAGGAGGACTTTCTCTACCTCGGCGACACCGCGATGTTCCCCTACGGGGACAAGGACCCGGGCGAGTTGCGGGAGCGGATCGGCCGGATCTCCGAGCTGTTGCTGGCCCGCGGCGCGAAGTTGCTGGTGATCGCCTGCAACACCGCCACCTCGGTCGGAGAGGAGGTGGCGCGGGAGGTTGCCGCCGCTGCGGGCGTGGAGGTGGTGCCGGTGGTCGAGCCACAGGCCGAGATCGCCTCGGCGATCACCGCCAACGCCCGGGTGGGTGTGCTGGCGACGCCGAACACGGTCGAGAGCGGCGCCTATCGCCGCGCCCTCGAAGCCGCCGGCCGCGGCCTCGACGTGATCGAGGTGGCGGCCCCGGACCTGGCCTCGTTCATCCAGGAAGGGGCCCTGTTCGACGAGGAGACGATGACGATGGCGCGCTCCTACTGCAAGCCGCTGAAGATCGCCGCGGTCGACACCCTGATCCTCGGTTGCACCCACTACCCGCTGGTGGCGCCGATGCTGCAGCGGATCCTCGGCCGCGACGTCCGTCTGGTCAGCGGCGGCCACGCGGTGGCGGCGGCGGTCCAGCGTGCGCTCGAGTCCTCCGGGCTCGCCAGGGAGGAGAACCGTGAGGGCAGCTACGACTTTCTCTGTACCGGCGACTGCGACGCCTTTCACGCGATCGGCACCCGCTTCCTGCAGATGCCCCTCGGCGAGGTCGAGCAGGTCGAGATCTAGTCGGATTCACTGATTCGCGACATAACCGACACCGAAATTTTGCGATCTGCGCGCCATCCGTGCGCCCCGATCCCTCAGGCTTATGGCCATGCCCGTTTTGACGCCGAGCAATACCGTATATACTCATCCTGTGGCCAAGGTGATGATCTCGATTCCCGACAAGCTCCTGGAGCGGCTGGATACGCGCGCCCGAGCAAACGGGGAGACCCGTAGCGGCCTCCTGCAGCGATTGGCTGTGCAGGAGATCGAGAGGGAGAAGGCGCAGGAGCGTAAGGATCTGGAAGCGCTTCTGGACCAGATCGGGACCCTGGACCTCGGCGGCAACGCCGCGCAGCTGATTCGTGAAGACCGAAACTCCCACTGAGTCACTTCTTCTGGACGCAGGCGTGTGGGCCGCTATCTTCGATCCTGCCGATCGCTTCCACGGCTCGGCGAGGTCAATCGTCCTCGACGTGGATCGTCCACTGGCAGCGCTCGACCTTACGCTTTACGAGCTCGCCAACGTGCTCGGCGTGAAGATGAACTTGCCCGATCAGGCTCGCGAGATCACCAGGCTGGTTGTAGATCGCTGCGGATCTTCGCTGGTCAAAGTGGACCCGCCTTTTTTGGCTTCCGCCTGTCGCGTTGCGCGAGAGCACGAGTTGACGGCCTATGACGCCGCTTACGTCGCGGCTGCCGAAAGGCATGGATGGCAGCTGGTCAGCCTTGACATCCGAGATCTCGTGTCCAAGGGGCTCGCCGTGACTCCGGACGCCGCCGATTACCCTTAAGGGCATGAGCGTTCTCGAGCAGGTGCAGGACGACGTGAAGACGGCGATGAAAGCGCGCGACCGGCAGCGGGCGGGGGCGTTGCGGATGATCGTCGACGTGCTGCAGCAGGACGCGAAGCTCGGCAAAGGCGACGAGGTCGCGGTCCTGCAGCGGGAGCGTAAGAAGCGGGTCGAGGCGGCGGAGGCCTATGAGGGGGCCGGTCGAGCCGAGCAGGCTGCCTCCGAGCGGTTCGAGGCCGAGCTGATCGAGGGCTATCTGCCGCAGCAGCTCTCCGATGAGGAGCTGGCGGAGCTGGTGCAGGCCGCGATCGACGAGACCGGTGCCGGCGAGCAGCGGCAGATGGGCCAGGTGATGTCGGCGCTGATGCCGAAGGTCGGCGGCCGCGCGGACGGCAAGCGGGTGAGTGCCGCGGTGCGAGAGAAGCTGGGTGCCTGAGTCTTGGCCCGCAGACAGCTGACCCTCGACAACACGGTTGCGGCGGAGCTTGCCGGCTCCGAGGACGGGGTCCTGAAGGCCCTACGGGGTCGCTTGGATGCCGAGCTGCACCTGCGCGGCAACGTGCTGACGCTGGAGGGCGAGCCCGACGACGTCGCCGCCGCGGCGACGGTGGTCGACGAGATGGTCGAGCTGATCGAGCAGGGGATCGAGGTCGCCCCTGGGACGATCGAAGCGGTGACCGGTGCGCTTGACGCCGAAGAGAGTCCGGCCGAGATTCTCGAGGACGTGGTCTGGCGCCACCGCAACACCAAGGTGGCGCCGAAGACCCTGAACCAGAAGCGCTACGTCGATTCGATCCGCCGCCACACGATCACCTTCGGGATCGGTCCCGCCGGCACCGGCAAGACCTTCCTCGCGGTGGCGATGGCCGCCGCGGCGCTGACCGAACGCAAGGTGCAGCGGATCATCCTCACCCGGCCCGCGGTCGAGGCCGGCGAGCGGCTCGGGTTCCTGCCGGGCGACATCCAGGCCAAGGTCGACCCCTACCTGCGTCCGCTGTTCGACGCGCTCTTCGACATGCTCGACCCCGACCGGGTCAACGGCTTCCTCGAACGCAACGTGATCGAGGTGGCGCCGCTGGCCTTCATGCGCGGACGCAGCCTCAACGACTCCTTCGTGATCCTCGACGAGGCCCAGAACACCAGCCCCGAGCAGATGAAGATGTTCCTCACCCGGCTCGGGTTCAACTCGCGGATGGTCGTCACCGGCGACATCACCCAGGTCGATCTGCCGCGCGACCAGCGCTCGGGCCTGATCGCCGTCAGCGACATCCTCAGCGACGTCCAGGACATCTCCTTCGTCCGCTTCGGCGGCGAGGACGTCGTCCGCCACAAGCTGGTGCAGCGGATCGTCGCCGCCTACGACGCCCACGGCGCCCGCGAGGCGCGCGCCGAACACGGGCCGACGCCGCGTTCGTGAGCCTCGACCTGACCGACGTTCCCGGTGACCTTCGTGACGCCGTCGCCGCCGCGCTGGGAGCCGCAGGGGTAGGCGACGGGCACCTGGCCGTGGAGCTGGTCGATGAGAGCCGGATCCGCGAGCTGAACCGCGAGCATCGCGGCAAGGACGCGCCGACCGACGTCCTCGCCTTCCCGATCGACGAACTCGACTCTGTACCCGGACCGCGCGAGCTCGGCGACGTCGCGATCTGTCCCGCGCACTGCTCGGACGTGACCGAAGCGGTGATTCACGGCGTCCTCCACCTTTGCGGCTACGACCACGAGACCGACGACGGCGAGATGCTGGCGCTTCAGACCGAGGTACTGGAGGGCATGAGCCATCGCCCGCCGCGCCCGGACGCGGAGCGGAGGACGCGGCGGTGAGGTCAGGCTTCGTCGGGCTCGCCGGGCGGCCGAACGTCGGCAAGTCGACCCTGGTCAACGCGATCGTCGGCTCCCACGTCGTCATCGTCTCCAACCGGCCGCAGACGACGCGCCGGGCGATCCGCGGCGTCGCCACCGATCTCGCTGCCGAGCTGCAGCTGGTCCTCGTCGACCTCCCCGGCGTCCAACGCCCCCGCGACGTCCTCACCGAGCGGATGCAGGGCCGGGTGGAGCGCGAGCTCGCCGACTCCGACGTCGTCCTCTTCGTGATCAACGGCGAGGAGGGGGTGGGACCGGGCGACCGCTTCATCGTCAGGGCGCTGCTCGGCGCCGGGGCCGAGCTGCCGGTGATCTGCGCGGTCAACAAGGCCGATCGGCTCGGGCCGAACGAGCTGGTCCCGGTCCTCGCCGCCGCGGCGGAGCTGGAGGGGGTCGACGAGGTCTTCCCGATCAGCGCCAAGACCGGAGAGGGGGTGGAGCCCCTGCTCGAGCGCCTCGGAGAGCTCGTTCCCGAGGGCCCTTACATGTACCCGCCGGAGGATCGCAGCGACCAGTCGAGCGAGGTGCTCCTGGCCGAGCTGATCCGCGAGCAGGTCCTGAACCGAACTCGGCAGGAGGTCCCGCACTCGGTCGAGGTCTCGGTGCTCGAGGTCGAGCCGCGCGAGGACGGCCTGGTCACCGTGAGGGCGGAGGTCTGGGCCGAGACCGAGTCGCAGAAGCGGATCCTGATCGGCAAGAAGGGGGCCAAGATCCACGAGATCGGGGTCGGCGCCCGCCGCTCGCTGGAGGCCGAGCTCGGCTCCCGCGTGCACCTCGACCTCCAGGTCCGGGTCCGCCGACACTGGCGCCGCGACGAGGATCTGCTCGACCGCCTCGGCATCGAGTAGCCGGGTTCCCGTCGGGCGACGTTTACGATCCCCCGGATGTTCCCCGAAATCGAATTCGACCAACAGGGCCTGGTGCCGTGCGTCGTTCAGGACTTTGCCAGCGGCGAGGTGTTGATGCTCGCCTACATGAGCGCTCGCTCGCTGGAACTGACGCTGGAGGACGGCGACCTCCACTTCCACAGCCGCTCCCGCGACGAGCTCTGGAAGAAGGGCGAAACCTCGGGGAACTTCATGCACCTGCGCCAGCTCCGCTACGACTGCGACGGCGACGCCCTGGTGGCCCTGGTCGATCCGGCCGGCCCCGCCTGCCACACCGGCGAGCGCAGCTGCTTCTACCGCGAGGTGCTCGGCTCGGCCTCGCCGCGCAAGGACGCGCCGCCTGCCGAGGGCGAGCCCTACCCGGTCACCTACGAAGCGCTCCCGGCGCTGGAGCGGACGATCCGCCACCGCGCCCTGCAGCGGCCCGAGGGCAGCTACACCGTGACCCTGCTCGACGACCGCGAGCTGATCGGCGAGAAGGTCGAGGAGGAGGCCGAGGAGGTTGCCCGCGCCGCCCGCGAAGAGAGCGAGGAGCGGGTCGCCGAAGAGGCTGCCGACGTCCTCTACCACCTCAGCGTCCTGTTGGCCTCGCGCGGGGTCTCGCAGGCGAAGGTGATGGAGGTGCTGAATGCGCGTAGCGGCTGACTCCGAGATCCGGCTCGAACCGAGCCTGGAGGAGGCGCGTGAGCTCGCCCACGAGGGCAACGTGGTGCCGGTTCGGGCGCGGCTGATCGACGACTGCGAGACGCCGGTCTCCGCCTTCCTCAAGCTGCGCGCAGGCGAGCCGGAGGGGGCGCCCTGCTTCCTGCTCGAGTCGGCCGAGCAGGGCCAGGTCGGCCGCTACTCGTTCGTCGGCCTGCGCCCGCGGGCGCAGCTGCGATGGAGCGAGGGGACGCTTGCGGAATGGAGCGGGGAAGAGGCGGGCGGCGAGGGCCCGCCGAGCCGGACCGAAACCGCACCTGATCCATACGCCGCCGTCGCCGCCCGTCTGGAGGAGTACAAGCCTGCCCCTGTCGAGGGGCTGCCGCCGTTCGCCGGCGGCGCCGTCGGCCTGTTCGCCTACGACCTGGTGCGGACCGTGGAGCCGCTCGGCGACCCCAATCCCGATCCCCTCGGGCTGCCGGACCTGGCGCTGATGGTGACGGACGCGATGCTGGTCTTCGATCACCTCCGCCACGAGCTGACGATCCTCGCCTGCGCCTTCGTCGAGGAGGAGGTCGACGTCGACGCCGCATATGAGACGGCCGCGGCGACGATCGCCGAGATGCGCGAGCGCCTGCGCGGCGCGGTTCCGGTGCCCGAGCGGCCGCAGCTCACCGAGCCGCCGCGTTTCGAGTCGAACATGAGTCGCGAGGAGTTCGAAGCAGCGGTGGCGCGGATCGTCGAGTACGTCCACGCCGGCGACGCCTTCCAGGTCGTCCCCTCGCAGCGCTTCTCGGCTCCGGCGCCGGTCGAGTCCTTCTCGGTCTACCGCGGCCTCCGTGCGGTCAACCCCTCGCCCTATATGTACTTCCTCGAGTTCGGCGACTTCCAGGTCGCCGGAGCCTCGCCGGAGCCGCTGGTGAAGGTGATCGGCGACCGGGTCGAGGCGCGACCGATCGCCGGCACCAGGCCCCGCGGCGGCAACGAGGACGAGGACCGGCGTCGCGCCGAAAGCTTGATCAACGATCCGAAGGAGCGGGCCGAGCACGTGATGCTGGTCGATCTCGGCCGCAACGACCTCGGCCGGGTCTGCGAGTACGGCTCGGTCAAGGTCGACGAGCTGATGGTGGTCGAGACCTACTCGCACGTTCTCCACATCGTCAGCCAGGTGTCCGGCAAGCTGAAAGAGGGCGTTACGGCTCTCGACGTGCTGCGCTCGGCGTTGCCGGCCGGGACCCTGTCGGGCGCCCCGAAGGTGCGGGCGATGCAGATCATCGACGAGCTCGAGCAGGTGAAGCGGGGCGGCTACGGCGGTGCCGTCGGGTACCTCTCCTGGGACGGCGACCTCGACACCGCGATCCACATCCGCACCGCGGTGATCAAGGACGGGCAGATCCACGTCCAGGCGGGCGGCGGCACCGTCGCCGACGCCAAGCCGGAGTACGAGTGGAACGAGTCGGTGAACAAGGCGCGAGCGGTCTTCCGCGCTGTCGAGGTCGCCTGCGAGCAGCCGGACTGGAGCTAGCGTGCGCGTCCTCGTAATCGACAACTACGACTCCTTCACCTACAACCTCGTCCAGTATCTGGGTGAGCTCGGGGCCGAGGTGGAAGTCGTCCGCAACGACAAGGCGACCGTCGAGGAGCTGCTGGCCCGCGATCCCGACCGGCTGGTCGTCTCACCCGGTCCCTGCACGCCTGCCGAGGCCGGGATTTCCGGCGCGGCGATCAAGGCCTTCGGCGAAGCCGGAACGCCGGTATTGGGCGTCTGCCTCGGGCACCAGGCGATGGTCGAGGCCTTCGGCGGACGCGTCGTCCAGGGGGAGCCGATCCACGGCAAGGAGGGCGAAGTCGAGCACGACGGCAAGACGATCTACGCCGGCCTGCCGAGCCCGATGGTCGCCGGCCGCTACCACTCGCTGATCGCCGACGCCGAGCTGCCCGAGGAGCTCGAGCTGAGCGCGAGGCTGGGCGACGTGGTGATGGGGGCGCGGCACCGCGAGCTGCCGATCGAGGGCGTCCAGTTCCACCCGGAGTCGGTCCTCACCCCACAGGGGAAGCACCTGCTCGCCAACTTCATCGCCGAGGGCCCCGATGCCTAACGACATCGTCAGCCGCGCGATCGACGCGGTCTGCGCCGGCGACCACCTCACCGCCGATCACGCTTCCGCGGTCCTGAGCGAGGTCATGGAGGGGCGGACCGACCCGGTCCAGACCGGGGCATTTCTGATCGCCCTGCGGGCGAAGGGGGAGACGGTCCCGGAGCTGGTCGGGCTGGCGCGGACGATGCGCAGCCTGGCGGCACCGGTGCCGACGCAGCGCCACGATCTCGTCGACACCTGCGGCACCGGCGGCGGCCCTTCCACCTTCAACGTCTCGACCACCGCCGCCTTCGTCGCCGCCGGGGCCGGCTGTGCGATCGCCAAGCACGGCAACCGCTCCAACACCAGCAAGAGCGGCTCCGCCGACCTGCTCGAGGCGCTCGGCGTCAACGTCGAAATCGAGCCCGAGCAGGTCGGGCGCTGCATCGACGAGGTCGGCTTCGGGTTCATGTTCGCCCCGCGCCACCACGCGGCGATGAAGCACGTCGTCCCGGCCCGCAAAGCCCTCGGGGTGCGGACGATCTTCAACTTCCTCGGGCCGCTGACCAACCCCGCCGGGGCGAACCGGCAGCTGCTCGGGGTCGCCGACCGCCACTACCAGGAGACGATCGCCGAGGCTTTGGTCACGCTCGGCAGCGTCCGCGCCCTCGTCGTCTCCGCCGAGGACGGCCTCGACGAGCTTTCGCCGGCGGCGCGAACCCGCGTGATCGAGGTCGCCGACGGGCGTACCGCGGAGTGGTTCGTCGAGCCAGGCCAGTTCGGTCTGGCGCCTGCGGAGCTCGACACCGTCGCCGGAGGCACCCCGGCGGAGAACGCCGCCGTCAGTAGGGCGGTCCTGGCAGGCGAGCCTGGCCCGCACCGCGACCTGGTCCTGCTCAACGCCGCAGCCGCGATCTACGTCGGCGGCCTTGCCACGGACTTGGAACAGGGCATCGCAAAAGCTGCCGAGGCAGTCGATTCCGGCGCGGCAGCCGACGTGCTGGAGCGGTTGAAAGCAGCAACGGCTGCGCCCGCCGTCTAGGCTCTAGCCCTTCATCGTGGGAATGATGGATCAGCTCATCGCAGGGGCCCGGGAGGGAGTCAGAGCGCGGCGCGCCGAGCTTTCTCAGGCGGACCTGGAAGCGCGGGTCTCGGCCCGCCGCGACGACCGACCCTTCAACGAGGCGCTGACCCGTCCGGGGCTCTCCCTGATCGCCGAGTTCAAGCGCCGCTCGCCCAGCGCCGGCGCCCTCGCCTCCGAGTCGATCGACCTCCCCGCCCAGGTCGGCGCCTATGAGCGCGGCGGTGCGGCGGCGCTCTCGGTCCTCACCGACGAGCGCCACTTCGGCGGCTCGCTTGCCGACCTGCGCGCCGCCCGTGCCGCCTGCGAAATGCCGATCATCCGCAAGGACTTCATCGTCGACCCGTACCAGCTCTACGAGTCGGCGGTGAACGGCGCCGACGCCGTCCTGCTGATCGTCGCCGCGCTCGGCGACGAGGATCTGCGGTCGCTCTACCAGGAGGCGCGCTCGATCGACCTCGACTGCCTGGTCGAGGTCCACGACGCCGAGGAGCTGGAGCGGGCGCTTGAGGCCGGCGCCGAGGTGATCGGGATCAACAACCGCAACCTCGACGACATGAGCGTCGACATCCAGACGACCTACGAGCTGATGCCCGACGTCCCGGCCGGCAAGACGGTAGTCGCCGAGAGCGGGATCTCCGGCCGCGAGGAGCTTGCCGAGCTCGATCGGGTCGGGGTCGACGCGGTCTTGATCGGCGGCGCCTTGATGACCGCTTCCGATCCCGAAGCGAAGGTGCGGGAGCTGACCGGCAGCGACGAAAGCACCCGCGAACACCTCGTCTGAGCAGCCCGGACCCGCCTGGTCTGCCATCTTTAGAAAACTTTTGAAGAGCATTTAGAGAGCGGACACACCTCCGCGCGATCCTTCTCCCATGCCTCAGCAACAGTCGAAACTTCGCAGCCCGTTCTTCTCCGCCCTCCTTGGCGGCCTCGTCGTCGCCGTCGTCGGACTGATCGCCATCGCCGCAGGCGTGGTCGATTCCGGCGGCGGTTCGACGACGACCGTTGCCTCCCCGCTCACTGCGCCCGTCGACGCCAAGGAAGAAGACAACTCCAACGTCGTCAACCAGATCTACAAGGCCGACGGAGACGGGGTCGCCTTCATCGAATCGCAGCTCGAACCGCAGGAAAGCGAATTCTTCAACCCCTTCGGCGAACCCGAAGCCGAATCGGGCGGCACCGCCACCGGCTCGGGCTTCGTGATCGACGGCGAAGGCCACATCCTCACCAACAACCACGTGATCGAAGGGGCCGAAAAGGTCTCGGTCAAACTCGGCGACTCCGAAAAGGAGTACGAAGCCGAAGTCGTCGGCACCGACCCGGGGACCGACATCGCCCTGCTGAAGGTCGACGCCCCCGCGAAGGAACTGCACCCGCTGGCCCTCGGGCACTCCTCGGAAGTCGAAGTCGGCGACCCGGTGGTCGCGATCGGCAACCCGTTCGGCCTCGACCGCACCGTCACCAGCGGCATCGTCTCGGCTCTGCAACGGCAGATCCAGGCGCCGAACGGCTTCTCGATCAACCACGTGATCCAGACCGACGCCGCGATCAACCCCGGCAACTCCGGCGGGCCGCTGATCGACTCCGGTGGCGAGGTGATCGGGATCAACTCCCAGATCGCCACCGGTGGCGGCGGCGACGGCAACGTCGGCATCGGCTTCGCGATCCCGATCGACACGATCCGGGCCGAGATCAACCAACTCGAGACCAAGGGCGAAGTCGAACACGCCTTCCTCGGGATCAGCGGCGGGACGATCACCCCCGAACTGGCGAAGGCGCTGAACCTTCCGGTCGAACAGGGCGTGATCGTCCAGCAGGTCGTCAAGAACGGCCCCGCCGACAAGGCCGGCCTCGAAGCGGGCACCACCTCGGCCACGATCAACGGCCAGGAAGTACGCCTCGGCGGCGACATCATCACCGAAGCCAACGGCAAGCCGGTGAAGAGCATGGAAGAACTGGTCGAAGTGATCCAGGACTCGAAACCCGGCGACAAGCTCGAACTGAAGATCCTCCGCGGCGGCGACGAAAAGACCGCCGACGTCACCCTCGGGACCCAGCCGAAGAAAACCGAATAGCGGCGGCGGGCTGGGCCTCCGGCCCAGCCCTTCCCGTACCCTGGGTGGGTGCGGGTCAAGTTCTGCGGCATTACGAATATGGATGATGCGGCCGAGGCTGTGCGGCTCGGCGCCTGGGCTGTCGGGTTGATTCATTTCCACGGCAGTCCCAGGGACGTGGATCGAGCTGTCGCGGTCGAGATCGCGGCTGCTTTTCGGCGCAAGGCTGAGGTCGTCGGAGTGTTCGTGAACCCGACGCTCGAGGAAGTCGCGCGGGCTGTGGAGGATGAGGGGTTGACGATGGTGCAGTTGAACGGGGCCGAGGGGGCTTCTTTCTGCTCCGAGGTGAAGCGGCGGACGGGGGTCAAAGTTGCCAAGGCCGTGCACGTCGCCAGCGCCGCCGATATCCACGGCGCCGAGGCGTTCCGCACCGACTTCCATCTCTTCGACCGCCGCGCCAAGGGCGAATGGGGCGGGACCGGCCAGAGCTTCGATTGGGAGCTGCTGCGGGGCCACCGCTCCGAAGTGCCGGCGATCCTCGCCGGCGGCCTGCGGCCCGAGAACGTTGCCGCCGCGATCGAGATCGCGCATCCCTACGCGGTCGACGTCGCCAGCGGGGTCGAGCTTGAGCCGGGGCGCAAGGACCACGAAGCGATGGCGGCCTTCTTCGAGGCCGCGAACCCGGTCGGCGCCGAGGCATGAGCACGATCGAGCAGAGGTTCGGCCCCTACGGGGGGCGCTACGTGCCGGAGACGCTGATCCCGGCGCTCGACGAGCTGACCGCCGCTTGGGGGGAGGCGCGTGAGGACGAGGAGTTCATGGCGCGGCTGGAGCAGCTGCGCCGCGACTTCATCGGCCGGCCGACGCCGCTGTACCTGGCCGAAAGACTGTCCGAGCGGGTCGGCTCGCGGGTGTACCTGAAGCGCGAGGACCTCGCCCACACCGGCTCGCACAAGATCAACAACGCGATCGGGCAGTCGCTGTTGGCGGCGCGGATGGGCAAGCCGCGGGTGATCGCCGAGACCGGCGCCGGCCAGCACGGGGTCGCGACCGCCACCGCCTGCGCCCTGCTCGGGCTCGAATGCGTCGTCTACATGGGCACCGAGGACATCCGCCGGCAGGCGCCGAACGTCGAGCGGATGCGGCTGCTGGGGGCGGAGGTGGCTCCGGTCGAGGCGGGAGCGCGGACGCTGAAGGAGGCGGTGAGCGCGGCGATCCGCGACTGGGTGGCCAACGTCGCCACCACCCACTACGTGATCGGCTCCGCCGTCGGCCCGGCGCCCTATCCCGCCCTGGTCCGCGATCTGCAACGGGTGATCGGCGAAGAGGCGCGCGAGCAGGCGCTGGTGGCCGAGGGCGGCCTACCGTCGCGGGTGATCGCCTGCGTCGGCGGCGGCTCCAACTCGATCGGGATCTTCACGCCCTTCGTCGAGGACGCCGAGGTGGCGCTGGTCGGCGTCGAGGCGGCGGGCGAGGGGCTCGAGACCCGGCGCCACGGAGCCTCGCTGCAGGCCGGGACCACCGGCGTCCTGCACGGCTCGCTCTCCTCGATCATCGCCGACGAGGAGGGTCAGATCCTCGAGGCACACTCGATCTCCGCCGGGCTCGACTACCCCGGCGTCGGCCCTGAGCACGCCTACCTGCGCGACAGCGGCCGCGCCACCTACGTCGGCGTCACCGACGAGCAGGCGCTTGCCGCCTTCGCCGAGCTGTCGCGGCTGGAGGGGATCATCCCGGCGCTCGAGTCCTCGCACGCGATCGCCTGGCTGCTGGAGAACCCGGGCGCCGAGGGCTTCGACGTCCTCTGTCTCTCGGGGCGCGGCGACAAGGACATGGCTGAGGCGACTGCCAGGCTCAAACCACCGAGCGAGGTCTTGCCTTGAGCGGTGTGGGGGGAGCCGGGTGAGGATCAGCGGACACCAGCGGGGAGGGTCCGGCGACCCTCACCCGGCTCCCCGTGACCGTTCCGGTGAGGAGCGGATTGCGGCGGCCTTTGCTCTCGCTCGAGAAGAGGGACGGGCGGCGTTGATGCCTTACATGATGGGCGGGTACCCCGATCGGGAGACCGGCTTGGCCGTTGCCGAGGCTTATGCCGACGCCGGGGCAGATCTGGTCGAGCTCGGAGTTCCGTTTTCCGATCCCCTCGCGGATGGACCCGCGATTCATGCTGCCGCGACTAAAGCGCTCGAAAGCGGCGCGACGCTGGCTACGGCGTTGGAGGTCTGCCGGGCGATCTCCGATCGGGTGCCGGTTGTCTTCATGGCCTACGCGAACATGGTCCTGGCTCACGGCGGCGCTACCGAGTTCGCCCGCATGGCCCGCGCCGCGGGGGCGGCCGGGGTGATCGTTCCGGATCTGCCGCTCGACGAGGCGGGTGAGGTTCGGGACGCGTTTGCCGGCGAGGGGTTGGCGCTGGTGCCGCTGCTGGCGCCGACTACGCCGGGAGAGCGGAGGCGGCAGATCTGCGCGGCGGCGCGAGGCTTCGTCTACGTCGTCTCCACCGTCGGCACCACCGGCGAGCGGGCTGAGGTGCCGCCGGCGCTGGCGGAGCTGGTCGAGGCGACGAAGGCCGAGGCGCGGACGCCGGTCGCGGTCGGCTTCGGGATCGGCAGCCCCGATCAGGCGGCCGTGGTCGGCCGGATCGCCGACGGCGTGATCATCGGCAGCCGCCTCGTCCGCGCCGTCGGCGAGGGCGGCTCACCCGAGGGGGCCGCCGACGCGGTTGCTTCCTTCCTCGGCGAGACCCGGGAAGCCCTCGCGGCCGGTCGTTCCACCGGAACGATCCAATAGGATGCGCGCCCTATGAGCATGGTCGTATCCCTCTTCCTCGCGATCACCGCCATGGTGATCGGCTACGCCGCATTCGGCCAGGGCGGTGGCGTCGCCGGCCTGATCTTCTTCGCCGTGCTGCTGATCGGCGCGGTCGTGCGGATCGCCGCGCCGAGCAAGTCCTAGCAGCCCGTCAGAGGCGGCAGGCTTCCATCCCGTACGCGCGCGCTGCTTCGTTTGCAGCGGCGAAGGCATTTACCTCGGCTGCTTTGGCGGGTGCCGCTTCCGTCTTTTCGAGAGCCTGTTCGAATTCCCTGACTATTTTTTCGACCTGAGCTTCGTCGCCCTTGGGGGGGTTCAGCTGTCCCAGGCCTGCGACGATGTTGCGATAGATCGGCAGGACCGAATCTTCAACGATCTTCGCCACTTTCTTGGGATCGGGGATACCGCGCGATTCCAAAGCGAGCTTTTGCAGTTCAGGCAGGGCAACCTGATCTTTTTTCTTCAATCCTGAAACGCAGGCCGTCTCGGCCCGCTGGATGAATTCCTTCTTCGTCAGGGGCTGGGTCGCCGCGTCCGTCGCCGCTGCATTCGAGCTGTTGCTGCCGCAGCCGGCGAGCGATGCCGCCCCGATCATGACCCCCATCACTGCAAGAACTACGGCTCCTCTCCCTTTCACTGCCAACCCCCGTCAGTTGTGTTCCGTGACGGAGAATAATCAAAAAATCCCTAGGCATTTCTCTCTGGGTACAGCCTGTGTCACCCGCAACCGAGGCCAGGTCATCGCACCAGCGCCACCCTCTTACGTAAAGAAGCGCTTGGCGATCTCCAGCATCCCGAGGTCAACCTTCTTGACCTTGACCGCCTCCTCCAGCGGCACCGAGGTCATCTGGGTGCCGTGGATCGCGGTCATGCGGCCGAATTCGCCGGCTTTGGCCATCTCGTAGGCGTGGGCGCCGTACATGGTGGCCAGTACGCGGTCGGTCGAGGTGGGGGTGCCGCCGCGCTGAACGTGGCCGAGGACGGTGACCCGGGTCTCGTAGCCGGTCAGCCGCTCGAGCTCGTGCGCCAGCGCGGCACCGATGCCGCCGAGGCGCGGGTAGCCGTATTCGTCTGACTCCTTGATTGGCTGGATCAGCCGCTCCTCGCCGCTGGCGAAGGCGAGCTTGGCGCCCTCGGCGACGACGATGATCGAGAAGTCCTTGCCGCGGTCGTGGCGGCGGGTGACGTCGCGGCAGATCTCCTCGACGGTGGTCGTCTGCTCGGGGATGACGATGCAGTCGGCGCCGCCGGCGATGCCCGCGTAGGCGGCGATCCAGCCGGTGTTGCGGCCCATCACCTCGACGACCATGATCCGGTCGTGCGACTGCGCGGTGGTGTGGAGCCGGTCGATAGCGTCGGTCACGACCTGTACGGCGGTGTCGAAGCCGAAAGTGAAGTCGGTGCCGCCGACGTCGTTGTCGATCGTCTTCGGGACGCCGATCAGCGGCAGGCCGCGGTCGGCGTGGAGCCGGCGGGTGATCTCCATCGTGTGCTCGCCGCCGATCGCGACGACCGCGTCGAGCCGCTGCTGCTCGAAGGCGGCGGCGACCGCGTCGACCGCCCCTTCGCGGATCGGCTCGTAGCTGGAGGTGCCGAGGATCGTCCCGCCCTGGTGGAGGATCCCGGTCACCTGGGACATGCCCAGTGGTAGGTAGTCGTTCTCGGCGAGGCCGCGGTAGCCGCGGCGGATCCCGACCGCCTCGTCGCCCTGTTGCATCGCCGAACGGGCGACGGCGCGGATCACCGCGTTCAGCCCCGGGCAATCCCCTCCTGCGGTCAGCATGCCGATTCGCATCCGCCCGAGTTTAGGATCGCGGGTCGTGCACCGCCTCGAAGCCCTCTGTCTGACCGTTCTCGCCACCGCCGCTCTGGCGCTGGCGGCGGGGTGCGGCGAAGGGGGAGCCGCCGCGGGTGCGACGGTCACCGTCTACGCGGCGGCGCCGCTGTGCAAGCAGGCAGCGAGGGGCGACGGCCGCGCCGGTGACCTCGTGGTCGACGTCGTCTGCCTGCCACCGGTGGAGCAAGGGGGGAGGGCCGACCTCGCCGCGGCCGGCGCCGGCGCGCGCCGCGCAACCGAGGACGCGACCGCCGTCGCCTACCTGGAAGCCCCCGGTCCCGCTGCGCCCTTCAGCCAGTCGATCGTCGAAGCCGCGAACATCGCCTGGCTGAAGACGAACTCCGGCGCGGCGGCGATTCGCCGGCTCCGCAGCGCTCTCGAAGGGGACGGCTCCTCGCCTCGGCAGGCCGTCCTAGACGAGATCGGCTAGCGCCTCGTCCAGCTGCGGGTGCTTGAAGCCGTAGCCGAGCTCCTGCGTGCGCTTCGGGAAGACGCGCTGGCCGCCGCGGAGGACGTGACCGAACTCGCTGCCGAATTTGAGGTCGAGGACGAAGCCGGGGACCGGCGCGATCGCCGGGCGCTTGACCGCGCGGCCGAGCGCCTTCGAGAACTCCTTGTTGGTCACCGGTTCGGGGGCGGTGGCGTTGACGGTGCCGTTCACCTGCGCGTTGTCCAGGGCCCAGAGCAGGATCCCGACCTCGTCGTCGAGGTGGATCCAGGAGAAGTACATCTTGCCGCCGGCGAGCGGGCCACCGACGCCGAGCTTGAACGGCGTCAGCATTTCCTTCAGCAGCCCGCCCTTGTCGGTCAGCACCAGGCCGGTGCGGACGACGACGACGCGGACGCCGGCGTTGTCGAGCTCGTGCGCGGCCTGCTCCCAGGACTGCGGCACCTCGGAGATGAAGCCGCTGCCGGGGGCCGAGTCCTCGTCGAGCTTCTCGTCGCCGCGGTCGCCGTAGTAGCCGATCGCCGACTGGCTGACCAGGACCTTCGGCCGCTGGGTCTCCTCCAGCGCCTCGATCGTCTGCACGAGGTTGTGGGTCGCCTGCCGGCGGCTCTCCATGATCCGCTGTTTCGACTCCTCGGTCCAGCGCTGGTCGACCTGCTCGCCGACCAGGTTGACGACGCCGTCGACGCCCTCGAAGGCGGTCGGGTCGGGCCGTTCCAGGGTCGGCTCCCACTTGTGCCAGGTGACGCGGGGATTGGCGGAGCGGGCGCGGGACGGGTCGCGGGTGAGGCCGACGACCTCGTCGCCGCGGGCGAAGAGGACGTCACAGAGAGCCGTGCCGATCGTGCCGCTGGCTCCGGTGACGAGTACCCGCACCCTCAGTACCCCGGACCTGGGTTCTCCACCGCCGTGAAGGTCCCGGTCTCCTCGTTGAGGCGGGCGATACCGTCGCGCTTGGCCTCCTCGACCACCGCCTCGGCCACTTTCGGCGCGACTTCACGGTTGAAGACGCTGGGGATGATGTAGTCCTCGGCGAGGTCGGCCTCGGAGACCGCCATCGCGATCCCTTTGGCGGCCGCGAGCTTCATCTCCTCGGTGATGCTGGGCGCGCCGGCGTCGAGGGCGCCGCGGAAGATGCCGGGGAAGGCGAGCACGTTGTTGATCTGGTTCGGGTAGTCGGAGCGGCCCGTAGCCATGATCCGCACGTAGGGGGCGGCCTCCTCGGGCATCACCTCGGGAGTCGGGTTGGCCATCGCGAAGACGATCGCGTCGTCGTTCATCTTCGCCAGCGATTCGGCTTGGATGATCCCGGGGCCGGAGAGGCCGACGAAGATGTCCATTCCCTCGATTACGTCGTCGGGCTGACCCTGGATCACGTCCGGGTTGGTGTTGTCCGCGTACCAGCGCTTGGCCTCGTTCATCTCGCCTGACTGGTAGTCGGCGCGAGCGCTGGAGACGGCGCCCTGGCGGTCGCAGCCGACGATCTGGGTGATCCCGGAGGCGAGCATCATCTTCGTCACCGCTACCCCGGCGGCGCCGAGCCCTACCACCAGCACCCGCAGCTGCTCGATCGGTTTGCCGGTGATCTTGAGCGCGTTGAAGAGCGCTGCCATCGTCACCACCGCGGTGCCGTGCTGGTCGTCGTGGAAGACGGGGATGTCGATGCTCTCCTTCAGCCGGTCCTCGATCTCGAAGCAGCGCGGGGCGGAGATGTCCTCGAGGTTGATGCCGCCGAAGGTCGGGGCCATCAGCTCGACCGCGCGGACGATCTCGTCGGCGTCCTGGGTGTCGAGGCAGATCGGGAAGGCGTCGACCCCGGCGAACTCTTTGAAGAGCATGCACTTGCCCTCCATCACCGGCATCGCCGCCTCGGGGCCGATGTTGCCGAGGCCGAGCACGGCGCTGCCGTCGGAGACGACCGCGACCGTGTTTTTCTTGATCGTGTACTCGAAGGCTTTGCTGCGGTCGGCGTGGATGTCCATGCAGACGCGGGCGACGCCGGGCGTGTAGGCCATCGAGAGGTCGTCGCGCGTTTTCACCGGGTACTTGTTGCGCATGTCGATCTTGCCGCCGCGGTGCATCTGCATCGTCCGGTCGACGTAGTCGAGCACCCGCGCCCCCCGCGTCGACCCGATCGCCCGCAGGATCTTCTCCCAGTGGTCGCGGTCGGCGGCGTCGATCGTGAACTCGCGGACCCGTTTGCCCTCCGGCCCGGCCCCGGGCACCAGATCGACGCCCTGCAGCTGCCCACCCGCCTCGGCGATCGCAGCGGTGAGCCGCCCGAGCGGCTCCTGCCGCGCATCGAGCTCGACCCGGATCGTGACGCTGTATTGAGCGCTGACAGCCATGGGCGGCTATCGAATCAGATTCGCTGCATCGGCCGACTGCCGTTGCTGCCAACTGGATCGTCCAGCAACAGCGCCGACGTAGAAAGCCGGCTTCTAAAGCCGCTCCCAGCGAGAACAGCAGCAGGGTCAGGGGGCGAGTCCGAGGGCCCTGTCGACTTAGTTACCTCATGGGTAACCAACTCGACACGCCCGATGCTGCGGTCGCTCGGATCGCTGCGAAGCAGCATGGAGTGATCACGATTCGGCAACTCGAAGGCGCAGGGGTGAGTAAGCGTGCGGCGGCGGGACGCGTGCGGAGCGGACGACTGCATCGCCTCTACCGCGGCGTCTACGCGGTTGGCCACCGCGCCCCGAGTTGGCACGGGCGCTGGATGGCGGCGGTGCTCGCGTGCGGCGAGGGCGCAGTCCTCAGCCACCACTCCGCAGCCGCGCTATGGAAGCTCCTGCGCCCAATCGACGGACCTATCCACGTCTCGGTGCCGAGCACCAGCGGCCGCGCCGCCCAGCGCGGCATCCACCTCCACCGCTGTCCCTCCCTTCCAACCTCCCAAGAGCCGTCTCCCTCGCCCTCCTACCTAGATCAAGAAGGAGGGCGAGGGAGACGGCTCCTCACCACCTACCGCCAGCGCATTCCCGTCACCACCATCCAGCGCACCATCGACGACCTCGAAGGCACCGTCGCGCCCCGCCTCTTCCGTCGCGCAAAGCGTCAAGCGGAGCTGATGAACGTCCGCCTCGAAGGCGCCGAGGGCCGCCGTGCCCGCAGTGACCTCGAGGAAGACTTCTTCGCCCTCGTTGCTCACCACCACCTGCTGCTCCCCGAGACCAACGTCAAGCTCGGCCGCCACGAGGTCGACTTCCTCTGGCGCGAGGCGCGCCTGGTTGTCGAAACCGACTCCTACCTCTACCACCGAGGCTCGATCTCCTTCGAGGACGACCACGCCCGCGATCTCGACCTGAGATCCCAGGGCTACACGGTCCTCCGCTTCACCGACGCCCAGATAGAAGAAGAGCCCGCGCGGGTCGCTGCCGACCTCGCGCGGGCTCTGGGGACGGGCGCTTCTTTGAGTTAGTGGCGGGCGAAGGGGTCGACGTAGAGGTCGTCTACCTGCCACTTGCCGCCGCTGCCGAGTGGGGTGATCCGGATCTGGATCGCGCTCGGGATCACGGTGCCGACGATGGTGGAGAGGCTGAGGACCGTCGACATCTGCTGCGAGGGGGCCCACGTGGAGCTGCCGTAGACGGTGCTGACGGTCTTCGTCCGGACCAGGCCGAGAAGCGGGTAGGTCGCTTCCACGCGCAGCCCTGAGCTCGGGTTGCCGCTGTTGCGGGCGACGAGGCGGAAGCTCGGCGTGTCGAGCGACATGCAGATCGGCGGGCTGACGGCGGTGCTGCCGGCCGGCAGCGACAGCGAGCGGCTGTCAGCCGCGCCGCCGAGATCGAACGGCTCGTTTTCTTCGACAGCTCCGGCGCCGCCGCTCAGGGTCCAGCCCTGGCCGCCGGCCTCGAAGCCGCCGTCGGGGGCGAGCACGTAGGAGTGCTGGTCGCCCCAGGGCTTGAACACCTGCTGCGCCCCGGTGTAGTTGCACGCCTGCGCCGCCCCTGCCGAGACGACCGCGATCGCAAGCGCTGCCGAAGTGATCGCGATGAGTTTCTGAACTGACTTCACGGGCAATCTCCCTTTCTCGCAGGCCAAGAAGCCTGGTCGGAAAACCAAGCTGGCGGTCGAGCCGTCTCGCCGCGCGAGACCTCTGACTTTGCGTCCCTGCCTCACGACAGGTTTGCCCTTATTCAGCTCACTGCTTCGCTTATGTAGGCCGACCATCGGCGGGGGAAAGGCTGCACTGAACAGTGTTAGACCGAGTGTCTAATCACTTTTCAGGCCTCTCGCAGGCAAAAAGGTGGAAAACACGCTCATTTATCGAGGTCAGACCGTCGATGTAAAGCGGGGACTCGCCCAGAGACCGCAATCGCCATGGAATCCGCCAGCCCCGCATCGACGCCCGAGCAGCTCTTCGCCCGTGGCCGCACGCGCGCCCGCAGCGCCGCCGAAGGACGCGAGCGCCTGGTCGAGCGCGCGGCCGGGGTCGGGTTTCTCCTCGTCGCCTTGGGCATGGCTGTGCTCTTGGACTCGCCGCGCTCGCTGGAAGCGCTGCCGCTCGTATCGCTGACGGTCGCCTACGTGATCGCCTGCCGGGCCAAGTTCGACATCGCCGACGGCTACACGGTCCCGACCGAGCTGGTGCTGGTGCCGATGCTCTTCCTCCTGCCGACGCCTACAGTGCCGCTGGTCGTCAGCCTCAGCTGGCTCCTCGGGCGCCTGATCGACTTCGTCAGCGGCCGCACCAGCGTCTACCGCGCCTTCCACGTCTTCGGCGACTGCTGGCACGCGGTCGGTCCGGCCCTGGTGATCTCGCTCGCCGGCGCCCAGGTCTTCTCCTGGGACTTCTGGCCCGTCTACCTGCTGGCCCTGGGCGCGCAGTTCGCCTTCGACTTCGCCGCCGCCGCCGTCCGCGCCCGCCTGATCGACGGGACGCCGCCGGCGGCGATCCTGCGGATGATCGCCCCGGTCTACGGCCTCGATGCCGCCCTCGCTCCGGTCGGCCTGCTTGCCGCCGCCGTCGCGGTAACGACCGGCCCGGCGATCTGCCTGCTGGTGATCCCGCTCGCCGGCGTCCTCGCGATCCTCTCGCAGGAGCGGCAGACCCGGATCGACCAGGCTCTGGCACTGAGCGAGGCTTACCAGGGCACGGCCCTCCTGCTCGGCGACGTGGTCGAGGCCGACGACGCCTACACCGGCAGCCACAGTCGCGGCGTCGTCGAGCTCTCGCTCGCGGTCAGCGACCGGCTCGGGCTCGGCTTCGACCAGCGCCGCAACGTCGAGTTCGCGGCTCTCCTCCACGACGTCGGCAAGATCGCCGTCCCGAACGAGATCATCAACAAGGAAGGACCGCTCGACGACGCCGAGTGGGGGGTGATGCGACAGCACACGATCGAGGGCGAGCGGATGCTGAAGCGGATCGGCGGCGTCCTCGCCGAGGTCGGGCGGATCGTCCGCGCCTCGCATGAGGACTTCGACGGCTCCGGCTATCCCGACGGCCTGGCGGGGGAGGAGATCCCGATCGAGGCTCGTATCGTCACCTGCTGCGACGCCTTCAGCGCGATGACGACGACCCGCTCCTACCGCAAGGCGATGGACACCGAGGCAGCGCTGGAAGAGCTGCGGCGTTGCGCCGGGACCCAGTTCGACCCGCAGGTGGTCGCGGTGCTGATCGAGCTGGTGGAGACCGGTCAGGTCTGAGACATAAAGTGGGCGCCCGATGGCCGACGCCCCACAGCTCTTCCTGATCGACGGCAACAGCCTCGCCTACCGCGCCTTCTTCGCCCTGCCCGAGTCGATCGGGACCAGCGATGGGCGGCCGACGAATGCCATTTACGGCCTTGCTTCGATGCTGGTGAAAATCATCGACGAACACCATCCGCAGGGGGTGGTGGTCGCCTGGGACGCTGGCTGGAGCGGGCGCGAGAAGACCTACGACCTCTACAAGGCCCAGCGGAAACCGCGGCCCGACCTGCTGCGCGAGCAGTGGCCGCACCTGATGCCGCTGGTCGAGGCCTTCGGCTACACCAACGTCAAGGTCGAAGGCTACGAGGCCGACGACGTGATCGCCTCGCTGGTCAAGCAGGCGCGCGAAGAGGGGATCGAGGTGATGGTCGTGACCGGCGACCGCGATGCCTACCAGCTGGTCACCGAGGGGGTGCGGGTGATGAGCACCTCGCGTGGGATCACTGAGACCAAGATCTACGACCGCGCGGCCGTCGAAGAGCGCTACGGGGTCCCGCCGGAGCTGATCTGCGACCTGATGGGGCTGCGCGGCGACACCTCCGACAACATCCCCGGCGTCCCCGGGATCGGCGAGAAAACGGCGACCCAGCTGCTGCAGCAGTTCGGCTCGCTGGAAGCGGTGCTGGAAAGCGTCGACCAGATCTCCGGCAAAAAACGCAAGGAAAACCTAACCAACCACGCTGAGGACGCGCGCCTCTCGAAGCAGCTGGCGACGCTGCAGTACGACATCGAGACCGGGGTCGACCTGGCCGAAGCGATGGCGAGCGAGCCCGATCGCGGCGCCCTGCGCGAGTTCATGCGCGAGTTCGAGCTGCGGGCGGTGATGGAGCGGCTGGAAGAAGCGCTGCCCGAGGGGGCGGCCGTGCCGGGCCGTCGGGTCCAGACCGAGCTCGAGGTCGAGGCGGCGGAGGGGAGGCCGGAGGACCTGGGGGAGGGACCGGTGGCGCTCGGGATCGCCGGCGACCGCTGGGCGGCCGCCGAAGCCGACCGGCTCCTCGCCGGCAGCTCCAGCCTCGACGAGCTTGCGGTCGCGCTCGACGGCAAGCCCTTCGTCGCTCACGACGCGAAGTCGCTCGGCGGCGGCCGCCACGGCCTGCTCGCCGCGGCGGCGCGGGAGGGGGTCGAGCCGAAGCTCGACCACGACACGATGATCGCCGCCTACCTGCTGGAGCCCCAGCGGCGCACCTACGACCTCGTCGAGCTCGCCGCCGACGCCGGCATCGGCCTCGCCGAGGGTGTCGCCGCGGACAAACCCGAGGAGAACGACGGGCAGATGGCCCTGGGGGAGGAGCTCGAGCCGGGGCTCGATCCCCCCGAGGAAGCGCGTCTCGTCGCCGCCCTCGCCGCCGTGCAGGCGCCGCGGATCGAGGAGCTGGGGCTGGAGCAGCTGCTTCGCGAGGTCGAGCTGCCGCTGGTCGGGGTGCTGGCGGCAATGGAGCGCGAGGGGCTGAAGCTCGACGCCGAGCGCCTGGCCGAGGTCGGCGCCGGCTTCGGCGAGCGGATCGACACCTTGGAAAAGGAGATCTTCGCGCTGGCCGAGGAGGAGTTCACGATCGGCTCGCCGCAGCAGGTCGGCCGCATCCTCTTCGAGAAGCTCGGGCTGACCCGCAAGCGCCGCGGCAAGACCGGCTTCTCGACCGACGCCCGCGTCCTCGCCCAGATCCGCGACGAGCACCCGATCGTCGAGAAGATCGAGAACTGGCGCGAGCTGACCAAGCTCAAGAACACCTACCTGGACTCCCTGCCGGAGCTGATCGACCCCGCGACCGGGCGCGTCCACACCACCTTCAACCAGGCCTCGACCACGACCGGCCGTCTCTCCAGCACCAACCCGAACCTGCAGAACATCCCGATCCGCACCGAGATCGGCCGCCCGGTCCGCGCCTGCTTCGTCGCCGAGCAGGGGATGGAATTGCTCTCCGCCGACTACAGCCAGGTCGAGCTCCGCGTCCTCGCCCACGTCGCTGACGAGACCGTGCTGAAAGATGTCTTCCGCGAGGGCGAAGACGTCCACGCTGCGACCGCAGCCGAGGTCTTCGAGATCGAGCGCGCCGAGGTCGATGTCGGCCAGCGCTCGAAGGCGAAGATGGTCAACTTCGGGATCGTCTACGGGCTGACCGGCTTCGGCCTCGCCGACCGCCTCAACATCCCCCGCAAGGAGGGGGAGGAATTCGTCTCCCGCTACCTGGAGCGCTTCCCGGCGGTGCGTGCCTTCCGCGAGCAGGTGATCGAGCGGGCGCAGGAGGAGGGCTACGTGACGACGCTGATGGGACGGCGCCGGTCGATCCCCGAGCTGCGCTCCGGCAACCCCAACACCCGCCGCCTCGGCGAGCGGCTGGCGGTCAACACGGTGATCCAGGGCACCGCCGCCGACATCATCAAGGTGGCGATGGTCCGCTGTCAGCGGGCGCTGCGCGAGACCGGGGGGGAGACCCGCCTCGTCCTGCAGATCCACGACGAGCTCCTGTTCGAGGGCCCGCCGGGAGAGATGAAAGCGGCGGCCGAGCTGGTGCGACGCGAGATGTGCGCCGCGTACCCGCTCGATCCGCCGCTGGAGGTCGACGTCGGCGTCGGCTCGGACTGGCTCAACGCCAAGTAACTCTGAAATACACGGACAGCCATAGGGCAGCGGGGAGGGGCTCGCCGGACCCTCCCCGCTGTTGTCCGCCGAGCCCCTCCCCGCTGCCTGTCAGGCTTCCTTCCCCGACAGCTCGACCTCCTCGAAGGTCGCCTGGCCGTTAGCGACCTTCAGCTCCGCCTCCTGGACGACTGCGCCCGGGACGAGGTCGGCGGTGGTGCAGTTGCCGGCTTCGTCTCCATCGTCCCCTCTGCCGGGACCGGAGTTCTGGCTGCCCGGGCCCGAGTTGTCATCGCCGGCCTCTTCGCCGCCGTGATCGTCACCGGGCTCTTCCTCACCCCGGCCGCCGTTGTCGTCGCCGGCCTCTTCTTCGCCGCCGTGGTCATCGCCCGGCTCGGTCTCGCCGGACCCGGAGCCCTCGCTGCTGGCCGAGGCGATCGCGTGGTCCTCGCACCTGATCTCGGTCCCTTCGTCGACCAGGCCGCTGACGGTTTCGCCGCCGAACAGGTCGATCGTGAGCTTGCCGGTTTCGGGGTCGAACGAGGTGATCGTGCCGGCGTTGTCCTCGCCGTCCTCGATGCCGTCGTTGTTTGAGTCGGCGTCGCGCGGGTTGTCCCCGGCGAGGAACTCGGCGCGGTTGCGCAGCCGGTCGCCGTCCTGGTTCTTATGTGCCTGGTTCGTCTTCAGGGAGAGGCTGTGGCGCTTCTCCCATCTGTCGGGGATGTGGTCGTGGTTGCGGTCCTTGGCGGCTGCCAGGCCCGGCATGGCCAGGAGCGCAAGCGCACCGAGCGCCAACGCAAACCAGGTCATCCCGAGGCGAGCTCGCGCTGCTTTGTTGCGGGTCATGCCTTCCTCCTGAGTTCGTTGTTCGACAACTGGTTGCCGCTACAACCCGAGGGGCGCGCCAAGATCACGCGGGTCTACGAACTTCCCTCGGAGCCGCTGGTGGAGCCGCTGCCGCCGAGGTCGCCGCTTCCGCTCGTGCCGCTTCCGCCGCTTCCGCTGCCGCCGTCCGAGCCGCCGCTCGTGCCCGAGCCGCTGCCGCTGCTGTCGTCGCTCAAACTCGGTTCGCCGGTGGTGACGGGATCGCTCTCGATCTCGCCGCCGCCGGACCCGGAGCTGCCACTGTCGCCGCCGCTGACCGAGCCGTTGTCGCTCCCGGAGCTGCCAGATCCGCCGGAGCTGCCACCGTCGCCGCCCGAGCTGCTGCCGCTGCCGCTGTCGTCGGAGCTGCTGCCGGAGTGGGAGCCGCCCCCGTCGTCACTGCCGCTGCGGCCGCCACGCCGGTCGCCCGACCCGGAATCCTCGCCCGACCCGGAGTCGGAGCCGGTGCCCGAACCGCCAGAGCTGCTGCCGGAATGCCCCGAGCTGTCGGGGGGAGGGCCGTCGCTCCCCGACCCGCTGCTCGAGCCGCTGCGGGCCTCGTTGCCGAGCGAGCCACCGTCAGGGCTGGAACTTCCGCTGCGACCTCCGTGGTCATCGCCTGATCGTCCGTCGCGCCCGTGGCTGTCTGTGCCTCCGGGCAAAGAGCTCTGTTCCGCCGCCAGGCGCGCCGAGTCGCCGGCACCCGGGCGCCTGCCGCCGGTCAGCGGTGCCGCCTCGGCGGCTTCCGGGCCGGCGGCGCGGCCGTGATGGTGCTCGACCACCGCCCCCGCGCCGACGGCTCCCGCGATCAGCACGGTCGCCATCCCGGCTTTGAGGGCGCCGCCGCCGAGCGCGACCGCGCCTCCGGCCGCACCCGCTTCGCCGCCGTGGTCGGCCAGTGCCCGCAGCAGCGGCAGCGGCACCAGCAACCCGAAGCCCTCGCGCAGCGTCGCCCGCGCCCGGTAGATCGCTTGCCGGGCGGCGCCGCCGCTGACGCCGAGCGCCGCGGCGATCTCGTCGTGACCAAGGCCTTCCAGCTCGCGCATCACCAATGCCGCCCGCTGCGGCTCGGGCAGCGCCTGCAGCCGCTCCATCAGGTCGCGCAGCTCCTCGCGCGCCTCCACCTCGGCGGCGGCGCTGCGTCCTCCCGGCAGCGCCTCGGAGAGCTCCGCCGCGGCAGGAACCCCGTCGCGCAGCTCGTTCAGCGCGGTGTTGCGGACGATCCGGTAGAGCCAGGGGCGCAGCTCGATCTCCGCACCGGACTTCCGCAGCGCCGGCAGCGCCTTGGAGAAGGCGTCCTGGGTGACGTCCTCGGAGCGGCTGCCGACGAAGGCGGCAGCGAAGCGGTCGAGTGGACGCCGGTAGCGGCGCACGATCTCTTCGAAGGCGGCGTCGTAGCCGTCGCGGACGAGGTCGACGAGCCGGCGGTCCGGCTGCGCCCGCAGGGCCGGGCCCATGAAGATGCGGGCGGCGAACTGCTCGGCTGGCGGTGGTGACATGACTGGCTCTCCCTCGATCGGCCGGCTAGGCCCTTGGCGTTACTGATAAGAGAGCGAGAAGGTTCAATCCCGCTCAGTCGACCCAACACATGTCCAAGCCGAAGATCACGCGAATCGCCGGGGAGCCCCGTGGATAGGGGACTCACCGTCCTGCTCACCGCCGCTGCCGGCGGGCTGATCGCCGCCCAGGCGCCGATCAATGCCGGTCTCGGCAAGTCGACCGGGAGCATGCCCGCGGCGCTCGTCTCCTTCTCGGTCGGCACCCTGGCCCTGGCCGCCGTGGTCGTCCTCAGCGGCAAGGCGGGCGGGCTCTCCTCGACCTTCGACGTCAGCTGGTACTACCTGCTCGGCGGCTTCCTCGGCGCCCTCTACGTGCTGAACGCGCTGATCGCCGTCAGCGTGATCGGCGCCGGTGGGGTGGCGGCGGCGACCGTCTTCGGCCAGCTCACCGCCTCGGTCGTGATCGACCGGCTAGGCCTCTTTGGCCTCGACCAGGTCCCGCTCTCGCCTGAGCGGATCCTCGGCGTCGTCCTGCTGATGGCCGGCACCGTCCTGGTCGTCCGCTGACGGCCCGGCCCACTTCGTCCCCGCGTAATCCGGTGGGGCGATCCCCAGGTAGTGGTTGAAGGACCAGTCGACGAAGCGCTTCGCGCCCATCAGCCTGATCGCCGGGCCGAGGATCCGCGGCGGCACCCGCGGGATCAGCTTCTGCACCCGCAGCATCCACTTGAACTTCCACTCGTGGGAGTCGTGGAAGGAGGCGTAGCTCGCTTCCGCCTCGGCCCGGCTCTGGCGACCCTCGTGGACGGCGCGCAGTTCCTGCCCCAGCGCCATCCCGAAGTAGAGCGCGGTCCTGATCCCCTCCGCGCTCAGTGGCAGGCAGTGCCCGGCCGAGTCGCCGACGAAGAAGACGCCGCCCTCAGTGCCGCGGCGCAGCTTGTGGGGGATCCAGTTCCCCTGGTAGTCGTTCGGCTCCTTGCCGAGGTCTTCGGTCAGCTCGACGGTCGTCTTCTTGACGTGGAAGCGGGGGTCGAAGGAGCCGATCCCGATCCGCAGCTCGTCGCGCGCCGGGAACGACCAGCCGTAGCCGGCGGGGACGTACTTGCGGTCGATCCAGATCGCCAGGTCCTCGGAGGTGCCGCCGGGGTGGACCTCGAGGCCGCGGGAGAGCGGTGCGTCGGGCGGCTGGTAGCCGTCGCCGGATGCCAGCATGCGGCGCCAGCCGAGCGCGTCGACGACAAGCGGGGCGGAGACGACGCCGCGGTCCGTGTCGACGGCGATCCGACCGTTCCCGTTGGTCGCAGGAGCGCGCCCGTTGACCTTGGCGGTCTCGAAGGTCGCATCGCAGTCGCGCCAGAGCAGCCGGCAGAGCTCGCGGTAGTCGAAGGTGGAGAAGGTCCAGGGAAGCTTGTAGCGGGCGTCACCGTGGGGCGTGTGCATGACCAGCGTGTCGAAGCGCTGGCGCTCGGACTCCATCAGCCCGAGGCGCCGCAGCCACTCGGTCGGGATGCCGCAGGCGGAGGTCTGGCGCTCGCCGATCTCGTAGCGGTCGAGGATCAGGACGTCGGCGCCGGAGCCCGCAAGCTCGCGTGCAACCGCGAGCCCGGCGAAGCTGGCACCGCAGATGAGGACGTCGCGCTCGCCGTCCAGCGGCGTGCGCTCGTCGCCGCGCTTGGTGGCTCGGACCGGCATCGAGCCGGATTCTGCCATCATTGCCGCCCGTGTCCGCGACCGAGACCATGACGCCTGCGCCCAGCGCCACCCCCGTCGAGGGTTCCGGCGGCCTCCTCCTCAATATCGACGGCAAGATCGTCCCCAATTACGCGGCGACGATGGTGTCCTTCGAGGAGGGCGACGTCGTCAAAGGCAAAGTCGTCCGGATCGACAAAGACGAGGTGCTCGTTGACATCGGCTACAAGGCCGAGGGCGTCATCCCGTCGGGCGAGCTTTCGATCCGCAAGTCGGTCGACCCGCACGAAGAGGTCGAGCTCGGCGAGGAGATCGACGCCCTGGTCCTCACCAAGGAGGACTCCGAGGGCCGCCTGATCCTCTCCAAGAAGCGCGCCCGCTTCGAGAAAGCCTGGCGCCGGATCGAGGTCGCCGCCGACTCGGGCGAACCGGTCGAAGGCAGCGTCATCGAGGTCGTCAAGGGCGGCCTCATCCTCGACCTCGGGGTGCGCGGCTTCCTGCCCGCCTCGCTGGTCGACATCCGCCGGGTCCACAACCTCGACGAGTTCATGAGCCAGACGCTCGAGTGCAAAGTGATCGAGCTCAACCGCAGCCGCAACAACGTGGTGCTCTCGCGGCGCGCCGTCCTCGAGGAGGAGCGCAAGGAGGTCCGCGAGCAGATCCTCGGCCGCCTCGAGCCCGGTCAGGTCGTCGAGGGCAAGATCTCCAACATCGTCGACTTCGGCGCCTTCGTCGACCTCGACGGGATCGACGGCCTGATCCACATCTCCGAGCTTTCCTGGAGCCACGTCAACCACCCCTCCGAAGTCGTCTCGATCGGCGACGACGTGCGGATCAAAGTCCTCGACATCGACCGCGACCGCCAGCGCATCTCCCTCGGTCTCAAGCAGACCCAGGAGGACCCGTGGCAGCGCGTCATCAGCACCCATCGCTCCGGCGACGTGCTGGAGGGGACGGTGACCAAGGTCGTCGCCTTCGGCGCCTTCGTCGAAATCCTTCCCGGGGTCGAGGGCCTGGTCCACATCTCCGAGCTCGCCGACCACCACGTCGAGAACCCGAGCGAAGTCGTCGAGCCGGGCTCGAAGCTGAACGTGAAGATCCTCGAGATCGACGAAGAGCGCCGCCGCCTCTCGCTCAGCATCAAGCGGGTCGAGGGCCAGAACATGGCGATGGCCGGGCTGGGGGAGCAGATCGCCCAGGCCGAAGGCGGTCAGGCCGAGCAGGCCGACGAGACCCAGGAGGCCGAGGAGCAGGCGCCGCCGCCCACCGGTTCGATGGCAGACGCCTTTGCCGACGCGGCTGCGGTGGCCGATGCCGCCGCCGAAGAGCAGCCTGCTGCCGAAGAGCAGACTGCCGCCGGGGAGCAACCTTCTGAAGAGGCGCCCGAGGAGCTGCCGCAGGAGGTCGAGGCCTCCGAGGACGCCGAGCCTGCGCCGGTGGCCGAGGAGAACGGCACCACCGAGGATCCCGGCACCGACGACGGTGGCGAGGACCCCGGCGAGCAGCACGAGGGCGAATCCGTGCAGGAACGGCCCGACGCTCCGGACAGCCTCGACGAGGCAGCCGGCGACGACGCGCAGACGAGCGAGTCCGAGCAAGGCTGAGCGGCGCCGGTGGCGCCACTGAAGATCGGGCTCACCGGCGGCATCGCAGCCGGTAAGTCGGAGGCCTTGAAGGCGTTCGCGCGCCTGGGGGCGGCGACGCTCTCCAGCGATGCTGTCGTCCACGAACTGCTCGAGGGCGAGCCGCTGCGCGGGCGTCTGGCCGAGCGCTGGGGGCCCGAGGTCCTGGCCGACGGTGGCGTCGACCGGGCGAAGATCGGCGAGGTCGTCTTCGCCGATCCCGAGGAGCTGACCTGGCTCGAGCAGCAGATCCACCCGCTGGTGCAGGCGCGGACCGCGGAATGGCTGCTCTCGCTGCCGACGGAGACCGAGGTCGCCGTGGTCGAGGTTCCGCTGCTCTTCGAGGTCGGGGGCGAGCGACCGTTCGACACCACCGTCGCGGTCGTGGCCGGCGACGAGGTCCGGCGCGAGCGCGCCGCCGCCCGCGGCCACGCCCTCGTCGACGAGCGCGAGGCGCGGCAGCTGACCCAGGGGGAGAAGGCCGAACGGGCCGAGCACGTGGTCGAGAACGACGGCTCGGTCGAGGACCTCGAGCAGGCGCTGTCCGCCTTGCTCGAAAAGCTGCGCCGATGAGCCGCAGGGTCCGCGCCCGCCGCCGTCGCGCCGCCTGGGGCGCGGTTGCGGTCCTGGCCGGCCTCCTGGTCGCCCTCCTGATCGCCAGCGGCACCTTCGACCACGCGATCAAGGAGCTGACGCTGCCGCTGCGCCACGAGGACGTGATCCGCCAGCAGGCCGACGAAAAGGGCGTCGACGCGGCGCTGATCGCGGCCGTCATCTACTCGGAGTCGAAGTTCAGCGACGCGACCTCGAGCGCCGGCGCGCGGGGGTTGATGCAGATCACGCCGGAAGCGGCGAAGTTCATCGAGAAGCAGAGCGGCGGCACGACCTTCAAGCTCTCTGATCTGTCCGACCCCGAACTGAACATCCGCTACGGCACCTTCCTCCTGCGCGAACTGCTCGACCGCTACGACGGCGACGAGGCCG